>Ga0180436_10000212_pt1 | contig 62058 bp, 56 predicted proteins | sample SS_ome_2_FD_132434 | JGI IMG/M metagenome (GOLD analysis project Ga0180436, IMG submission 132434) | Hypersaline lake sediment archaeal communities from the Salton Sea, California, USA - SS_3_S_2 metaG | ecosystem: Environmental > Aquatic > Non-marine Saline and Alkaline > Hypersaline >...
CACCAAGCTTCCACCCAGGAGTGGTTGCATGACACGGAACGATTCGCCAATCGTCACCCCTGGACACGCCAATGCGTCCAGGCCCAGGTCTTGTATGCTTGCCCTCGTCGTGGCGGGCTTCATGTTCCACGCCACGCGCGTCCCGGCGCTCGACTGCGCGGCTATTCCGGATGAAGAAGCTCGACGCTGCTGCGCACTCAGCCTGCCCGAAGAGAGCATGACGCAAACACTGCGCGTCACCCTGGCCGATGCACAGGGAACACTGCGCGAAATCGCCGGCGACCTTGCCTGGAAGCGCCTCGAGGATGGCCGTGCGGGCGTACGCATCGACGTCACCGAGCCAGCAGCGGATGCCGGCAAGAGCGCACTGCTGATCCAACGCGTCGACGACGACCTGCGCGCCGGTGCGCGCGCCTACGTCTACGATCCCGGCCAGCGGCGCGACCGCTTGGTCAGCGTCGACGTGCTGTCCGGCGAGTTACTGGGGCTGGGGATCAGCTACGAAGACTTTGCTGTCATTTTCGGCGCACGCAACGATCTCGATTTCAAGCGCCTTCCCGACGAGGAACTGGACGGCCGGCAGGTCATCGTCCTCGAGGCGACGCCTCGCGATGCCGATGCAGCGTTCGACGCCGGCATGGAGTATTCGCGCATCGTCGCGCGTTTCGACAGCGAGCGCTGCGTTGCGCTCGATACCCGCTTCTATGAGCACGGTAGCGAGCCGCGCAAGCTGCTGCGCGCCGACCCCGCCGAGATCCGCGAACACGACGGACGCTGGATTGCTCATCGGCTCACCCTGGAAGAGACGGGTAGCGACACGCGGACGACCATCGGCGTCGAGGAGCTGGTTTTCGATCCGGAACTGCACGACGTGCTGTTCAACCGCTCGTCGCTGAAACGCGGCCGTTGACGCGCACGCGCCGGTCGTGCGTGCCCGTGCCATCACGCTCGCCCTGCGCTACCCGGCGCTGGTCCTCGTTGCGGCGGCACTGCTCACCACGCTCAGCCTGATTCGGCTGATTGACCCGGCGACCGGACAACTGCGGCTCGGCATCGATAGCACGCTCTCGGGGCTGCTACCGCGGACGGGCGCGGCACGCGACACCTACGCCGAGACCGCACAGCGTTTTGGCGGTGATGACGTCGTCTATATCGCCTGGCTGTCAGACGAGCTGTTCAGCCACGACGTGCTGCAACGCCTCAAGCGGCTCGCGCGCGATTTGTCGCGCATCGAAGGTGTGCGCGCGGTCGATAGTCTCGCCGGCGCGACACGTGTGCGCGTGGACGACGATCTCGTCGAGGTTACCCGCCTGCTCGCAGGCCTGCCGCGCACGGAGGAAGGGCTTGCGGAGCTGGCCGCGGACGCGCGTGCCGATCCGCTGCACGGTCCGCAACTCCTGACGCCGGACGGTAACGGCACGCTGCTGGTCGTGCGCCTGGCAGACGCACTGGACGCCGCCGGCCTCGCGCTTACGCTCGATGCCATCGGCACCGCGTCCGAGGCCCGCGCCAGCGGAGCCCCGGTGCGCGCGCTCGTCACCGGACCGGTCGTCGCCCGCCTCGCGCTCGGCCGCGCGCTATTCGAAGACGTCCGCCGTGCGTTACCGCTGGCCGTGCTGGTCACTGCCCTGATCGCCGCCCTGACCCTGCGTAGCGTACGCGGCGTCCTCCTGCCCCTCGCCGCCACCGGCAGCGCACTCGCCGTGACGCTCGCGGTGTTCGCGGCGCGCGGCCATGCGTTCAACTTCGTCACCGTCATCGTGCCGCCGGTCATATTCGTCGTCGGCTTCGCGCTGGCCGTGCACGTCATCAATGCTTTCGACATTGCCTTTCGCGTCGCCGGCAGGAAGCGCGACGCACTCGCGGAGACCATGCGCGAACTGTGGCAACCCCTGTCCCTCACGGCCTTCACGACCGCGATCGGCTTCGCCTCTCTGGCAACCAGTAACATCGATTCCATCCGGGTGTTCGGCCTCTATACCGCGCTCGGGACCATTACGGCATGGCTGGCGGCCTTGTTCCTGATCCCGGCCGCTCTCGTGCTGTGGCCGGCACGCGTCCTCGTGCGGGCGGGCACCAGCCCGCTCGCGGCACTTGGTCCCGCCCTCGCGCGCTTCGACATGCGGCATCGCCGCGTCATCCTGGCCGGCGCCGCGCTGCTTGCCCTGGCGGCCGTCGTGCTGGCGACGCGCATCGAGGTGAGCACCGACTATCTCGCGAATTTCAGCGCCTCGAGCACCGTGCGCCAGGATTACGAAACCGTGCGCGACGCTTTCGGTGGCGCCAACCCGTTGCAGGTCGTCGTGACCAGCGAGCTGCCGCGAGCGTTCGCCGATCCGATTCATCTTGCTGCCATCGAGACCCTCGAACAAACGCTCGAACGGAACCCGGGCATCAGCAATGTCACCAGCGTGGTCGATTTCATCGAGACCGTGCGCCGCGCACTCGCGCCGGACGCCCCGACCACGCGCCGTGTACCCGACTCGCCCGAGGCCATCGAGGACATCATGGAGTTGGGCGCCGGCAAGGCGCGCGACCGTTTCGTCGACCGGCGCTTCTCGACGACCGTCCTGCACGTCACCACACCGGCCGTCGCGACGCGCGACCTGGCGCGGGTTATCGCGGACATCGAGGGCGCCCTGGCCACCCTGCCGCCACACCTTCGCGGCGAGGTCACCGGCGGTACGGCGCTCATCGCACGCACGCTCGACGACATCGTGCGCGGCCAGCTCGTCAGCCTCGGCGGCGCGCTACTGGTCATCTACGGCATTCTCTACCTCTTGTTCGGCTCCGCACGCGTGGCGGCCATCGCGCTGCTGCCCAATGCCCTGCCCATCGTGGCCTTTTTCGGCGTACTCGGCGCGAGCGGGATCACCCTCAACCTCGCGACGAGCCTGGTCGCCTCGGTCGTCCTCGGCATCGCCGTCGACGACAGTATCCACTTCCTCTCGCGATTCAACGCCGAGGCACGACGCAGCGGGCGCGAGGATGTCGGCATCGAACGCGCGCTCGGCGCCGTGATTCGCCCGGTCACCTTCACCACGATGGCGCTTTGCGCCGGTTTCGCCACGCTCACGACCGGCGAGTTGACGAGCCAGATCGAATTCGGTGCCCTCGCCGCCGTCGTGCTTTTCCTCGCCTGGGTGCTCGACCTCACCTTCACACCGGCGATCGCGACCCGCCTGCGCTTCGTGACCTTGTGGGAAACGCTCACCGCCGACCTCGGTGCCGCACCCCACGAAACGATCCCGTTGTTCCGCGGCCTTACCCACCGCCAGGCTCGCATCGCGGCGATCCTGGGCCAGAGTGTCGAACATCCTGCCGGCACGCGCATCATCACGCTCGGCGATGCCGGGCACGACGTGCACATCGTCATCGATGGCGAACTCGCCGCCAGCGTGCCACGCGACGACCGCGACGTGCTGCTACGTCACATGGGCCGCGGCGACCTCATCGGCGAGGTCGCGCTGTTCGCCGGCACGCGCACGGCCAACGTCGACGCAGTCAGCGACGTCCGCCTGATACGTTTCGACCAGGCCGCCCTCGACCGCATCACGAGCCGCTACCCGCGCATCGCGAGCGTGCTCTACCGCAACCTCGGCGCGGTGATGGCAGAGCGGCTGGCGGATGTGACTGCGCAGTTGTGAGCAAGCAAACCGCGACGGAGACCGAGCCGCAATCGACGGCTCACGAGCTGCGCTACTTCGCGCATCTTCACGGCCGTCGTCCGGTCCTCTAAAGTATGAGATCGTCTGCCGCATGGTCGTGTTTCAACAGGCTGCCGAAAGATGGCGGGACGTATGCCAGGAAGGCCTTGATATGCCACGAACGATCTGCCGATTCGTCCATGCACAGCGCGGTGCAGAAGCAATCGTGAGGCGCGTGGTTGGAGCGCAGCGCGTGCGCCCGCTCGGGGTGGGCCGATGAACGCCCCAACACCGGTTCCTCTTACTGCGCATACCCTCGCTGCCCTGGACCTGCTGGCGAATCTGCCGCCATCGGAGCGTGAGGTCGTCGCGCGTACGATGCGGGCGCGACGCTATGCGCCGGGTGAGCTGGTTTTTTCCCAGAACGACGGTTCGAGCGACGTACATTTCATCGTCAGCGGCCGCGCGCGCGTCACCTATTACTCCGGGCACGGCAAGGAGATCGCGTTTCGCGAACTCGTTGCGGGGAAGACATTCGGCGAGCTCCCCGCGCTCGATGCCGGGCCTCGCTCAGCGCGCGTCGAAGTGCTCGAAGAGTCGGTCATCGCGCGCATCGCGCGCGACGACTTCCTAGCCCTGCTGTCGCGCCAGCCCCAGGTCGCGTTCGACGTCATGCGCGAACTCGCCTGCACGGTGCGCCGCCTGTCCGATCGCGTCATCGAATTCAGCACCATTGGCGTACGTGAGCGCCTGCATGCGGAACTCCTGCGCCTCGCCGAGGATGGAGAAATCTCGAGTAACGAGGCCCGTATTCGCAACTGTCCGACGCACGGTGCTCTGGCCACTCACATCAGCACGCACCGCGAGGCGGTATCGCGCGAACTCAGCGCGCTCAAGCGAACCGGCTTGCTGCGCAAAGAAAAAGGTGTACTGATCATCACCGATCTCGCGCGCTTGACAGACATGGTCACGGCAGCGCGGCGGGAGCACGCGGCCGGCTGACCGGATCGCGGTCCGACCGGAAACCGCGCCGGGCGCCGGCGCGCCTGGATCCGCCCTCGCCGCCGCAGCCCGAACCACGTTTTTCGCGGCGCCACACCTGTCGTTCGATGACACCCGACCTGTGGCGATTGCCACAGTCGTCAGACCCGGGACCGAGGGACGCTGTCAGTCACAGCAACGAGGCCCCGGGAGGTGCCACATGGACAAACTGACCGACTACCTTTCCCATGCCGTGCTGCTTGCACTCGTACTCGGCGTCGTCGTGTGCTTCATTGATGTCAGCCACCGTCTCGGCACGTGGCACGCGGGCGGCAGCATGGCGCCTGCGGCCTTGGCCAGCGCGCCGCGAGCCTGACCCGGGCCGTCTGCCCCGGGCCGTCTGACCCGGGCCGGCACCGCTCACGGCCGCCCAAGCGCGCACGGAGTCAGCCAGCATGCGTACGCACGTAGTCGCCAATCCGTGTGATCGCCTGTTGGCCGGCATCCAGGATCGGCGCGAACAGATGCCACACGTGGATCATGTCGTCCCATACTTCCAGCGTCACGTCGACCCCCGCGGCTTCGAGCCGCGCAGCGAGGCGCGTACTGTCGTCGAGCAGCGTCTCCGCGTCGCCGACCTGGATCAGCAGCGGCGGCAGGCCATCGAGTTCGGCGTTGAGCGGTGACGCCAATGGCGTCTCCGGTGCGGCGCCGTCGAGGTAAGTAGCGGCGATCGCGAGCAGCGCCGCGCGTTGGACCATGGGATCGCGCGCAGCGCGGGTGTGCATCGACGGGCCGCTCGCCGTCATGTCGGTCCAGGGCGAGATCGACACGGCGCAGGCCGGCAGCGCGACCCGCGCGTCGCGCAGCGCGACCAGCAGGGCCACGGCGAGGCCGCCGCCGGCGGAATCACCGGCGACGGCGATGCGCTCGGGTGCCGCACCGCTGGCGAGCAGCCAGTGCCAGGCAGCGCACGCATCCTCCACCGCGGCGGGGAACGGCGCTTCCGGAGCGAGGCGATAGTCCAGTGCCAGCACGCGCCCCTGCACGGCCAGCGCGAGCCGCTCGAGCAGCGGACGGTGCGAGCGGACCGAGCCCATCACGTAACCGCCACCGTGAAGATAGAGCACGATGCGCCCGGCAGCGCCTCCGGTAGCCGAGAACCAGGTCGCCGGCACGCCACCGGCATCGACCGGGGTCGCGGTGACGCCCGGCAGCGGTGGGCTCAGGTCGCCCAGCGCATCGAGACCACGGCGCATCTCGGCGAACGAAGCGCCGGGCTGCGCGATCGGCCGGTCGCGCAGCAGCGTACGAATCGCGGCGAGCTGGGCATTGCGGATGGCGTCTTGCATCGACACGGCCGCACGCGGCGACCGCCTCGGCGGCCGCCACGCGTCACCGGCGTTCAGATGAACTTGGCGTAGGCGTCCAGTACCGGCAGGACCTTGTCCGCGGGCACCGGGGGCAGCGGCAGGATAGCCCGCTTGATACCGCCGCGATCGCGCAGACCCTTGACCGCATCGGCTTCCGGCGGCGCGGCGAAGAACATGCCGATGTCGAGGCTGGCCGGGTCACGCCCGATCTTCTCGCATGCGGCATTGATCTGCTTGAGACCGCCATCGAAGTCGTACAGCCCGCCGAGCGGCATCCAGCCATCGCAGAACTCGGCCACGTGGGCGGCCGTCTTGGGTCCGGCGGCGCCACCCATGACGATCGGCGGATAGGGCCGCTGCAGCGGCTTGGGCCAGGCCCAGCTCTGCTCGAGCTTGACGTATTCGCCGTCGAAGCTCGCCTCGTCCTTGGTCCACAGTTCCTTCATGGCCAGGATGTGCTCGCGCAGGATCGCGCGGCGCTGCTTGAAATCGAGCCCGTGGTTGCGCATCTCCTCCACGCACCAGCCGTAGCCGATGCCGAGTTCGAAGCGCCCGCCCGAGATGACGTCGAGGCTCGCCACTTCCTTGGCCAGCCACAGCGGGTCGCGCTGCGCGACGAGGGTGATGCCGGTGCCGAGACGCAGCTTGCTGGTCACCGCCGCGGCCGCGGTGAGGGCGACGAACTGGTCGTGGGTACGCCAGTATTCCTCCGGCAGCGGGCCGAGTTCGGGACGGCCGCCCCACGGCGTCTCACGGCTGGTCGGGATGTGGCTGTGCTCGGGGAACCACAGCGACTCGAAACCGCGCTCCTCGCACGCGCGCGCCAGCTCCATCGGCTGGATGGCCTTGTCCGTCGGAAACATGATGACGCCGATATCCATTGCGAACCTCCCTCGTGGTTGAGGGCGGCATCATGGCACAGATAGGCCGCCCTGCGGTTCCCGCTACTGCGCCCACCCGCCGGCGAAAGGGAAACCCTGGCCACAGAAAAACCCCGACTCGTCGCTGGCGAGGAACAACGCGAACGCCGCATCCTCGCGCGGCGTGCCGAGTCGCCCGGCCGGAACCTGGCGGCGCAACGACTTGACGAACGATTCCTTGGCCATCAACTCGGCCGGGTAGTAGTCCTCGCTGGCCACGTAGTTCTGGGCGATGAGGTTGACCTGCACGTTGTACGGAGCGACTTCCACGCCGACCGACTGCACGTAGCCGAGCTGGGCGGCGCGCGCCGCGCTGTAAGTCGCGAGCGTCTTCATGCCGCGCAGTGCCGAGGCACTGCCGTAGACGACGATCTTGCCGCGTTCGCGCGCGATCATCTGCGGCAGCACCGCGCGCGTGAGGCGGTGCAGCGGGTGCACCATGACTTCGAACGGCGTCAGCCAGTCGTCGTCGGCGAGTTCCGTGGTGGCGATACCGGAGAACGTCGGCGCGGCCAGGTTGGCGACGAGGACGTCGACCTCGCCAGCCTCCGCCACGGCCGCCTCGCACGCGCCCGGACGGGTCAGGTCACGGGTGTCGGCGATCACCGTCGCGCCCTCCTCGGTGAACACATCGACGGTGACCGGGCCCATGAAATCCCCGGCCTGGGTGAGCAGCACGCGCTTCCCGGCAAGCCGCCCGCTCATGCTCGTGCCTCGCCGTCCGTCACCCGCTGTGCCAGCCACCACTCCCGGTAGTTCTCGTCCGGTGCGAACACCCGCGCCTTGGCGCCGCTGATGGGCTCACCCGCGCCGCCGGTCACGCCCACGTCGAACTCGATGATGCCGGCGCGGATGCGCGTGATCTCGAGGCGGATGACGACCTCCTCGTTGGGGCACACCGGCTTGCGCATGCGCTCGGGCTCGAAGGTCAGGCCGAGACTGCCATCGCCCGGCAGCACCGTGCCGAAGAGGCCGGTGATGGCGATCTGCAGCAAACCGCCCGGCACGATGATGTCGGCCACGCCCGGGAAGCGCACACGCGCCGCGGCAACGTCATGGTGAATGGCGTTGCGGTCGTTGGCGAGCTCGCAATAGCGTGCGACTTCCTCGTGGCTGAAGCTGACACGCTCTTCGTGCGTCATGCCGACGCTGAGCATGGCCGCGGTCTGACAGTTGGTCTGGGGCATGGCTGGTCTCGTTGCTGTCAAAGAGAGGGAGGAGAAATGCCGCGCGCGCCCGCGGCCCGTTCCAGGTGCGTCTCGGCGTGACCGCCGATGATCGCGTTGGCGATGATGCGCTTGAGATAGTGGCCGACCACGAGCTCTTCGGTCATGCCGATCGCGCCGTGCAGCTGCACCGCTTCCTCGGCGACGCGCCGCCCTGACCGCGCGGCCTGGTACAAGGCGGCGGAAATCATCGGCGCACCCGCGCCCGGGCCACCGTCATCACAGTGGTGGCGCGCGACCTCGAGCATCGATTCCGCGCGCACCGTCTCGAGCTGCATGTCGACGAGACGGTGCTGTAGTTCCTGGAAGTCAATCAGCCTGCGCCCGAATTGTTCGCGCTGTGCGAGGTGCCCGGCGGTCAGCCGTACAAGGGCGTGCATGATGCCGAGCGACTCGGACGCGAGCAACAAGGCGAAATAAGCCTGCGCCGCGTCGCGCGCGGCCGCCGTCAGCTCGAGGCGCTCGCTACCGGCTGCGCATACGCCGCGCAGCTCGACAGCGGCGAAATCACGCCCGTCCGCGGCCCGCTGTGCGCGCCGCGTGACGCCCTCGGCGCACGCATCGACGAGATAGTACACCGCAGCACCGTCGGCCTGCCGCGCGCCGACGATCAGCATGTCGGCGAGGCCGGCGTCGAGCACCGCGTCGGCGTGCCCGTCGAGCACCGCGTCACCGTGTGCCGGCGCGGCCACGATACCCGGTGGCGCCGCCGGCTCGACCAGCGCCAGCAGGCTTTCGCCGGCCAGCCAGCGCGCCAGCACGGCGTCGCGGCGCGGCGTCGCCCGCGCCTGCCCCAGCAGGTAGCCGGCCAGCGCGAGCTGGCCGGGCAGGGGCTCGCTCATCGCCGCCGGCCCCAGCGCCGCGACCAGCGCGCTCGCGACCGCGGGCGCGAGCCCGAGGCCACCGTCGGCTTCGGCCAGCGGCACGGCCAGCCAGCCGAGTTCGGCGAACTCCTGCCAGCGCGCCCGGCTGTAACCGTCCGCGCTCGCCAGCACCGAGCGCAGCGACGCGTAATCGTAGCGTTCGCGCACCATGCGTTCCGCGCTGTCGACCAGCGCCACGCGTTCCGGGGACGGCATCAGGGTCATGCGTGCTCCGCGGCCGGTGCTGACGGCTTCATGCCAGTTCGCGACGCAGGCCGCGGAAGATCAGCTCGCGCTGAATCTCGTTGCTGCCCCCGTAGATGGTCGCGGCACGATTGTTGAAATAGCCGGCCAACCAGCTCGACATCGGCAGGCCACCCTTGCCCGCCCCCAGCGTCGGCTCGTCCGCGTACAACCATTCCGTGCGTGCGAGCATCAGCGCAAGCTCGTCGATGCGCTGCATGGTCTCGGTCCAGCCGATCTTGATGACGTTAGGCTCGGCGGCGGTCTGTGCGTCCCGCGCGCGCAAATGGCCGAGGCGGAACTCGGTCGCCTCGTAGGCCATCAGCTCGATGTCGACACGCGCGGCCTCCTCCCAGAACGCGCGCGGCACGTCCTCGCGCTCGCGCGCGCCGGCGAGCAGCAGCTCGAAGCGGCGACGCAGTCGCCCACCGAAAACGAATGCGCCACGCTCCATCTCGAGCAGGTACTTCGCGACCGCCCAGCCCCCGCCCTCGCCGCCGAGGAGGTTCTCGGCGGGCACCTCGACGTCATCGAAGAAGACCTGGTTGAACTCGTGGTCGCCGGTCATCAGGCGAATCGGCCGCACCGTGACGCCGGGCGCATCCATGTCGATGAGCAGGAAGCTGAGCGCGTCCTTGCTCTGCTCGCGGCGCGTGCGCAGCAGGCAGAATATCTTGTTGGCGTGGTGGGCATCCGTGGTCCAGATCTTCGATCCATTGATGACGTAGCGGTCGCCACGGCGCTCGGCAAATGTCGACACGCTGCCGAGATCCGATCCGGAACCGGGTTCGGAAAAGCCCTGGCACCAGTGGTCGTGCCCGTCGACGATCGCCGGCAACAGGGTCTGCTGTTGTGCCGGCGTGCCGAACTGCATCACGACCGGGCCGACGTAGGTAATACTCAAGGGCGACAACAACGGCGCCCCGCGCCGGCCCTGCTCGTAGAGCAGCAGGTAGTTCTGAATCTGGCCCAGGCCAGCGCCACCGTGCTCGACCGGCCAGAAGCCGACATGCCAGCGGCGCGGCCGCAGACGCTCGATCCAGGCCTCCTGGCGCGGGTGATCGCAGACTTGCGAGCGCAGCGCATCCTCCGGCTCGACGATGCTGGCGTCGAGTTCGCTGTCAAGGAACGCGCGCACCTCGGCAAGGAAGGCGCGATCGGCCGCATCGAGCGCCGCTTCGAACAACATCCGAGGCGTTCCGCGGCCTCAGCCCTGCTCGAGCCGGATACCGAGCGCCTTGCGCGTCGCCTCCGGCAGCCCGCTCGGGTCCATCAGGAAATCGCACACCTTGAGCCAATGGGTGTGGGCGAGCTGATGCAGGTGGAAGGCGTTCTGCATCGCGAGCTCGCGACCCTGCGCATCCTGCGCGCCGTTGATGGCTTTCTTGGTCATCTTCAGCGCAAAGCGCGACTTGGCCGCGATCTTACGCGCCATCTCGAGCGTCGCCGCTTCGAGCTCTTCGCGCGGCACCACCTTGTTGACCATGCCGAGTTCACGCGCTTCCCCGGCCGAGATGGCGTCAGAGGTGAACAGCATTTCCTTGGCCTTGCGCGCGCCGACCTCCCACAGGTGATGGAAGAACTCGACGCCACCGATGCCGAAGCTGACGGTCGGATCGCTGAAACTCGCGTCGTCGCTGGCCACGATGAGGTCACACGGCCAGCACAGCATCAGCCCGCCGGCGATGCACCTGCCCTGTACCGCGGCGATGGTCGGCTTGGGAATGTTGCGCCAGCGTTCGCTGAAGCCGACGTAAATTTCTTCCTCGCGCGCCATCTGCGCCTCGGCGCCGGCGCAGGTGAACCCGCACATCGTGCCGACGGTCTCGTGATCGTGCATCGCCTCGTACCAGTTCTTCTCGCCGAGGTCGTGGCCGGACGAGAAGTGCTTGCCGTTGGCGGCGAGAATGATCACGCGCACGTCCTCGTCGTGGGCGGCGCGATCGAAGGCGTCGTTGAGCTCGTAGAGAAACCGGGTGTCCTGGGCGTTGGCGGTTTCCGGCCGGTTCAGCACGATGCGCGCGATGTGCGCCTCGGGCAGCTGGTAGTCGATGTACGCGTAATCGCTCTTGGCATCCACGGCGCGGGCTCCCCCTGTTGGCGTCTGGCAGAGCGCCAGCGGCGCTAATGTACATGCTTGCGGGGGCGGATGAAAAACTGCCGCACCGCGCCGGCGTATGCGCGAGAATCACCGCGAGTACAGGCTCGGGAGACGTCACGTGAAGATTGGCATCATCGGAATCGGCGCCATGGGTTCGGTCTACGCGGGCCTGCTGGCCGCCGCGGGCCACGAAGTGTGGGGCGTGGACAGCTGGGCGGCCCACGTCGATGCCATCCGCGAGGGCGGCCTGCGCGTGGCCGGCGCGAGCGGCGATCGCGTCGTCCGCCTGCGCGCGACAACGCGGCCCGAGGAGGCCGGCCCGTGCGACCTCGTGGTCATCGCCACCAAGGCCGCCGACGTCGCCGCTGCCGGGCGCGCCGCCCAGGCCCTGCTTGCACCGCACACGCCGGTGCTGACGATCCAGAACGGCCTCGGCGCCGTCGACGCGCTGGCCTCTGTGCTGCCGCGTGAGCGCATCCTGGTCGGCGTCGCCGGCGGTTTCGGCGCGTCACTCGTCGCACCCGGCCACGTCCACCACAACGGCATGGAACTGGTCCGGCTGGGCGAGCCGGACGGCGGGATCTCCGCGCGCGTCGAGGCGCTCGCCGCGGTCTGGTCGGGGGCCGGCTTCAACGTGCAGTGTTACGCCGACATCAACCAGCTGGTGTGGGAGAAGTTCATCTGCAACGTGACCTTCTCGGGCCCCTGCACGGTGCTGCGCATGACGGTCGGCGAAGTGATGGCCAACCCGCATGCCTGGCCGCTGGCGCTCGGCTGCGGGCTCGAGGCCTGGCAGGCGGGCCGTGCACGGGGCGTCGCGTTCTCCTTCGACGATGCCGCGCCATACATCACCGCGTTCGGCGAAAAGATACCGCACGCGCGGCCCTCCATGCTGCTCGACCACCTGGCCGGAAGGCGCTCGGAGATCGCGAACATCAACGGCATGGTGCCGCAGATCGCCGCAGAGGTCGGCACCGCCGCGCCGCTCAACGGTGCGGTCGTCGCGCTCGTCCGGGCGCTCGAGGAGAACTTCGCCTGACGGCATACACCCGTGCGCATGCGGCGCGGGCCGCGGCACGCCGCCATGGCAGCGAACGTCAGTACTGGATGCGCCGGGTGAAGCCGCCGTCGACGACGAGGTTCGCGCCGGTGACGAAACTCGCCGCCGGGCTGGCCAGGAAAGCGACCGCGTTGGCCACCTCCTCCGGTGTCCCCATGCGTCCCATCGGGTTGCCGGCGAGCGCGGCGGCATAGGTCTCGGGCTGCTCGCGCTTGCGCTGGCCCCACACGCCGTCGTCGAAATAGATCGTCCCCGGCGAGACGGTGTTGGCGCGGATCCCGCGTGGTGCCAGCGTGGTGGCGAGATTGGACATGTAATTGATCACCGCCGCCTTGATCGCGTTGTAGGGACGCGCGCCGCCGAAGGCCTCGAGCGCCGCGGTCGAGGAGATGGCGACAATCGCGCCGGCCGGCGAGCGCTCCAGGTAGGGCATCGCCGCCTCGACCGTGCGCACCGTGCCGAGCATGTCGACCTCCATGCTGCGCCGCCAGGTCTCTTCGTCCGGTGTGCCACCGAGTGCGCTGACGTTGGCGACGACGACATCGATGCCGCCCAGTGCGTCGGCTGCGCCGTCGATGAAGGCGCACAGCGCCGCACTATCGGTCACGTCGGCCGCGCCCGCGTGCACGCGGGCACCGGCCGCCGCCTGCGCGGCGAGCGCCGCGCCCGCCTGTTCGACCTCGGCGCCGTGGCGCGCGCAGATCGCGACGGAGGCGCCTTCGGCGACCAGCCGCGCGGCGATCGCGCGGCCGATGCCACGCGAACCGCCGGTGACGATCGCGCTTCTGCCGGCGAGTCCCAGATCCATATCCCTGTCCTCTCGTGTTCATGATCAACGCGCCGCGGCGATATGCCGCCCGCGGCACCATGGTCTCCGACGCGTCCGGCGCCGTCCACCGCCAGGGTGGGCGGCGCGCGCCTGTCGAACGCGACGGCCACTTGAGCCAGGTCAAGCGACCGCCGGGAAGCCGCCCGACCGGCGCAAGCCACGCACCGGTTGGCGTAGACTACTCCGCTGACCCGCCCCGACCCGGGGCGATCGAAGCTACGAGACGCGCCGCCACGACGGTGGGGCGCCCAAGGGGAGACCATTTCATGACCACCACCCAGAAGAGCGGCCAGGACCTGCGCATCGTGATCATCGGCGCCGGCATGGCCGGCATCCTGTCCGCCATCAGGCTGCGCGAGGCGGGCTACGAGAACTTCGTCATCTACGAGAAATCCGACCGCCTCGGCGGCACCTGGCGCGAGAATACCTACCCGGGTATCGCCTGCGACGTACCCGCCCACCTCTACACCTACTCGTTCGAGCCGAACCCGGAGTGGAGCTCGACCTTCGCCTCCGGCCCGGAGATCCAGGAATATTTCGAACGCGTCGCACAGAAGTACGACGTCATCCCGTACATCCGTTTCAACGAAGCGGTCCCGTATTGCGCGTTCGAGGATGGGCGCTGGCGCATTCGCACGTCTACCGGCCGCGATGACGAAGCCGACTTCGTCATCGCCGCGACCGGCGTGCTGCACCACCCGCACACCGCCGACATCCCCGGCCTCGACAGCTTCGCCGGCGCCTGTTTCCACAGCGCGCGCTGGGACCACTCGGTACCGCTGGAGGGCAAGCGCGTGGGTGTGATCGGGACCGGCTCGACCGCCATCCAGATCACCTCGGCCCTGGTCGACACCGTCGGACGCCTCGATCTGTTCCAACGCACCGCGCAGTGGATCTCACCGATCGAGAACCTCTCCTACAGCGAGGAGCAGAAAGCCGAGTTCCGCCGCAACCCGGCCCTGCTGCAGGAAGTGCGGGACCTTGCCAACAAGGAGTTCGAACGCTTCTCGAACGCGGTCATCGACGCCGAGTCGGACGAGATGAAGGCCATCGAAGCCGAGTGCCTGGCGAACCTCGAAGACAACGTGCGCGACCCGGAGCTGCGCGAGAAGCTGCGGCCGAACTACCGCGCCGGCTGCAAGCGCCTGATCTTCTCCAGCGATTTCTACGAGGCCATCCAGCATCCCAGCGCCCACCTCGTGACGACGCCGATCCAGGGTGTCGAGCCGGGCGGCGTACGCCTCGCCGACGGCGCGCTGCGCGATCTCGACGTCCTGGTAGTCGCGACCGGATTCCGCGCCGACAGCTTCATCCGTCCGACCACCGTGCTCGGGCGCAACGGGGTGAATCTCGACGACGTGTGGGCCGACCATCCGGTCGCCTACCTCTCGATCTCGATCCCGGAGTTCCCCAACTTCTTCATGCTCAACGGACCCAACGGTCCGGTCGGCAACTTCTCGCTCATCCAGATCGCCGAGCACCAGGTCAACTACATCCTGCAACTCATGGACCGGGTCCGCGCGGGCGAGTGCCGTGCGATCAGCGCCAGCGCCGAAGCGGCGGCCGAGTTCGAACGTCAGCGCACGGCGGTCGCCAAGCGTTCGATCTGGTCGACCGGCTGCAAGAGCTGGTACCTCGACAAGAACGGCGTACCGGCGAGCTGGCCGTGGTCGCGCTCGCGCTTCTTCGAGGTCATGCGCGAGCCCGAGCTCGAGGCCTTCGAACTGGCCAGCTGACCCGCAGCGCCCCGGCGCTCCGGGTTGGTGCCCGACACGCTCCCCGGTGACGTGTCGGGCACCCGGTACCGGCAACGATGGGCGCGCCGCCGATGTCGGCGGCGGTGGGTGCCACGTGTGATAGCTTGAACGCGGCAAGCCTGCGCGCGGGGAGGAACGGGCACATGGCGGAAGTCGGCTTTATCGGGTGCGGCACCATCGGCGGGCCGATGGCGCTCAGGCTGCTCGACATGGGGCACGCATTGCGCGTGTTCGACATCGACCAACATGCGCTGACCGCCCAGCGCGCGGCAGGCGCGGGTATCGCGTCGAGCGTTGCCGATCTGGCGCGCGCGTGCGAGACCGTCCTGCTCTCACTGCCCGGCCCGGCACAGATCGAGCCGCTCGTGCTCGGTGACGAGGGACTGCTCGCGCAGGCCGGCGTCCTGCGTACCATCGTCGACCTCTCGACCAACGACCTCGCGCTCAACCGCCGGCTCGCCGAACGGGCCGCGGCGGACGGCATCGCTTATCTCGACGCGCCGGTGTCGGGCGGCAAACAGGCCGCGCGCGAGGGTCGCCTGGCGATCATGGTGGGTGGCGAACGAAATGCTTTCGAGACCGTCCGCGGCCTGCTCGAATGCCTGGCCGAGCACGTGTTCTACCGTGGCCCGGCGGGCAGTGGCACGCTGACCAAGCTGATCAACAACCAGGTCTTTCTTTGCGCGAGCATCCTCGTGCAGGAAGGTTTCGTCATGGGCGCGCGCGCCGGCATGGACCCCACCGACCTGCTCGAAGTGCTCAAGGCGAGTTCGGCCGCACCGTTCGTGGCGCGCGCGCCGCTGACGCTCTCGCGCCGGTTCGATCTCGGCGTCTTCGCCCTCGACATCGCGGCCAAGGACGTCGCGCTCGCGCTCGACTCGGCCGGCGCCCTCGGCGCCGCGATGCCGTTGACCGAGGCCGCGCACGGGATATATCAGCAGGCCCTCGCGCGCGGACTCGGCAAGGAGGACTTCTACGCAACGCTGAAAGTCCTCGAAGACGCCGCGGACGTAACGCTGCCGGCCCTGCGCAAGCCGGCCAGGCCCGCATGACTAGCCCGCCCGTCGTCGACCTTTCCGACGGCCGCAGCTTCGCCGCGGGCTTCCCGCACGCGAGCTTCAGCTGGCTGCGCGAACACGCACCGCTCTACTGGCACGCGCCGACCACGGCCACGCCGGACGGCGAGGGTTTCTGGGTGGTCAGCCGGTACGCCGACATCGACGCCATCATCATGGATCCCGCGAGCTTTTCCTCCGACACCGCGGGCGGCCGCAGCGGCGGCGGCACCGCGATCAAGGACGAGCCGACTGCAGGCAAGGTCCTCAACCATACCGACGATCCCTACCACCGGCGGCTGCGCGCACTGGTCAACAAGGGTTTCACGGTGCGTGCCGTCAACGCGCTGGAAGACGAACTGCGGCAGCGTACGCAGGCACTGCTCGCGACCATCGGCGGCGGCGAACGCTTCGATTTCGCACGCCGCTTCTCGCGCGAAATCCCGACCCAGGCCATCTGCATCGTGCTTGGCGTGCCGGAGAACGATCGCGAAATGCTCGTCGACTGGGTCGACGCCGGTATCGAGTCGGCCTCCGAATCGGTCATCTCGTCGGAATACGCGAACAAGGTGCGACGCTACGCGCAGTCGCTGATCGAAGCGAAACGTGCCGAACCCGGCAACGACATCTTCTCCGCCATCGTCCATGCCGAGCTCGAAGAGGACGGCACCCGGCTCGGTGACCACGAGCTGCGCTCGTTCTTCTCGCTGCTGTTCCCGGCCGGCGCCGAGACCACCACGCGCGCAATCAGCGGCGGCATGCTTGCGCTCATCGAGCACCCCGCGCAATGGCAACGGCTGCAGGCCGAGCCCACCCTCGTAAAGACGGCGGTCGAGGAGATCGTGCGCTGGACCACGCCCTCGGTGTACAAGCGCCGCACTGCGACGCGCGACCTCGCGCTGCATGGTGAGCGTATCCGCGAAGGCGATAAGGTCACGTTCTGGGAGATGTCGGCCAATCGCGACGAGCGCGTGTTCACGCAGCCGTTCGAATTCGACATCGCCCGCTCGCCCAATCGTCACCTCGGTTTCGGCGCTGGCGTGCATTTCTGTCTCGGCGCGGCGCTGGCGCGCCTCGAGCTGCGCGTGGTCCTCGAAGAACTCCGCGCCAGCGGCCTTGCCTTCAGCCTGGCCGGTGAACCCGAGTGGATGCCGAACAACCGCCTGTTCGGGCTCAAGGCACTGCCGGTCGAGGTGCGCGTGTGCGCCTGACCCGGGCCCGCGCCAAGACTGCGCGTCGGCGGCGCGACAGCATCGACACGGAGGACTGCCCATGAGTGCACACGATGCGCCGCCACCGGCGTGGCCGCTCAAGCAACGCGAGCTGCAGAACCACCACATGGACTCGACACGCTGGAACGGCTTCGCGTTCCGCGACGGCGACATCGTCATTGCGACCTGGGCCAAGTCCGGCACCACCTGGATGCAGCAGATCGTCGCCCAGCTGATCTACGACGATGCCGATACCGTGTCCATCATGGATCTCGCGCCCTGGGTCGACCAGCGCTACGCGCCCATCGAGCAGGTGCGCGCCACGCTCGACGCACAGACGCACCGGCGCTTCATGAAGACGCACCTGCCGGTCGAGGCCCTGGTCTTCTCGCCACGGGCGCGCTACCTGTATATCGCACGCGACGGCCGCGACGCGCTGATGAGCTGGTACAACCACCACCAGGCCTACAACGACGCCGCCTACGCGATGATCAACGACACGCCCGGTCGCGTCGGTCCACCGCTCGAGCGCCCCTGCGCGGATATCGCGCGCTACTTCCGCGAGTGGCTCGACGGTGATGGCTTCCCGGCCTGGCCATTCTTCGGCAACGTGCGGTCATGGTGGGAGATCCGTGCGCTGCCCAACGTACTGCTGCTGCATTACAACGACCTGCTCGCCGATCTCGAGGGCCAGATGCGTCGCATCGCGGACTTTCTCGACATCGACATCGCGCCGGCCCGCTGGCCCGCGATCGTGCACCGCTGCACGTTCGATTACATGAAGGCGAATGCCGAGCGTATCGCGCCACACATCAGGAAGCGCATGGACGGCGGCGCCGCGCGCTTCATCCACAAAGGCACGAACGGGCGCTGGCGCGCCGTGCTGCCGGCTGCCGACGTCGCCCGTTACGAGCGTCTGGCCGAGGACGAACTCGGCGCGTCGTGCGCCGCCTGGCTGGCGCAGGGCGGGCCGACAGACTGAACCCCGATGCGCGCCGCCGCGCTCAATTGACCAGGCTCTGGATCGGCGCCGGCACGCGCCCGCCGAAGCGCACGAAAGCATTGCCGCCGCTGCCGTGCGGCAGCGCCATGATGGTCGCTTCACCGAGCAGGCCACCGAAATGCGCGTGCTCGCCCGCCCTCTTGCCGGGCACCGGAATGAGCCTGGCCGCGGTGGTCTTGCGGTTGATCACGCCGATCGCCATCTCGTCGGCAATCAGCGCGGCCAGCGCTTCGGCGCTGGTGTCACCGGGCAGAGCGATCATGTCGAGACCGACCGAGCACACGCTGGTCATCGCTTCGAGCTTCTCGATGGACAAATCGCCGCGTGCCGCGGCCGCTGCGATCTCGAGATCCTCGCTGACGGGGATGAACGCGCCGGACAGCCCACCGACGTAAGAGCTGGCGAAGGCCCCGCCTTTCTTGACCGCGTCGTTGAGCATCGCGAGCACCGCGGTACTGCCCGGCGCACCGATGCTGGCCAGGCCCAGGCTGCGGAAGATCTCGCCGACGCTGTCGCCGCGCGTGGGTGTCGGCGCGAGCGACAGGTCGACCACGCCGAAAGTCACGCCCAGGGTCTGCGCGACCTCGCGGCCGATCAGCTCGCCGGCGCGGGTGACTTTGAACGCGGTTTGCTTGATCACTTCCGAGAGACGGCCGAGGTCGATACCGGGCTCGGCCTCGATGGCGCGCTCGATCGCTCGCTTGACCACGCCCGGCCCGCTCACGCCGACGTTGATCACCGCATCGCCCTCGCCGACACCGAGGTAGGCGCCGGCCATGAACGGGATGTCCTCCGGGATATTGGCGAAGACGACCAGCTTGGCCGCACCGAGACCGTCATCACTCGCGGTGTGCTCGGCGGTAGCCTTGACCGTCTCACCCATACGCAGCACGGCGTCCATGTTGATGCCGGCGCGCGTGGTGGCGACGTTGATCGAGGCGCACACGCGCGCGGTCGTGGCCAGTGCTTCGGGCACGGCGTCGATCAAAGCGCGGTCCCCGGCGGCCATGCCCTTCTCCACCAGCGCGCTGAAACCGCCGACGAAATCGACGCCGACATTGCCCGCCGCGGTATCCAGCGCACGGGCGACCTCGACCATCTCGGCGGCCGTGAACGGCGCGCCGACCAGCGCGATGGGGCTGACCGCGATGCGCTTGTTGACCACAGGAACGCCGTAGGTGGCGCCGAGCCGGTCGCAGGTCGTCACCAGCGCGGCGGCAAGCGTCTCGATGCGCTGCCGGGCACGCGCGGTGAACACCCGGACATCGTCGCTCGCACAATCAAGCAGCGAGATGCCGAGCGTGACGGTGCGCAGATCGAGGTGCTCGTACTTGAGCATCTCGAGCGTCGAGATCACTTCCTGCTTGCCGAGCATGTGATGGCCCTCCAGCCTGCGCGATGGGTGCGGGCGCGTGGCGCCTCAAATACGGTTCATGATCTCGAACAGCCGCCGATGCTGCACGTTGAGTTCGAGCCCGAGGCGCTCGGCGGCGGACGCGAGATCGGCCTTGAGCGCGGCCAGCGACACCGGGTCGGGGACGTCGACCTGGAAGATCATGGCGTTTGCTTCGGGCCGGTCGCCGCCCTCGAACACCGCTTGCAGATCGGTCACGTTGACACCGTGGCGAGCGAGCACGCCGCTCACCGCCGCAACGATGCCGGGACGATCGGGACCATGTGTGGTGACGACGAAAGGCTCGGCGTGCACGCGCGCGGCGGCCGCTCCGGCCGGATAGGCGTGCACGATGACGTCGAGATCGAGGCCGTCGAGCGCGCCGGTGAGCGTGCGCGCCAGCGCCGCCTCGTCGATGTCATCGGGCATGGCGACGACGAACAACGCGCCGAACACGGCTTGCAGCAGCGTCTGGCTGACGCTGCGGATGTTGCAACCGGCCTCGAGTAGCGCCTGCGAGACCGCGGCGATGATGCCCGGGCGATCTTCACCGAGCACCGAGATCACGGCCTGGGTCACGTCGCTGCTCCTTCGAATGAATCGGCACCCATCCTCGCCAGCGCGCGTCCGCGCGTCAACGTTGCCGCCCGGACGAGGCGTTACCTCCCGCGATCACTCACCCCGGGCAACCCCGTCGAGACGCGGATCGGCGCCGCCGCGCCAGCCGTCGACGACGCGCTCGATGCCGTGCAAGCCGCTGCCGAGTGCGCGCACCGCCACGTCGTGGCCGCGCGCTTCCAGGGCCGCCGCCTGCCGCGCCAGCGGCGTGCCTTGTTCGAGCTCGAGCACCGCGCCGCGATGCACGAAGTTCGGCAGCGCGATCGCGGCCTGCACGTCGAGCCCCCAGTCGAGCACGCCGACCAGCGCCTTGGCCACGTAGCCGATGATGCGGCTGCCGCCGCGCGAGCCGAGCACGAGTTTCACCTCGCCCGTGGCGTCGAGCACGATCACCGGGGTCATCGAACTGCGCGGCCGCTTGCCCGCGGCGACCCGGTTCGGATGCGATCGGTCATCGAGTTCGGGTGCGAAGCTGAAGTCGGTGAGCTGATTGTTGAGCAGGAAACCGCGCGTCATCATGCGTCCGGCGAACGGCGCCTCGTTCGAACTGGTCAGGGCGACCACGTTGCCCGCGCCGTCGACGACGGAGAGATGCGAGGTGCCACCGTCGCGCGCCGCCGACAGATTCGGTATGGCCGCGACGGCGCGCCGCGGGGGCGCCCCGGCTGGCGCTTCTCTGCGCGCGCGCGCGCGGTCGATCAGCGCCGCGCGCCGCGCCAGGTATTCCGCGTCGAGCAGCGCGACGGTCGGTACGTCGACGAAATCGGGATCGCCCACGAAGCGCTCGCGGTCGGCGAAGGCGAGGCGGCTCGCCTCGGCGACGAGGTGCACCGCATCGACCGAGCCAGGCGCGAGCGCGGCGAGGTCGAAGCGGGACAACATGCCGAGCATCTGCAGCAGCGCGATGCCGCCCGAGGACGGCGGCCCGATCGAGCACACCGTGTAGGACCGGTAGGGCCGGCACAAGGGGCGGCGCTCACGCGGCGCGTAGCTCGCGAAATCGGCCAGGGTGAGATCGCTCGGCAACCAGCGGCGCGCGCGCGCCCGTGCGACGAAGTCGCGCGCCACCGGCCCGGCATAGAAGGCCTCGGGACCATTTCGCGCGAGCGTGCGCAGCGTCGCCGCGTAGGCGGGGTTGACCACGCGCTGCGGCGTGCCGCGCGCCTGACGCAGGAAATACGTGCGCATGTCACCGAACCAGCCGAGCAGCGGCGCGTCTTCGAGTTGCTGCCCGAGCCGTGCCGGCATCGGCACCCCCTGCTCGGCCAGCACCGCCGCCGGCTCGAGCAACGCCGGCCACGGCAGCACGCCGTGCGCGGCGTGCGCCTGCGCGAGCATCGCGACCAGCCCCGGCACGCCCACGGCGCGTCCGCTGATCACGGCCAGCGGCCACGGCAGGGTCACGCCGTAGGGGCGGAACCGCTCGGCGCCGGCGGCCGCCGGCGCGGTCTCGCGGCCGTCGTAGACATGCAGCGCACCGCTCGCAGCGTCACGATAGAGCAGGAAGCCGCCGCCCCCGATGCCGGTTTCCGGCGCCTCGACGAACCCCAGCACCATCTGCGCAGCGATCGCGGCATCGAGGGCATTGCCGCCGGCGCGCAGCACGGCCAGGCCGGCCTCGACCGCGTGCGGATTGGCCGCGGCGACCATGAACCGCGCGGCGTGCCGCTCGGCGGCATCCTGGCGCGCCGCCGGCACACCTTCGTCGGGGTGCCGCGCCTCGCCACAGGCGCCGAGGACGGCGAGGAGGCCGAGCAGCACCATCGGCAAGCGGCGGGCGTATCCCGGGCGCGCACACATGCCGGCATTGTGACACGAGCTGCCCGTCGTGCCGGCGCGGGCCGGCAGCGCGATGTAACATGGTCGGGTGCCTGTCTTCCCCCGTCAGCGGCCGCGCGGCCGCGCGCGCCGTGACTGAGGCGCGCCGAGACGCCGCCGCCGTAGTGCGTGCCTACCGCGCGCGCGAGCTGTCGCCGTGCGAGGTCGTCGATGCCGCGCTGGCACGCATCGCGGCCTGCGATCCGCGCCTCAACGCCTTCGTGCTGATCGATGAAGCAGCCGCGCGCAGGCAGGCCCGCGCATCCGAGCGGCGCTGGCTGGCCGGCGCGCCGTGCGGCCCGCTGGACGGCGTGCCGGTGACCATCAAGGACATGAACGACACGCACGGCTGGCCGACCCGCGCCGGCAGCCGGCTCACGCCCGCCACGCCGGCGACCCGCGACGCCTCACCGGTGGCGCGCCTGCGCGAGGCAGGCGCGGTGTTCCTCGGCAAGACCACCACCCCGGAGTTCGGCTGGGCCGGGGTGACCGAGTCACCGCTGACCGGCAGCACCCGCAACCCGTGGGACCCGACGCGCACCGCCGGAGGCAGCAGCGGTGGCGCGGCGGTCGCGGCCGCGCTCGATCTCGGGCTCCTGCACCTTGGCGGTGACGGTGGCGGCTCCATCCGCATCCCCGCGGCTTTCTGCGGCGTGTTCGGCATCAAGCCGAGCTTCGCCCGCGTGCCTCGCTACCCGCAGCATTCGCCGCTGCGCCTGACCCAGGCCGGACCGCTGGCGCGCAGTGTCGCCGATTGCGCACTGATGCTCGAGGTCATCTCCGCCGCCGACACGCGCGACTGGATGGCGCTGCCCCGCGGTGCGCTGGAACCGTGCGGCGATCGGCTGGAGCGCGGCATCGACGGATGGCGCATCGCCTACGCCCCGCAGTTCGCCGGCGGCGCAGCACACGCCGAAGTGCGCGCGCGGGTCGACGCAGCGCTCGAGACGCTTGCCGGGCTCGGTGCGGACATCGTGCCCGTCCCCGACCCGCTCGGCCCGCTGGGCGAACTCTTCACGCGTTACTGGCAGGCGGCGCAGGCCTATGCCCAGCATCACCGCTCGCACGCCGAACGCGCCCGGATGGACGCCGGGCTCGTCGCCCTGCTGGAGGCCGGCGAGGACTTCTCCTTCGTCGACTTCGCCGGGCTGATGCGCGCGCGCATCGGCGTCGGTGAACGCCTCACGGCACTGCTCGCCGACTATGACCTGCTGGCCACGCCGAGCCTGCCCCTGGCGGCCTTTCCCGCCGGCGGCCAGGTGCCGCCCGCGAGCGGCCTCGCCACGTGGATCGACTGGGCCCATTTCAGCTACCCGTTCAACCTCGGCGGGCAGCCCGCGGCGAGCTGCCCGTGCGGCTTCACCGCCGCGGGCCTGCCGGTGGGGCTGCAGCTCGTGGGCCCGATGTACGCCGACGGCGCGGTGCTGCGCGCGGCCCGCGCCTACGAGCGCGCGGCGCCGGTCGCGATGCCCGCGGCACCACTCGTCGCGCGCTGAGCGGCCTCAGCGGAACTGCCACACCAGCGCGACGCACAGGACGAGCGTGAGCGCCGTGCCCGCGTGCACGCTCGGCGGCATCGCGCGCCAGGCGCCGGCCGGCGCCGTTCCGGGGCCATCGATCTGCATCGCCTCGTTCAGCACGCGCTGCCACAGCACGCAGGCAGCCAGGGTGGCGACGAACAGGATCATCGCGACCAGCGTGAAGTGCACGCCGAGCCAGCCACCCTGCGCCGCGACGAAACAGGCGGCGCTCAGCCCATGCCCGGTCAGCGTGCCGGCGAGCGCCGCGCGCGGGCCGGGACGGCGCCGGGCAAGCGCCAGGACGAACAGAGCCACCAGCGGAGCGGTCACGTAGGCGAAGGCCTGCTGCAGGTAGGCGAACAGGCCTTCGAACGACGCGATGGCCGGCGCCCAGGCCACCGCGAGCAGCATCATGACGAGCGTGGTCGCACGCCCCAGGCGCGCGCTCGCTCGCGCGTCCAGCTGCGGCCGGCGCGGCTTGACGAAATCGACGATGACCAGCGTCGAGGCCGAGTTCAGCGCCGAGTCGACGCTCGACATGATCGCGGCGATGAGCCCCGCGATCATCAGCCCGGCCAGGCCGGCCGGCGCGTAGGCAGCGATGAGACGTGGAAACACCTCGTCGGCGCGTACCAGGTCGGGCAGCAGCACGAAGGCCATCGCACCCGGCAGCACCATCACGAACAGCGGCGCGAGCTTGAGCAGCGCGGCGAGCACCGCGCCGCGCCCGGCCGCCGCGACGTCGCGCGCGCCGAGCAGACGCTGGGCGACGTATTGATTCATTGTCCAGTAATAGAAGCCCATGATCGGCAGTCCGAGCAGCGTTCCGAGCCAGGGCAGCGCCGGATCGTCGAGCGGCCGCAACAGCGAGAGGTGATCGGGCGGCACGGCGGTGACGAAACGCTGCCACTCGTAGTCGAACTCGCCGAACACGATGCACGCGAGGGTCAGCGAACCGACCAGCAGCACGACGGTCTGCAGCACGTCGGTGTAGACCACCGCACGCAGCCCCCCGGCGGCGGTATACAAGCCGGCGACCAGCGCGAGTCCGGTACAGGTCCAGCCCAGCGACAGGCCGGGGATGAAGAGCATGATGACGAGCGCACCGGCGTACAGCGAGCCGGCGGTGTCGACGACGACGCTGAGAAACAGCGAGGTGCCCGAGAGATAGCGCCGCGCGCCGGCACCGAAGCGCTGCTCGAGAAACTCCGGCACCGTGGTCACGCGCGCGGCGAGCAGTCGCGGCACGACCAGGTAGGCACTGGCCAGCAGCACGAGTGCCGCCATCCATTCGTAGTTGGCCACCGCGATGCCGCTCTGCCAGGCCGCGCCCGGCAGACCAATCAGCGTCGTCGAGGAAATATTGGAGGCGAACAGCGACAAGCCGATGACGCCGGCACCGAGGCTGCGCCCGGCGAGAAACAGCTCGTCGTCGCGCGGCGCGCGCTGGTAGACGCGCACGCAGACGATGAGCAGGAACGCGGCGTACGCCGCGAGCACCAGGTAGTCGGCGCCCGCGAGGACCGGCATGCCGCGCGGCGCGCTCAGCCGGCCGCGCGGCTCGCCACGAGTGCCGGCGTGAGTGTCGGCTGACGCGGCAGGCAGGCGCCGCGTGCCGCCTCCATGAACTCCTGCGCCCAGCTATCGACGTCGTTGTACTCGATGATGTTGTAGAGGGTCGTCATGAGGTTGCGTGCCTCGCGCTCGTCGAGCTTCAAGGCGCGCAGCACCGCATCGACGAGATTACGCTGATCGTGCGGGTTGGTGAGAATGGCGCCGTGCAGTTCGGCGGCCGCGCCGGTGAATTCCGAGAGCACCAGCACACCGTGCCCGGCGGTCTTGAAGCGGGTCGCGACATACTCCTTGGCGACGAGGTTGAGGCCGTCGCGCAGCGGCGTGATCCACATGACGTCGGCGATGGCGTACAAACCGACGAGTTCCTCGAAAGGCATCGGCTGGAACAGGAACTGCACCGGCGTGTACCCGAGCTTGCCGAAACGGCCGTTGATGCGTCCCACGCATTCGTCGATCTGGCGCTCGAGCTCCTGGTAGATGGTCATCTCACGCGCGGCCGGCACGCAGACGTCGATCAGCGTGATGCGCCCGACCAGGTCCGGATTCTCATCCAGCAACTGCTCGTAGGCCTGCAGCTTCTGCAGCACGCCCTTGGTGAAGTCGAGGCGCTCGACGGACAGGATCACCTGCATGTCCTCGTTCATCGCGCGCAACTCCTCGACGCGCGCGGCGGTGGCGTCCTGCTCGATGAGATGGTCGATGCGCGCGATGTCGAGGCCGACGGGATGCGCCCCCAGCCTGAGCGCGTGGTCGTTGACGCGAATCGCAGTCGTCATGTGCTCGATCCCCACCGCACAACCATAAGTGAGAAAGCGCGGCGCGCAGCGCGTGCGTTCGAGCACCTCGACCGGCATCACGCCGCGTACGCAATCGATGAAGTTCTCGAGCTGCCGGGGAATATGGAAGCCGATGTAATCGCACTGCATCAGGCTGCCGATGATGTCGTTGCGCCACGGCAGCACGTTGAACACGTCGGCCGACGGAAAGTAGGTGTGATGGAAGAAGGCGATCTGGACGTCGGGTCGCAGCTCACGCAGGAAGCCCGGCACCATCCACAGGTTGTAGTCGTGGATCCAGACCAGCGCGCCATCGGCCGCTTCCTCGGCCGCGTGCCGGGCGAACTTGCGGTTGATGTCGACGTAGATCTGCCAATGCTCTTCGTTGAACGCCGAGCGTTCCCAGAAGGTGTGCAGCAGCGGCCAGAACGCCTCCTTGGAGAAGCGCTTGTAGAAGACGTCGACTTCGTGCTTGCTCAGCGGCACGCGCGAGCAGACCAGGTTGGGATACTGCGATTCGTCCACCACGGTGCGCTTCTCGAACGGCACGCTGTCGTCTTCGTGCACCGACCAGGCCACCCAGGAGCCCGCCGAGCGCGCGGATTTGAAGAACCCGAGCAAGGTCGGCAGGATGCCGTTCGGCGAGGCATGCGGCCGGCGCTCGACGACGCCGTCCGCGGCGACTTCCTCGTAGGGCAGGCGATGGTAGAGCATGACCAGATCGGCCTTGCCGGGCACGACCGCCTGCTTCTGGCCGCGAATGCGTGTCGCGTCGACGAAGTCGAAGTGCTCGAGGGCATCCAGGATACCGCCGCATCCGGCACGGCGCGCGTGCAGAATGTGCTCGCGGTCGCGCGTCTCGAACAGCAGCTCGGGTTCCGAGCGGCCCACGCAGACACCGCGGCAGCCAATCTTGTACATGCTGAGATCGTTGAGGGTGTCGCCGGCGACGAGCACTTCCTCGAGCGGAACGTCGAGCAGGTTGGCGAGTTCGCGTACCGTCGAGCCCTTGTTGATCCCCCGTGGCAGGAAATCGAGATACCAGCTCGCCGAATAGATGAGGTCACAGTCGCAGGCCTCGGCGATGCGCTTGACTTCGCTCATCACGCGCGCGAGCGCGTCCGGGTCGGAGTAGTAGGAACAGCGGCGTTGCTGCGGCACGTCCTGGCGCAGCAGCTCCGGGAAGGCGCGCATCGCCTCGGCGATACCCTGTTCGCCCGGCCAGCGCTCGTCGATCGCGGCCTGCAGCGGCTGCACGGGCTCGAGCGTGCGGCCATCGACGATGGTCGCGCCGACATCGCAGACGACGTAATCGGGGCGCGCCAACGACGGGTCGGACAGCAGCGGGCGCACGTGCTCGAGGCCACGGCCGGTGACATAGGCGAGGGTGATGTCCGGGGTCTCGTCGATGAGGCGGTAGAGACGATCGCGGTCGGCACGCGAACCGCCGAGGTAAGTGCCGTCGAGGTCGGTTGCTAGCAGCATGCGGGTCACCTGTGGGATTTGGTCAGAATGGGCTTGGGTTCGAACGGAGCCGGGGAGCGTGGCGATGCGGCGCTCAGCAGCGCATCGACAGTCGCCTGCGCGTGTCGAGGTCGAAATAGTCGATGGTGGCGCGCTTGAACATCAGGTCGCAGAACAGCTCGCACCACGCTTCGCCGTTGCGCCAGGCGACGACCAGGCTGGCATCGTTGGAGTAATGCAGCTCGAACTCGCCGTCGAAAGCGGCATAGCTGTTACGAAAACTCATCAGGCGCAGCAGGCGCTTGACGGTCGGCGTCGCCAGGCGCTCCTCGACTTCCGGCAGCGTGAAGTGATGACGGTTGATGTCGCGCGGTTCGCCGCTCTCCTCGCACAGCGCCTCGTCATTGGTGCCGCACAACAGGCCGACGTAGTAGACCTGCGGAATGCCCGGCGTGAAGAGCTGAATGGCGCGGGCGCACACGTAGGCATCGTCGTTGCGCTTGAGCGCATCGTAGAAAGTGCAGGTGAGCTGGTAGATGGCGCCGACGGAATGCACGCTCGCGGCCGAGCCGCGCATGATCGGGTCGGCGCTGCGCTGGATCACGTTGTCGACGAGATCCTGCACGCGTTCGGCCGGCAGAAGATCCTCGACATCCGGGATGCAGATGCCGTCGTGGGTATCGAGAACGGTGATCTGGTTGCGCGGGCAGGTGCGCAGCCAGTTCTTGAGGTAGCGGCTGTTGGCGTCGAGCAGCGAATAGAGCACCAGCGGCGGCAGCGCGAAGGCATAGGGCCGCATGTCGCGCTGACCGATCGCGCTCTGGTAGCTCGGATGATCGTGGACCTCGGGCAGGATCTCGGCGCCGTGGCTCCTGGCCACGCCGTTGGCCCAGTCGAGGATCTGATAGACATCGGGCTCGACCAGGAAGCAGCTCGTGCCGACGCGCTTGGTGGTGTAGCCGAACGCATCGAGGCGGAACAGCTTCACGCCGCGCTCGGCGAGAAACGCGATGATGCCGCCGACGAAGCGGTAGGTATCCTCGCTCGTGTAATCGAGATCTATCTGGTTCTCGGTGAACGTGCACCACACGCGGTCGACGCTACCGTCGCCGAACTGCACTTCACGGAACGGCACCTTTTCCTTGCGGATGTGGATCTTGGCGAGGTCGTCCGGACCGATGTCCGGCAGCTCGCTCAAGCGTACGAACAGCCCGGCATACTCCGAGCTGCGCCCACGCGCGAGGAAATCCTGGAATTCGGGCGACTCGTCGGAAATGTGGTTGAGCGTGATATCGAGGCAGAGATCGTAGTCGGCCGCGATCGCCTCGAGGTCGGCCCAGCTTCCATAGGCCGGGTCGATCTCGCGATGGGAGATGGGCGAGAAACCGCCGTCGGCATTGGACGGGAACGGCGGTAAGACGTGGACGCCGCCGACCGCGGTGTGGAAGTAGTTGTCGAGCGCGAAGCGGAGATCGCCGAGATCGGCACCGATGCGATTGGGATAGGCGATGAGCTGGCAGGTGTTCTTGAGCAAGGTCCCGGGGCGCGCTGTGCGCCACTGGTGCAATTGCCGGGAAGACGAAGCGAGAAGCGTGCCAGCGCCTGCATCACGGTGCCGCAGACCGCACGAAAACCCACGCTCGCAGGCCCGATCCGCGCATCCGGCGGACCACGCCGCACACCCGCCCGCAGGCCGCCATGGGCCGTTTTCGTGCACGCGCCTCCCCATCTTGGTGCACCCGCGCCGGGCCACTGCGGCGGCGATCGCGCCGCGACGCGGTCCCCGGGAGCGGGCCCGCGGTTTGCATGCAAGGGGGGATTGTTAACTTGCGTAATCTTAGAACGTGCTCACAGCGGGGTTGACGCCACGCGGTCACAATGCGTCCCCATAGTGACAACCAAAACCCGAGCACGAATTCCAAAGGAGCCCCTCATGGCAGAGCCCGCTTCCGTCGTCGTCCCGCTACGTAACCGTCCCGCGCCGCAGACGCTGCAGAATCACCTGCTCGCCGCCGAACGCGCTGCCCGCACCGACGGCAGCCGCTCGCTGAGCTGGATCGTCTCGGCCATTTCGAGCGCCTCGAAGGTCATCGCCGCGCGGCTGCGCACGGCCGGTCTCGACGGCAATCTCGGCGCCGTCGGCGAGGTCAATATCCAGGGTGAGGACCAGCAGGCCCTCGACGTCATCGCGGACGAGGTCTTGATCCAGGAACTCCAGGCGCGCGAAGGCGTGGTGGTGCTGGGTTCGGAGGAGAACGACGACCTCATCGTCGTCGACGGTCCGCCGGCCCACGGCTGCCGCTACGCCGTGCTGTTCGACCCGTTGGACGGCTCTTCCAATCTCGACGTCGGCGGCAGCGTCGGTACCATTTTCTCGATCTACGAGGTCGCCCCGGGCGAGGAGACCGACCTGCAGGCGGGGCGCCGCCAGGTCGCCGCGGGCTACGTTCTGTATGGTCCCTCGACGATCTTCGTCATGACGCTCGGCCACGGCGTCGACATGTTCGTGCTCGATCCGGCCATCGGCAACTATGTGCGCGCCGGCGAGCAGGTGAAGATCCCGCGGCGCGGCAAGATCTACTCGGTCAACGAGGCCAACGTCGAAGGCTTCCCGGCCGGCTACCGCCGTTTCCTCGACAACTGCCGCCGCCAGGGTTACGGCAGCCGCTACGCCGGCGCGATGGTCGCCGACGTCCACCGCGTGCTGCTCAAAGGCGGCGTGTTCCTGTATCCACCCACGGCGATGGCGCCCAACGGCAAGCTGCGCCTGATGTACGAGGCCAACCCGATGGCGTGGCTGATCGAACAGGCCGGCGGCCGCGGCGACACGGGTAACGGCGACATCCTGGACGTCGAACCGGGTTCACTGCACGAACGCGTGCCGGTGATCCTCGGCAGCCCGCAGGACGTCGCGGCGCTGTGCGCCGAAATCGCGCGCGACCGCCATAGCAACGGCAACGCCTGACGCGCCTGCTCCGGCCGGGCGGCGCACTCAGTGGCGCCACGGCCGGAATTCGTTCACCGCCGCCTCGATCAGCGCCGCATCCGGCGGGATGCGCCCGCCGAGCATGAGCACGGCCAGCCCGTGCACCAGCGCCCAGGCCTGTACCACCGTCACCGCGCGTTCCGCCTCGCTCGCCGCCGGCATGAGCCGCGCGACCTGCTCGCGCAGCAGCCGCGCGGCGCGGTTGTCGGCGGCCAACGCGCCGGCGCTGCCGTCCCTGTGCATGTGGCTCGTCATGAGGCGGAACAGCGCCGGGTTGGCCAGCGCGAAGCGCACATAGGCCTGGCCGCTCGCGCGAAACGCCGTGCGCCCTTCGGGTTCCCTGCCCGCGGCCGCGAGTTGGGCATCGGCCAGGCGCTCGAAGCCTTCCGCGGCGAGGGCCGCGTAGAGCGCGGCCTTGTCCGGGAAATGCCGGTAGACGGCCGTCGCGCTGACGCCGGTTTGGCGGGCCACCTCGCGCAGGCCGATGTCGGCGTCCTCACGCGCCTCCAGCAGGTGCAACGCGCTGTCGATCAGCGCGCGGCGCAGATCGCCGTGGTGATAGGTCGCCTTCTCGTCTCTCGTCGCCATGTTGACAACGTTAACATGATCGACCTATGTTGACACCGTCAACATAAGCGCGCGAGCGTCCGGGAGATCCCATGTCCAGCAAAGTCGAGAAACTCATTCGATCCTCGATCACCGCCGGCGCCCGTGGCGTCGCCCGCGCCGCCAACGTGGTGCGCACGCGAGCCGACGCGCACCCCTACCTGAGCGGCATCCACGCCCCACTGACGGCCGAACACACGCTCGCCGACCTGCCCGTCTCCGGCCGCCTCCCACCGGAGCTCGATGGCCGTTACCTGCGCATCGGCCCCAACCCCCTGGTCGCGCCGAACCCGGCCACGCACCACTGGTTCGTCGGCGACGGCATGGTGCACGGCGTGCGCCTGCACGACGGCAAGGCCGCGTGGTACCGCAATCGCTGGATCCGATCGGAAACGGTGAGCGCGGCGCTCGACGAGCCCGCGGTGCCGGCACCCGCCGGACGTGACCGCGGCGTCGTCAACACGAACGTCATCGGCCACGCCGGGGGCACCTGGGCACTGGTCGAGGCCGGCACTGCGCCGGTGCTGCTCGACGATACCCTCGGCACCCGGCGTTACGACGACTTCGCCGGCAGCCTCGCCGGCCCCTACTCCGCGCACCCGCATCGCGATCCCATGACCGGCGAGTTGCATGCCATCTGCTACCGCGGCGACGTCCAGGACACGGTCTGGCACACGGTGGTCGACGCCGCCGGGCGGGTGATTCGCGAGGAGCCGATCGCGGTCGCCGACGGTCCCTGCATCCACGATTGCGCGATCACCCCGCAGTACGTGATCGTGCTCGACCTGCCGGTCACGTTCTCCATGGCACTGCTGCTCGGCGGCCATCCGTTTCCCTACCGCTGGAACCCCGACCACCCGGCGCGCGTCGGCCTGCTGCCGCGCGCCGGCACGGCAGCGGACATCCGCTGGTACGCCGTCGACCCCTGCTTCGTGTTCCATCCCGCCAACGCCTTCGAACGCGCCGACGGCAGTGTCGTGATCGACGTCGTCGCCCACGATCGCATGTTCGACGAGCACTACGATGGCCCCGACGGCTCGCGCATGAGCTTCGAGCGCTGGACGCTGGCGCGCGATGCGCGCGCGGTCGCGCGGCAGGTCATCGACGACGAGGGCCAGGAGTTTCCACGTTACGACGAACGCCGCACCGGTCATGCCTACCGTTATGCCTACTGCATGGCAGCGGCCGGCACCGGCGCCGGCCTGGTCACCGATACGCGCTTGTTCCGCCACGACCTCGACAGCGGCGCGCGCGCCGTGCACGACTTCGGCCCGCGCCGCCACCCGGGAGAATTCGTGTTCGTCCCGCGCAGCGCTGACGCCGCCGAGGACGACGGCTGGCTGCTCGGCCTGGTCGTCGACATGAACGACGACACCACCACGCTGAGCGTACTCGACGCCGCCGATTTCGGCGCGCCGCCGCTGGCCGAAGTTGCGTTACCGCACCGGATCCCGCCCGGTTTCCACGGCAACTGGGTCGCAGCCGACGGTGCTGACTGAGCGGTTCTCGCGGCAAGCCGGAAGCGATGCGCGCGGCGCGCGCTTCGCATGCGGTCGGCGTTTTCGTGTATAGATCGACGATGGTCGGGATTTTCAGTGCGTCGATCGAACGGACCGCCGCGCGCGTCCGGCACGGCGAACTTGGCGCGCGCGATCTCACCGAGCGGCTGCTCGCCCGCATCGCGCGACTCGAGCCGACGCTGCACGCGCACGCCACGGTCACCGCCGAGCTTGCCCTCGAGCAAGCCGCCGCGGTCGATGCCGACCGCGCCCGCGGGCGGGCGCTCGGCGCGCTCGCCGGGGTTCCGATGGGCCTCAAGGACATCATCAGCGCAGCCGGTGCGCCGACCCACGTCGGCTCGCGCGCGCTGCGCAACTGGCGACCGGGTGGTGAAGCGGCCGTGGCGCGGCGTCTGCGCGAAGCCGGCGCGGTGCTGATCGGCAAGCATCAGACGACCGAAGCCGCCTGCGGCGCCCACCACCCGACGGTCGACCCACCCCGCAACCCGTGGCACCGCGACGCCTGGACCGGGGTGTCGTCGAGCGGCTCGGGCGTCGCCGTCGCGGCCGCGCTCGCCTTTGGCGCGTTCGGTTCCGACACCGGAGGTTCGATTCGCTTTCCCGCACATTGCTGCGGCCTGGTCGGCCTCAAGCCGAGCTACGGCGCCATTCCCCTCGACGGCGTATTCCCGCTCGCGCCGCGCTTCGACCATGTCGGCCCGCTGGCCCGCAGCGTCGGCGATGCGGCGCTGCTGTGGGCGGTCGCCAGCGCGGGCGACACGATGGCACCCGCCTGGCGGCCGCCGCCCGGCCGCCTCGGTCTGCGCCTGGGTTACGACGAAGCCTGGTGCGGCGACGACGTCGCCGTGCCAGTTGCCGCGACACTGCGCGAGGCGGCGGCGATCCTGTGCGCTGCCGGCGCCACGTTCGTGCCGGTGGCCATCCCCCGCCTGGGTGCACGGGCCGACGACTGGCTCGCACTGACCGCCTGCGCCGCACGTAACGCCCACGCGGCGACGTATCCCGCGCGCGCCGCCGACTACGGTCCTGCACTCAGCGCACTGCTCGATTACGGCGCAACGCTCGACAGCGCGGCGATCGAGCACGCGCACCGGCACGTCGCGGACTACGCGCGCCAGTTCGCGCATGTGTTCGATAGCGCCGACGTACTGCTCTCGCCCGTCCTGCACGGCCTCACCCCGAGTCGTACCGAGGCGGCGCGGCAGATGCGCAGCGCTGGCCTGCGCCGTTTCGTGGCCTTCACCGCACCGGCCAACCTGAGCGGCTGCCCGACCCTCTCACTGCCGGGCGGACACGACACCCTCGGCACACCTTGGGGCTACCAGCTGATCGGCCGTCACGGCGGCGAAAGACTGCTGTTCGACGCCGCTCACGCGCTCGAACGCGCGCGACCCTGGCCGCTGGTCGCGCCGGACTTCGCCGACTGAGCCGCGGCGGCGACGCTCAGGCCGCCGAGCGCTTCGACGCCTCGCCGTCGCCCACCGCGCTGCTCGCGCCGGTGAACTCGAGCACCCCGTCCTCGATCGGTGCGTGGTGAATCGCCTCGCGATCGGCGAGGTAGTTCTGGTGGTTCTGCCACGGATCGCGATCGCCCTGGCGCGGGAACAGGTGCATGCCGCGGCGGATGTAACCCGGCGAGAAGTCGTCGATCAGGTGACGTTGCGGCATGTCGCGATCCGACTCGCGCAGGCGCGGCGTGCACACGGTCATCCCCTTTGCATCCATGTGATTGAGCAGCCGGCAAACGTATTCGCCGACCAGCTCCGAGCGCAGCGTCCACGAGGCGTTGATGTAGCCCAGCGTGTAAACGAGGTTGGGCACGTCGGAGAACATCATGCCGCGATAGGACCAGCACGAGGGGAAATCGATGGGCACGCCGTCGACGCTGAACCTGGCGCCGCCGAGCAGCACGAGTTCCAGCCCCGTCGCAGTCACGATGATGTCGGCCGGCAGCGTCCGACCTGACTTCAGCACCACGCCCTCGGCGCTGAAGCGTTCGATCTCGTCGGTCGCGACCTCGGCTTTGCCGCTGCGTATGGCCTTGAACAGATCGGCATCCGGAACCAGGCAGAGGCGCTGATCCCAGGGCTTGTAACTCGGTGTGAAGTGCTTGTCGACGTCGTAGTCCGGGCCGAGCTGCTTGCGCACCATGCCGAGCAGCTTGGCGCGTACCTTGTCGGGCTTGACGCGGGTCTGTCGGTACACCCAGCGCTGGAACTGGATGTTCTTCCAGCGGATGAGGCGGTAGGCTAGTTGCTCCGGGAGAATCTTGCGCAACAGGTTGGCCACCGCGTCCTCCGCCGGCAGGGAGACGACGTAGGTCGGCGAACGCTGCAGCATGGTCACCCGCTCGGCGCGCTTCGCCATCGCCGGCACCAGGGTCATCGCCGTCGCGCCGCTGCCGATGATGACGACGCGCTTGCCGGCATAGTCGAGATCCTCCGGCCAGTGCTGCGGATGGATGACCGGGCCGGCGAAAGCCTCGCGATCCGGGAAGGACGGCGCATGACCCTGTTCGTAGCTGTAGTAACCGCTGCACATGTAGAGGAAATTGCAGCTGAAGGTCTCGCGCCTGCCCGCGTGCTCGGTGGTGATGGTCCAGCGCGCGTCGGCGCTCGACCAGTCCGCGGACTTGACCCAGTGGCCGAAGTGAATCCGGTCGATGAGACCGCGCTCGCGCGCGGCCTCCTGCACGTAGGCGAGGATGGACGGCCCATCGGCGATCGCCTTGGGCTCGCGCCACGGCTTGGAGTCGTAGCCCATGGTATACATGTCGCTGTCGGAACGGATGCCGGGATAGCGGAACAGGTCCCAGGTGCCGCCGATCGCGTCGCGGCCCTCGAGAATGGCGAAGCGCTTGCCCGGGCATTCGTCCTGCAGGCGGCGCGCCGCGCCGATACCGGACAGCCCGGCGCCCACGATGATGACGTCGTAATGATTCATGTCGCGTGCTCCTCGCGCTGGTCGCGCGCCGCCGGTCGCGCGGCGCCGCCGGATTACCGTGTGTCGCGTTCATTCTACGTGCTCGCGACCGCCACGGGGACCCGCCAGACCAGTGCGGCCGGGCACGCGGCGCTGGCGTATTCGGTCAAGGCGCCTATAATGCGCCGCCCCGGACGGCTTCCCCGCCGTCCCACGTCCGTGCCAGGTGGCTCCCATGTCCGAAGATTCCCCCGCGCCGCAGTCGTTCCGCGACCTGGCGCTCGGCGACGCCCTCGTCGCCGCCCTCGCCGCGGTCGGCTACGAAATACCGACCCCGATCCAGCGTGAGACCATTCCCCTGCTGCTCGCCGGCCGCGATCTCATCGGCCAGGCGCAGACCGGCACCGGCAAGACCGCGGCGTTCGCGCTGCCGGTGCTGCAGCGCATCGATCTCGCGCTGGCCGCGCCCCAGGCCCTGGTGCTCGCGCCGACGCGCGAACTTGCCATCCAGGTCGCCGAAGCCTTCCAGCGCTACGCCGCGCACCTGCCGGGATTCCACGTCCTGCCCATCTACGGTGGTCAGGACTACGGCGTACAGCTGCGCGCGCTGCGCCGCGGCGTGCACGTCGTGGTGGGCACGCCCGGCCGCGTGATGGACCACATGCGTCGCGCCACGCTGGCCCTCGGCCAACTGAAATGCCTGGTGCTCGACGAAGCCGACGAGATGCTGCGCATGGGCTTCATCGACGACATCGAGTGGATCCTCGGTGAGACGCCGCCCGGCCGGCAAATCGCGCTGTTCTCGGCGACCATGCCGGCGCCGATCCGCAAGATTGCCGAGCGCCATCTGAACGATCCGGCAACCATCAGCATCCGCATGCAGACAACGACCGCGGCGACCATCCGCCAGCGGCACTGCGTGGTCGGCGGCGCACACAAGCTCGACGCCCTCACGCGCATCCTCGAAGCCGAGAGCATCGAAGGCGTGCTGGTGTTCGTGCGTACGCGGCATGCCACGCTCGAGCTCGCCGACCGCCTGCAGGCGCGCGGCTTCGCCTGCGCGGCGATCAACGGCGATATGCCGCAGAAACAGCGCGAGAAGACCATCGGCGAACTGCGCCAGGGCAAGCTCGACATCCTCGTCGCGACCGACGTCGCGGCACGCGGTCTCGACGTCGAGCGCGTCAGCCACGTGATCAACTACGACATTCCGTACGATTCCGAGGTCTACGTTCACCGCATCGGCCGTACCGGCCGCGCCGGTCGGCAGGGCGATGCCATCCTGCTCGTCGCGCCCCGGGAGACGCGCATGCTGCGCACCATCGAGCGCGCGACCAACCAGCCCATCGAACGCATGGAGCTGCCTTCGGCCGAGGTCATCAACGACAAGCGGCTCGCACGATTCATGCAAAGTATCTCGGACACGCTCGCCGCGGCCGATCTCGATGACTACCTGGGACTCGTGGAACGCTACCAGCGCGAGCACGACGTCGATCCGCAACGCATCGCCGCGGCCCTGGCCAAGCTCGTACAGGGCGAAGAGCCACTGCTGCTCGAGCCGCCGCGCGAAGCACCACGCGGTGAACGCGCCTGGCGCGATCGCGCGCCTGCCGGCGATGATCGCGGCTCGCGTCGCCCGGGCCCGCGAGCGGAACGTGCACCGCGCGATGCCGTGCGTCCCGCGCGACATCACGAGGAGAAGGCCTTCGTCGCCGGTGAAAGACCGCCGCCGCGTCCGCATCCTCCGGCGCATGCGCGGCACGAGCCCGATGCCCCCGCGCCGCGCGAACGCACCCTGCACATGCGCGGCGAGCAGCCCGCGCGCGAGGACCGCCCGCCACGCGGCGCGCGCGGCGACGGCGAACAGCAAGCCGAGCGCCCGCGCCGCATCGACCCGGGAATGGAACGCTTCCGCATCGAGGTGGGCCACCAGCATGGCGTCCAGCCGGGCAACATCGTCGGCGCCATCGCCGGCGAGACCGGGCTCGACGGCCGTGCCATCGGGCGCATCGACATCCGCGACGACCACAGCATCGTCGACCTGCCCGAAGGCATGCCCAAAGAGATCTTCGGCGCACTCAAGCGAGCCTGGGTGGCGGGCCAGCAACTGCGCATCTCGCGCCTCGGTGAGCCGCGCGACGCCGCCGGGCCACGCAAACACCACGGCGCCCATCCGCCGCCACGTGCGCGGCCCAAGGATCGGCACCGCGTGCGCAAGAACAAGGGCGCGCCACGCAAGCACAAGCGCGACTGACACCGGCGTGGCCGGACGGGCCACGCCCGCGGCCGTTCAACGTGCCGTCCGCGACCAGTGTTCACGTGCCGGCGCGGCGGCGCCCGCGGCAGGACGCGGCGGCGCCGGCCAGCGGCGTGCGAGCCAGTAGTCGACACTGGTATAGCGGCCACCGCCGGAGAAGAACAAGGCCAGCAGCATCGCGAAATAGGTCGCCGCGAATTCGATCCCGTTGTTGAGGATGGTGATCGGTCCGTGTTCGGTCAGCCAGGCGTAATCGCCATGCTCGCGTAGAATCGCAATCGCCCGTGCCTTGCGCGCAGCGGCTTCCTCGACGCGCATGTTGGCGAGCCAGCTCGAGCTGTCCGAGATGGCCAGCCAGCCGTGCTCCCAATGCACGGTCGTGATCGCGACCAACATGGTGACCATCAGCGGCACGGCGACCGCGCGCGTGGCGAGACCGAGCAGCAGCAGGATGCCGCCGCCGAGCTCGGCACCGGCCGCGAGTGCTGCCATCAGGGCCGGGGCGGGCAGGCCGAGGCTGTCGCCGAACCAGCTCGCCGTCGCCTCGAAGTGGGCGAGCTTGTTCCAGCCCGCCTGCATCATCACGGGCGCGAGAATCAGGCGCAGCAGCAGCGGTGCGAGGCCGTCGGCGAATGCAAACGACTTCATGCTGGCATCGAGCGTGTGAGCGAATCGGACGAGCACCTGCATCGGGGGAAATCTCCTGGTTTGTCAGCGGCCGCGGCGCGACCGTTCCCGCCTTGGTCGTGCGAGTGCAGCGAACCTTACAGCGCGCTCGCTCGGCCGCTGCCGGCAGCCCGGCGGACTCAGTTCCACCGGCCTTGCGACGATGCCCGAGGTGTGGCCGGCTGCTAGACTGCACCGATGTGGCGCTACCGGGGTCAGCAACGCCCGTCTTGGGCAGACGAACCGTCCGCGGGGCAGGAATCGGTATGGGACTACCCGCGCCCGCCGCGCCTCGAGCGTTGGCCGCGGCGCATCGAGGTGCACGCTGGCAACCGCCTGCTGGCGGCCACGACGGGCGCCTGGCGCGTGTGCGAGACCGCCTCGCCGCCGACCGTCTACCTGCCGCCGGCGGACGTCGACCTCACCGCCCTCGTCGCGGTGGACGGCAGCTCGTACTGCGAATGGAAAGGGGCGGCGAGCTACCTCGCCCTGGCCGATGCTCCGACCCTCCCCGTGGCCTGGACCTACCGCAGGCCGACCCCTCCGTTCGCCGCCATCGCCGACCACCTCGCGTTCTACCCGGCGCGCGTCGCATGTCATGTCGATGGCGAACACGTGCGACCGCAGCCGGGAGGCTTCTACGGTGGCTGGATTACCGACCTGCTGGTCGGGCCGTTCAAGGGTGCGCCCGGCACCGGCCACTGGTAGCCACCGCCACGCCACCTGACGGTACTCCCGCCCCGCGCAGGCGGATACGAGCGCGATGCTATAGTGCGGCACGGTAATCGCGGGGGCACAAGCATGCGCAAGACGCGCCTGGGCGAACTCGAAGTCCCGGTCATCGGACTCGGCTGCATGAGCATGTCGCAGGCCTACGGCGAGGCCGACCCGGCCGAATCGGAGCGCACGCTGCACGCGGCTGTGGATGCGGGCGTGAGCTTCCTCGACACCGCCAACGCCTACGGCAACGGCCACAACGAGAGCCTGCTCGGGCGCGTGTTGTCCGCGCGCCGCGACGCGTTCGTCCTGGCCACCAAGTTCGGCATCGTACGGCACGCCGACGGGTCGCGCGGTGTCGACGGCCACCCCGACCGCGTCGCCGCGCGCTGCGAGGAGAGTCTCGCGCGCCTGCAGACCGACCACATCGATCTCTACTATCTGCACCGGCGCGACCCGGACGTGCCGATCGAGGATACCGTCGGCGCCATGGCCCGGCTGGTCGAGGCCGGCAAGGTGCGCTACCTGGGGCTGTCGGAGATATCCGCCGCCACCCTGCGCCGTGCCCACGCGGTACATCCGATCACGGCGGTCCAATCCGAATACTCGCTGTGGACGCGTGACCCTGAACGCCACGTGCTGCCGGCCTGCCGCGAACTCGGCATCGGCTTCGTACCATTCAGCCCGCTCGGCCGCGCCATGCTGACCGGTCGCCTGGGTGACGGCGACGCGCTGCCGGACAGCGACCTGCGCGCGACCATGCCACGCTTTCGCGGCGAGAACTTCCGCGCCAACCTCGCCCTGGTGCGTCGCCTGGAAGCGTTCGCCGCCGCGCGCGACGCCACCGCCGCGCAAGTGGCGCTGGCCTGGCTGCTGGCCAAGGGCCCGGGCATCGCGCCGATCCCGGGCACCAAGCACAGCGCCTGGCTGGCCGAGAACCTCGGCGGTGCGGAACTCGCCCTCGGCGACGACGACCTCGCCTTCCTCGACGAACTCTTCGCACCGGAACACGTTGCCGGCGAGCGCTACCCGCCGGCGTTGATGAAGTCGATCGATCGCGACGCGGCCTGAGTCCGCGCGACGCTTCCGCCATGTCCGCACCACCCATCTTCCCGATCGACCCGCAGGCCTTCTGGCACGACCCCTACCCCGCGCTCGCCGCGATGCGTGCGCAGGCGCCGATCGCTTTCGTACCCGAGCTCGGTGCCGTGCTCCTCACACGCCGCGACGACATCTTCGTGTGCGAGAAGAACGTCGCGGTGTTCTCCTCTGCGCAGCCGGGTGGGTTGATGACCGTACTCATGGGCGAGAACATGATGCGCAAGGACGGTGCCGCGCACCAGGCGGAACGGCGCCAGATGTTCCCCACGCTCTCGCCTGCCACGGTACGCGAACAATGGCGCGCGCGCTTCGAGCAGCATGCCCGCGCGACGCTGGACGCGCTCGACGGCGCCGGCGACATCGATCTGGTCGCCGACTACGCCATGCCGGTGTCGGCCAACGCGCTGCGCGAGATCACGGGGCTGACGAATCTCACGCCGACCCAGATGAACGCCGTCTCGCAGGCCATGATCGACGGCTGCGCGAACTACGTCGGCGACCCCGTCGTGGAGGCACGCTGCCACGAGGCGACGGCGCAGATAGACGCCGCCATCGACGCGCGTCTCGACGCGGTGGCAAGGCAGCCGGACCACAGCCTGCTCAGCATCCTCAGCCAGGCCGGTCAAGCGCTCGCCAGCGTGCGCGCGAACATCAAGCTCGCCATCAGCGGCGGCCAGAACGAGCCGCGCGACGCCATCGCCGGCACGGCCTGGGCGCTGCTCACGCACCCTGCGCAACTCGAGCTGGTGCGCGCGGGAGCGGCAAGCTGGCAGCAGGCCTTCGAAGAGTACGCACGCTGGATTTCGCCCATCGGTATGTCGCCGCGCCGCGTCGCCATGCCGCATACCTGGGCTGGAATCGACCTCGAACCCGAGGCGCGCGTGTTCCTCATGTTCAGCTCGGCCAACCGCGACGAGACCGTGTTCGAGCGAGCCGATCAATTCGACCTGACGCGCAGCACGGCCAAGGCGATCGCGTTCGGCGCCGGACCGCACTTCTGTGCCGGCGCCGCGGCCGCGCGCTGCCTCATCGCCGAGGTCGCGCTGCCGCTGCTGTTCGCGCGCTGGCCCGGCCTGCGCCTGGCCGGCCCGGTGCCGTTCGGCGGCTGGGCCTTCCGCGGTCCGCTGGCGATGCCGGTCACCCTGGTCTGAGGCCCGCCGGCCGGGGATCTCAGGACGCCTCGCGCAACCTCCGCGCGAGCACGGCTACGGCATCGAGGCGGCGCAGGATGGCATCCGCATCCGTGTCGGCGACGACGAACACGAGTTCGCGATAGCCCCTGGCCAGCGCCCGGCTGGCTGCCGCGGCATCGAGCGGCGCCGCCATCAGCGCGACGGTAATTTCATCGAAATCGCGCCCCTGCTCGGCACAGGCCACACGCAGGTCGGCGATGGCGTCGCCCGGATAGAGCGCTTCGCGGGTCATCCAGCCATCGGCATAGGCGGCAACCCGGGCCGGTACCTGCCGCGAGTTGGAGCCAATCCAGATCGGTGGTCCGGGGGGCCCCGGCTGGCCGCGGGTCGCCGGCATGGCCGCTTCCGCTGCCCACAGCGCGCGCATCGCCGCGACGCGCTCGCGCACCACGCGCCAGCGTGCGGGGAAGGGGCTGCCGTGGTTCTCCATCGCTTCGCGGATGAAGCCGCCGGCAACACCGAGCACGAGACGCTCGCCGGCCAGGGCACGCAGGGACCAGACCACGCGCGCGGTCGCGCGCGGCTCGCGCTGGGTCAGCAGGCAGACACCGGTGCCGAGACGGATGCGCGTGGTCATCGCGGCACAGGCCGCGAGGGTGACGAACGGGTCATAGAACCGGGCGAGGCGTTCGATGCCTTCGAATGCCCGCCGCGTGCCGGGCCGCGCCACGGGCACGTGGCTGTTCTCGGGCAGGTAGAAACCGTCGATGCCGCGTATCTCGGCTTCGCGCGCGGCACGCTGCGGCGGCAGTGCGTCACCGTGGTGGGTCAGGCAGACGGCAATGCTGGCGCGCGTGTCCAGCGGGGCCGGCGCGGCGTGTGCCGTCACGGTACGGGGGATGGCATCCATGACGACGCGCGTACGCGTTCGCGCGTGCCTCGGATCCATGTGCGAACTCGGGGACCCATCGGCACAGGTGTGAACTGCTTCACATTTTCACGGGCAGTGCCCATGACGCCCAGATCGCCGGCGTGCACTGCAGCGTAGCCGATCGATGTCGGCCGGGCGCCTCCGCGGCGCGCGGTCGGACGATGAATCATGACAACGACCTCGTGACCAGGAAGGAGATATTCCCATGAAATCCCTACGACTTCTGCGCGCCTGCGCACTCACCGTCCTGCTTGCCGTGCCCCTGGGTGCGTCCGCCGCAGCGATCACCGGCAACACCACGCGCGTCGAACTGACCGCGGCCGGCGCCCTCGCCAGCCTCGGCGTCGCCGTGCAGCCGGTCGGGACCGCGACCCTGGAGGCGGCCGGCCCCACGGCGGTGTTCCCGATCACGGGCGGCACCATCGACGACGTAACCGGCGATCTCCTCGTCGAGCACGATGGCAGCGGCCTCAGCCTTGGCGTCGGCACCGACAACATCCTGCTGTTGAACTTCCTCATCGACTCGGCGGCCGCGACCATCTTCGGCGATGTCGTCCTCGTCGAAGACATCGCGGGCACGCTGTCGGCCAGTGCACTGAACGACATCGACCTGTTCAGCCTCGACGCCGATCTCAACGTGTTCCTCACCGCGACGGCCTCGGGCGCGCTGAACGCGCTGTTCGGTACGGCCCTGCCGACGGGGCTGAAGATCGGTGAAGCAAGCCTCGACGTCGCCGCCGTGCCGATTCCGCCGGCCGTGATGCTGTTCGGCTCGGCACTCGCCGGAATGCTCGCGCTGCGCCGGCGCGCGGATTGAGCCGGGCGCCGCGTAGCTCGCGTCGCCGCGGGACACGCCTCCCGCGGCGACGCCACGCGCCGGCCTGACAGCCTGTCGGACTCGGGCAATCGTAGCGAGCCTGGTGGGAGAGCGATTCCAGATGGACACGATTTCGAGGCACATAGTGGTTCTATGTAACGAGAAATCGGGTTTATCTGCGCCGCACTCCCTCCTGCGCGGTAGATTGTTCCTGAGCCCGGCAGGCTGCTAGACCGCGGCGCCGTCGCGCGCGCCGTCCGCCAGGTGCGCTACGGCGGCGAGCGCGATCACGCGCCAGGGTGGCACGTGATCGACGATGGTGACCGACGTGTTGGCGACCGTGATCCCCGGCTCGACGACATGCCCGCCGACGTCGAGCACCCGCTCGAGCAGCGATCGCAGGACCAGGCCGTGGGTAACGACCGCGATGTCCCCCGCGCCGTCGTCACCATGCGCGATGAGTTCGCTCCAGGCGCGGTCGACGCGGCTGTCGAAATCCGTCCAGCTCTCGCCGCCAGGTGGCAGGAAATCGCGCGCGAAGATGTCGAGATCGCCAAACTCGCTGTAAGGACGCCCACGCAGGTCGCCGAAATTGCGCTCGCGCCAGTGCGGACTCTCGACGAGCGGGGCATTGGTATGCGCAACGATGCGCTCGGCGGTCATGCGCGCACGCAGGTAATCGCTCGCCACGACCAGGCGCAGTGCGCGCGAACGCAGGCTCGCGCCGAGCGCCTCGGCCTGCGCGAGGCCGACCTCGCCGAGCGGCGTATCGGGAAACTGCACGACGCGACCGGTATTCAGATCAGTCTCGCCGTGGCGAATCAGTAACAGGGCCATGGGCGCATAGTGTATGCGAGCTCGCGGCGCGGCGCCTCAGGACGCGGGCCAGCATGGCCGGATCAACACCCGGAATGCTGGCGGTTAGCGAACCTCTGAATAAGCCTGGGCCGAGCCGTTCGTGTCCGCGCTGTTGGAGTTCAAAGCGCGAAGCACACGCCATAGCGGGCCATGGCGAAGATTCGTCACGCCGACATCGGACCGCGCGGGCGCAAAATGCCGGCGCATCGCTTGTTCGAAGTGTCCTCAGGTGCGGCAAGACACGAGACGCCGGGAATCGCGGGGCTATCGTCACGACACGCAACGCCGCCGCAGCCGCGCGGCAACAGCCGAATCTACGGATGCTTCCGGCCAGGGTCCTCAGCGCGGCGGGTCGATGTGTCCGTTGATCGATGTGTTGACGCGGAACCAGCCGGCCACGCCGTAGCGGGTGCGCGTTGCCGGCAGCACTTCGTGCGCGAAGACTTCGCTCAGGAACACGACCAGCGTGCCGAAGGTCGGCGAGACGCGCAGCGACGGCGTACCCGGCTGCGGTTCGTAGATGACCAGCTCGCCGCCCTGATCCGGTCGCCAACCCGCATTGAGGTATGTAACGAGGGACAGCACCCGGTTCGACTGACCGCGAAACGCATCGACATGGCGCTTGTAGAAATCCCCCGGCTCGTAGAGCGAGTAATGGCTCTCGAACGAGAACAGGCCAAGGAACAGGCGGCGATTGAGGTAGCGGCGCAGGCGCGTCGTCCAGTCGGTCCAGGCTGCCGTCGCGGCATCGTACTCGTCGATCCAGGCAATCCGGTTGCGTCGCACGAACGGGTTCGTCGACGTCTCGGGGCCGCGCCCGATTCCGGCCTCCCCGAAGGCCCTCTCGCCGCGCGCCGCGAGATCGTCGAGCAAGGCCTGCGCGATGGCAGCGGGCAGCGCGGCCGGGAGCACGGCCAGGCCGCGCGCTTCGAGCGCGCACGCGATGCGCTCGAACAGCGCGTCATCGGCCGGTGGCAACCGGCCGTGGGTGAGAGACGTGAGCGACATAGAGGCGATCCGCGCGGAGACAGGCCGGCTAGTGGCGGGGACCGGGCGCAGGCTGGCTGAAGACCGGACGTGCGCGCCACAGGGCCACGGCAGGCACCGCGAACAATGCCGCGGCAACGAGCCCGCCGAGCCAACCGCGGCCGTTGTCGTTGATCACGTTCCACACCAGCATCGCGATCACGACCTGCGTCGCGTAGACCGCGGCCCACGGCCACATCCAGCGTTTCATGCGCCAGAAGCCCCACGCCCCGAGGCCGTAGATCAGCCAGTGCAGCGGCTCGGTCGCCTTGGCCCACCAGCCGGTCAACGCGAAGCCGAACCAGATCTCGTGATCGGCCGCGACCGGCTTGAAGAACAGGTCGAACGGCATGTAGACGAAGCTCATGTAGAGACAGAACCAGAACATGAGGTTCATCCACCATGGACGTCGAGCCCAATCGGCTCGCACGGCGGCAATTGCGGACATCACGGCTTCCTGATGCGTGGGCTCACCATTGTGGGTCTTCGCCCGGGCGCATGCCATACCACGGGCACGCACCGGCCCACCGCCGCGCCGTCGCTGAGCTTTGCCCGCGTTTCCTTTACTCTTGGTACACACGTTCCACGGAGGATTCGATCATGCCCCTCACCCGCCGCAGTGCCCTGACCGGTGGCATGGCGCTGTTCATCAGCGCCTCGACCTATCCCTGGCGTGCACGCGCCGCGACATCGCCCGCCGCGATCGCCGCGCTCGACAAGTCCCAGCTCGTCTACCTGTCGCCGATCGTCTCGGGCGGCCGCGACAGCCGCTGCCAGGCCGAGGTGTGGTTCGTGCACCACGACGGGGCCGTGTTCGTCTGCACGCAGGCCTCGGCCTGGCGGGCCGAGGCGTTGCGCCGCGGCTTCACCCGTGCGCGCCTGTGGATCGGCGAGTTCGGCGTGTGGACGCGCGCCGACGAGCGCTACCGGTCGGCGCCCTACCTCGAAGTCGGCGGGCGCCAGGTGGATGACCCCGCGGTGCATGCCGCCGTGCTACCGGTATTCGGACGCAAGTACGCGGCCGAGTGGGATCGCTGGGGGCCGCGCTTCCGCGACGGACTCGCCGACGGCTCGCGCGTGCTGTTGCGCTACGACTACAAGGGCCGGGAGTAACACGGCCGGAGCGCCAGCGGCGTCCCGCCATGCCCGGCCACGATCCCGGCGAACGATGCAGCGAGGTTTCCGCGCGCCCTGCGCCCGGGCCCGCCCGGCGGCGCACGCCCAGCAGTCCCGTGCACGCCGCAGCGACACGGTCAGAACCGGGGCGCTGTTCAGGGACGCTGGCCCACGCATCTCTCCAGCATCGTGTCGAGGCTGGTCAGGGTGAGACCGAGCGTGGCCGCCGCCGCGTGCGCATCGATGTCGTCGTCGTGGTCGAGCACACGCAACATGTCGCGCGTCACCGGCGGGCGTTCGCGCGTTATCTCCATCACACGGGCGACAGCGAGGCCGAGCAGCAGCGGCAGGGAGCGAATGGCGGGTTGCGTGCGGCAGACCCGCGCGGCACGCGCCGTCAGCGCGCCGCGCGAGAGCGATTCCGGCCCGGCCAGCTCGAGCATGCCGTTGATGGCCGGCTCCACGCCGAGTGCGTGCTCGAGCGCGGCGACCACGTCGCCGGCGTAGATGGGCTGCTCGAGGCTCGCCGCGCGGAACAGGAACACGCGGCGCGCACGTGCGCGGCGCGCGAGCGCGGCGCTGGCGCGGTCGCCCTCGCCGAGTACCATCGGCACGCGGATCACGCAGGCCGGGGCCGCGATATCGAGGAACATCGCCTCGACCGCGGCGCGTGCGCGCAGGCACGCGCTCGCGCTGGCATCGTCGGCACCGAGGATGCTCAGGTAGACGATGCGCTCGAGACCGCTGCGCGCGGCGGCTTCGACCAGCGCCGCGGCCGGACGCTGGTGGGAATCGACATAGCGGTTGTCGCGCGTCTCTTTGATCGTACCGATGAGATGTACGGCGCGGTCGCAGCGCGCGGCGAGCGTCGCGAGCGCATCGGCGTCGACCGGCGAGGCGACGGTGATGCGCAGCCCGCGCTTGCCACCGCAGTCACGCTCGAGCCGCGAGCGCGCACGCTCGCTGCGCACCAGCGCCTCGATCGGCGTGTCCTCCGGCAGGTGCGCGATCAGGCGCCGCCCGAGATGGCCGTTGGCTCCGGTGACCAGAATGCCTTTCATGCGCTGAGCCGCCCCCACGGGAGCGTCGCACCTTGAGCATCCCGCTCACCGTGCCGAATGTGCTCAGCCTGTCGCGCCTGCCGCTGGCCGCCGGCGTCGCCTGGGCGCTCCTCGCCGACCGCGCCTGGATCGGCTTGACGCTGTTCGCGCTGGCCGTGTTGACCGACGTTCTCGACGGCCGCCTCGCACGCGCGCGCGGCCAGGCGACACGGCTCGGCACCTTGCTCGATCACGGCGCCGACGCAAGTTTCGTCACCGCCGTGACGACCGCAGCGGCGGTACTCGGCTTGCTGCCTGGCCTGCTGCCACCACTGATCGTGATCGCATTTCTGCAATACCTGCTCGACTCCCGCGTCCTTACCGGTGCCGCTTTGCGGCGCTCGCAGCTGGGGCGCTATAACGGCATCGCCTACTACGTCATCGCCGGTGCCGCACTCGCCGCAGGTCATCTCGACAGCCCGCCGCCCGCGCTGCTCGAAGCGCTCGACGGCTGCGGACTGCTGCTCATCGCGAGCACGCTGGCATCGATGATCCAGCGCCTGCGCGCGAAACCCTGAAGCGCGCCTCACGCGCCTTCCCGCGCGGCAGGCGTCACCGCGGTCCCGAACAGCTCGCGATTCGCGAGCGGCAGAAACAGCAGGCCGATGAGCGCATTGAAGAGCACGAAGAACGTGTGCATGACCAGGCTGAACGCGCCGACTTCCGGGTAGCCGGGAAACAGCACCGTCCACAGCAGCAGCGCACCGGCGTGGAACGGCAGCGGCAGCGCCGCGGCGAGGAAGATTACCGGCAGGAAAGCGAGCATCTGGCCGAACACCACGTCGACGTTGAACAGCTCGAGCGCAAGCGTGTAGACGAGCACGGCGCCGAGCAGGTTGGGCGCCTTGAACAAGACGATCAGCGCGTAGTGACGCAGGCGCGCGAGGCGGAAAGCGCGCGCGAGGTGACGTTCGCGCAGCCCCGAATGCGGCAGCAGATAGCCACGAAAATAGGCCACGTGCAACGGGAAATAGGCCGCGGCAACGACGAACACCGCGGGTAGGATCCGCGCCAGCGGCAACTGCGTGGAGGCGGCGACGACGAGTTCGTAGTAGAGCGCGGTGCCCACCGCCGAGAACAGCAGCAGCTGGTAGACCTCCATCATGCCGAGCAGGATCATGCTCGACAGCGCCTGCCAGCCCGGCACCTGGTGGCGCCGCCACAGGTAGAGCGTGATCGCACCCTTGCCGACCTGCTCGTTGACCAGTGACAGGATGTAGGCGCTGGCGCGGATCGGCAGCATGTGGCGGAAGCGAAATGCCGGCGCATTGAACCAGCGCACCACGCGCCAGGTGACGTGCGCGTCGACGAGAAAGAAGAAGCACGAGTAAGGCACCATCAGGGCGAGCCAGGCGAGCCAGTCCGCATCGCTGAAGAAGCGCGCGAGGTAGGCGAACGCGTCCAGACCCTCGCGGGCCGCCGCGAGATCGATCTTGCGGAAGACCAGCCAGAAGCAACCCGCCGCGAGCAGCCAGGTCAGCACACGCCCGAGAACGCCACGCATGCCCGGGCGCCGGCCGCCACCGGCGCTCGGCGTCTCGCCGCCTGCCTGGGTATCGAGGTCTTGCATGCCGGGTGACGATAGCACGCGGAACAAGGCGTGATTCAGGAAGCTTCGCGTGGCCCGCGCCCGCGCGGTCGATCAGGCCAGCCAGCGATGGGTGGGTGCGCACATGTCGGCGATCGGCAGACCGTTGCTGCAGGCGTCGCGACAGGGTTGCCCCGAGCAGCTGACACAGGCTTCGGCGTTTGGACTGACACGCGCGTATTCGTCGCGCGCGAAAGCGAGGTCCTGGTAGTCGGTCGCGTACATGCGCGTGCGCAGTACGTTCGGGATGTCGACACCGTACGGGCAGGCTCCCGCGCAGTCGTTGCAGGCGTGGCGGCAATAGGTCATGCCGTTCGCCTGTGCATAGCGGAACAGCAGTTCGAGGTCGCCCGCGGCGAGGCTGTGCGCGCCCGAGGCACCGAGATACTCGTCGATGTCGGCGCTCGACTTCATGGTAACGACCAGCGCATCGACGTCGGCATTCGAGAGTACCCAGCGAAACGCGGCCTGGGCGAACGTGCCGCCGTCGCGCTCGAACTCGCGCAAGTCGTTGAGCCGCGCACCCATGAGCGTTTTCATGACAACCGTGCCGACGTCCTTGGACCTGGCCTTGGCAAGCACGCGCGGCAGGTCCGGCTGCATCGCGACGTAGTTGAACGAACGCGTGAAGCGCTCGTAGAAGGCCGGGTCCTGCCCGAAGTTATAGGCACACAGGATGACGTCGACCATGTCCTCGTCGATGGCGTAATCAAGGCACTCGATGAGGTGGCCGGCGTGCCCCGACATGCCGGCGAAGCGAATCTTGCCCTGCTGTCTTGCGCGCTCGACAAAGGCATGCCACTCGGGGCTGCGCAGGCGCTCGATGTCGTTGACCGCGTGCGCCATGTAGATGTCGATGTAATCGGTGTTCAGGCGTTCCAGCGACTCGTCGAGCTCGGCCATCATGCGCGCCGCCGGCCAGTCCGCCTCACCCTCCACCTTGGACACCAGCACGACCTCTTCGCGTAGCCCGCGCAGGGCGCGCCCGAGCACGCGCTCGGCGTCGCCGCCGGTATAACCGTAGGCGGAGTCGAAGTAGTTGATGCCGCGATCGAGCGCATGATGGACAAGCGCCTCCTGCCCCTCGCGCAGCCGGCTCGAACCGAACGAGATGTCCGAGATCTCGAGCCCCGTGCGGCCCAGCCGGCGGTAGGACTGCACGTGCGGCGCACCCGCGGCCCGCGCCGGCAGCAGTCCCGGCGCGAGCCCGGCGGCGGCACCGGTAGCGGCACCGAGGCGCAGAAAACGGCGGCGGTCGGGGGAAATCGGGTCGGACATGGCGGCTCCCTCTGCGGCCAGGTACGGTCAACCCAGACTACGCCCCGACGGCAGCGACGTCGAGGGTACGCAGCCGCCGGCGCGGCGCCTCAGCGCCTGGCCTGCTCGTAGAGCGGCAGCATCTGCGGCACCAGCGCGGCCAGCGCAGCCTGGCGCGTCGCCGGATGCGGGTGGGTACTGAGGAACTGCGGTTGGCCGCCATTACCCAGCGCGCCCATCTTTTCCCACAGCGTGACGGCTGCACGCGGATCGTAGCCGGCCTTCGCCGCAAGCTCGATGCCGATCCGATCGGCCTCGCTCTCCATCGAGCGACTGTTCGGCAGCGACACGGCGAGCGCGGCGAGCAGCGCGCTGCCCTGCATGGCGAGGCCGGAACCGGTCGCGACTCCGACTGTCTGCACGCCGACGCTGGTCGCCGCGGCGACCGACATCTTCTCCACCGAGTGCTTGGCCAGCGCATGCGCGAGTTCGTGGGCGAGGACCTGCGCGAGTTCGTCGTCGCTCGGCTCGAGCTGCTCGACCAGCCCGGTGTAGAGCGCCATCTTGCCGCCGGCCATGGCCCAGGCGTTGACGGTCTCGGCGTCTTCGATGATGGTCATCTCCCAATTCCAGCTCCGGGTATCCGGGCGCATCGCGATGGCCTGCTCCTTGATACGTTCGACGATGGCGTCGACGCGCCGCTTGAGCGCCGGGTCGGTATCGAGCTTGTGCTCCTCGGCGAGCGGCGTGAGCATTTCGCTGTAGGCCTGCTTGGAGGCCGCAATCGCGCTCGACTCGGGGAATACCAGCAGTTGCGTGCGACCGGTCGGACTGGTGGCACAGGCCGCGACGAGCGCCACGCCGAGGGCGCCGGCGACGATCTTGGAATGGACGTTCAAGGATCTGCCTCTCCTGGGTACGGGGCTGCCGTCACCATTGTGCCGCACTCCGCTCGCGGCGGGGACTACCCGGATCACGCGCGCGGATCCCGGCACCCGCCCGCCAGGCCACGGCCGCGGCGACACAGCAGGCCAGCGTGAACGCGTGCAGGGGCCGCGTACTGCCGTCGACCAGCAGGGCCGCGGCGGCGGTTCCTAGACCGGCGATGCTGACCTGGGCGAAGCCCGCCACGGCACTCGCGCTGCCGGCCCGATGCGGGAACAGGCTGACCGCGCTGGCCGCCGCGACCGGCATCACCAACGCGGTGGCGAAAAAGGTGGCGATCGCCGGCAGCACGACCAGCGCCAGCGACAGCGGCAAGAGCAGGCTCGCGCCGCAGGCGAGCACCGCCGCCGTGCAGCCGAGCGCGAGCCCGCTGACGATGGCGCGCTCGATACCGACCCGCAGCACCAACCGTGTGCCGGTCAGCGAACCGGCGACGAAGGCGCCAGCGGACAGAGCATAGATGCCCCCATGATGGCGCTCGGCCACACCGAGCTGCTCGATGATGAGAAAACTGTTGGCACCGACATAGGCGAACACGGTCGCGAACATCAGCGCCGGCGGCACCACGTAGCACCAGAAGGCCGGGCGCCGCGCGATCTCGAGATATCCGCGCAGCACCTCGCCGGCACCAAGCGTGGCAAGCCGTCGCGCCGGCGGCAGCGATTCCTCGACCGCGAGCGCGGTGCACGCAAGCAGGGCCAGCCCGAGCACACCCATGCACAGGAACAGGACCTGCCACGAGCCCAGGCCGACCAGCCAGCCGCCGGCGATCGGAGTAAGCATCGCGGTGAACGCCATCACCGCGGTCAGCAGGGCAAGCATGTGCGCGGCATGCACCCGGTCGAGGCGGTCATTGATGAGCGCGCGCACGAGCACCGGGCCGCCGGCTGCGGCCGCCCCCTGCAGCACGCGGCACAGCAGGAACGCGTCCATGTCGGCAGCCGCGGCGCAGCCGAAACTGGCCGCGGCGTACGCGGCGAGACCGCCGAGCAGGACCGGGCGCCGGCCGTGGCGATCGGACAGCGGCCCGTAGACGAGCTGGCCGAGCGCGTTGCCGTAGAGGAACACCGACAGCGACAACTGCACCTGTTGCGGACTGACCTCGAACGCACCGCGGATGGCGGGGAACGCCGGCAGGTACATGTCGGTGCCGATGGCGACGATCGCGTAGACCAGCGCGAGCAGCAGCACACGCCACGGCGTCGCGAACGCCGCATCGTCGGCCGCGCGCGCGCCGCTCAGCACGGCAGCCACCGCGACCGTGGCCTCACAGGTGTGCCCGGTACCAGGCCAGTGCCGCGTCGGCCGCCGCGTCGAGATGGTCCATGTAGACATCGTAGTGCCGGCAATCGAGCTCGAGCAGCTGCTTGGGCTCGCCGATCGCGGCGAACGCCTCGTGCTGCCACGCCGTCGGCGTGGTGGTGTCGTGCCTGGCCACGATCATCAGCAGCGGGGTCGGCGCGATCGCGGCACAGAACGAGGCGGGTTCGTAGGTTCGCAGCAGGTCGAAACTGCGCAGGGTCAGCGCGTTGACGTAGCGGCCCCCGGTGTCCTTGCGCGCGACCCATTCGGCGGTCTCCGAACCGCGCGTCGCTGCTGCCGTCGCTGCCGGCGGCTCGCCGCGGCGGCGGGCGTCGCGATCGGCATCGAGGCGCGCGCGGAACGCGGCGCGCTTGTCGGCCGGCACCCAGCTCTCGAACGTGCGCGAACCGCTCGTCAGCGGTACCTGCGAGACGGCGCAGCGCACGCGGCGATCGAGCGCACTGACGGTCAGCACGTGGCCGCCGGCATAGCTCGTGCCCCACAGGCCGATGCGTTCGGGGTCGATGCCGGGCAGGGTACGCGCGAAGCTGATCGCCTCGCGCAGGTCGCCGACCTGGCGCCACGGGTCGCTCTCGCCGCGCGGCCAGCCGGCGCTGCGGCCCCAGTTGCGGTGGTCGTAGGCGAGGCAGGCATAGCCCGCGGTGACGAAGCGCTCGGCATACTCGGCGAGATCGAGGTCGACGATGCCGGACAGGCCGTGGGTCAGGATGATCAGGGGTACCGGCGCATCGGCAGCCGCCGGCCGGGCCAGCCAGCCACTCAGCGCGACGCCTTCGCTTTCGAACCACAGTTCCTGCTTGTCGAACGGCGCGCGACGCGCCTGCTGCTCGCTCATGGACTCCGACCTCCCCGCTTGTGCACCCGGTCCGCGCCGACGGCGCGGTGTCGCGCATTGTGCCAGAGCTGCGTCGGCGTCCGCGTATTCACGCGCGGCGAGCCGGCGCGGCCGGTCTCACCACGGCACGGGACTACCGTCCCAGGCGAAGAAGCCGCCATTGTCGTGCGGGGCCAGCGCGTCGATCACGGCGAGCAGCTGGCTTGCCGCGCGTGCCGGCGTGAACAGCCGTTCCGGGGGCACCCGGGCCTGGAACGGGCGTGACAGGGCCGTGTCGACCGTGCCCGGGTGCAGCGCGACACAGATCAGGCCGCGGTGGCGCCGTGCCAGCTCGATGGCGAGATTGCGCGTGAACATGTTCTGCGCCGCCTTCGACGCGCGGTAGGCATACCAGCCGCCGAGACGGTTGTCGCCGAGCGACCCGACCCGCGCCGACAGGTTGGCGAGCACGGTGCGCGCTTCGCGATCGAGCAGCGGGGCGAATGCCTGTGCCACCAGCAACGGACCGATCGCGTTGACGCGGAACGACTCGACGAGCGCCGCGGCATCGACCTCGGACAGTCGACGCTCGGGTTGCAGCGCGCCGGCGTGCAGGACACCGGCACAGTTGATGAGCATCGTCAGGGTATCCACCCGCTGCGCGACGCGCGCCGCGGCATCAGCCAGTGACGCCGGATCGGTGAGGTCCAACGCAAGCGGCAGCAGGCGCTCCGGATGCACCCTGCCGAGGGCGCGCAACGCGTCGGACGCCGCCGGCTCGCGGCATGCCGCCACGACCACCTCGTGCTCATCCCGCGCCAGCAGCTCGGCGGTGAGTGCGCTGCCAATGCCGCCGCTCGCGCCGACGACGAGCGCCGCGCTCACACGCGCGCCCCGAACCGGCCCGGCACAGTGCCACGCAGCGCCCCCGCCACGGCTTCGCCGGCCTCCAGCCCGCTCAGCCAGGCACCTTCGATGCGGCCACCGTGGCACCAGTCGCCGCACGCGGCGAGCGCCAGCTGCGGCTCGCACGGCGTACCCGGCGGCTCGGCATCCGGCCGCGCCAGGGCCCAGCGATGCGCCGCCCGGTAAACCGGGCGGCGCGGTGCCAGCGCCGTCGTGCGCCAGAAGGCATCGACGAGTTGTGCGGCGACCGTGTCCGCGTCGAAGTGCAGGCGCGCAGCCGACCAGGCGGGGTTCGCGTGCGCCACCCAGCGCTCGCCGGCGCCGCGCGCGGGCTTGGCCGAGTCGCGTGCGATCCAGCGGAGTGCGGCATCAGTGACGAACGCGCCGTCGTAAGCGAGCGGCAGGCGTGCGTCGAAGGCGAGCAGCAGCGCCCAGCAGGGGGCGGAGGCCAGCGTGCGCAGCATCTCGCGCAGGGCGAGCCGCCGCGGCACCAGGGGCAGCGCCTGCTCCGGCGGCAGGGCCAGGACGAGCCCGTCGAAGCGTCCGAGCTCGGCACCGCTCGCGGCGACCAGTAACCAGCCCCGCTCGTCCGGATGCGCCGCCGCGACCTTGGTTTGCTGGTGGATCGCCTGGCCGGCCGCGAGCTGCTCGACGAAGGCGTCCATCGTCGGCACGGCGACGTGGCGTACACACGGCGCGATGCCGGTGACCGCGCCGGCCTCGAGCGCGACCACGCGGCCCGGCCAGGGCGCGACGTGCCCGGCCCGCCGCAGCCGCGCGATCTCGGCGATGAAGCGCGCATCCCGGGCCGTGAAGTATTGCGCACCATGATCGAAGCTGCCGAGGCTGGTGCGGCGCGTACTGCAGCGGCCGCCCGGGCGTCGTCCGCGGTCGAACACCTGCACGGCGAAGCCGCGCGCGGCGAGGGTGCGCGCGGCACTGAGGCCGGCGACCCCCGCGCCGACCACGGCGACCCGGGGCGCGGACGTCGGACGGCGCGAAGCTGGCACGGCGGGCGGCGAGATGATATCCACGTGCCTCATACGGCACTCAGGCTCGCGCGGACCACCGCGGCGAGCCACCACGGCGGGCGCACGGCGATCTATGCTTGCAACCGCTTCTCATCACGGTGACTCCGGCCCATGCCCGACACAAGCGACCCGACCCGGACCGTTTTCGAACGTGCGCTCAGCGCGCGCAGCCAGCTCGGTGCCGCCGCCGCGTTCGAATTCGCGCAGCGCGCGGTGCTGCCGTTGCGCGTCTCGACGCTCGACGCCCAGGGCTATCCACACATCACCTCGCTGTGGTTCCTGCTCGAAGCCGGCCGCTTCCTGTGCTGTACCCAGCGCCGCGCAGTGCTGGTCGGCAATCTCGGGCGCGATCCACGCGCGGGCTTCGAACTCGCCGTCAACGCCCCACCCTACCGCGGCCTGAGCGGCCGCGCTCTCGGGTACGTCGCCGATCGCGATCCACGCAGCGTGCTCGATGCGCTGGCCGACCGCTATCTCGGTGACCGCGATCCCGGGCTGCGGCGCTGGCTGCTCGCACGTGTCGCCAGCGAAGTGGTGCTCGAGCTCGAACCGCAGCGCATGACGAGCTGGGACTTTGGCAGCCGCATGAGCGCCGCGCAGCCGCCCACGCCGTGATGCCACCAGCAACGCGCCGCGCTCAGTTGTTCTCGACGATGTCGAACGGCGGCTTGCCGGCACGCGCGCGGATGCGATTGAACACGCGCAGCACGCGCGGCCGGCAGATCAGCCAGCGCTCCAGGTGATACTTGCCGGGAAAGTCGAGCAGCAGCAGGCCTACCGCCATCGTCAACAGCCCCTGCCCGGGGAGCAGCAGCAGTGCGATGCCAATCGCGAGCAGCACGACGCCTAGCGCGTTCTTGATCACGCGGAACGGCAGGCGCACCAGCGGGTGACGCGCCCACCAGGGGAACCTGCCACGCTCGGGGCGCGCGAAATAGCCGGCAGGCAGTTCGACGACGATCACCGGTACCGCGATCACGACGAGCACGAGGGACGCGAGCGAGACGAGCGCGAGCCACGGCAAGGCGGCTTCGAGCATGCGCAACAGGTGCTCCGGCATGGTGACGATTCGTCGCGAGCGGCGTGGACGTGGACCCGGGGCCATTGTACGTCCACCATGACCCGGACCGCGTCGGGTACACTGCCCCACCGGCGCCGGACGAACGCCGCGGCGTACGACCGGGCCGCGCGACCGGCACGCAGCCCGACGACGGTCCGGCCCGCCGCTTGCCGCCGGAATCCGCACAGCCCTCTCACGTTTGCTGGAGCATCCTCGTGGCCGGAAGCAGCCTGTTGGTCCTCATCGACGACGTCGCGAGCGTGCTCGACGATGTCGCCACCATGACCAAGGTCGCGGCGAAGAAGACCGCCGGCGTGCTCGGCGATGACCTCGCACTGAACGCCCAGCAGGTCACCGGCGTCGCGGCCGATCGTGAGCTGCCGATCGTGTGGGCGGTCGCGTTGGGGTCGCTGCGCAACAAGGTGATCCTGGTGCCGGCCGCGCTCGCCATCAGCGCCGTGCTGCCCGTCCTCATCGTGCCGCTGTTGATGCTCGGTGGCGCATTTCTCTGCTACGAAGGTTTCGAAAAGCTCGCCCACCGCTTCCTGCACAGCGCGGCGGACGACGCCGAGCATCACCAGGAACACCTGCGTGCACTCGCCGCCGATGAGGAAGACATCGTCGCCCACGAGAAGCAGAAGATCCGCGGCGCCGTGCGCACCGACTTCATCCTTTCGGCCGAGATCATCGTCATCACCCTCGGCACGGTTGCCGAAGCCGCATTCGCACAGCGCCTCGCGGTGCTCACCGGCATTGCGCTGTTGATGACGGTCGGCGTCTATGGTCTCGTCGCCGGCATCGTCAAGCTCGACGACGCCGGGCTGTACCTGGTCCGGCGTCCCGGCAGCTTCGCGCGCGCGCTCGGCAATGCACTGCTCGCCGCCGCGCCGAAGCTCATGAAGACCCTTGCGGTGGTCGGGACGGCAGCCATGTTCCTGGTCGGCGGCGGCATCCTGGCGCACGGCATTCCGTCCGCCGACGCGCTGATCCACCATGCCGCGACGGCGGTGCACGATCTCGCGCACTTCGGCGGCCTGCTCGCCGTGCTCGTCTCGCTCGCGCTCGAAGCACTGCTCGGCATCCTCGCCGGCGGCCTCGTGCTTGTCGTGGTCAGCGGCGTGATGCGCGCCATGCGGGCGCGCGACGACGTCGCATCGCGCTGATCGTTCGCCTCAGGACACCGGCCGGGGCGCCGTGCCGTCGCCGGGCTGGTCTCCTTGCTTGGGCAACAACCACCAGAGAACGAACGCCATCGCGAACAATGCCGGCACGTCGCCGAACAGGTTGGCATGCTCGGTGTGGTCGTGTCCGGCCTGCACCGCCATGATGCCGGCGTGCACGATGCTCGACCAGATGGTGAAACGGATCAGGCTCAGGTTGGCGAGCGGATCGCGCGCGGCGAGGAACAGGAACACGCCGAGCGTCGCGTAGACGCCGGCAATCATCTGCTCGTACTCACTCTGCCGCGGCTCCCACGCCCAGCCGTCGGGCCACAGCCAGTTCATCAACGGGTACACCCCGACAATCAGGAATACCCCGAACACCCGTAGTGCGATGGCGAGCCAGCGCAGTCTCGTCTGTGCGTCCATCATGTTCCTCCCCAGATTGTGACCGGACCTCGTGGGCGGACTCTACTCCGCACCGTGCACGGAAGCGAGCAGCCGTACCGCTCGCCCACCTCCGTTCAGGTGCCGATCACCCAGCGCATGATGACGAAGTAGCTCGCGAGTAGCAGCGAGATGAGGATGCCGCACCAACTCCACGCGCGCATCGCAGGCCCCGGACGCGCGGCCGTCGGGACGACGTCGGAAGTGATCGCGCGGTGATTGAGCCAGGCGAGCGCGGGCGCGGTCAGCAACGAGAGCACCGTTGCCACGTCGACCATGGTGGTCAGCGAGTGGATGAAGAACTCGATGACGATCATCGAGCCGACGAACAGCACGCCCAGCGCCGCCCAGTAAACGTTGCGGCTGATTGCATCGGCCTCGCCCGGCGTCACGGCGCCGCGGAAGCGGGCGAGAAGCGTGGCGAGCGCACGCGGCAGGCCGTCGATCACCGTCAGCGTGGTCGAGAACATGACCGCGAAGGCGGCCAGCGTGACGATGGGGCCGGTCCATTCGCCGAGGTTCTCGGTATACAGCCGCACGATCTGCGCGGCAAAGGCCGCCGGCGCGGCGGCGAAGCTCTCGCCCGATTCGAACATGGTGCCGGCGCCCATCATCATGAAACACAGCGCGAGTAACACCGTCCCGAGATAACCGATGTTGAAATCCGTCAACGCGGCGTCGACGCTCGGCGCCTGCCCGGTCTCGCGCCGCCGCGCCAGCGTCCACAGCGAATGCCACACGGAGATATCGAAGGCACTCGGCATCCAGCCGACGAGCGCACACAGCATCACCGCGGTGGTGGTTGTCGTGATCCAGTCGCCGGCCGGCAGCAAGCGCAGGGAGTCCCAGGGCAGCTTCGGCATCACCGCCAGCGTCGCGAGCAGGGTTGTCACGGTCAGCACGACCACCACGACCTTGATGATCTTGTCGAGCCACTTGTAGTGGCCGAGCACGAGCAGCCCCGCGCACAGCGCCATCAACACGCCCGAGAGCACGACGACCGCGGGTTGGCCGAACACCACGCCGTCGATCCCGAGCAGGGTGGTGCACAGTGCGGCGGTGACGAAGGTCACCGCCGCCTGCACGGTGAACATCGTCGCCACGGTCACGGCGGCGTACAGGGCCAGCGCCCAGCGCCCTTCGCGACGATACCCCTCGAGCAGGCTGGTACCGGTCGCCGCCGCGTAACGTGGCCCGAAACTGAACGTGGGGTACTTGTAGAGGTTGGCGAAGATGACCAGGCCGAGCAGGCCGAGCCCGAAGGTCGCGCCCGCCCGCGTGCTCTGCACGAGGTGCGAGACACCGACCGCGGCGCCGGCCCAGAGCAGGCCCGGGCCGAGCGCGAGGCGCAACGTGTGCCAGCGGGAGGATGCGTTCATGGGCGCAGATTCTTCCCGCTGACCGCGCCGAGCGCAATCGGCGCGACGTGGCCGGGGCTCACACGTAGCGGCCGGGGGCGATGATGTGACCGGGGTCGAGTGCCTGCTTGATGTCGCGCACCATCTGCCAGCAGGTCGCGTCGTCGCGTACCAGCCAGTCCATGGTATCGATACCGACGCGGTAGGGCAGGAAACCTTGCGCACGCCCGGCCTCGAGCAGCGCGCGACGGCAGGCCTGCGCGTTGGCCGTGCTCGCGGCATCGTCGAGATCGAACAACAACGGGATGGTGCTGTCGAAACAACGTTCCGACAGGCTGGTCAGCGTGATCAACGGCTCGAGGCCATGCTCGCGCATGACTTTCTCGACCATCGCGACATAGGCCTGCACGCGCTCGGCGCGCATGGGGATGAGCGGCGCATACCAGGCCACACCGCAACCGTCGCGCGCCGGGTCGAGCGGTCCGGGCGCGCGCGGCGCCTGGTCCCCGATCCAGTAGCACAGCGGCATGGCGGTCTCGTTGGGGCGCCCGGCGACGAGTTCAATCGAGGTTTCCAGCACTTCCAGGCTGCGCCCGACGCGGGCCTTGAGAAAGCCCGGCAGGTGCCGCCCCACCCGCGCCAGCCAGCGTGCGCTGAACGGGCTGATGTAGACCAGCCGCTTCGCGTAGGGTCTGAGCACGGCACGGATCTCGCGCTGCGCCGCGCGTACCACGCCGCGCGAGCCGTAGAGCGTGCCGAAGCCGGTCCATGCCATGACCTGGTTGGCGCGGCCGAGTTCGTCGATCAGGGCATCGGGGATCAGGCCATCCGCGCCGAGACGATCGCGCGGATAGGGAATCGACATCGACAGCACGCGGCGCGCATTCATGAGATTGACGCCGCCGACGACGCCGGGATAGCGCGCGATCACCTCGCGCACGCGCTCGACCAGGTGCCCGAGGTCGGCCGCGTTCGGCAGACCGAAGAAGAACGCACGGACCGCGTCCGGTCGTCGCGCCAGGGCGATGCTCATGCGTGTCACCACGCCCATCGCGCTCTGCGTGAACAGGCCATCGAGGTATGGGCCGATACCCCACTTGAACGCGTCGTCGACATCGGCCCCGTCGGCCTCGGCCAGCGCCGAGCGATACACGCGGCCATCGGCGAGCACCGCCTCGATCGCCATCACCGCGCCGAAATGGTCGGCCTGCGGCGTGATGCCGTAACCGCGTTCGACGGCGTTGCCGAGGATCGAGCAGGTCGGTCCGGCGCCCGACACCGGCACCAGGAACGGGTGATCGCCCGCATCGAGGAAGTCGGCAAGTTGCTGCTGGGTCACGCCCGGCTCGACGGTGACGATGCCGGTGCCGGGCTCGAAGGCGACGATGCGATCGAGCGCCGACAGGTCGAGCACCACGCAGTCGTCGCGCGCGGGCAACGACGTGCCGTAGCCCCAGTTGTTGCCGGTGCTGATCGGATAAATGGGTACGCCATGCCGTGCCGCGATGGATACCACCGTGGCAACGTCGTCGGCGGCACGTGCGCGCACCGCGCCGGCTAGACGCCGCCTCGCACCGCTGGTGCAACGACCGTAGGTCTCCTGTGCGGCGGTCTCCTCGAGCACCCGCTCGGCACCGAGCGCTGTACGCCAGTCGCTGATCGCGGCGGCAAGATTCATCGTGTGTCCCCTTTGGTTCACGAGCGCGGCGCGGCGGCAGCCGCCCCGGACCGCCATGGCGTGGTCCCGGCCACGCCCCGCCCGGGCAGTAGAAGCGAGCATAGGAAGCCCGTGTCGAAAGCACTTTGACCGGGCTCAATCGCTGCGGGATTCGCGCACGAAGCGTTTTGGTCCACAATCGTCCCATCGGTATACGTGCATGGCGCGGCACCATCCCGGGGAGAACGCGACGATGATTCGACTGACCGTCAACGGCCAGGCCGTCGAACTTGACTGCGATCCGGACAAGCCCTTGCTATGGGCGCTGCGCGAGGATGTCGCGCTGACCGGCACCAAGTACGGCTGCGGCATCGCGCAATGCCGCGCCTGCACGGTGCACGTCGATGGCAAGGCGATGCCGTCCTGCCAGCTGCCGGTGGCGCGCGTCGCGGGCAAAGCGATCACGACCATCGAGGGCCTGGGCGAGACAGCGCTCCACCCGGTGCAGCAGGCGTGGATCAGCGCCAACGTGCCGCAATGCGGCTACTGCCAGCCGGGCATGATCATGGCGACCGCCGCGCTGCTCGCGCGCAACCCGGCACCCAGCGATGCCGACATCGACGCCGCCATCGGTAACCTGTGCCGTTGCGGCACCTACCCGCGCGTACGTGCCGCGATTCACGCCGCCGCCGCGCTGGTGGAGCCGCCCGCATGAATGCAGGGCTCGATCGGCGCGGCTTCCTGCGCGGCACGCTGGCGGCGGGTGGCGCGCTGGCCTTCGACATCACGATCCCGCTGCGCGCCGGCGAACCGGCAGCGGCGCTCGACGTGCACCACTGGGTCGTCATCCATCCCGACGACCGCGTCACCGTGCGCATCCCACAGAGCGAGATCGGCCAGGGCGCGACGACCGCGCTGATGCAGCTCATCGCCGAGGAGCTCGACCTCGACCTCGCCCTGACCGACTGGACCTTCTACGATCCGCAGACGAACGTCAGCCAGGGCAACGTCTACGTGCACACCTCGACGCTCGCAAGCTGGGGCGTGAAAATGCTGTTCGAGCCCATGCGCACCGCCGGTGCGCAGATCCGCGCGCTGCTGCTGGCCAGCGCGGCGACGCAATTCGATACACCGGCGGACTCTCTCGTCATCGAAGCCCACCGCGTGCGCGATCCGGGCACCGGTGACGGCATCGGTTTCGGTGCGCTTGCCGCGCGGGCGGCCGCCGCCCCCCTGCCCGATGCCGCGAGCGTGACCTTGAAAGCGCCGCACCAATGGCGCTACATCGGCAGCGCCCTCGACCGCAACGACGTCCCGGCCAAG
>Ga0180436_10000214_pt1 | contig 61356 bp, 52 predicted proteins | sample SS_ome_2_FD_132434 | JGI IMG/M metagenome (GOLD analysis project Ga0180436, IMG submission 132434) | Hypersaline lake sediment archaeal communities from the Salton Sea, California, USA - SS_3_S_2 metaG | ecosystem: Environmental > Aquatic > Non-marine Saline and Alkaline > Hypersaline >...
AGGAACCAGGGCGTTCCCGGCTTGAGCAGGGCATAGGCCCCCACCGGGTTCTTTTCCGAGCGCCGGCCGATGATCAGCTCGGTGAGCATAACCGGCAGGCCGACGAGGATCACGCAGGCGAGGTAGAGCAGGAGGAAGGCGGCGCCGCCGTTCTCGCCGGCCTTGTAAGGGAAGCTCCAAATGTTGCCCAGCCCCACCGCCGAACCGGCGGCAGCCATGACAAACCCCAGGCGGGAACCCCATTTTTCGCGATCCCCGCCGCCCGCACTGATGGCCATGAACACCCCCCCGGATATGGTCTCATCGTGATCTGCGTGATGAAGCGGCCCCTCGGACTCGCCACAGCAGCATCGGCAACCCCGTGGGGCCTAGTATAGATCAGCAGGCGGCCCGCTGCCAAATCAGCCGCCCTTGTCCGGCATTGCGGCCGCCCGGCCGGCGGTGCGGCGGTGGAGCCGGCGGCCGATGAGCACCAGGATCAGCAGCACCGCCCCCCATTGCACGAGGCAGGTGCTCATTCCGAAGGGCTCCAGCGGGTTCCACCAGCCCTCGGGGGCCCACTGGGTGGACTGCCAGAGCCACCAGAGGAACATCACCGTGAATTCAAGCGGAATCACCAGCCCCACCAGCACGCTGAACCAGCGGCCAGCGGCCTGCGTCTCTCCGCCGCCGCCCAGGGTGCGCCGGAAGCGCCGCAGGCCGTAAAACACCGCCGCCAGGGAAAAGAGGAACCCGCTGATCAGCAGCCCCACGCTCCAGACCCAGTCCTGGTTCTCCAGGAAGCGCAGAGACAGGGCGGAGGGCAGGCCGAGCAGGAAACAGACCAGCCAGACCAGTCCCAGGGCACGGCGGCGGCTCAGCCCGGCATCGATGAGGTTGCGCACCGGCAGTTCCACCAGCGAGATCAGCGAGGTCAGCGCGGCCAGGCTCAAGGCGAGGAAGAAGATGATGAGGAAGAAGCGGCCCCCCGGGAACTGCTGCAACAGGTGGGGGATCCAGATGAAGGCCATACCGGTGTTCGCCGGTCCGGACTGGCTGAGCACCTCCCGGGCCGCTTCGGCGGGGAGGGCGGCAAAGGCGGTGGGGATGATCATCAGCGCGGCGAGCAGCGAGGCGCCGTTGTTGCCCAGGCCGGTGATGAAACAGCTCAGGGTTACGTTCTGGTCCCGACGGGAGTAAACGGCGTAGGTCAGCAGCAGGCCCCAGCCTGCACCGGTGGACCAGGCGGACTGGGTCAGCGCGTCGAGCCACAAGCGGTGCTCGAGGAAGTCGGGCAGGTGAAGGCGGAAGAGGAAGGAGACCCCCGCCCCTGCCCCGGGCAGGGTCAGCGTGCGCACCGCACCCAGCACGAGGAGCATGAAGAGCACCGGAATGAGCAGTCTATTGGCCCGCTCGATGCCGCGCACCACACCGCCGAGCACGACGAGCACGGCCGCGGAGAGGGCCAGCATGTGGAAGAATCCCGGCTGCCAGGAATTGGAAAAAGAGACCCAGGCCGCGATGGCCCCCTCGCCGGCGGTGCCGCCCCCGGCCGCAGTGCCGGTGTCCCATCCGGCCACGGCGGCGGCAAAGTAGCGGAAACACCAGCCGGTGATCACCGAGTAGTAGAAGAGAATGGCCACCGAACAGACGGCCACCCATCCGCCCATCCAGGTTTTGCCCGGCCCCAGCAGGCGACCAAAGCTGCCCACGGTACCCATCCGCGCCCGGCGGCCCATGGAAAGTTCCACCATGAGCAGCGGCACCGACCAGAGGAAGAGCCCGGCAAGCCAGGCGACGATGAAAGCACCGGCACCATGCTCGGCGTGCTGGGCGGCGATCCGCGGAAAACGCCAGATATTGCCGGTGCCGATGGCCATGCCGAGCGCGGCAAGAATCAGGGCGTGGCGCGTATTGAACCGCTCTCCCCTCTCGCTCAGCATGGTCCTCCCGGGAAAAGAGGCAGGATCAGGACAGCCCGGATTTCTTGCGGGCCATGAACTTTTCCAGGTAGCCGGTGGAATACTCACCCCGGGCGAATTCCGGGTCGTCGATCACCTCGAGCAGGAAGGGGATCGAGGTTTTGACCCCCTCGATGACCACCGCCTGCAGGGCCCGACGCATGCGGCTCAACGCCTCCGCACGGTCGGCCCCGTGCGTGATCACCTTGGCGATCAGCGAGTCGTAGTAGCGCGAGACGGTGCTCGCCCCGTGCAGCGCAGAGTCGATGCGCACTCCCGGGCCGCCGGGGAAGTAAACGTCGGTCAGCGTCCCCGGGCAGGGCGCGAAGGTCTCCGGGTCTTCGGCATTGACCCGGCACTCCACGCTGTGACCCCGGTGGCTGAACGTCCCCAGCCCCTCGGTGAGCGGCTCGCCGGCGGCGATGCGGATCTGTTCCTTGATCAGGTCCACGCCCATCACCATCTCGGTCACCGGGTGCTCCACCTGGATCCTGGTGTTCATCTCCATGAAATAGAAATGGCGGTCACTGTCCAGCAGGAATTCGATGGTGCCCACGCTGGTGTAGTTCACCGCCCTGGCCGCGGCCACCGCGATATCGGCCATCTTCGACCGCAGGTCTTCGTCCAAAGCCGGCGACGGCGACTCCTCGATCAGTTTCTGGTGCCGCCGCTGGATCGAGCAGTCACGCTCCCCGAGCTGGGTCACGTTGCCCCGGCTGTCGCCGAGTATCTGGAACTCCACGTGGCGGGGGTTGACCAGAAACCGCTCGAGATACAGCGCGCCGTTGCCGAATGCGGCGGTGGCCTCGGCCTGGGTCAGCTTGAACGAGTCGCGCAGTTCGGTCTCCGAGGCAGCGGTGCGCATGCCCTTTCCGCCGCCCCCGGCGGCGGCCTTGAGGATCACCGGGTAGCCGATTTCCTCGGCCAGGATCGCGGCCTGTTCTTCCGTCTTGACCAGGCCCTCGCTTCCCGGCACCACCGGCACCCCGGCGGCGATCATCGTTTCCCGGGCCCTGGCCTTGTCCCCCATCATGCGGATCACCGAGGGGTCCGGTCCGATGAAGGTGATGCGACAGGCATTGCAGATTTCGGCAAAGTGGGCATTTTCGGCGAGGAACCCGTAGCCGGGGTGGATGGCGTCGGCGCCGGTGAGCTCCGCCGCACTGATCACTGCCGGAATGTTGAGGTAGCTGGCGTTGTTCGGGGCCGGCCCGATGCAGATGTCCTCGTCGGCGAAACGCACGTGCAGGGAATCGGCGTCCTCGGAGGAGTAGACGGCCACCGTCTTCACCCCCAGTTCACGGCAGGCCCAGATTGTGCGGAGGGCAATCTCCCCCCGGTTGGCGATAAGGATTTTTTTGAACATCTATCGATTACCGGGGCCGGATGGAGAACAGGACCTCGCCGAACTCCACCGGCTGGCCGTTCTCGGGATGGATCTTGACGATGGTGCCGCTGACCTCGCTTTCGATCTCGTTCATCAGCTTCATCGCCTCCACGATGCAGAGCACCGAACCAGGCTTCACCTCGTCGCCCTCCTTGACGTAGGCTGGCGACTCCGGGCTGGAGGCGGCGTAGAACGTGCCCACCATCGGCGACTTGACCTGCAGCAGCCCTTCATCCTCCGCTGCCGGGGCCGGGACGGCCTCAGCGGACGGGGCCGGCGCCGCCTGGGGCGCGGGAGCGGCGGCCGCGCCGCCCACCGGCGGGGTGAGCGAGATTACCGGCGCCGGGGCCGGTGCGGCGGCAGCCGGATGGTTCTTGCTGATGCGGATTTTGATGCCCGCCCGCTCCAGTTCGAACTCGTTGACGTTGCGGGAGGAGATGATCTCGACCAGTTCCTTGATTTCTTCGAAGTTCACGCTTTGCTCGCTCCGTCTCTGGCCGCCGCTGCGGCCGGTGGATATGCCTGCCTTCCGGGCTGCGCCTTCAGCGGGCGGAGACCCGTTCCACGTATTCCCCGGTGCGGGTGTCCACCTTGACCACGTCACCCTCGTTGAGGAACAGCGGGACGTTGATCGTCGCACCGGTCTCGAGCACGGCGGGCTTGGAACCACCGGAGGCGGTGTCGCCACGCACCCCGGGGCTGGTTTCGGCGATGGGGATCTCGATAAACATCGGCAGTTCCATGGTCAGGACTTCGGTGCCGTGGAACAGCATCGTCACTTCCTGGTTTTCGCTGAGGAAGCCCACGTCGTCGCCCAGCGCCTCACCGGGGAGCTGGACCTGGTCGTAGCTCTCCATGTCCATGAAGTTGTATTCATCGCCCGAGGCATAGAGAAACTGCATCTTCCGCTCCTGCAGGTCGGGCTTGCCCACCTTCTCGCCGGAACGGAACGTGTGCTCGAGAACCAGGCCGGTTTTCAGGTTCTTCATCCGGGTGCGAATGAAGGCACCGCCCTTTCCCGGCTTCACGTGCTGGTATTCGACGATGATGTAGGCCGCGTCGTTGAAAAGGATTTTCAAGCCGTTGCGGAAATCAGTGGTTGAATACACCGCTCTGCTCTCCTGATGACCATAAGCGGTTTCGAATGAATCCGATCCGCTTGTTATCGATGGTGGAAACCGTTTACTGCACAGCAGGTGATTATAGCGGCCCGATTTGGGGAAAGTCAACGAATCGCGGGCGGGCATTACCCCAGTTCGTCGCGGAGACGCATGGCCGCCATCCGCGTCAGGTGGGCGGCCATGCCAGCCGGGGCGTCGGGGTTGAGGAGCAGCACGAGGAAACAGTCGTCGGTGACCGGCATGAGCAGCAGCTGGGCTTCGGCGGCCCGCAGCAGAAGTTCCCGGGGCTCGCCGAACGAGAGGTCGCCCCGGCCGCGGCTCAACCGCCGCAGCAGGGCGGCGTAATCGGTGGCCAGGTCCTCCCAGGCCTCGTCATCACCGCTGACGCCGGATGGCGTTCCGGCGATAGCCAGGCCGTCCGTTCCCACCAGCAGGGCCCGCCGGGTGCCCTCCACCCGGCGTACCAGTCGATGCAGCTCGTCGGCGATCACGTTGGTCATCGGTCTGCCGGTTCAATCATTGACCGTGTGGTCCGGTGAGAGGGTCCGTGCCGCGTCGAGCAGACGCCCCAGGGCTTCGATCTTGCGCCGTGCGGTGTCGTCACGGGAGGGGGCAGCCTTGCCGGCGGCTGACCGGGAGCGCAGTTCCTCGGCCTTTCGGGCCATTTCCAAATTGCCGGGGTCCCGGGCCAGCAAGGTCTCGTACACGGTGAGCGCCTTGTCGTAGAGCCCCTGCTCCTCGTAGAGACGCGCCAGGGTCGACGTCTTGATCTGCGGAGCATCGGCGGTTTCCGCCGGTGGGCCATCCGTCCCGGGCCGCGGTTCGGGCTCGGGGACCGGTTCGGACGCCGAACGTTCCGGCTCGTCGAGCTGCCGAAGAAGCCGCAGGCCCTCCTCGTCATCGGGGCTGAGCGCGAACAGTCGGTCGAGCTGGTCACGAGCTTCATCGACACGGCCCCGCCGCACGAGGAGCTTTCCCAGCAGCCGGGCAGCCACCAGGTTGTCCGGGGAATTGTCCAGCACCGCCCGCAGGGCCTCTTCGGCCTCGGTGTCCTGACCGAGTTCGATCAGCGATCGGGCGAGGGTCACCCGGGCCGATGTATAGCCGGGGTAGGTTTTCAGGCCACCACGGCAGACTTCCACCGCTTTTTCCAGCTGGCCGTCACGAAAGTATTCTTCGGCCAGGGCGAGAAAAAGACGGGTCTCCGGGTTTTCCTCGTAGATCCGTTCCAGGCGCTCCAGCCGGGATGAACTGTCTGCAGAAGATTCCACCGTCAGCGCTCCTCACCGGCGGCGCGGTGCGCCGCCGGTGTTCGGGCCGCCCCCGATTACTCGGGAACACCGTCAGGGTCGCCGGCCCAGTCGGCAAAGTTCACCACCTGCTCACCGGTGGCGTAGACCTCCTGCCCGGCCGTATTGATGGCGCGGATGGTGACATTGAACCTCGTCTCCAGCTCACCGCCGTTGCTGTCGGGCACCCAGCAGGGGGCACAGGGCACGTAGTTCCCGGTGTAGCAGACATACTGTGTGCCATCCGGGTTGGTGCAGATGGTCTGCGTGGCGGTGGTGGCGTTCTGCGTGTTGCGCAGGTCGAACAGCGGGTAGTTGTTCCGGTCCACCAGTTCGTTGACCGTGGCCAGGATGTAGTTGATCTGCTGGGTGTCCCCGGGGTAGATCCGCTCGGTGAGACTGCCGCGCCGGGTCCAGAGCCAGCTGTTGGTGACGTTGTCCCGAACCTCGATGGTGTACTCGATGAGCGTGATGTAGTCGTTGGGGTTGGTCGTGGGATCGATCACGTTGGTGATGAACGCCGAATCCTCGAGTTCAACCACCACGTCGTCCTCGCAGGTATAGCGGCAGCCGATGACCACGTCCTCCTGGCCGTAGATCGGATCGCCCTCTTCGAAGCCGGTGATCAGCGTCCGGGTCTCGACGATGTCCTCGGTGATTGTCTCGCCGTAGCCGTAGACATCGGCCTGCACCGGGGTATTGCCCATGGTAAGGATGAGCACCGAATTGTTCCCCGGATCGATGAAGGGCACGTCCACCGAACCGGCGCTGTCACCCACGGAAGCGGTGACCCGGGCAGTGGTCGCCACGGCATCGCTGACAAGGAAGGCCTCAACCTTGCCGTCCAGCGCCACCAGCTGGAGCGCCTGGGCCCCGGTGGTGCTGCCATCGGTGTTTAGCCGGCCGCGGGTCGTGCGCAGGGTGACCAGGGCACCGTTGGTGATCTGCTGGTTGTTGTCCGCCCGGCGGATAGTGGCCGTGATCTCGGCGATGTCGGCGCCGGTGGCCTCGAGAGTGGGCGGATCGGCCACGATCGAAACATTGAATGTTGCGCTGCCGCCGCCGTCCGGCGGATTGTTTCCCGTCCCTCCGGGATCGGTGGGTCCCTCATCGTCATCGAGGCTGCAGCTGAGCATGATGACAGGGACCACGAGGCACAGCCCGATGAGCAGCACTCTGGTCCAGTTACGCATGATGGCCTCCCCTGGCGCGTATGTCATTGGCATATTCCTGTTGAAGGCGTCTGTTCTCCCGCCCTGTCTCTTCTATCGGTCCAAAGAGGGGTCGTCTTCACCGCGCCCCCCGAAAATCACTCATTCGCGTAATCGGCGAAGTTGATGCCGATCACCGCCCGGGCCGTCACCGTTTCGCCGGCCAGGGTCTGGCCGTAGATGTCAATGATGCAGTTGCAGGCGATGGTGGTGTACCCCGTGCTCGGCTCGAAGCCGTAAGAGAACGGCGTCAAGTAATAAAGGGGTTCCTGCAGTTTCTGGTCAGCGCGGACGATGGTCACGTCGTCCACCGTGACCTGGCTGCCCCCGGCTTCCACCGAGACGGTCAGCCCCTGCTGGAACCCGGCCGGCACCTCAACCCCGTCGTCGGTGCGTTCGAAGGTCACCCGGTAGTGGGTCACCTGAACCGTGGTGTAGGGGCTGCTGGTGGGCGGCGTATTCTGGTTGGCGAAATTCGCCGCCAGGGTCAGGTCCACCGTGTCGGGCATGAAGCTGCCGAGTGTGCTGTCATAGACGTCGCCGAAAGGATCGCTGGACGGCTCGACGCTCGACACGGTGAGCCACACCGGGGACGCCGAGTCGTCGTAGTTCGAGTTGCAGGCCGGCAGCAGGATCAGCGACAGGACGCATGCCGCAAGGGCCGCTCGTCTTGAAATCATCGCATTGCTCCTCTTCATTCTCGTTCCAGGTCGTTTCCTCATTTCCATGTCTCCCGTCCCCGGCTCAGTAGGCCTTGACCTTGATGATCCTGGGCGTCAGGAAAAGGAGCAGTTCGTCGTTCTTCCTGGTCACCGACTTGCTGCGGAAGAGGTGCCGGATTATCGGAACACTGCCGAAGAAGGGCACCCGGTCCTCGTTGTCCGATTCGGACCACTGGAAGATGCCGCCGATCACCGCGGTACCGCCGTCCTTGACCATCACCTGGGCTTCGGCCTTGCGGGTCAGGATCGGCGGGATGCCGCCCACCAGGTTGCCGAAGTCCGGCGCGCTCTTGTCCACCACAACGTCCATGATGATCGTCTGGTCCGCCGTGATCTGGGGCGTCACCTCCAGTTTCAGCGCGGCGGTGACGAACTGGGTGGTGGTGGTGTTGTTGGCCGTGGTCTGCACCGGGATCTGGGTGCCGCTCTCGATCACCGCCTTCTTGTTGTTCTGGGTCGCCACCTTCGGCGAAGAGAGGATCTTGCCCTTGCCGTCGGCCTCCATGGCCGTGAGGGCCATGTCGAGCCGGAAGGTGTCGAGCACGTTGCCCAGGCTGAGGCCGAAACCGCTGTTGAAACTCGAGGCGGGCAGGTTCACCGCGTAGCCGCCCAGCGGGCCGGGGATTCCCGACTCGGTGGTGCTGCTCACACCGGCGCCGTTGGCCTGGACGGTGTTGGGGAAGCTCCAGTTGGTGGTCGTCCCGGTGGTGGCGTCGGCCACACCGAGGAAGCCCCACTGGATGCCGAAGGCCCGGGAGAAGTTCTTCGTCGTTTCCACGATCCGCGACTCGATCATCACCTGCGGCGTGGGTCGGTCGAGCAGGTCGATCAGGCGTTCCACCAATTCCACCGACTCGGGGACCATCTTCATGATCAGCATGTTGGTCCGCTCGTCCACGGTGACCTCGTCCCGCGCCGACATGCTCTTGAGGATGATCGGGCTGACCTCGGAGGCCTTGGCGTAGCTCAGGGCCCTGGTCTTGGTGATCAGCGGCACGCTGAGCAGTTTCTCCTCGCGCAGCTTGCGGGACTCCTTCTCCTCCTGGGAAAGCTTGGCCGTGGGCGCGATGCGGATCACGTTGTTCTCCCGCACCCGTCCAAGGTTGAAGTTGCGCAGGATGATATCCAGCGCCTGGTCCCAGGGCACGTCGGTGAGCTTGATCGACACCTTGCCGCGCACCGACGGGTCGAGCACGATGTTCTCGCCGCTGATGTCGGCGAGGAGGAAGAAGACTGCCTGCAGGTCGGCATCGGTGAATTCGAAGCTGATCTTCTCACCGGTGTAGCGCTCTTCATCCCCGGTGATCGTCTTCGACTCGAACAGTTCCTGCAAGTCGGCATCGACGCCGCCGGAGGGTTCGGCGGCGCCGCCGTCCAGCTCATCGTCGAAGGGGAACGCCGCCTCGGCCACCTCGGCCGGGGGCTCTTCAGTCGATTTCTCGATCCACCAGGAACCGTCTTCGGCCGCGGCGCTCACCGTCTCGACCTCAGGTTCGGGTTCGAACATCGTTTCCGGCACCTCGGCGATCTCCACCGGTTCGGGTGCCGCCGTGACCGGGACCTCCTCGGGTTCGTCGGCCGGCGTCTCATCGTGGGCCGCCGTTTCCATCACCGGCTCCTCCACGGGGGCCGGCGCCTCGGCCTCGGGCACCGGGGTGGCCACCGGCGTGGCCGCGGTGTTCCGCGTTGCGGGTTCGTCCACCGCCGCCCCGCCGAAGAGCACGAGCACCCGGCTGCCCCGCTCAACGATGCGGTAGTCGGCCGGACCGGCTTTGAGGTCCATCACCACCCGGGTCACCGGCACGGGCACGTTCTGGAACTGTGCCACGCGGACCCGGTAGAGATGATCGCTCTCCAGTTCGAGCACCGGCTCGTCCACCGCGTTCACCGTGCCGGAAAAATCGAGCACCAGCCGGTGCGGCGTGGGCAGTTCAAATGGTTCACAGGCCAGTCGGCCGTCGCCGGCCACGGCCACGGTCACCGCCTCACCGGCGATCTGCGCCTCGATGTAGTCCACCGAGCGGGCCGGCTCGAGGGGCTCCTCCCAGGCCGGCGCCGGCGGGGCGGCCGCCGCTTCCGTGGCGGCCGGAGGCGGCGGAGCCACCGCTTCCGCCTCCCTTGCCGGCGGCTCGAGGCTGGCCACTTCAACCGGGGCGGGCAACGGCGTGGTCACCGTCTCGGTGACCAGCGGCATCTTCTCCACCGCGGCGTCAAGACCGGTCACGTCGCCGAACTCGATATCATTGTCCGCCCGGTCGGCATACGCCGCTTCCTCGGTGATGTTCACTTCCGTGTCCAGTGCCGTGGCCACCGGGCCTTGGGCGGCGGCGAAATCGAGGTAGAGTTGGCTGCCCTCCACGAGCACGTCCACCGCCTGCGGCCGGCAGAGGTGGAACTCCATTCGGCTCAGCGATCGTCCGGCCTCCTCGGGGACGCGCACCACACGCACCGTATCCACCGCACGCGAGTCCACGGCGATTTCCTCAGGCATGGCGTCGGTGTCCACATCGGTCATCTCCAGGACGAAAAGATCCTCCCGCGCGTTGTAGGTCGTGAAATCATAGGGAAGATTCGACTCGATGATGACCCGCGTCCGATCCCCCTCGTCCAGGTAATTGAAATCCGTCAGGACGACTCGTTCCCCGTCGGGCTCGACGGCGGGCAGTGTATCCACGCCGTGCTTGACGGAGCAGGCGGGCAGCATCAGCAGGATGCAGACCGCCAGTACCAGACAAAGGTTTCTCATCGATTGCCCTCCTCGTCGGGGTTCAGTTGGACACTGACTTCTCTATAATTTCTCGGTAGCGTGGGGTCGTTGATCCGCTGCCGGAACACGACACGGTCCCGGAAGATCTCCTGCACTTCACCGTCGAAGAGCCGGTCCCCCACGTGGATGGTGAACGATTCATTCCCGGCACCCTTGATCATCGCCATGAAGGTGCCGTCGGACTTGGCCACCACGCCGAGCACGTCGACCTCGGTGATCTGGATCCCCGGCAGGCCTTCCGGCCGCTGCGCCCCGCCCTCGGTGTTCCGCTCGAGCAGCGATTTAAAAGGATCCCGTCGGCCGGCGACATTGTAGGCGTATGGCGCCTCGCCGACCGCTTCCGGCTCCGGTGCCGCTTCGGGCTCGACCGGAGGCGCCTCCGCCGCCGGCGTCTCGCCCTCCTGGGCGGCTGCCGGCGGCAGGAAGCCGAGGACCGACAACAGGGCCAGGAAGGCGATGAAGAGAATTGCTGACCTGCCTGATTGTTTGTCAAACACCATGGTATCCCCCAGCCTGCCCGGCCCGGCGGGCCGAGCCTGTGTTCAGATCGCTCCTAATCGATAAAGACGAACGTGGTCGCCGTGAAATTGGCCGTCACCGTGTGCAGCGGCGAAGGCCGCTCCGTCAATGACTGCATGTTCAGATTGGTCACGTTGATGATCCGGTCGAACCGGCTGATCCGGTCGTAGAACAGGGCAAGGTTGTGATAGCTGCCCTGGAGATTGATCGCGATGGGCCAGTCGGCATAGAAATCGTGGCCGACGATCTCCTGCGGGTCGAACTGCTTGACCACCAGGTTGGACTGGCGGGCCTGGTTCTCGATGCGCCGGATCAGCACTTCCACATCCTTCTCGGCGGGCAGGATCTTGACCAGGGTATCCAGCTTGCGCTGCAGGACATCCAGCTCCACCTCGAACTCCTGGAGCTGCTTCTTCAGCGAGTTGGCCTTGTTGATCTCCAGTTGCAGGGATTCGAGCTCCGCGGTCTTGGTTTCGATCTCGGCCTTCTGGCCCTTGAACATCATCCACCAGCAGACGAGGAGCAGCGCGGCGCAGATACCCAGCACGACGGCGAACTGGGCACCGGGCGACATGTTCTTGAAAGAATCCATCCGGTTACCCCTCCTCTCCCGTGGTGTCCGTGCCGGATCCCGGTTGCCGGAACTGGAAGGTCAGGCTGAACACAACCACACCCTGCTGTTCCACCGAGTTGGCCAGGTCGGGCGACCCGATATACTGCGAACGGCGCAGATTCTCGATAAAGTCGGCCACCGCGTTGTAGGTGATCGATTCACCATCCACATGGATGCGGTCGCCCCGCTGCTGGATGGCGGTGAGCCAGACCAGGTTGGGCAGCGCCTTGCTCACTTCGTCGAGCAGGTGCACCGGGCCGGACTGTTTTTTCTTCAGATCGCTGATGATGTCGATCTTCTGGGACAGCTCCTGCTTCTTGGCGTCGTATTCCTCCACCTGCCGGATGATCTTCTGCAGCTTCTCCTTTTCTTCCCGGGCTACGGCGATGTCTTCGTTGAGACGGTCCAGCCGGGAACTGTAGGAGTACCACTGCCAGCCGATGTAGGCCACGGTGAACACGGCGATGGCTGCGAAGATCAGGTTCCGGCTCGAGGCGCCGGGCAGCCTGGTGGAGACCCGCGCAGGCGTGATCTTCTCCGTGAGCAGGTTGATCTTGATCATTTGTCTCCAGCCTTTCTCAGGGCCAGCCCCATGGCGACCGCAGCGCTGGGGGCGATCTCCTCCAGGTAGTCGCCGTCAAACTGTTTTGGAGTGAACTTGATCTCCCGGAACGGGTTGAGGAAGTCCACCTCGGTGTTGAACCGCTCGCCCAGGTACTGGTCGAGGTTGATCGTCCGCGCCGCGCCGCCGCTGAGGTAGATCTTGTCGATCCGCTCGCAGGACGACGTCGTCTTGAAGAAGTTCAGCGTCTTCTCCACCTCGGCCCCGATCTCCTCGGAAACGGACTGCAGGACCGGGACGGCAGAGTGCAGCGAAACGCCCTCCACCTGGACCCCGCGCTTGAGACTCTCCGCCTGGTCGTAGCTCAGGCCCAGCTCGCGCTGGATCGCCTCGGAGTAGAGGGCCCCACCCACGGTGACGTCACGCCAGAAGACCGCCTGGCCGTCCTCGACGATACCGATATTGGTCACCGCCGAACCGATGTTGACCAGGGCCACCGCCTTTTCCCGCTCGAGCGTGTAGTTGGCCTCGTAAGCGTTGAGCAGGGCGAAGACGTCGACGTCCACAACGGTGGTGGTCTTGCCCGCCTCGGTGACCACGCTGAGGTAGTCGTTGATCTTGTCCTTCTTCACCGCCACCAGCAGCACGTCCATCACGTCCTGGCCTTCGCGGGACAGGCTCTGCAGGACCTGGTAGTCCATGTTCACATCGGCAATGTCGAAGGGGATGTACTGTTCGGCCTCCCACTGGATCGATTCGGCCAGCTCCTCCGGGCTCATCGCCGGAAGATTGATCTTCTTGATGATCACCGAGTGGCCGGAGAGTGAGATGGCCACGTCGCTGAGCCGGATCTTGTTCTCGCTGAAGACCCGCTGGATCGCCTCCGCCACGGTGCCCGAGTCGAGAATCGAACCATCAACGATGGCCTCGGGGGGAAGCGGCTCCATGCCGAATCCGACCAGCTGGTAAACGCCACCCTTCCCCAGGGGCTTCAGCTGGACGACCTTAATGGAGTCGGAACCGATATCCAGCCCCACCAGACGTTTTCCTCTTTTGCTAAGCACGGATATCCCCCGTTGGTTTCAGAAAGGTCCGAACCGCCGCCGGCTCTGTCCCGGAACGGCCGCCCCGGCAGGTCGGCGGACGCCTCTCGTCTCTCGCATTGTGGTTTCGTGCCACGGGCACACCGCTGCCTTTCACTGTTACTTGGCACTCCTTATCGGCATCCGCCTCGGCGGGGTTGAGGCGAGCCGCACCCCCGGGAGACAACGGCCAATACGGGCTTGATTTGGCACCACCGGTTGTGCTAGATTGCGCTTCTTGTTTTGACCGTGAGGAGAATACGAACCGAGGAGCAGGACAATGTCCCGTGTTTGCGAAGTCTGTGGAAAGAAACCCCAGTTCGGCCACAACGTGAGCCATGCGCACAACGTGACCAATCGTCGCTGGAACCCCAATATCCAGAGGATCAAGGTCAACGTGAACGGCAGCACGCGCCGGATGAAGGTCTGCACCCGTTGCATCCGCTCGGGCAAGATCCAGAAGGCCGTCTGACACCTGCCCGGGCCCTCCGATCCGCCGTTGCCTGTTCGTCCTTTCCACCAGTGTCGTCTCCGTTTTCGTCACGTCGCTCAACCGACGATGGCCACCACGTCCATCTCCACCTCGGCGTCCAGCGGCAGCCCGGCCACCGCCACCGTGGCCCGGGCGGGATACGGCTCCTGGAACGCCTCCCCGTAAATCGCGTTGATTTCAGGGAAGTCACTCATCCGGCGCAGGTAGATCGTCGACTTGACCACCCGGTCCATTCCGGAGCCGCCAGCCTCGAGTACGGCGGCGATATTCTTCAGCACCTGGCGCATCTGGGCCGCCACGTCATCACCGGCCATCCGGCCGCTCTCCGGATCGAGGCCGATCTGGCCGGAGAGAAAGAGCAGCGAGCCGGCCCGCACCGCCTGGGCGTAGGGTCCGATGGCCTGCGGGGCCCCGTCGGTCTGTATCGTTTCCCGGTCCATTCAGCCGATCCTCCCAGTTCACCGCCGTTCAAGCAAAAGGCCGCCCCACGGGCGGCCTGATCGAATCGTCTTCTGCCGGCCACGGCGGGGGTAGGCCATGTCGCCGGCTTTTTCTGCACCTCGTCTCCCCCTGTACGGGGAGGATGCACGCGCCAAAACCGGACTTCCGGTACCTGGCACGCCTCTGCCATTACCCCTGATCTTGTTATTTTGTGGTACTGCTTGGTTTAAAGATTAGGTCAACAGCCCGAATTTGTCAAGGGTGCAGGGCCGTTTTCATCAGTGCCGCCTGAGGGAGATGACACCACGCGCCTTGCGCACATTGGCCATCACCTTCTGCAGTTCCGAAAGGTTGCGGATCTCCACGGAGAGGTTGATCACCGCGCTCGCGTCGTTCGATGCCCCAGTGTCGATACGGACGATGTTGACCCCCATGCCGGAAATGATCGAGGAGATGGCGGCCAGCACCCCCGGCCGGTCCTCGCAGGTCACGCTGAGGATCACCCGGTGCAGGCCCCGCTGGGTCCGGGCCCACTGCACCTCGATCAGCCGGTCGGGATTGAGATCGAGGGAGGACATATTCGGGCAGTCCCGGGTGTGGATGGCCAGCCCCTTGCCGCGGGAGATGAAACCGATGATATCGTCCCCGGGAACCGGGTTGCAGCACTTGGAGAAACGGATCATCACGTCCTCCACCCCCTTGATCACCACCTTCTTCAGATCGGCCAGGCGCCGGCGGTCACTGACCTGCTCCTCCACGTCGGCGGGCCCGGCCATCTCTGCGGCCCTGTCCGGCTTCTCGCTCCGGCCGAGAAAGTTGGCCAGCATCCGCGGCGTGATCTTGCCGTAGCCGATGGCCGCCAGCAGGACCGGTTCGTCCTTGAGATTGAACTCCTCGGCCATCCGCTCCAGTTCCCCGCTCTTGCGGAACCGGCGCGGTGCGATGTCCCGGCGAGCCAGCTCCCGCTCGAGGATCTCCCGGCCGATCTCCCGGCTCCGCTCCTGCTCCTCGGTCCTGATGTAGGCCCTGATCTTGGCCCGGGCCCTGGCGGTAACCACGAGATTGAGCCAGTCGCGGTTCGGCTTCTGCTGATTCGACGTGAGAATCTCCACCTGGTCGCCGGTGCGCAGCTCATACTTCAACGGGACCATCGATCCATTGACCTTGGCCCCCACGCAGCGATGGCCCACGTCGGTGTGGATGGTGTAGGCAAAGTCGAGGGGTGTGGCCCCCTTGGGGAAGGACTTCACTTCGCCGTCGGGGGTGAAGACGTAGACCTCGTCGGGGAAGAGGTTGATCTTCACCGTGCTGAGGAATTCCCGGGGATCCTTCAGTTCCTCCTGCCACTCCATCAACTCCCGCATCCAGCGCAGCTGGTGCTTCTTGCCCCGGCCCTTCCCCTTGCCGAGCAGCGATTTGTACATCCAGTGCGCGGCCACCCCTTCCTCGGCCAGCTGGTGCATCTCCTCGGTGCGGATCTGCACCTCCACCTCCATGCCGCTCTCCACGATCACCGTGGTGTGCAACGACTGGTACATGTTTTCCTTGGGCATGCTGACAAAGTCGCGGAAGCGGCCCGGAATGACCTTCCACAGGTCGTGGATGATGCCCAGCACGCGGTAGAGATCGGCCTTGTCCCCGCTGTCAAGGATCACCCGCAAGCCGATCAGGTCGTAGATTTCGTCGAAGGCGACCTCCTTGACCTGCATTTTGTACCAGATGCTGTAGAGGTGCTTGGCCCTTCCCTCGACACGCCCGGAGAACCCCTCGGCGTCCATCCGCTTGCGGATGATCTTCTTCAGCCGCTCGACCTCGCGATTGCGCTCCTTCATCCGCGCGGCCACGCCCTCGCGGATCGCCTCGTACTGCAGCGGCTCGAGATGCTTCAGCGCACTGTTCTCCAGTTCCACCTTCATGCGGTTGATCCCCAGCCGGCCGGCCAGCGGGGCATAGATCTCCAGTGTCTCCTTGGCGATCCGCCGGCGCTTCTCCTCCGGCAGGAACTCGAGGGTGCGCATGTTGTGCAGGCGATCGGCCAGTTTGACCAGGATGACCCTGATGTCGTCCACCATGGCCATGAGCATCTTGCGGAAGTTCTCCGCCTGGTGCTCCTCGGTGGATTCGAAGAAGATGCGGCCCAGCTTGGTCACGCCCTCGACGATGTGCAGCACTTCCCTGCCGAAGTAATCGCCGATGATCGCCGGCGTGACCTCGGTGTCCTCGAGCACGTCGTGGAGCAGCCCAACCGCCACGGTGACCGCGTCGAGACGCATGTCGGCGAGGATGCCGGCCACCTCGAGGGGGTGGATCATGTACGGTTCCCCGGACATGCGCACCTGCCCCCGGTGCTCCTTGGCCGAGAAGACGTAGGCCCGGCGCACGAGATCCAGGTCGCCGCCCGGGTTGTGACGCTCGACTTTCTCCAGGATGTCTTCGAAACGGATCATCACCACTCGCCGCCGGGGGAAAACTCCATGTGTAGAGGCACGGAACTAATATATGGCCCCTCATCGGTACAAGGCAATGCCCCGGTCGGTGACCGGGGCATGAGGCGCTGCCGCCGCCCGCCGGCGAGACTGGCCGGCGGGACTACTTGTTCCCCGGCCGGGCCCGCTTGTCCAGCATCTGCTGCCAGAAGTTGAGGATCGGGCTGGCCACGAAGATCGAGGAGTAGGTGCCGGTGACCACGCCCACGAGCAGCGCGAAGGCGAAGTTGTTGATCACCTGGCCGCCGAGGAAAAACAGCGAGAGCACCACGATCATGGTCGTCAGCGACGTGAGCAGGGTGCGGCTCAGCGTCTGGTTGATGCTTGTATTGACGATTTCGGGGAAGGGGCTGCGGCGCATCGCCTTGAGGTTGTCGCGGATGCGGTCGAAGACGACGATGGTGTCGTTGAGCGAGTAGCCGACAATGGTCAGCAGCCCGGCGATCACGGTGAGGTTGAACTCGCGGTTGAAGATGGAGAAGATCCCCACCGTGATGAGCACGTCGTGGAACAGCGCGGCCACCGCACCGATGCCCCAATGGAATTTGAAACGGAAGGTGATGTAGGCCAGGATGCCGATGAGGCTCCAGATCACGGCCTTGACCGCCTTGGCCTTCAGGTCGACGCCCACCGTGGGCCCGACGAAGTCGACCCCCACCACGGCGAATTCACCGAGGAACGTCTTTTCACCGAGGATGCCCATGGCCTCCTCGGTCATGCCGGGGATGTCCCGCAGCTGGTCATAGGACGTGATCAGGCCGCCGGTATGGTCGCGGAAGTCGATGATCGCCCCGGCCAGCTGCAGCGCGCTGGCCGAACCGGTAACCAGTTCCCCGCGGCTCTCCTGCAGCTCCAGGTCGTCGGCGGTGAACTGCAGGCCCGCAGGGTCGGCCTCGCCGGCCGCATCCTCGGCGCTGTCCGCCGGCATCTCCTCGCCGGCCGCCGGAGTCTCGCCAGCCGCCTCGCCGTCGTCCGCACCGGCCATCCCGCTGAGCAGCAGTGAACGCACCGCGTCGCGGCCCGACTGGTTCAGGTCGACCAGGCCGCGGTCAAGGCGCTGCCGGGCCTCGTCGCCGCGCAGACCGTCGATGACCATCGCGGCCACGTGGCCGCCCTCGCCGCCTTCCCCGCCGGTCACGCCCTCGATCTTCTCCACCCGGATCAGCGTCTCGTGCACGCCCTCCACGCCCTCGAAATCCTGGATCACGGCGTCACCGAGACCGAGGTTGCCCATCGTGTCACGAAGCTCGCCGATGTCGGGCTCGGCGGCGAAGCGCACCCGCACCTCGGTCCCGCCGGCAAAATCGATGCCGTAGTTCGGACCGCCCTTGGTGACCAGCGAGACGATGCCGGCAACGATGACGATGGTGGAGACGATCAGCGCGATATACCGCTTGCCGAGGAAATCGATGTTGGTGTCCTTGATCAGCTGCATGGAACTAGATCTCCCTCCGTGAGGAGCCCGTCAGATACTGAGTTTCTGCGTGCGGCCGCCGCTGCGCCCGAGGACCAGCTCGAAAATGACCCGGGAGACGAAGATGGCCGTGAACATACTCGCCAGGATGCCGATGCTCAGCGTGATGGCGAATCCCTTGATCGGACCGGTGCCGAACTGGAAGAGGAAGACCGCGGCGATCAGGGTGGTGATGTTGGCGTCGAAAATGGTCCAGAAGGCCTTGCCGAACCCCCCGGTGACCGCCGAACGGGCGGTCTTGCCCAGCCGCAGTTCTTCGCGGATCCTCTCGAAGATCAGCACATTGGCGTCCACCGCCATGCCGATGGTGAGGATGATTCCGGCAATGCCGGGCAGGGTGAGGTGCGCCTGCAGCATGGCCATCGCGCCCATGACCAGCAGGATGTTGAGCACCAGGGCCACCACGGCGTTAATCCCGGAGAGGTTGTAGTAGATGATCATGAAGATGATCACCAGGGCCAGCCCGATCAACGCGGCAAGGACGCCCTGGCGCACGGAGTCGATGCCCAGGGACGGGCCCACCGTGCGTTCCTCCAGCGGCTCCATACCCGCCGGCAGGGCGCCGGCCCGCAGCACCAGGGCGAGGTCCTGGGCCTCCTGCGGCGTAAAACTGCCCTCGATGATGCCGTTGCCGCTGATCACGCTGTTCACCACCGGCGCGGACTTGACCTGGCCGTCGAGGATGATGGCGATCTGCTGGCGCATGCCCGAGTCGATGATCTCCTTGGTCGCCCGCTCGAAGCGACGAGAACCGTCGGGCTTGAGGTAGAAGAGCACCGCGGGCAGGCCCTTGTCGTCCTGGCCGGTGCGCGCATTGCGCAGGTCGCGGCCGGTGATGATCGGTGAGCGCTGCACCCGGTAGTAGCGCTTGTAGGTGTTGCCTGTCTCAGCGTCGGTCTCTTCCTCGAGCAGCGTCTCGGTGTCCGGCGGGAAGGAGCCGCCGAACTGCTGGCGCAGGGAATCCTCGCTGCCCGCGCCGGTACCCTCGACCTTGCGCAGTTCGAGGAATGCCGCCTGCTGGACCAGCTTCTTCACCCGTGTGGGGTCATCGACCCCGGGGATCTGGACCAGGATGCGGTTGTCGCCCTGCTCCTGCACCACCGGCTCGCTGAGGCCGTACTGGTTGATGCGGTTCTCGATGGTCTCCTTGGACTGCTGCATGGCCAGTTTCTCGAACTCGTGAACCGCCGCCGCACGCAGGGTGAAGACCCAGGGATCGCCCTGGGTGCTCTGGTACTGGGTGAACCAACCGTCGGCGATCTCCCGCACGTCCTCGATGCGGTTGTCGGGTATGCCCAGGATCTGGAAGGCGTTCTCCCCCTCGATGGGGACGACGCGACGGAAGCGGATCTCTTCATCGCGCAAACGGTCCTTCATCCGCTGGGCGGCATCACTGACTTCCGCCCGCACCGCATCGGAGACCTGCACCCGCAACACGAGGTGGATGCCGCCCTCCAGATCGAGGCCCCGGCGGATCTGGGTCTCCGGCGGGTAGATGAACCAGGCGAAGAGAGCCGTGATCACCACAATGAGCAGAACCTTCCAGCGCAACTCCTTTTGCATCGCTTTCTATCCTCGCCTGTTGTCGTACGAAGTCGAGAGGTCGTCCCGGGCGGCAATACCGGGAGTGCAGGGTGGGAGGGATCGGCCCCCGGCGGCCCTAGCTCTTGGTCTCCCCGGGATCGGCCTGCATGCCAGCCACGGCGCTCTTGGAAACCTCGATCTTCACCTGGTCCGCCACGCGCAGCTGGATCACCTGCTCACCGACGCCGACCACCGTGCCGTGGATGCCGCCATTGGTGATGACACGGTCGCCGTTCTTCAGCTCACCGATCATCTTCTGCAGGGCCTTCTGTTTCTTGCGCATGGGGGCGATGAGAATGAAATAGAACAGCGCGAAAATGGCCAGATAGGGCAGGAGGCCGAGCATGGTGAAGGAACCCGCTCCCCCGCCCGCCGCCTGCGCCACGATCACCCAGCTGCCGTATTCCACGACACACCTCCCACTCCCGGGGTTGCCGTTGCTCGTAACCCAAACATCCAGCTCAGGATAGGCGTTCCAGCAACTCCGCTTTCAACGTCGCGAACCCACAAGAGGCGATAGAGTGCCTTATTTTCCGCATCATGTCAAGGTAGAACGCCAGGTTGTGCAGCGTGTTGAGCACTGCCGCACCGATCTCGCCCGAGACGTAGAGGTGACGAAGATAGGCCCGGCTGTATTCCCGGCAGGCCGGGCAGGAGCACTCGGGATCCAGCGGCCGGGGGTCGTCCTTCCAGCGCTCGTTCTTGATGTTGATCTTTCCCTGCGAGGTGTAAAGAGAACCGTTGCGGGCATTGCGCGTGGGAAAGGCGCAGTCGAACCAGTCAATGCCCCGGTCCACACCTTCGAGAATGTCCACCGGCGAACCCACGCCCATCAGGTGCCGCGGCGCTTCATCGGGAAGAGCGGCAACCGAGACCTCCACCATTTCGGCCATCAGCTCCTTCGGTTCGCCCACGCTGAGCCCGCCGATGGCGTACCCGGCGAAGCCGATGTCCACCAACGAGTGTGCGCTCCAGGTGCGCAGGCCGGGGGACATCCCGCCCTGGACGATGGCGAACAGGGTCTGCTCCGCCGTGTCGGTGAAGTGCGCCCGGCAGCGGGCGGCCCAGCGGGTGGTCAGTTCGGTGCCCTTGCGGGTGTGGGCCTCATCGGAAGGCCAGGGGATGCACTCGTCGAGGGCGAGGATGATGTCCGCCCCCAGTTCCTGCTGGATCTCCATCACCCGCTCAGGGGTCAGCAGGTGCCGCGAGCCGTCGATGTGCGACTGGAAGGTGATCCCCTCCTCGCTGATTTTGCGCAGCGGGGCGAGGCTGAAGACCTGGTAGCCCCCGCTGTCCGTGACGATGGGCCGGTCCCAGCCGGAAAAACGGTGCAGGCCGCCCAGTTCGCGGACCAGGCCGCTGCCCGGCCGGAGATAGAGGTGGTAGGTATTGTTGAGCACCGCCTGGGCGCCCAGCTCACGGACCATCGACCAGGGCAGGCCCTTTACCGCGGCCCGGGTGCCTACGGGAAAAAAAGCCGGCGTTTCCACCCGGCCATGGGCCGTCTCCAGCAGCCCGGTGCGCGCGGCGCCGCGCTCCTCACGCGCGGTGACGGAAAATCTGAACACGGTTCACTGCCCCTCCCGAAGCTGCCGTTCGTCCCGCACCAGGTTACGGTGCAGTTCAACGGCCCGTTTTCTCGTCTGCTCGAGGATCCCCGAGCTGTCCACCGTGTAGTGGGCCAGGGCCAGCTTCCGCTCGAGGGGGAACTGGGCGCGGATCCGCGACAGCGCCGCTTCGCGATCCAGGCCGCGAAGGGCCAGCCGCTCCACCTGCTGCGCTTCGCCGCAATGGACCACCACCAGCCGGTGGTAGCGCTGCCAGGTGCCGGCCTCCACCATCAGCGCCGCCTCCACCACGGCGATACAGGGCGCCCCGGCGGCCTGTTGCTCCGCCTCGTCGAGCAGCCGACGCTCCTCGGCGACCACCGCCGGATGGACGATGGTTTCCAACGCCTTTCGTTTCCCGGGGTCGCCGAACACCAGGTCCCCGAGGGCCGGACGGTGGATCGCGCCGTCCCGGTCGAGAATTCCACGGCCGAAGGCCCGCACCACGGCGCGATGGACCTCACCCCCCGGCGCCATCAGCCGGCGGGCGATGATGTCGGCGTCGAAGAGCCGGCAGCCCTGGCGCCGCAGTTCGGCGCCCACCTCGGATTTGCCGCTGGCGATACCGCCGGTGAGGCCCACGGTGAGCATGGTTTCCTCCCTGCCGCCGTCCCCGGTGGTCAGCTCCGCTCGATCCGCCGCAGCATCGACTGCAGGGTGTTGCGCAGCAGCATGGCGATCGTCAGCGGCCCCACGCCGCCGGGCACCGGCGTCCAGGCGCCGGCCTTCTCCCGAGCGTGGCGGGGGTGCACGTCACCGACCAGGGTGTGCCCCTTGCGTTCGAAGGCGGCGAGTCGCTTCGGCTTGTTGCTGAAGCAGTCGCGGGCCAGTTCCGGGTCCTCGAGGCGGTTGATGCCCACGTCGATGACCACCGCTCCGGGCTTGATGTACTCGTCGGTGACCATCGCCGGCCGCCCCAGTGCGACGACGAGGATATCGGCCTCGGCGGTCACCGCGGGCAGGTCGCGGGTGCGCGAGTGACAGACGGTGACCGTGGCGTTGGCGTGCTGCAGGAGCAGGGCCATGGGACGACCGACGATGGCGCTGCGGCCGAGCACCACGGCCCGGCGCCCCTCGAGTTCGATGGCGCTGCGCCGGAAAAGCTCCATGATGCCGGCCGGCGTACAGGGCACGAACCCCTCGCGGCGCAGGCAGAGATTGCCCACGTTCACCGGGTGGAACCCGTCAACGTCCTTGTCCGGGTCGATGGCGCCGATCACCCGGTTCTCGTCCACGCCGGCGGGCAGCGGCAGCTGGACGAGGATGCCGTCGATATCGTCCCGGCGGTTGTACTGCAGGACCGCGTCGAGCACCGTCCGCTGCCCCGTGTCCGCCGGCAGGCGCAGCGTCTCGGAGCGGATCCCCGCTTCGGCGCAGGCCGCCTCCTTGTTGCGCACGTAGACCGCCGAAGCCGGGTCGTCGCCCACCAGCACCACGCCCAGGCCCGGCACCCGGCCGCCCCCGTCCGCCACCCGGCGCACCTCGGCCGCCACTTCGCCGCGAATCTCACCGGCCATCACCTTGCCGTTCAGGATTTCTGCCGTCATCGGTCCCCCCGTGCGCATAAATTGCAAAAATGCATTTTAGCACAGGGGGCCGGGCGGGGTTGAACGGGCAGCGGCGGAGGGGCTATCATCGATCCCGACCAACAAACCCGGATACGCATCACCCCCGCTCGAACGGATTCCGGATAACCCGACAGGACAGGACCGGCCACCGTGAAATTGAAACTCGCATCGCTGCTGCTGATCCTGCTCGACTTCGAGGTGGGCATCCTGCTCGTCTTCAGCCCCTGGTCGGTATTCTGGGAGCGCAACGGCCTGCTGACCCACATCCCCGCCCTGCAGGGCATGGTGCTGCACCACGCCTTTCGCGGGGCCGTTTCCGGGCTGGGCCTGGTGCTCATCATCTTCGGCTGTATCGATGTATTCCAACTGGCCAGCGGTGGTGAGCGCAGGGACGGTGCGGGCCCGGGCCCGCAGGGAGACAGGAATGGCCACTCGTGACCAGAGCGACAACCCGGCCCGCGGCGGGGGGCTCTTCGTCCAGACGTCCGACGAGGACCTGGTACGCTGGAACCGCCAGCGGATCGTCAACGCCTTACTGCGTGAAACAGACCTCCCCCGGGCGGTGGCGGTGGAGATCAGCCGAGAAATCCAGGAGGCCATCGGCAATACCGGGCTGGACCAGATCTCCACCAACCTCATCCGCGAGCTGGTGGACATCAAGCTCATCGAACGCGGGTTCCAGCAGCACCATGCCCGGCACACGCGGATCGGCCTGCCGGTCTTCGACACCGAAAACCTGATCACCCGGGGCGGTCCCGGCACGACCCCGGCACTGCTCGGCCCCGAGGCCACGAACCGGGCGCTGGCCGAATCGATCAAGCGCGATTTCGCCCTGCTCTCGCTTTTTTCCGACCGCGTGGCCGGGGCGCACCGCCGGGGCGACATCCACCTCGAGCACCTGGGCCAGGTGGACCGCCCCCATTCCTGCATCGTCTCCCCGGAATACATCAAACGCTTCGGCCTGAGCCTCCCCGGCACCCTGGCCAATGCCCGTCCGGCGCGGCAGCCCGAAGTGCTGCTGGCCCACCTCGCCCGCTTCTCAGCCTTTCTCCAGGGACACTTCTCCAACAGCATCGCCTGGGACCTGCTCAACGTCTATCTCGCGCCTTTCCTCCGCGGGCTGCCTGCCGCGGAGGTGACCCAGCTGGCCCAGTTTCTGGTCTACGAATTTTCCCAGCTTTCCGCCGCCCGGGACAACCGGCCGATCTTCTGCGACCTGCACCTTGCCTGGGGCATCCCGCGTGAACTGCGCGCCGTCCCGGCACTGGGACCGGCAGGCGAGGAGACGGGCCTGACCTACGGGGAGTACCGCCAGGAGGCCAAGGCTTTCGCCCGCGCCCTGCTCGAGGTGATGGCCGGAGGCGACGGGGACGGCAGCCCCTTCTTCTACCCCACGCCGGTGATCCGCATTGACGGCAGTTTCACCCGTGAACAGGGCAGCGGCGCCTTCCTGCGCCAGGCCGCCGGTCTGGCCGTCCGCCAGGGCACACCGCTGTTCCTCTTCGACCGGGGCGCGGGGTTCCAGGTCACCGACCTCGGGCCCTGGGAGTCGTCCCCCGGCAACGGTACCTGGACCCGACGTCACCACTCGCTGCAGGCGATCACGGTGAACCTGCCCCGGCTGGCCTACCGCGCGGCGGGCAGTGACGAAACCCTCGCGGCCTGCATCGAAGAAACCCTGGAACTCTGCGCCACCGCTCACCTGGAAAAGCGGATCTTTCTCGAGAAACTGCTGGCCTACGGAAAGGGGGCGCCGTTGTCGCTGCTGCTGCTGCGCCGCGACGGGGCGCCGCTGCTCGACCTCCACCGCACCTGCCACCTCATCGGCCTCAGCGGCCTGAACGAGATGGTGCAGATCCACACCGGTCAGGAGATGCACCGGGGGAAAAAGGCCCACGCCCGCGCCCTCGAGCTGCTGCGCCGCATCGCCGCCTACTGCCGGGAGATGTCGGTGCGGCACCGCGTGATCTTCCGCCCGGCGGAGAGCTTCAGCCGCCTGGCTCCGGGCCGTTTCGCGCGCAAGGACCTGCGATACCACTCGCCACGCTCAGGACACGTGGTCAAGGGGGAGCTGGCCGCCGGCGAAGTGCACTACACCCGCTCGGTACGCGTCTCGGGCCAGGCAACGGTGGATCTGCAGCGGCGCCTGATGCTGGAAAGCGAATTCCATCCCCACCTGCCCGGCGGGGCCCTGTTCGAGGTGCCGCTGGAGGGCGCCCCCCCCTCCGCCGAGAATGCGGCGCGGTTCGTTCGCCGGGTGTACAGCGATACGCTCTGCTCGCAACTGGCGTTCTCGCCAAGCTTCGGCTTCTGTTCCGACTGCCACCGCGCCACCGCGGCCGGAAAGGCCTGCCCGGGCTGCGACGGCACGCCCCGGGAGCTGATCGAGCGCCGGGGGATCTATTTCGCCAAACCCGAGGCCGGAGACCTGGCCGACGAGTGGCCGGACCGCCGGCGCCAGCGCTACGGCAAGGAGGCCTTTCGCGGTTTGAAGTAAGGGAGAGCCAATGCCAAGCACGGCCATCGTCGGTGCCGGCATGGTGGGCCAGGCACTTGCCGAACGTCTCGCCGGCGGCAGAATGAACGTGATCGTCATCGACCTCGACGAGGCGTCACTGGGCCGGGTGGCCGACCGCCTGGACGTGCAGACGATCAGGGGCCACGGGGCCGACCCACGGATCATCGAGTCGCTGAAGCGATCGGGGACCGACCTGCTGATGGCGGTCACCGACAGCGACGAGGTGAACATGATCGCGGCGCTCACCGCCAAGCAGGTGGGCATCGAACGCACGGTGGCCCGCATCCGCAATCCGGTCTACCTCCAGGGCACGCGGGTGATCTATCGTCACCTGCTGGGCATCGACCTGGTGATCAGCCCGCGAATCGTCACCGCACTGAAAATCGCCAACACCATCAGCACCCGCGGCTCCTCCGAGGTGGAGAGCTTCGCCAACGGCATGGCCCGGCTGCTCCATTTCCCGGTCACCGCCGAGTGCCCGCTCACCGGACGACGGCTGAGCAACATTCCCTCCCCCGGTTTCGTGATCACCGGCATCCGTCGCGGCAACGAGATGATCGTTCCCGGGGGCGACGACGAGTTGGCCGTTGGCGACCAGCTCTGGGTCGTGGCCATCGCCGGGGAGGAGGAACGGGTGCTCAAGCGCTTTGCCGCACCCCGGGAGGAGAACCGGCATGTGTTCATCGTCGGCGGGGGCCAGATCGGGCTGCTGCTGGCCCAGACCCTCGAGAAACGGAAGATCAGCGTACGGCTGCTCGAGGAGGACCGGCAGCGCTGCGAGGAGCTCTCCGCCGCCCTGTCCTCGAAAACCATCGTGCTCCACGGCAGCGGCACGGACCTCGACCTGCTGCGCGAAGAACATGCCGGCCGGATGGACGTCTTCGCCGCGGTCTCCGAAGAGGAAGAGAGCAACGTGGTCAGTGCCCTGCTCGCCAGCCGGCTGGGAGCGAAAAAAACCATCTGCCTCTCCAACCGCACCGATTACGTGGAACTGATCCAGGATCTGGGCATCGACATGGCCTTCAACCCGCGGCTGGTCACCGCCGCGGCGATCCAGCAGTTCCTGCACCGCGGCTCGCTGATCGCCACGGAGATCCTCGAGGACGGCAAGGCCGAGATCCTCGAGATCCTCGCCGACATCAATTCCCGGGCGGCCGGCTGCAAGCTGAAGGACCTCGGCCTGCCCAAAGGATCGATTATCGGCGCGATGAACACCACGCGGGGGGTGATCGTACCCGGCGGCGAGGACACCATCGAGGTCGGCGACACGGTCGTGGTTTTCACCGTTCCGGAAAACATCCCCGAGATCCAGCGGATCTTCTGAACCGCGGAGGCCGAGCGCACCGTGCAGCACCGGGTGATCGCCAGGACACTGGGCAAGTTCTTCCTCGTCATCGGGCTGGCCATGCTGCTGCCCCTGGCCTGGGGCCTGCCCGGGCCGCCGCGCGACCTGGCGGCCTTTCTCATCCCCTCGGCCATCGGCATTGGCGGCGGCGCGGCGCTCTACCTCGCCTTTCGCAATATCAGGCGGGAGATTGCCCGCCGGGACGCCCTGGCCCTGGTGACCCTGAGCTGGATCGGCGCGGCGCTGCTCGGCGCCTTGCCCTTCCTGATCAGCGGCGCGGTGGACAATTTCACCGACGCCTGGTTCGAGGCCATGTCGGGATTCACCACCACCGGCGCCACGGTGATCGAGGACGTCACCGCACTTTCCCGGGAGATGCTCTTCTGGCGCAGCTTCACGCAGTGGCTCGGGGGCATGGGCATCATCGTGCTCTTCATCGCCATCCTGCCCTACGTCGGCATGGGCGTGCGCCGGATGTTCAAGGGTGAAGTCCCCGGCCCGGTGAAGGAGGGGCTTACGCCGCGCATCCAGCAGACGGCCCGCACGCTCTGGCTGATCTACCTCGGCCTGTCCGTGGTCCAGGCGGCCCTGCTCATGTATTACGGGATGACCTTCCACGACGCCGTCTGCCACACGTGCACCACCATCGCCACCGGCGGGTTCTCCACGCGCAACGAGAGCGTTGGCTGGTACGCCAGTTTCCCCATCGAGGCGGTACTCGTCGCGGTGATGGCCATTGCCGGGGCCAACTTCTCCCTGCACTACCGGCTGCTCACCCGCCGATCGCTCTCCGCCTACCTGCGGGACAGCGAGTTCAGGGTTTACGCCGGGATCCTCCTCGGGGCGACCCTGCTCATCACCGCCAACCTCACGCTGGCCGCGCCGGCCGGCGGTTCGTTGCTGAACAACGCACGCAACGCCGGGTTCACCGTTGTCTCGATCATGACCACCACCGGGTTCGGCACCGCCGATTTCGACCAGTGGCCCTCCTTCTCCCGGCTGCTGCTGGTGGCGTTGATGGTCATCGGCGGGTCGGCAGGCTCCACCGGCGGGGGCATCAAGGTCGTGCGGCTGATCGTCCTGGTCAAGAACGCCTACAGCGGCACCTACCGGGTGTTCAGGCCCCATGCCGTCAAGCAGCCCAAGCTCAACGGCCGCCCGGTGAGCGACGACGTGGTGCAGTCGGTGAACACCTTCTTTGTCATCTTCATCTTCATCTTTGTCGCCGCCACCCTGGTGATGACCGGGCTGGGTATCGACCCGGTCACCGCCTTCAGCGCGGTGGCCGCCACGCTGGGCAACATCGGCCCCGGGCTCGGGCTGGTGGGCCCCACCGCTACCTACGCCTGGGTCCCGCCCCCCGGGAAGTGGGTGCTCAGCGCCTGCATGCTCTTCGGGCGGCTGGAGCTGTTCACCGTCCTCTGCCTGTTCATCCCTTCGATCTGGAAACGTTGACCCGCACACGACCGGCCCGCGGTTGCAATGCCCGGTAGGAGACAGTATGATTTTCTCTTCACGGACGATAGCTGTACACCGTTAATGAATGCACCATCGGCATCGAGGAGTTCGCTCATGGCGGATTTAAACGTGGATCTCAAGACCGAGGGGGACGTGACCCTCGTCTACCCCCGGGGATTCATCAACGCCCACACCGTTCGCACCTTCGAGCAGATCCTCCAGGAACAGGTGGAACGAAAGTCTTACCGCATCGTTATAAACTGTGCCGACCTCAGGTATATCTCGAGTGCCGGCCTGGGCGCGCTGATGGGGGTTATCGATGAGGTGAGGGAGAACCAGGGGGACATCAAGCTGTCCAACATGAGCGAAAACATTTTCAACATTTTCGACATCCTTGGGTTCACCCACCTTTACAAGATTTTCGAGGACGAGGTCGAGGCGCTGAAAAGTTTTTCCGAGGCAGATGCCACGGAGTGACCACATGGCGCCAGGCGGTTCGACCGGAGTCCCCTCACCCGGACCCCGAAGCAGCAGCACAGGTTGGCCGCCGGCAGGATTCGCCGAGGAAGACCGATTGCGGGATCACGTTAATGGGTAAAGCCATCGAGCACGGATCGATCGAGGTCGTCGTCCCCAGCGACACCCGCTACCTGCACATGGTGACCAACCTCACCCGCAGCGCCTCACTGCTCGCCGGATTCCCCAAGCGGACCTGCGAACAGATGGCCCTCGCCGTCGACGAGGCGGTGACCAACGTGATCCGCCACTCCTACGGCAACGAGGACTGGCACCACGTCCGCATCGGCTACACCGTCACCATCGAGGCCCTGCGCATCTGCATCCACCACGGCGGGCAGCAGGTCGACCTCGCCACGGTGGAGGAGCCGGACCTGAAGAAATATATCGCCGAGCGGCGCCGCGGGGGCCTGGGGCTGACCTTGATGACCAAGCTGATGGACCGGGTGGAGTTCGATCAGAGCGGCGGCGACGAGCACCAGTGCTGCATGTGGAAATACCGTACCCAGCCCGAGACCGCGGGCGGAGCGCCGGCCGGCGATTAATCGCCCGTCCCGTTGCCGTCGATCACGGACCGTGATGAAAACCCAGCAAGAACGATTCTCCGAACTCTGCCGCGACCTGCTGGTCAGCCTCGGTGACGCACCGGAGGACGGCAGCGGCCTGCACGCCCGGCTGGTGGCGATGATGTCCCGCCTGGAGTTCGCCGACACGGTCAACTCCACCCTCGACCTGGGCGAGATCCTCGACGTTTTTCTGCTCACGGCCATGGGCAAGATGCTCACCACCACCGGCGTCGTGCTGGTGCAAGAGCGGCCCGGGCGGATGACCGTGCGCTCCAGCCGCGGCCCCGGCGCCGCCGGCGCCAGGGGCCGGGAAGTCCGACTTCGCCGGCCGTTCAAACGGCCGGTGATCGGTCCCCACGATCCCCAGGCACCGCCCCGGGGCGGCCTGGCCTCGCTCTTCGCCGATCCAGTGCTGGCGCCGCTGGGGCTCGCCCTGCTCGTGCCGGTGTGGCACAAGGAAAAGTTCATCGGCGCAGCCGGGTTCGGTCGCCGGTTCAACGGACAGTCCTACGGGAAAACCGACCTGCAGTATCTTGACTCGCTGGCGGCCATCGCCGCCACGGCCATCGAGAACGGCCTGGTCTACCAGGAGGTCCGGGGATTGAACCGCGAGCTGCAGGTGAAGATCCTGCAGTTGACCAGCCTCTTCGACACCAGCCGCGAACTGGTGACCTCCTTCGACCCTGACGACATCCTCAAGGTGGCGGTAAACTCGCTGGTGGGACAGACCGCGGTGAAGCGCTGCCTCGTGCTCAGCTGGCCCGCCGAGGGCGGTAGCGGCCCGGTGGCGGCGCTCAAGCGGGGCCTGCCGCTCAATGATGGAGATCGTCGACGGCTGGCGGCCATCGATACCGACGGTCTGCAGGGCCTGGGCGGCGAGTCCTGCGATCTCGCCGCCGTGCGCCGGTTGAACCGGCCGCTGGCCCGGCTCCTCGGGGGCTGGGAGCTGGAGTGCTTCTTCCCGCTGCGCACCACCGGGCCGCGGCGTGACCTGCTCGCCGTGGGTCGCAAGCTCACCGGCGCCGAACTGACCGGCACCGACCGCGAATTCATCTCCACCCTCTCGGCCCAGGCGGTCACCGCCATGGAGAACGCCCAGTTGCACACCCAGATGGTGGAAAAGGAACGGCTGGAAAAAGAGCTCTCCATCGCCCGCAACATCCAGAAGAGCCTGCTGCCACGTTCGGTGCCGCGGGTGCAGGGCCTCGACCTGGCCCAGGCCAGCATGCCCTGCTACGAAGTGGGCGGCGATTACCACGACTTCATCGATTGCGGCGACGGGCGCTGGGGCCTGGTGGTGGGCGACGTCACCGGGAAGAGCACCCCGGCCTCGCTGGTCATGGCCTCGGTGCAGGCCTCGCTCCGCGCCCTGACCATGCAGCCGGGCCTGGAGCCGGCGGTGCTGCTAAGCATGATCAACAACCTGCTCTTCCGCAGCACCGAGCCGAACCGTTTTGTCACCTTTTTCTACGGGGTGGTGCAGCCGGACAGCGGCGGCCTGGAATTCGTCAACGCCGGGCACAACCCCCCGCTGGTGGTGAGCAGGGACGGATCGACCCGCGAATTGATGGGCGGCGGCATGGTGCTCGGGCTGTTCGAGAACGCCCCCTACGAGAGCCACGAGACCCGACTGGACCCGGGAGACCTGCTGCTGCTCTTCACCGACGGCCTCTCCGAGGCGAACGACCCCGAGGGCGAGGAGTTCGGCGAGGAGCGGATCGTGGAAACAGCGCACCGTCTGCGCCACCGGGGGGCCGCCGGGATCTGCGAAGGGATCCTCGACGAGGTCCGCCGCTTCCAGCGCGGGCTGAAACCCCATGACGACCTGACACTGCTGGTGGCGATGAAGGAATGATCCGGGCGACCCGCCGGAAGTTTCCATTGACTTTCCCGGGCCCCGCCCTATATAAGCACTTTTTGTCCCGGCCGCCGGGGGGACCGGCGGCGCAAGGAGGTCGATGCCGATGCTCAGGCTGTATAACACCCTCAGCCGACGGAAAGAGGAATTCGTGCCGCTGCAGGAAGGCCGGGTGGGACTCTACACCTGCGGCCCCACGGTGTACAACTTTGCGCACATCGGCAATTTCCGCACCTACGTCTTCGAGGACGTGCTCCGCCGCTACCTGAAGTACCGGGGTTTCGACGTGCGCCAGGTGATGAACATCACCGACATCGAGGACAAGATCATCCGTGACGCCCGAGAGGCCGGCGTGTCCATCGCCGAGTTCACCTCGGGCTACACCGATTCGTTCTTCGAAGACCTCGACTCGCTGGGCATCGAGCGGGCCGAAGAGTACCCCCGGGCCACCGACTGCATCGACGACATGGTGACCATCATCGAGTCGCTGCTCGAGCGGGGACACGCCTATCGCAGCGAAGGCGGTATCTACTACCGCATCACCTCCTTCCCCGACTACGGACGGCTCTCCGGGATCGACATGGCGGGGATCAAGCCCGGGGCGAGGGTGGCCAGCGACGAGTACGAGAAGGAGGACGCCCGCGATTTCGCCCTGTGGAAGGACCGCAAGGAAGGAGAACCGGGCTGGGAGACCAGCCTCGGCGAGGGGCGCCCCGGCTGGCACATCGAATGCTCGGCGATGAGCATGCGCTACCTCGGGCCGCATTTCGATATCCACACCGGTGGCGTGGACAACATCTTTCCGCACCACGAGAACGAAATCGCCCAGAGCGTGGGCGCTACCGGGGAACGGTTCGTCAACTACTGGCTGCACAGCGAACACCTCATCGTCGACGGAGAGAAGATGTCCAAGTCCAAGGGCAATTTCTACACGCTCCGCGATCTCACGGCCCGGGGGTTCGCCCCGGTGGCCATCCGCTACCTGCTGCTCTCGGTGCACTACCGCAAGCAGCTCAACTTCACCCTCGAGGGCATCAGCCACGCCGGCCAGGCCATCGGCCGGCTGCGCGACTTCCTCGAGCGGATGAGCGGTGGCGGATACCCCGCGGGGGAGGACGCCGAGCTGACCGCGGCGGCCGATCGCGGCCGCGAGGGCTTCGAAGCGGCGATGGACGACGACCTGAATACGGCCGGCGCCCTGGGCGCCCTGTTCCAGATGGTGCGCGAAGGCAATGCCGCCGCCGACGACGGCCGCCTGAAGCAGGCCAACGCCGAGCGGTTCGCTGCCGAGGCACGGGCGATGGACACCGTGTTCGGCGTGCTCGATCCGGCCGCCACGGAGCAGCAATCATCGTTCGACCAGGATCTGCGGCGGCTGGTCCAGGAACGGGCCGCCGCCCGGGCGGCGAAGGATTTCGCCAAGGCCGACATCATCCGACAGGAGTTGGTGGCTGCCGGTTTCGAGCTTGAGGACTTTCGCCGGGAGGACGGCACGGTGGGCACCAAGGTCTATTCGACGGGTCACCCCCGGGTGCTGGTCTGGACCGCCTGAAGGTCCCCGTCCTCGTCAGCGGCAAGCACACATTAAACCACCCGCACGCCCGCATTGTCCCATACAGTGAGCCGTTCGGAAACGCGCTCCGGGGCCGGGGCGGGATAAGGAAGAGCCCGTGGATGACAGTATCCTGGTCGAGCGTTTCCGTCACGGGGACGAAGGGGCCTTCAACCTGCTCGTGGAGCGGCACAAGCGCGAGGCCTATTTCATTGCCCTGCGGCTGACCGGGTCACACGAGGAGGCCCGCGACCTGGCCCAGGATGCATTTATCCGCTGCTACCGTTCGCTGGAGAGCTTCCGCGGCGATTGCAGCTTTCGCACGTGGCTCTACCGCATCGTGGTCAACCTGAGCCTGAACTACCTCAAGTCCCCGCGGATCAACCGCCGGGTGGAGTGGCCCGAAGGCGGGATGGATGATCTGCCCGGGGTCGAAAGCGGGGAGGATCCCACGGAGGCCCTGGAGCGGCAGCAACGGACACAGCAACTGCGGCAGGCCATCGCCCGCCTGCCGGTAAAGCAGAAGCAGACGCTGATGCTCAAAGTCTACGGTGAATTGAAATACGACGATATCGCCGAGGTGATGCGCTGCCCGGTGGGAACGGCCAAAGCGAATTTTTTCCACGCCGTCAAGCGGCTTCGCTCCCTGCTCGGTGACGACGAGCGGAAACCCGCCGGCGGAGGAGGAAAAAGATGAACCGCAAGCGATTCGAGGAACTGCTGCCGGACTTCATCGAGAACAACCTCTCCGGCGAAGACCTGGCCGGCTTCCGGGCCTACATCGCGGCGCACACCGGGGCGGGGGATGAGGTCCGGGAGCTGCGGCGGCTGATCCTGGAGGTTTCGGATATCGAGGCGGCCGATCCGGGCCCGGCATTCTGGGACGGGTTCCTGCCCGAGTTGCGCACGCGCATGGACCGCCAGGACGAAACCGTGGGGGTTCTCGAACGGCTGCGCCGGGTCGTGCTGCGACCGGCGATCATCGGCTCGATGGCCCTGGCCACGGTGATCATCGCCCTGTTGGCGGTCTTCTCCAACATCGGCCCGCGCGGTGATGCGGTGATGGAAGCGCGGCGGATCAATTCGCGCCTGGAGGCGGCCCTGCGCAATACGGAAAATGATACACTTGTCCGATTGGAAACCTACTTCGGTCGGCTGGACCCGGCAGAGGCCACAGCGGCGGCAGAGCTCGCCGCCGGCCGTCCCCAGGCCGCGGTGACCGGCGCCACCGGGGACGAATGGATCGAGAGCTGGTTCGACCTCGAGGAGGGTCGGAGGAGCGCGGTGAACGACGAGGATATCTACCGCTTGATCGGCGAGTTGACCGACGATGAAGAACAGCGCCTGGCGGAGATGCTGCGCGCCGAGTTGACCACCAGCTGAGCGCGGCCCCCACGGGCGACGACCAACCGTCACGGCCCCCGGGGCCACGGAGGAATTGAATGAGCAGGATGAGAATGATCATCGCCGCGGGTGCGGCGGCCGGCCTCCTGGCCTTTCTCGTGTTCGGCCCCCTGGCCGCCCAGACAGCACCGCCGGCCCAGGACGCCTCGCCGGGCGGTGGCCCGCCGCCCCACAAACGCTTCGGACCGCACGAGGGAATGTCCGCCGAGCTCCAGGAAACGATGCAGATCTACATGCTCTTCCGGCTCACCGAAGAACTGGCGCTCAGCGAGGAACAGGCGCTCAAGCTGATGCCGCTGATCAAGGAACGGGAGAAGGCGGGCTGGGAATTCTTCCGGCTGCAGGCCGAAGCGCACCGCGATTTGTCCACGATGGTGGATGACGACGATGTCAGCGACGCTGAGATCGAGAACCGCCTGACCGCCCTGCGCCAGGCGAAACGGGCCTACCACCAGCAGGAAGAGCAGTTGGAACTCGAGATCGCCGCCCTGCTCGATCCCCGGCAATACGCCAGGTTCGTCGTCTTCAAGCAGCAGTTTCACCGCGATATGCAGCAACGGGTTCGGCGCCTGCGCGGCATGGACCGCAAGGGGCACCGGGGGGACCGCTCCGAGTGACCGGCGGCAGGGCTCCTCAATCGCTCGGCCACCGGGGCGAGGAACTGGCTGCCGGACACCTGCGCCGCCGGGGCTATCGCATCCTGGAGACCAACGCCCGCAGCCGCCTGGGGGAGATCGACATCATCGCCGAAGCCCCCGGCGAAGGTGATCGGCCGCTGGTCTTTGTTGAGGTGAAGACCCGCCGCGGCACTGCTTTCGGTTCCCCGCTTGAAGCGGTGGGACCGGAGAAGCAACGGCGCCTGGCGCGGCTGGCCGAGGCCTGGCGGCAACAACACCCCGACCTGGCCCACCGCCCCTGCCGCCTCGACGTCATCGGCATCACCATCCCCCGCTCCGGCGAACCGGTCATCGAGCACATCGAAGCAGCGTTTTAAAGATCCTGGTCGATGATGATCAGATCTTCGAGGACCGATCCCGCGGCCTCGGCCTTGGGGATGGCCAGGCCGCGCACCGAGATGCCCGCCCGGTGGACGGACTCGGGATCGCCGGTAACCAGCGGGTGCCAGTGGCGAAGGGGCTGCCCCTCGTGGAGCAGGCGGTAGGCGCAGGTTTCGGGGAGCCAGCGGAAGGTATCGGCCATGCCGGGCTTCAGGTGCAGGCAGTCGGGAACCAGCGCCGCCCGGTGACCGTAGTCGGTGCAGCGGCAACCATCGATTTCGAGCAGTTCGCAGGCCACCCGGGTGAAGTAGAGCCGCCCGGCGCGGGTGTTCTCCAGCTTTTCCAGGCAGCAGCGAGCGCAGCCGTCGCAAAGCGACTCCCACTGCTCACGGCTCATCCCGTCCAGCGGAGTCGTCTCCCAGAACGGTCGCGGCCCCTCCCCGCTCATTCGTGCTCCCGGGGCACGAGGCAGATCATCACCATCGGCTCCTCGTCCGACGCGTTGCGGTACTGGTGCCGTTCGTCGGGCAGCACCAGGGCGAAGTCGCCGGCGGCCAGGGGGCGGGCGGCGCCCTCCTCGTCCACCAGCACGCCACGGCCGCTGATGATGTAGTTGATGTGCTCGTAGGGGTGGCGATGCCGCGGGGTGTAGCCGCCCGGATCGATGGTGAAGACGCGGAGGGCCATCAGCGGCGAGCCATCGCTACCGGAGACCGGCACCTGTTTCGAGGCACCCGAAGCGCCCTCCATCTCCACGGCATGGCGTTCCATATCCCCCAGGCCGATGATTTTCATTTTCTCCTCCAGCGGCACGAGAGGTGTGCCGTTTGCTACAATAGCGTTTCGATTCAAGGAGCCGTTGCCCATGTCCAGCATACACGAAAACCAGCGCTGCGTGATCCTTCACGGGCACTTCTACCAGCCGCCCCGGGAAAACCCCTGGCTGGGGTTCATCGAACCCCAGCCGTCGGCAGCGCCTTTCCGCCACTGGACCGAGCGCATCACCGAGGAGTGCTACCGGGCCAATGCCTGGTCGCCGCTGCTGGCCCGTGGCGGCCGCCTGGCCGAACTGGTGAACAACTATGCGCACCTCAGTTTCAATGCCGGGCCCACCCTGCTCGACTGGCTGGAACCCAATGCACCGGATGTCTTCCGACGCATGGTGGAGGGCGACCGTGCCGGCGCCTGCAGCCGCGGCGGCCACGGCAACGCCCTGGCCCAGGGCTACAACCATGCCATCCTGCCCCTCTGCAGCCGCCGGGACAAGGAAACACAGGTGCGCTGGGGCGTGGAAGACTTCCGCCGCCGCTTCGGCCGCCGGCCCGAGGGCATCTGGCTTCCCGAAACGGCCGTGGACCTGGAGACCGTTGAGGTGCTCATCGAACAGGGTCTGCGCTACACCGTCCTCGCCCCGTCCCAACTGCTGGGCCTCAGGCCGCTGGGCAGCCACGGGGAGTGGCTGGACGTGGACGATCCCGCCGGCACGACCCAACTCCGGCCCTGCCGGATCTTCGGCCGGGACCGCGACGCCGGCCATCTCGATGTCTTTTTCTTCCACCCCGAAATCTCGCGGGAGATCAGCTTCAACCATCTGCTGCGCGACGGTCCTTCATTTGCCGCCCGCCTGGAACAGGCCTTTGACGATGACGCCGAGGGAGGCCAGGCGCTGGTCGTGGCCACCGACGGCGAGACCTTCGGTCACCACGAGGCCTTCGGTGACATGTGCCTCAGCTGGCTGTTCAGCCAGCCGCCGAAGAAGCTGGGGTTCCGGCTGACCAATTTCGGCGAGTTCCTCGAGCGGTTCCCGCCGCTGGAGGAGGCGCTCCTCCAGCCGGGACCTGACGGCGAGGGCACCGCCTGGTCCTGCGCCCACGGAGTGGGCCGCTGGGCCCGGGATTGCGGTTGCGCCACCGGGGCCGGGGAAGGTTGGAACCAGCAGTGGCGCGGGCCGCTCCGCGAGGGATTGAACACGCTGCGCCGGCGCATTTCCGAAGTCCTGGAGCGGGAGGGGCACACGCCGGCCCTGCCCCTTGCCGGGGCGGCCGCCGACGCATCGCGTCGCGCCCGGGACCTCGACGAGCTGCACTACTACGGCCAATTGATGTTTACTTCCTGCGCCTGGTTCTTCAACGACATCAGCGGGCTCGAACCGGTGCAGAACCTGTTTTACGCCCGACGCGCCGCCGAGCTGCTGGAAAGCGGTTTCGGTGTCCGCGCCGAAGCGGAACTGCTGAGGATGCTGGCCCGGGCACGAAGCAACCTGCGAAGCAAGGGCAGCGGCGCGCAGATCTACCGCCGCGACGTGCTGCCGCGCACCCTCGACCGCGAAGGGCTGGTGGCCGCCGCCGCGCTCCTCGCTGCGCACGGTATCGAGCACCCCCTGGGACGAAACGGCGAATTCAGCCTGGAGCGGCTTGCCGTGGAACGGCTGAACCGCGGGGCGCTCACCCTGGAAGCGGGCTGGTCCCGCCTGCGCAACCGGCTGCGGCCCGCGACCCATCGACCCTACCTGCACCTCGTCCTGCACACCGCGGACGACACCTGCCGTGTCTGGGCCAAAACCGCCGAGCGGGGCAAGGCGGAAACCGCCTACCGAAATCTCCTGGCCAGCCTGGCCCGCTTCTCGGAGGACGAAATCCGCGGGAACTACCGCTGGCGTTTCCACGCGGAACGCCGCCTTCCCTGGTCGTTCCGGGACCGGCTGGAAGCGCACTTCCGGAAGCAGCAGAAGCAGCGGGAGGACCGGCTGATGATCGCCCTCCACGGCGAGGGACGGGACCTTTTCCTGCGCGCCGCCCGGGAGGAACGCGCCGCCGGCTCAGCGGGCTCCCGCCCGGCGTCCCGGGCCCTCTCCCTGGTGTTTGCGGATACGGTGGCGCGGGCACTCCCGGAGGGGGGGGACCGGACACACCGCCCGGCCCGCCGCCTGCGACGCATGGCCCTGGCCCTGGGCCTCGAACTGGACATGACCCCCGCCGAGGCGGTTCTGCACTCGGCCCTGGCCGATGAACTGGGGCATGCCGACCTGCTCCGCACACCCGGCCCGGCGCGACGCGCCATCCGGCTGGCCCGCCTCGGCCAACGGCTGGGCCTCGACCCGTCCGGCGACCGGGGACTCCAGGTCCGGTTCTGGGACCGGCTGGAAGCGGCGGCGGGCCCCCACGGCACCGTGGCCGATCTGCCGAACGGGCTGCTGCGGCTGGGGGAACTGCTGGGCTACCACCGTCGATCGCTGATCAGGCGTTTCAAGGGAACCCGGGATTGACGCGGCTCAAACCGGCTTGAAGATCACCGCGGAGAGGGGCGGCAGGGTGATGCTCATCGAGTGGCTCAATCCGTCCCAGGGCAACGACTCGGCCTCGATGCGGCCGAGATTGCCCAGGTTCGCCCCCCCGTAGATCTCGGAGTCGCTGTTCAGCACTTCGGCGTAGCGACCGCCGCGGGGAACACCGATGCGGTAGGCCGAGCGGGGCACCGGGGTGAAATTGTAGACAAAGATCAGCACGTCCTCCGGAGAGATTCCCCGCCGGAGAAAAGCCACCACCGATTCCTCCCAGTTGTGCAGGTCGATCCACTGGAAGCCCTCGGCGCTGAAATCCTGCTCCCACATTGCCGTCTCCCGGCGGTAGAGGTGGTTCAGATCGCGGACGAAACGCTGGATGCCGGCGTGCCGCGGGTCTTCGAGGAGGTGCCAGTCGAGGCTCCGCTGATGGTCCCACTCGTTGCGCTGACCGAACTCGCCGCCCATGAAGAGCAGCTTCTTCCCCGGCTGTCCATACATGTAACCGAAGAGCAGCCGCAGGTTGGCCGCCTTCTGCCACTCGTCACCGGGCATCTTCTCCAGCAGCGAACGCTTGCCGTGCACCACTTCATCGTGGGACAGGGGCAGGATGAAGTTCTCGTGGAACGCGTAAAGCAGGGCGAAGGTCAGGTTGGAGTGGTGGTACTTGCGGTGCACCGGGTCCTCGGCCATGTACTGCAGCATGTCGTGCATCCAACCCATGTTCCACTTCATGCCGAACCCCAGGCCGCCGAGATGCGCCGGCCGGGAGACACCGGGCCAGGAGGTGGATTCCTCGGCGATGGTCAGCGAGCCCGGGTGCTGCTCGTAGACACTGATGTTCATCTGCTTGAGGAACTCGATGGCCTCGAGGTTTTCCCGCCCGCCGTAGCGATTGGCCACCCACTCCCCTTCCTTGCGGCTGTAGTCGAGATAGAGCATCGAGGCCACGGCATCGACGCGCAGGCCGTCCACGTGGTAGCGGTCGAGCCAGAAGTGGGCGTTGGCGATGAGGAAGTTGCGAACCTCGTGCCGCCCGTAATTGAAGATCAGCGTGCCCCAGTCGGGGTGCGCGCCGAGGCGCGGATCGTCATGCTCGAAGAGCGCCGACCCGTCGTAACGGGCCAGGCTGTGCCCGTCGGTGGGAAAATGCGCCGGCACCCAATCGAGAAAAACACCGATACCCCGCTGGTGGAAGTGGTCCACGAGGTACATCAGGTCCTCGGGTTCGCCGAAGCGGCTGGTGGGGGCGTAGTACTGGGTCACCTGGTAGCCCCAGGAGCCGCCGAAGGGATGCTCCGCCACCGGCAGCAGTTCCACATGGGTAAACCCCATGTCGGCCACGTAGTCCACCAACTGCTCGGCGTGCTCGCGGTAGCTCAGGCTGCGATTGCGCTCTCCGGTCACCCGGCGCCAGGAACCGAGGTGCACTTCGTAGATCGCCATCGGCTGATTGAATGCCGCCACGGCCCGCCGGGCCATCCACTCGTCGTCGGACCAGCGGTAGCGGTGCAGGTCCCAGACCAGCGAGGGGCGCCGCTCGCCCCGTTCGCGACAGTGGTTGGCGAAGGGATCGGTCTTTTCCAGCAGCTGTCCGTCGGCGGTCTTCACCTCGAACTTGTAGTCCTGGCCCAATTCGAGACCGGGGATGAACAGTTCCCAGATGCCGGACACGCCGAGGGAGCGCATCGGGTGGCGCCGGCCATCCCACTGGTTGAAGCCGCCGACCACCGAGACACGCCGGGCATTGGGGGCCCAGACGGCGAAGAACACGCCACGCTCACCACCGATCTCCATCAGGTGCGCCCCGAGCTTCTCGTAGATGCGAAGGTGGTTGCCCTGGTTGAAGAGGTAGCGGTCGAGGGTGCCCAGCACCGGCAGGAAGCAGTATGGATCACGAATCGTCCGCGTCACGCCGTCGGGATACTCGAGGCGCAGCCGGTAGTCGAAGAACTGGTCGCGGTCCGGTTCGAAATGCTGAAAGAACCCGTCGGGGTGGACCTGCTCCATCGGCTGATCCGCCTCCGGTTCGCCGTCCGCATCGAGCAGCACCAGCATCACCGCCTCGGCCCCGGGCTGGAAGGTGCGCACCACCACCCCGCCGGACGGCCCGAGCCCCGCATGGTGTGCACCGAGCACGCCGAAGGGATCCGAACACCGGGAGTGGACGATGTCCTCCACCGCCCCGGGATCGGTCACATCCTGCCAGCGGTATTTCGCATTTCCGGGTTTGCTTTCCATCCCCATCCCTTCCCCGATTCCACCTCGTACCGACGGGCGTGAAAGGCGGCTCAACGGTAGGCCGGTTCGCCGTCGATGTCAACCCGTGGGGCGCCTTGACAGCGGCGTCTGACGGGCGTATACCCTAGCCTGCCTCGAACGGGACCGGCACCGGCCCCGTCGGCGCGGAGGGAGCACCATGGACGGCGACAACGGTCAACGGCGGGAGGGCGGCAACGTCTACCGCAGGAGCGACATCCACCCGGGGCGGATCCGCCGGGAAGCATGGCTCGGCGGCGCCAGGCCGCCATTGCTCGACCGGCTGGTGCACATGGAGCAGTACGAGGCCACCACCTCGGTGATCCCGGGCCTGCTCCGCCTGCTGGGACTCGCCGATCGGGGGCGCCGCAATGCGGAAAACGTGGAGCTCAATCGCATCGACCTCGAGTTTTCCGGTCTGCCGGCGGCCTTTCACGGCTTCACGCTGCTCTTCCTCTCCGACATGCACTTCGACGGCAACCCCGGTTTGACCAGGGCCATCGCCCGTGCCGTGGAGGGCGTGGAGGCCGACCTCGCCCTGCTCGGCGGCGACTTTCGCTTCGGCATGTATTCGCCGGCGGAGACCGCCCTGGAGCAGACGGCCGAAGTGCTGGGATTGCTCCGGGCGCGACAGGGCTGCTTCGGCGTGCTGGGCAACCACGATTCCTGGGCGATGATGGAACGGCTGGAGGCTGCCGGGCTGCGCATGCTGGTCAACGAAGCAGCATCGTTCCGCCGGGACGGCGCCCGGCTGTGGCTTGCCGGCGTGGACGACCCGCACTTCTACCGCGCCGCCGATTTCGGCCGGGCCATGGCCGCGGTGCCCCGCCACGAATTTTCCGTCGTGCTCTGTCACACCCCCGAAGCCCGGGAACGGGCGGCGCACCGGGGGGCCGACCTCTTCCTCTGCGGCCACACCCACGCCGGCCAGATCAGGCTGCCGCTGATCGGGGCGTTGAGCAACCACAGCTCCGCACCCCGGCGCTTCAATGCCGGCCTCTGGCAGCACAACGGCATGACCGGCTACACCTCGCCGGGGGTAGGCAGTTCCGGGATCTTCGTCCGCTTCAATTGCCCTCCGGAGGTGGCGCTGATCACCCTCCGCCGGACCGGGAAAAAGGTGGCCACCGGCCCTTGACAAAGGGAATCTCTTTCTCTATCCTTTGCTTTCGTTATTCGCCAGAGCGGGAATAACTCAGTGGTAGAGTGCAACCTTGCCAAGGTTGAAGTCGCGGGTTCAAATCCCGTTTCCCGCTCCAGATGAAGCCCCGCAGAGCCGATGTTCCGCGGGGCTTCGCCATTGTACGACCCGAAAAACCGGTTGCGCCCCGGCCTGGATCGCCTTATATTGAATGGTGAGCTCGAGGGTGACGGATCCGAGCAACCTCCACTTTTTACACCTGGATGTATGAAATCGAACCGTTGCCCTCGTCTGCCTGGAACCTGAACCTGCCTTGAATTACTCAAAATACACCAGGATTGATGTTGGATTTCGCTTGCCGTGTTGCGCCCCGGGACCCTATATTCTCTATTGAGAAACCCGCGGGGAGGCCGGCGGCCCCACCACGACGACCCGACCGGCTCGAATGGGCCGGTGACGCCGCCTCCCCGCATCCCTTTGTACAGGGTCCAACCGGTTGACACGATCAGCAGGTTTCTCATATAGTCTGACTCCGCAACCGGCCCTGCCGGTGGCGATGATCATCAGGGCGGCGTAGCCAAGTGGCTAAGGCGGAGGTCTGCAAAACCTCTATTCATCGGTTCGACTCCGATCGCCGCCTCCATTCTCCTCTTCTCTGACGACCGGCGCGGGAACGGCTCACTGTTCGGCTCTCCCGAACCACCACCGCAACGTGGGGTCCGCCAGCGGGGGCCGTCCGACGCGCCCACGACGGAAGATCGGTACGTACATTTGCCGGAGTGGCGGAATTGGTAGACGCAAGGGACTTAAAATCCCTCGAGGCCCAGCCTTGTGCCGGTTCGATCCCGGCCTCCGGCACCACCCCCCCGCCCGGGGACCCGCTGAGATGACCATGGCCACGGAACGCCCCAGAACGGCGGGATTTATCCGCAACCTGCTGCTGCTTTTCACCGTGCTCCTGCTCCTCTTCGCCGCCGCGGAGCTGCTCACCCGCCTCATCGATCCCGAGACCCCCTTCCAGGGCAGCACCGATGCGGTCTGGTCGATCCACCGTCGGTCCCCCGACCCGGTGCTGGTTTACGAGCCGAGGCCCGGGGCCCAGTCGAGCCGCCCGCGGTCCTACGACCGGGAGCGGCAGGTGACCTACGCCATAAACGACCTGGGGCTGCGTGACCACCAGGACCTTGCCCTGGACAAGCCCCCCGGTGCCCGTCGCGTGCTCTTCCTTGGCGATTCGGTGACCTTCGGCCTCGAGGTCGACCTGGAGGAGACCCTGGTCAAGCAGGTGGAGTCGCGGCTGACGAATGTGCAGTGCATCAATCTCGGCGTCAGCGGCTACGGCCCCCTGCAGGAGGCGCGGTTGTTCGAGGAGAAGGGGTTGCGGCTCGCCCCCGACCTTGTGGTCGTCTGCTACAACCTCAACGATCCGGTGGACTTCTCCGGCGAGCTGGGCTACTTCTTCCGTCGCGAGGCCCAGGGCCGCCTTTTCCGATTCGGGGGCTACCGCACCGGCTACTGGCTGAGCCGCTCCCGCTTCCTCGGTTGGATGGCCTGGCGTGTGGAGAAGCTGCTGGCGCTCCGTGAAACCCGCAACCACCTCGAGGCGGTGGTGGAGGGGGCCCGCCGCGAGGCCGTGGAATCGGCCCTCGCCGAAACCCGCGGCAGCAACCGGCAGAGCGCCCCGCCACCGGCCGAGCCGGCCGGCGGCCTGGCCGCGGGCGAGGCCTGGGGCTGGATCGTCGCCGCCCACCGCAACCCCGAGCGCTGGGCCGGGGTACGGGCCGCCTTCACCCGGTTGGGCCGCATCTCCGCGACCAAACGCGTACCTATGCTGCTGGCCATTCTCCCCGTCTTCGTCGACGAGCAGCCCTACCCCTTTGCCGACGTCCACCGCTTCGTCGCCGCCGAGGCCCGGTATTCCGGCCTGGAGGCGTTCGACCTGCAGCCCGGGCTCTCCGGTCCGCTGTCCGGCCTCTCCTTCGACACCCTGCACCCCGACACCGCCGGCCACCGCGCCCTGGCCGAGCAACTCGCCCCGGAGATCTCCCGACGGCTGGGCCACTGAACCGCGCCGGGACGGCGAACTGGCGCCGGCGCGGCGTCATTCACGTTTTTTTTACGGTGGATACATACCCGGACAATGGCGAACCGTTCCAATTCACGTGGTTGGATAGGCCAGCGCCGGTGCCTGGCGGGTGCGGCCGAAGAAGCAGGAAACGGCCCGGGGAAGAACCCGGCACGCACGGAGGCAGCACCATGGCAAGCCGATTCGATACCGGGATCATCTTCGATTTCGACGGGACACTGATCGACAGTGAAGCGATCCACTTCTCCCTCTACCGTGAGCTGGCGGGCAGGATGGGCTACCGGCTGACCGAAGACGAGTACCGGCAGCACCTGCGAGGCCGGACCGACACGGCGATCATCGACGAGCTGCGCAACGCCGCCGGCTGCTGCAATCCCCTCGACGCGCTGGTGGCGGCGAAGCAGCGCCGGTTCGTGCACAGCCTGGCCCGCGGCGCGGCCCGGGCCGTTCCCGGTGCCGTGCCCTTCGTGCGGCGTCTGGCCCAGAAGGGCTACCGGCTGGCGGTGGCCAGCAGCGCCACGTTGGACGAGGTGCGGCTGGGCCTGCAGTCTATCGGCATCTTCCACTTCTTCCGCGGCGTGATCTCCGCCGAATCGGTGAAATGCGGAAAGCCGAATCCCGAACCCTATATCCGGGCAGCGGCGATGATCGGCTTCTCCCCGCACGACTGCATCGCCTACGAGGACTCCCTGTCCGGGGTGACCGCCGCCGCCGACGCCGGCATGCTGGTCATCGGTGTGGGGCGCATGCCCCGCCCGCAGTTCCGCGAAGCGGGGGCCGTGGAGGTGATCCCCGATTTCAATGGGCACATCCTGCCCCGGGAGCAGGTCTACGGCTACCTGGAGGAGAACGAGATCCGCTCCCCCAAGGTCGGTGCCGGCAGCCCCCTCGGCGGCATCGCCTGAATCAGACGCGGTCCCTGAGCACGCGGAAGGAAATCCGGGAGGCGGTGACCCTGCTGCGCCCGGTGCGCAGGAAGATGGCCAGCCAGAGCACCTGGCAGAACAGCAGCATGCCGGGATTCCAGAGCGCCCGGGCCCCGCGGGCCAGGTCCGCGGCCGACGCGGGCCCACAGGGGAAAGCGACGGCCAGCGCCACCCCGTAAGCGAGGGCGATGAGCGCCATCACCTGGTAAGCGCTGACCCGCTGCGCCCCCCGCTCGTCGTCGCGCAGGAACTCCGAAAGAAAACGCCATCCCTGGGTGACGACGATGGTGCAGAGAAAGGCCGGGACCAGGTGCCCGTTCAGGGCGAGATGAAAGCCGGCCAGGCCGGAGAGCAGGTAGATCACCGAGGTGACGGCCTGGATCGGCACCACCGCCCGGCCGTCGAGGCCGTCGGCGTAGGCGATCTTCTTCGTCGGCCCTCGGAAGACGAAGGCCCAGGGGCGGACGAAACGGCGCAGCCGCGGGTGCACCCGGTCCAGCGGCTTGCCGTAACAGCAACCGAAACTGATGCAGGCCAGGCGGCCAAGCCCCTCGCCGAAGGCGTAGCCCACGCCGATGGCGGCGAGCACCGGCATCACCGGCGCCTCACCGCCGAGGAGCCGGGAAACGAGGAGGGTGAGCCAGGGCACGAGAAGCAGCCCGATGAACGAGGCCCCACCGACGGTGAAGGTGTAGCGTTTCTTCTCCACGATCCTGGCCACCATGCCCGCGGCGGGCAGCGTCACCGTGACAAGTCCGGCGATGATGAGCACGGCGGCCAGTGGCCGCACCGCCAGCGCCCCGAGGAGAAATATGAAGACGAGCATCCCGGCCAGGCTCGAGCTGGCCACGAACAGGCCGTAGAAGGTGTAGTTGGTTCCCTCCCAGGCACCGTCGGCCCCGGGCCGCGTGCCGGGCACCGCGGCGAGGAACTGCCAGCGCTCCCCGGGGAGGTGACGGAAAGCCCAGGCGAGCGGCACGGCAAGCAGCACGGCGAGGCCCAGCACCAGCAGGTCGTCGATCATCGGCCGCCCTCCCCGCTCCGCCGGACTGCCGCGGCGACGGTGGAGCGCACGCGCACCCTCGTTTCGGTGAGCGGCCTGCCGAAGGCGGCGGTGAAACGGTTTCGGGATTCCGGCGCCTGCATGTTGCGCAGAATATCCCCGGAAAACCGTACGCGGCCCCTCTCGAAAAAGAGGATATCCACCGAACTCCCCGGCCGGAACATGCTTTTCGGCTGGCCCTTGCGCATCATCATGCCTCGGCTGATCCCGTGAGGGTGCTCGTAGCGGTGGTCGCTGTAACACTGGCGGATGTCGCCGATCATCAGGGCCACCACCTCGATCATCGCCACCAGGCCCGCCTGCGTACCGCCGGGCACGTCGGTGTCGATCACCGTCACCACCCGGCGGTTCTTCGAATAGGGTGTCGCCATGGCCACCACCGCCCCGGGGTTGCAGGAGTGGCAGCGGCCGGGGATCTCGTAAAAATCCACAACCCGCCCGGAAACAGGGCTGTGACTGTAGTGATAGTCCTCGGGGCAGAGCCGGAAGATGGCATAGTCTCCGTCGGCAAAGGCTTCGATCCACTGTTGCTTGTCGATGGCCAGCAGTTCCTCGAAGTGGAAGAACTTGTTCTTGAGAAAGAGGGGCGTCGCCGGATCGAGGGAGCCGGCGAGCATCTTCGCGTCGGCGGGAGCGGCGACGGCGCCGGGCGAATCGTCCATGGGCCTCAGGTCCCAGAAACGGATCTTCCGTTCGAACACGCGGCGCGGTGAATCGAGGGGACCGATGTCATCCACGCATTCCGAGAGGTCCACGCCCATGCGCCTGATGAACGGCTTGACGCCGCCGAAGAGCCGCACCAGCGGAATGTCGAAATTGAGGTGGCCCAGCAGGCTGGTGAAGCGCAGGGAGGTCAGGGCGCGAAACAGCGCCGGGGCCTGCTCGCGCACCGTACCGTAGATGTAGTTGACCACGGTGTCGCCGCAGAGCTGCTCGTCCTTGACCCGCAGATCGAAGCGGTCGATATACTGATGTTCCGCGCCCCGTGCCGTCCGGTTTCGCGCCTCCGAAGCGCCGGCTTCGACGCCGGCCTGGTGGTTTGTCATCCGTTTCTCCCATCTTCCCTGCCGGTGGCACGCCGCCCCATCTCGTCCTGGATCACCAGCACCACGAGGTTGATCAACCGGCGCAGCCAGGGCAGCGGTGCCGGCCTGCCGGAACAGAGTGTCTCCTCGGCGCCATCGAGCAATCCGCTGGCGCCGGCCTTGCCGAAACATCGGCGAAGAGCCTCTCGCAGCGGTCCGTCGATGAGCGTGGCTCGCCGCTCCAGCGAGCGGACCCGCCGGCGCAGCTCGGACAGCGCCTCGCGCAGGTGACGTTCCCGCAGGTCGTCCCGGTAATACCGTTCGGCGGCCAGATTGAACTGCTGGCCGCTCAATTTCATCGCATCATCGGTCCCGGCCTTGTCGAGGATCCCGGCGGTGAGGCGGGAGGAGACCGAGTGGAACTGCGGGTTTTCCAACCGCTGCCGCAGGTCGCGAATCGTCTCCTCCATCCCCAGCCGCTCGATGAGCGCCGCACCGTCGCGCCGCAGCAGGTCGAGCAGGGCCAGCTGGTAATCGCGGTGGCGCACGCGCAGGCAGCCGGCGTACCGCCTGCTGGCGCGGACCCCGTCCACCATTTCCAACGTGCGCAGCAGGAACTGGTTCGCCGAATCGTGCCGCACGTAAAAGGCGGAGATACCGACGGCCGGCCCGAAGAAGGCCTGCCGCCGCTCGCTCTCCACGAAGGGCGAATCGGGGATGTCCGCGTGGCGCACCCTCCCGGTGAGGATGTACTGGAAGGCCAGGGCGGTGACCAGCAACTGCAGGTCCGCGGCCGCTTTCATGTCCCCGGCGACACTGTCGAAGAGGCTGAAGTGGCGCGCCTCGAATCCCGAAAATCCGGCCACGGCGCACTGGCGGAGCTTGCACATCAGGTAGAGCGACATGCTGCGGTCGAACACACCGTCGTCGTCCAAATCGCCCTTCAGCCGCTCCTCGTTGCCCAGCCGGCCGTCGAGCGCCGGGCTGCGCTCGGTGCTCAGCAGGCAGACGGGGTAGTTCACCAGTCGGAAATCGGGGACCAGGTCACCGCGAAGGCCCAGGGCCCGGCTGACCAGGCCGTCGGTCATCACCGGCCCGAATGGCGTCAGCGGACGGCCGCAGACCTTGAGGCGCGCCTTCTTCTTCCAGCGACGCCAGAGCATGCGCAGGTGCGTGTAATCCAGCTCGTGGGGCAGGAACCCCAACACCGTCTCGGGGTGGAAGTCGGCGAAGTCGAGCCGGTAGGGCGCGGCGGAATAGTGACCGACGAGCAACGGTACGAAGTGCTCGACGATCTTGATCGCCAGGTCGCCGAGGGCCTTCTCCCCCACCGGCCCGAAACCTGAATCCCGGTCGGCGGCCAACCGGGTCAGCTTCCCGCTGCCGAAGCTGATGTGCACACCGTTGTTGGCCAGGCTCACCGTCGAGAGGTTGGGCAGGACCACCAGGTTGCGGGTGATGATCCCCGCCTCCTTCAGCTTGGCCACGGCATTGAGCTGGCTGCGCGACAGCACCTGGTGGCAGAGGTCCATGTAACGATACTTCGACTCCCCGTGGTCCCAGCCCGAGAGGCACGGACTGAGGAACAGTTCGCGGTAGAAGGCATCGGAGACCAGGCTGTTCAGCGACTGTTGCCGCACCGGCGGGTGGGGCGCCGAGTAGACCAGGGTTCGCTGCCCGCTCTCTGCCAGGCCGAAGGCATCGTTGGCGTATTCGGCAAGGCACTGGCAGAGCAGGAACTGGATCAGGGATTCGCCGGCCAGCGCCCGCCCCACGCCCCTCCCCTCCTCCAGCGGCACGGGGTAGAACGATGAAATCTCCGGGGAAGTGTTGTCGCTGACAAAATGCCGCATCAGTTTCCGCCCGGTGGCACGCGCCAGCGGATGGCCGCCGACATCTCCCAGGGCGTCGGCCAGGGCGACCTTCAGCAGGTAGCTCACCGGGATACGCAGGTGCTCACGGCCCCCGCGCCGGCGGATGAACTTGCCCACGTCACTGCGCTGCGGACCCACGGGGTCCTTTTTGTGCGCCAGCAGGTCCTGCTGCAGCACCTCCCTGGCCGACTCGCCGAGCCGTTCCAGGGGAAAGTCGACCCAGCTGTTCTCCCAGACATCCTCGGCATTGCGATCGAGGAACAGTTCGAGGTCGGCCACCAGGCTTCGCGGGGTGTCCCCGGCGCTGATACGCCGCAGGCTGTTGCGGAAGTAGTTTGATGTGCGGATGGTGCGCGGCAGGTCGACGTCGGCCCCCGAACCGAGCACCGCCGTCTGCAGCTCGTGTTCCGCGCCGGCGGTGACCCCGGCGCCGGAGAAGGGGAGCGTGGCGGCCAGGGTCTCGGACGAGCGCCCGTCGACACCGAGCAGGTCGCGCCAGCGGCTGAGTCGCCGGCCGGAGAGAACGCCCTCGCCGGTGTCCGTGCCGCTGAACTCGCCGTGGAGATCTGCCCTGCTGTGCTGTTGCACCCTAGACGCTCCCTGGTTCCGTCAACCACCCGGTTCGCCCTATTTATAAAGTACAAGTGTGTGCACAGAATCAATTTCCCGCTTTGTTTCCATGTGCTCACCCGCCTCCGCGGCCACGCTAACCGAGTCCACGCAAGCGATCAATCTGTTCCTCACGAGACCTTCGCCAAGCGAAAAAATTCGCGCCCTACACTCCCCCTGTCACAACCGTTGTTTCGTTGTTCCCGTAACCGGCAAACACTCCACGCCGCAAGAAAGGAGGCTCGACCGCATGGAGTGACCCGGTCCTCAATGGACCCTGTTTCGACGGCGTTCCGCTATACCGCTTGTTCTTCGAAATACCGTGATAAGGAGTCATCAGATGAGAAGCCTGAAGGGCCTGGTTGTTTTCACCGCCTTGTTCCTTTTTGCCGCCACCGCCATGGCCGGCACTTCCTTCAACCCTCCCAAGTACGTCTTCTACTTCATCGGTGACGGCATGGCCAGCGTGCAGATCCACGCCGCTGAAGCCTACCTCGCCTCGCTGCAGGAAGACGACACCGTTCCCGGCGGCCTGAAGGCCAAGAACCTCTGGCTCAGCCGCCTGCCCGCCCAGGGCATGGCCTCGACCTACGCCTGGAACCGGCTGATCACCGGTTCTGCCGCCGCCGGCACCGCCCTGTCCTGCGGTAAAAAGACCAACATCGGCGTCATCGCCATGGACCCCGATGCCACCATGCCCTACATGACCCTCGCCGAGCTGGCCAAGGCCGAGGGCAAGAAGGTGGGCATCGTCTCCAGCGTCAACATCGATCACGCCACACCGGCGGTGTTCTACGCCCACCAGCCGAGCCGCAACAACTACCACGAGATCGCCATGGAGCTGGCGAACAGCGACTTCGACTACTTCGGCGGCGGCGGCTTCCGCAACGACGAGTACGTGCCCGGCGGCGCGGTGGAAACGGCGATGAACAACGGCTTCACCTTCGCCTACACCCGCGAGGAGCTGCAGGCCATCTCCCCCGGCACGCGCACCGTGGCCATCAACCACACGCTGGCCGGCGCGGCCCTCTACTACGAGCTGGACCGCCCCGAAGACCACCTGTCGCTGGCCGAGTTCACCCGCCAGGGCATCCGGCTGCTCAACAACCCCGACGGTTTCTTCATGATGGTCGAGGGGGGCAAGATCGACTGGGCCTGCCACGCCAACGACGCCATGGCCTCGATCATGGACACCATCGCCTTCGACGACGCGATCAAGGAGGCGATCAACTTCTACCGCTACCACCCCTATGACACGATGATCATCATCACCGGCGACCACGAGTGCGGCGGGATGACCATGGGCTTCGCCGGCACTTCCTACGACACCGCCTTCGAGGTCATCGGCAACCAGACCTGCTCCTACGAGATGTTCGACGAGAACATCCTCGCCGACTACATCGCCAGCCACGACCCGGCGCCGGCGGACATCGACGCCGACATGTGGCAGATCATCCTCGACAACTTCGGCCTGGACGGCATGGGCCTCACCGGCGACACCGGGGACGACCTCAGCGACTTCCAGAAGGAGCGCCTCGAGGCCGGCTTTGACCAGACGATGAACAACCCGGTCCGGGGCCTGCGGATCACCGACCCCCACGATCCGCTGTTCGACACCGGCACCCGCACCCGCTCGGAAGAGGACTGGCTGCTCTACGGCTACTACGAGCCGCTGACCGTGACCCTGACCCACGTGCTCAATCAGCGCGCGGGCATCGCCTGGACCTCCTACTCGCACACCGGCGTGCCGGTGCCCGTGCTCTACGTGGGTCCCAACCGCAATCACTTCGACGGGTTCTACGACAACACCGACGTGGCCACGAAGATCGCCGACGTCATGGGCTGGTCGTTCCCCGAATAACCTGACCCCACGGCGCCTGCCGGGCCGTATCACCACCGGAGAGGGGCACTCGCCGCGCCGCCGCGCGCCGGGTGTCCCTCTCCTTCGCTCTACGTCTAAAAAACCTCACTCGGGGAGTTCACGATGCCCAAGCGCTGGAAGAGGAAGGACGTGGCGATCACCCTGGCGGTCATCGCCCTCTGCGCGGTGATCGCCTGGCTGCCCACCGGCTTCGAGGACCTGCGGCCGCAGAACTCCACCCTGACCCGCGGCCGGGTCGTCGAAGTGGACAACACCGACCTGCGCCAGAACGTGATGGTGCTCAGCGGCTCCCAATCGCTCACCGTGGAGCTGCTCGGCGGCCCGCACGAGGGGCAGGCCGTGCCGGTGATGAACTACCTGCAGGGCAAGATGGAGCTGGACGAGGTCTACCGTGTCGGCAACACCATGCTGGTGGAGTATTCCACAAGGGACGGTGAAGTCCACCGGGCCTATGCCCGGGGCAAGTACCGCATCCGCACCGAATTGCTGCTGCTCGGTCTCTTCGCCGTGCTGCTCATCGCCGTCGGCGGCTGGACCGGGGCCAAGGCACTGCTCTCCTTCTGCTTCGCCATCCTGCTGCTCTGGAAGGTGATGGTGCCGCTCTTTCTCCACGGGCACGACCCGGTTTTCGTTGCCCTGGGCCTGGTGGCCCTGCTCACCGCGGTGGTCAGTTTCCTCGTGGGCGGGATGAACCGCAAGGGGCTGGTCTCCTTTCTCGGCGCCTTCCTCGGCCTGCTCTTCACCTGCCTCGTGGCCCTGCTCTTCTCCCGCGGGTTCTACATCCACGGGGCGGTGCGGCCCTTTGCCGAGACCCTGCTCTACTCCGGCTTCCACGACCTCGATCTCACCCGCATCTTCCTCGCCGGCATCGTCGTCGCCTGCTCCGGGGCGGTGATGGATCTGGCGATGGACATCGCCTCGGCGATGCACGAACTGAAGGAAAAGAACCCCGGTATGGGGATGCGGGAACATGTGCTCTCCGGGCTGACCATCGGCCGGGCGGTGATCGGCACGATGACCACCACGCTGCTGCTGGCCTACTCGGGAAGCTACATCGCCATGCTCATGCTCTTCATGGGTCAGGGCGTGCCGCCGGCGAACTTCCTCAACCTCAATTACGTTGCCGCCGAGGTGCTGAACACCATCGTCGGCAGCTTCGGCCTGGTCACCGTGGCGCCGTTCACCGCCCTGGTGGGCGGGCTGGTCTACAGCCGCCCCGCGAAGCACCGCGACGCCTGAAAAAAACCGCTCCCGGGCCGGACGGCCCGGAAGCGGCGTCAGACAGGCGGGAAGGCATGTGAAAGAGGGATCGAACCGCCTGCCTGCTTTGCGGAGGCTGGAACGATCTCAGGCTACCCGCCGCGGATGATCGGCTGATGAACGGGGCGTGAGCACGAGGCGAAATCCGCCGGGGGGTCAGGGCCGCTCGTCGTGGGCGTAAGTCATCGTGTCGCGCACGATGTGTTCGGCGATGCCGAACTCCTCCACCTCGGTGTAGTAGTAGGCGGCGGCGTCGATGTCGTGGGCCCGGATGAAATCGGTGAGCAGCCGCACCGGGCCGATGTGTCGGCCCAGCGGCGCGACGAGGAAGACGACGACCCAGAGGAAGGCCAGCCAAGCCATCAGCAGCCCCCAGCGGCGCAGTGCGCCCGGACCGCCGGTCGGCGGACCGGGCGCTGCGCATTTGACCTTGGTCGCGTCGGACGTCATATCCGTGCCGTGATCTCCGGGAACACCAGGTAGAACATGATGTAGGCCATGAGCAGGGTCAGGCAGAGGTTGAACGTCTGCCCGCAGGCGTAGAGGATCAGCGGCTTGCCCCCCTTGAAGTACCTGGCCAGTTCGCGGAAGTTGGTGGCCAGACCGATGCTGACGAAGGCGAGGCAGAAGAACCAGCCGCGCAAGGTCTTTGAGAAGCCCTTGATCACTCCCTCGTCGATCAGCGTGTAGCCGGCATCCGGTCCCAGCGAAGAATAGATCAGCGAGAAGACGATGGAGACGGCGATGAAGCCGAGGACGAACTTGGGAAAACGGTACCAGATCTCCATCAGCCCCACACGCTGGCCTTCGCTGCGCTCCACCCGTGTGACCCAGTAGAAGGCGACGAAGAAGGCGGTGATGCCGATGAGCACGTTCTGGATCATCTTGATCGTCGCCGCCACGTAGAGCGCCTGGTCGCTGAGGAACGCCCCGGCCGCCGCCACCGCCCCGGTGGCGTCGATGGTGCCGCCCATCCAGGCGCCGCCGAGGACGTGCGGCATGCCCACGGTATTGATGAACAGGGGCATGAGGATCATCATGATCGAGGTGAAAACCAGGGAGAGCCCCACGGCCAGCGTCAGTTCCTCCTTCTTCGCCCGGCAGGCCGCCGCCGTGGCGATGGCCGCCGATACGCCGCAGACCGACATGTCGGCGGAAATGGTGATGTTCAGCGTCTTGGAGGACATCTTGACCACCTTCTGGCCGAAGATGTACGTGGTCACCAGCACGATGGGAGTGACGATCCAGGCGACGAAGATGCCGGGGATGCCGATGGTAAGGATCTTGCCAAAGAGGATCTCCGCCCCGAGGATCACCAGCCCGGTCTTGATGAAGTATTCCGTCTGCACCGCGGGCATGACCCATTTCGGCGTGCCCACGGTGTTGGAGATGAGCATGCCGAAGAAGATGGCCCAGGCGGCGTAGCCGATGCCGTAATCCTTCATCGTCGACTGGGCCGACATCATGTAAGCCAGCACCGCCACGGCGAAGACGAAGAAGAAACCGGCGAAGAACTTCACCGGAGAGAAGCCCATGAACTTCATCGGAATGCCGAAGAAGAGGCCGAGGATGATGCAGAGGCCGACAAGGTAGAGCCACTGGTGGTACGGTGCGGCCTTGGCTTTCTTCTTCGCCTTCGACTCGGCGTACTTCGCGTTACGCCAGGCGGCGATGGCCGTCTTGGCCTCCTCGTTGAGCCCGCTGTCCTCGAAGCCGGCGGCCCGGGCCCGGTCTTCAGCCGCCAGGGCGGCGGACAGGGCCGCGGCCGTCTTCTCCCTGGCCGCCTCGTACTTCTTCTCCCCCGCAGCCTTCTTTTCCGCGGCCTTGCCCTCGCCCATGTAAAGGGCGTCCACCGGGTTCGCCTTCCAGCCATGGGGCTGGGAAGTGAATGTCTTGATCGCCTTGGCGAAATCCCGGCCGGTGCCTTTCACCTTCGCCTTGGCTTCACTGGCCTCGAACCAGACCACGGTGCGGAACGGCGCTGCCGCATCCTCGGCGGCCATGGTCGAGTTGGAGGACTCGATGGTCTCCCGCATGCCCGCGGGGGGCCGGGGGAGGAACAGGGCCAATCCCACGAACACGACGATGACCCCGAGCCAGATGGCCCAGTAGTCTTCCTTAGTCCAGAGTTCCTTCCAGCGCGACGGCTGGCCGGAGGCGCCGCCGCCTGTGCTCTCTTCAGCCATGGATGCCTCCTCTCGCTCGCCGGCCGTGATCCAGGGCACCCGACGGCAGCGGACGCCGGAAAGATTCCGGGCGGGAACATGCCGGCATGCTGTTCGAACAGTCGTAACTCGGGGAACAAAAAATCGGCTGTCTGTGAAGCATCGTAAACCTGCGCCAGATACCTGTCAAATGGGGATAGCCCCTGACCGAAACCCGCCTCGTGCGGGGCAGTGAGGGGACCAGGGGGATCAGATGTCGTAGAGGTAGTGGCAGCGGTTGCAGCCCCTGGGAGGCGCCGGCATCGCCTTGCGCGCCTCCTCGTAGGTGCGCTGCAGCTGGTCCAGCGAAGAGAAGTGCCCGCTGACCAGTTCCCGGTCGTGCGCCGCCACACGTTCGGCGAAGGTCTCGCGGTAGGCGCGGCAGAGCGCCCCATGCCAGAGGTCGAGCAGGTCGTCCGCCGGAAGGCAACCGTAGTGTACCTCCGGCATCTCCGCTTTCTCGCCGAGGAAGCAGATCTCCCCCCCGTAGGCCTGGTTGATGCAGGGCGCCACCCGTCCGTCGTGGCGGATGAACAGGGAATCGCGGGGGTCCTGGTCGCAGACCGGAAGTTCCTCGGGCGTGAAGGAGAAGGCGGTGGTTTCCACGCCGAGTTTGCGGGCCAGCCGCCTCGCGCGCGCCAGAAGCTTCTCGTGGCGGCGCACCGCGGCGTTCTCGCCGGCGGCGAACAGGCCGCGGTCGCGGCCGTGGTCCCCGCGGACCACGTCGCACTGCTTGAAGTTCACCTGGTCCGCGCCGAGATCGGCGGCCAGCCGCACCATCGCTTCCAGCTGGCCCACGTTGTCGGGCATCATCACCATGTTCAGCGCGATGCGGGGCCGCCCGTAGACCCGCAGCGAGGCCAGCCGCCGGACGTTGCCGGTTACCGCTTCGAACGAGGCGCCGGCACGGATCGCCTCGTAGGCCTCGGCACCGGCGCCGTCGAGACTCACCGCCACCCAGTCCACGCCGTTGTCGAGCACGGCACGCGCCGCCTCCTCCCCCAACCGCATACCGTTGGTGAGGAACCCGGTACGGCAGCCGGCGGCCCGGGCATCGGCGACGCGGGCGAAAAGTTCGGGGTGCTGCAACGGCTCCCCGCCGCCGCTGAAATCCACCGAGGCCACCTCGGGCAGGTGCGGGGCCAGGGCGGCCCAGACCTCGCCGGGCATCAGGCCGTCCCCGTCCAGCGCTTCACGAAAACCTATCCAGGGGCACATCACGCAGCGCAGGCTGCAGGCGAAGGAGGTCTCCACCTGCCACAGGCGCCAGCGCCGCCGGTCCGGGGGTTTGAAATCCGGATCGTGGGACACCGCCCGGTCGCGAAGCGGGCGCAGACGGCGTTCCACCAGCGAGGGCCAGAGCACCGCGGCCGCCGACATCCAGCGACCGTCCCGTTCCAGCCAGACCTCCCCCGGCGCGCCCCGCATCGCCTCCACGATCCGCGGGGCGATCTTCTCCGGCGGCAGGCCGCCGGCCCCCCGGGGATCGAGCCCGTCCCGGCCTTTTTCCCGAGGTGCGTTGACTTCGAAGGCGGTGCGGGTGGTGCCGGGGAAGATGTTGATTACCGTGACGCCGGCCGGCTCCAGCTCCAGCCGCATGGTGTTCATGATCATGGCCAGCGCCGACTTGCTCGCCCCGTAAACGCTCACCGTGGGTATCGGCACCCGGCCCGCGGCGGAAGCGATGGTGACCACCCGCCCCCCGCCGCGCGCGCGCATGCCCGGGACCAGAGCCCGGGCAAGCGTGAAAGGGGTAAAAGTGTTCAGCTCGAACAGCCGGCGGATGCGCTCGTCCGTCGACTCCTCGGCCAGGGCGAAGTATCCCATGCCGGCGTTGTTCACCAGCACGTCCATCCGGCCGTGTACCGCCTCTGCCGCGGCGGCCAGCGCCTCGGCGTCGCCGGGGCGGGTGAGGTCGAAGTCCATCGCCGCGGCCGGGTGGGGCCCGGGCAGCCCGGCCGCCATCCGCTCCAGTTCGCCGTGGTCCCGACCGGTGAGTACGAGTTTCGCGCCCTCGGCGGCGAGCAGCTTCGCCAGTTCCCGACCGATCCCGCCGGTGGCCCCGGTGAGCAGGACGACCTTTTCCGCGAAGCTGAAGTGGTTCTCGCTCATCGACTGTTCACACCTCAGAGAACGTTGGAGGCCAGTTCGGCTAGCGCCGACCGCTCTCCCTTCTCCAGGTTGACGTGGGTGAACATCGGCTGGTCGCGCATTTTCTCCACCAGGTAGCTCAGCCCGTTGGACTGGCTGTCGAGGTAGGGGTGGTCGATCTGGAAGACGTCGCCGGTGAAGACGACCTTGGTGTTCTCCCCGGCACGGGTGATGATCGTCTTCACCTCGTGCGGCGTGAGGTTCTGCGCCTCGTCGACGATGAAGTAGATCTTGACCAGGCTGCGGCCGCGGATGTAGGAGAGCGGGGCGATGACCAGCTTATCCTCCTCGAGCAACTCGCCGATGCGGCGGTGGCGGGCGTCGGTGGGCGAGTACTGGTCGCGGATCACGCCGAGGTTGTCGAACAACGGCTGCATGAACGGGTCGAGCTTGGAGGTGATGTCCCCGGGCAGGAAGCCGATGTCCTTGTTGCTCAGCGGCACAATGGGCCGGGCGAGGAAGATCTGGCGGTAGAGCGGCCGGCGCTCCAGCGCCGCGGCCAGGGCGAGCAGGGTCTTGCCCGTGCCCGCCTTGCCCGAGAGGCTGACCAGCGGGATCTCGGGGTTGAGCAGGGCGTCGAGGGCGAAGGTCTGCTCGGCGTTGCGCGGCACGATGCCGTAGGCCGTGGTCTTGCCCACGCGGCGGATGGCGCCCGACTTCTGTTCGAAGACGCCGAGCGCCGATTTTCGGCCGTTGCGCAGCACGAGGTACTCGTTGGGCTGCGGCGGCGTCTCCAGGCTCAGGGCCTCGGCATCGAAGCTCTGCGCATCGCCATAGATCCGGTCGATGAGCTCGCCGGGCACGTGCTGCACCACGCGGTGCCCGTGGTGGATCACCGACACGTCCTTCACGTGATCGCTGGTGAAGTCTTCGGAACGGAGGCCCACGGCCCGGGCTTTCATGCGCAGGTTGACGTCCTTGGTCACCAGCACCACGTCGCTGTCCGGATGCTCCTGGGCCGCAGTGTAGGCGGCGTTGAGCACCTGCATGTCGGCCCCGCGGCTCTCGAAACTGAGGGCCAGGTCGTCGTGGATCCGCCGTCCGAGGCGGATGGCGATCCGGCCCAGCCCCTCCCCCAGGGGAAGGCCGCCGTTGAACAGTTCCTCCCCGCGCAGGGCGTCGAGGGAACGCACGAACTGCCGGGCATGGTAATTGATCGAATCGCTGCCCTTCTTGAACCGGTCCAGTTCCTCGAGCACGGCCATGGGCACGACCACATCGTTCTCCTGAAAACGGAAGATACAGGAACTGTCGTGGAGGATGACGTTGGTGTCGAGGACAAAGACCTTGGGGCGACGGGGAGACATGGGAACAACAGGAGCCGGAAGTCTGGACATACGACCTCACTGCGTATCCGTGGGACGACGGCCTGGCGCCCCGGTTTTCAGCCCTGCGGGGGTTCAACCTTGTCAGTAGTATACACCATCGGTTACCAGACCGTGAACGGCGGCTGAAGATCCGGTGAACCTCCCGCCGGCCGGCTCGTTCACGAGATGTTGTTCAACAGCTCATCACATTCTGACACGTCGCCGCGAGACTGTGCGCTGATACGCGCCCCGCGGCCCTTCCGGCCCGGGCGGCGAACAACCGAATCGCGGAGGAGGACCGATTGATGGACCGCGCGTTCAAGGCCGACCTGCACGTGCACTCCAGTTTTTCCAACCAGTCGTCCATGTGGGCGCTGCGCAAGCTGAAGTGCCCGGAGAGTTTCACCACGCCGTGGACCGTGTACGAAACTGCCATCCGGCGGGGCATGACCTACGTCACCATCACCGACCACAACAGCATCGACGGGGCGCTGGAAATCGCCCACATGCCCCGGGCCTTCGTCTCTTCGGAGATCACGGCCTACTTTCCCGAGAACCACGTAAAGACGCACGTGGTGGTGCTCGGCGTCACGCAGGCGCAGTTCGGCGAGGCGCTGCGCCTGCGCAAGAACATCTACGAATTCACCGCCTACCTGCGCCAGGCGGGCATCGCCCACTTCATCGCCCACCCGCTCTACGACCTGAACAACAAGCTCGACTCGTCGATCGTGGAGAAGATGCTGCTGCTCTTCAACGTCTTCGAAATCCGCAACGGCACGCGGCACCCGAGGTTCGCCGGCATGATGGACGCGATCCTCTCCGTCGTGGACCGGGAGATGATCGAACGGCTGGCCGACCGCCACGACATCGAGCCCTGGGGCCCCGAACCCTGGCACAAGGGCCGGGTGGGCGGGTCCGACGATCACAGCGGCTTCTTCATCGCCCGCACCTGGACCGAGTCTGATACCGGCGGCACCCCCGCCGAGTTCGTGCGCGGCGTGACCGAAGGGCGCACTGCCCCCGGGGGTGATCACGGCGGCTCGCTGACCCTGGCCCACAGCATCTACGGCATCGGCTACCGCTTCCTCATGGAAAAGATGGGGCGGAAGAACAACCGCTCCTACCCGATGATCCGTACGATCACCGACTGGATCTTCGACGACCCTGAAAAACCGCTGACCCGCCGGGAGCGTGTGCGCCGCCTGCTCGTACGGACGTTCCGGCGCCAGTCCTACGACATGGAGAGCGCTTCCTTCAGCCGGATCCTCGACACCGAGGCGCGGAGCCTGATGAACGACAGGTCATTCGCCGAACGGCTCAACGAGGAGGGGACCAACCGGCGGATCTTCAGCATCACCAGCGCCCTGGCCAACCGGCTGCTCTACGTCTATACGCACCGGCTGACCCGCACCCAGGACTTGACCGAACTGTTCGGCCTGTTCAACGCGATGAGCTCCATCGGCCTGGCCCACCTGCTGGTCACCCCCTACTACCTCTCCTTCCACTCGCAGAACCGCAGCAAGAAACTGCTCGCCGAACTGTCCGAAGCCTTTTTCGACCGGCAGCTGAACGACGCGCCGCCGAAGATCGCGCTGTTCACCGACACGCTTGACGAGATCAACGGCGTGGCGATCACCATCCGACGCGTGCTGGAGACAGCAAGGCGCAAGGGCATCGACTTCACCGTGATCACCTGCACCCCGGGTCCCGCCGGCGAGCGGGACGGGGTGATGAATTTTCCCCCCATCGGCGAACTGGACCTCCCCGAGTACCCCGAATTGAAGGTCTGCTTTCCGCCGGTGCTCGACGTCATCGACTACGTGGAGCGGGAGGGCTTCACCCGCCTGCACATCTCGACGCCCGGCTCGGTGGGGCTGCTCGGCCTGATGATCTCGCGGCTGATGAATATCGAAGCCGACGGCACCTACCACACCGAGATCCCGATGTATGTCCGCGAGCTGACCAATGACGACTTTCTGGAAAACGCGGCCTGGCAGTACATGGTCTGGTTCTACAGCCTGATGGACGAAGTGATGGTCCCCTCGGCGAGCACCAAGCGGCAGCTGCTCGAGCACGGGCTGGAAGAGAAGAAGGTCAAACCCCTCCCCCGCTGGGTGGACACGGAACAATTCAGCCCTTCGAGACGCGACCCCGGGATCTGGAAACGGCTGGGGCTCCAGGCCGATATGACCTTCCTCTACGTCGGCCGGGTATCGAAAGAGAAAAACCTCGAGTTGCTCGCCGACGCCTTCCACCGGCTGGCATCCGATTTCCCCGGGGCCGGCCTGGTGGTGGTGGGCGACGGTCCCTACCGCGAGGCGCTGGAAGAGCGGCTGCGGGGCACGAATTGTCTTTTCACCGGCTTCCGCGGCGGGGACGAGCTGTGCGCTCTCTATGCTTCCGCCGACGTCTTCGTCTTCCCCAGCACCACCGACACCTTCGGCAACGTGGTGCTCGAGGCCCAGGCCTCGGGCCTGCCGGTGATCGTCTCCGACCGGGGCGGCCCCCACGAATTGATGATCGACGGCACTACCGGCGTGGTGCTCACCGAACTCACGCCGCGGATGCTGGCCGACAGCATGACCCGCTTCATCACCGAACCGGGCCTGGCCGCGGAGATGGGCCGTGCCGCCACCCGCTTCGCCGTGGAGAACGACGGCGCCGACGGACAGGAGTACGAGACGATCCTCCGCTGCGAACCGACCCGGGAGGCACTTACCGCATGAGCGGGCCAGCCGCCAGGATCCGCCGCACGCTGCGCACCGGCCTGGGGTTCTCGCGGAACCGGCTGCCCGGCCAGCTGGTGCTGCAGTTCACCGACCGCTGCAACGCCGAGTGCCCCCAGTGCGGCATGCGGCGGACCAACCGCTTCCGGCGCACCACCATGGAGCAGGAGACGGCTGAGCGGATCATCGACCGGGCCGCCGAACGGGGATTCGCCGCCCTCTCCATCACCGGGGGAGAGCCGCTGCTGCGCCCCGGCCGGGTCACCGCCCTGGTCCGCCACGCGGTGGATGCCGGCATCCCCTACGTGCGCACCGGGACCAACGGCTTCCACTTCCTCGGCTGGGACCGGCCCGGTTTCAGCGACCGGGTGGCCCGGCTGGCCGACCGCCTGGTGTCGTCGGGGCTCTACACCTTCTGGATCAGCGTCGACTCGGCGGTGTCCGAGCTGCACGAGGGGATGCGCGGCCTGGCCGGGGTCACC
>Ga0180436_10000217_pt1 | contig 61009 bp, 53 predicted proteins | sample SS_ome_2_FD_132434 | JGI IMG/M metagenome (GOLD analysis project Ga0180436, IMG submission 132434) | Hypersaline lake sediment archaeal communities from the Salton Sea, California, USA - SS_3_S_2 metaG | ecosystem: Environmental > Aquatic > Non-marine Saline and Alkaline > Hypersaline >...
GCGGGCGGCTCGATGTTGTCATGAAGGTTGAAACACACAATCATCCCACCGCCATCTCACCCTACCCGGGCGCCGCGACCGGGGTGGGAGGGGAAATCCGCGACGAAGGCGCCACGGGAACCGGCGCCCGCAGCAAGGCCGGGCTCTCCGGGTTTATGGTTTCAAACCTGCGCGTCCCCGGATTCATCATGCCGTGGGAGAAAGACTTCGCGGAGTTCCCGAACCGGCTGGCGACGCCCTTCGAGATCATGCTCGAGGGACCGATCGGCGGAGCGCGTTTCGGCAACGAATTCGGCCGTCCCCAGTTGTTCGGTTTCTTCAGGACGTACGAAGAGATGGTGGACAACAGGTATCGCGGCTACCACAAGCCGATAATGATCGCCGGCGGCATGGGCAACATCAAGCGCATTCACGCGCACAAGCGGGGGATTCCCCCGAAAGCCCTGATCATACAGATCGGCGGTCCGGCCATGCGTATCGGCCTGGGCGGCGGGGCGGCTTCATCGATGGCCACGGGCAGCAATGCCGCCGAACTGGATTTTGATTCAGTGCAGCGCGATAACGCCGAGATGCAGCGCCGCTGCCAGGAAGTCATCAACGCCTGCACCGCCATGGACGAGGCCAACCCGATTCTCAGCATCCATGACATAGGAGCAGGCGGGCTTTCCAACGGTTGCCCCGAACTGGTAGCCGAGACCGGCGGAGCGTTTTGTCTCCGCAAGGTGCATAACGAAGACCTTTCGATGAGCCCCATGGAGATCTGGTGCTGCGAGGCCCAGGAGCGTTACGTCCTGGCGGTTGCGCCCGAACGCCTTGACGAATTTCTCGAGTTGTGCCGGCGGGAGCGCTGCGAAGTCGCCGTCATAGGCGAGGCCACCGGCGACGGGCACCTTTCGCTCGAAGACGAGCACTTCGGCAACAGGCCGATCGATATCGACCTCGCCGTCATTCTCGGGAAGCCGCCGAAGATGCTGCGCGATGTCAAGCGCCGGCCGGGCCGTCCGCCGCCGTTCGACGTTGCCGGAATTGCCCTGCACGACGCGGTCGATCGCGTGCTGCGCCTGCCGGCGGTCGCCAACAAGACATTTCTGATCACCATAGCGGACCGCAGCGTCACCGGCCTGATCAGCCGCGACCAGATGACCGGTCCATACCAGACGCCCATTGCCGATGTGGCGGTTACGACCGCCTCGTACCTGTCGTTGCACGGTGAAGCGATGGCCATGGGCGAGCGCACTCCGCTGGCCCTGATTTGCGCGCCGGCCGCCGGACGTATGGCGGTGGGCGAGGCGTTGACCAACATCGCCGCGGCCGACATCGGGGCTATCGGCAAGGTCAAGCTATCGTGCAACTGGATGTGCGCGTGCGGCGAGGAAGGCGAGGATGCCAATCTCTACGATACGGTCCGCGCCGTCGGCCTGGAGCTCTGCCCCCGGCTCGGCATCTCCATACCGGTCGGCAAGGACTCGCTCTCCATGCGCACGCTTTGGGAGTCCTCCGACGGCATGGCGCACAAGCAGATCGCCCCGCTCAGCCTGATAGTGAGCGCTTTCGCCCCGGTCCGGGACGTGCGCCTAACCGTGACCCCGGAGATCAAGCCGGGCCGGTCTTCGCTGATCCTGCTCGACCTCGGGCGCGGCGCGAACCGTCTGGGAGGCAGCGCACTGGCGCAGACCTGGAACGAGGTGGGCGACGAGTGTCCCGATCTGGACGACCCGGCACTGGTGCGCCGCTGCTTCGAAGCCGTCCAGGAGCTGGTCGCAGACGGATTGCTGCTGGCCTACCATGACCGCTCGGACGGCGGACTTTTCGTGACGCTCGCCGAGATGGCCTTCGGCGCCCGCGGGGGACTGAAGGTTTCCCTGGATGGACTTGGCGCCGACGCTCTTTCGATCCTGTTCGCGGAAGAGCTGGGAGCTGTAATCCAGGTGTCGGAAGAGCATCTGGCCGGAGTTGAAGCGATCCTCGAGCAGCACCGTTTGAGCGGCATCGCCCACCGTATCGGCCGGCCGGCCGCGGGCGGGACAATCGATATTACTTTCCGCGGGCAGTGCATATTCTCGGAAACCGTGTCGCAGTTGAACCGGGCGTGGTCCGAGCTGACGGCCCGCATGCAGGACGCGCGCGACAACCCCGAGTGCGCCGCGCAGGAATTCGACGCGCTCCTGGACGGCACAGATCCCGGCATGACTTTCAAGCTGACCTACGATCCGGCGGAAAAGGCGGGAGTTTCCACGTCGCGGCCGCGCATGGCGATCCTGCGCGAACAGGGCGTCAACGGCCACGTTGAAATGGCCGCGGCCTTCGACCTGGCCGGCTTCGAAAGCGTTGACGTGCACATGACCGACCTGATCGGCGGCCGCGCAAAGCTCGACGATTTCGTCGGGCTGGTCGCCTGCGGCGGCTTCTCTTACGGCGACGTTCTGGGCGCCGGCAGAGGGTGGGCCAACTCGATTCTTTTCAACGAGAGGCTCAAGGAAATGTTCGCTCGCTTCTTCGCGCGCCCGGAGACCTTTGCGCTGGGCGTCTGCAACGGCTGCCAGATGCTTTCGCAACTCAAGGAAATCATACCCGGCGCGGCGCACTGGCCGCGGTTTGTCAGCAACAGGTCGGAGCAGTTCGAAGCCAGGTACGTCACCGTTGAGATTCTGCCTTCGCCGTCGGTCCTGCTCAGGGGTATGGAACACTCGCGCGTGGGCATCGCGGTGGCGCACGGCGAGGGACAGGCCGATTTTGAAGACCGCGAGTCCGAAGACGCCGCCGGCAACGCCGGCCTGGTTTGCATGCGTTATGTCGACAACCTGGGCCGGCCGGCCGACACATACCCATTCAACCCCAACGGCTCACGCGGAGGCGTTACCGGGTTTACGACCCTGGACGGCCGTGTCACCATCATGATGCCCCATCCCGAAAGGGGTTTTCGATCCGTGCAGATGTCCTATCGTCCCGCCGGAATCTTCGAAGGCGAGGAAGGCCCGTGGCTGCGGCTGTTCCAAAACGCACGCGCATTCGCGGATTAGTTTCCTTTCACCCCGGCCGCCGCGTGCTTCGGTTTCGAGAACACCACGCGCCTGTATCCCGCCGACATCAGTCTTGAGCTCAGAGCGCGCAGGGTTTCAGTCGGAATGTCATCCGGGACCTTGACGTTGATCAGCGTCTGCCCGCTCGCACCGGCGGTCTTGAGCGCCCGGGGCACGTCCTCGAACCGCAGAACCCTGTTGTGCAGGGTGCAAGTGCCGCCGGCGGAAACCGCAAGCTCCACCGACTGAGCCGATCCGCGGTCGAAGGCAACGCATCCCGTACCGGCGAAAATCAAAGCGGCAAGCACTGTCGCAATTCTTGTCATTTCGCATTCCCCGCGGGCTCGCAACGAGCCAGGTACGTGCGTATGTACTGCCGTACACCGTCCTCGATGGCCGTAAACGGTTCTTCGTATCCGGCGCCGCGGAGCTTCGTCATGTCGGCCCGGGTGTGGTACTGGTACCTGTCGCGAATGGCCGCAGGCATTTCGATCATCCTGATCCGGGGAGACCTGTTCATCGCGGCAAAGACGGCGTGGGCAAGATCCAGCCATGTGCGGGCGCGGCCGGTGCCGCAGTTAAAGAGGCCCGAGACTTCGGGACGATCGTGAAAGAAAAGAGTCACCGCGACCGCGTCCGCGACATAGACGAAGTCCCGCTCCTGTTCACCGTCGGCGTACTGCGGATGGTACGACTTGAAGAGCCTGATCTCTCCCGTATCCATCACCTGGTCGTAAGCCTTGCTCACGACCGAGCGCATGTCCCCCTTGTGGTCCTCGCGCGGACCGTATACGTTGAAATACTTCAGCCCGACGACTCGGTCTAAGATTCCCCTCTCCAGCGCCCAGAGATCGAACATCTGCTTTGAACGGCCGTAGAGATTCAACGGTTGCAGTCGCGGGGTGATTTCGTCCGAGTCCGAGTATCCCAGCGAACCGTCTCCGTAAGTTGCGGCGCTGGACGCGTATATGAACCGGATGCCGTGCTTCAGACACCATTCGCACAACTCGCGCGTATAAAGGAAATTGTTATCCGTGAGGTATGATTCGTCGGTTTCGGTGGTTGAACTGCACGCGCCCATGTGAAAGACCGTTGAGACGGGGTCGATCGTGTCCGATCTGAACGCCTTTCGAAAATCGTCCTTGTCCAGGTAGTCGCGGAATCTGAGCTCTTCCAGGTTGCGTCGCTTTGCTTCGCAGTCAAGGCGGTCCGCGACGAGCACGTCCTCGCAGCCCCTTGCGTTGAGGGTCCTGACGATATTGGCGCCGATAAACCCGGCTCCGCCGGTGACGATGAACTTCTCAGGCATCGCTTGTCCTGATCCTTTCGATAATATCGGAGGTCGACTTGCCCTTGACCAGGGGCGCCAGGACGACCTTGCCGCCGTGGGATTCCACGACCTCCCGCCCGCTGACATAGTGCGCCCAATCTTCTCCTTTTACCAGGACGTCCGGGATGAGCTCGGCAATCAGTGCGGCCGGTTCGTCTTCTTCAAAGATCACAACATAGTCCACCGCTTCCAGGGCCGCCAGCACCAGCGCGCGCTCGCGCGCGGGCACGATGGGGCGCGAGGGGCCTTTGTTCTTCTTGACCGAGGCGTCGGAGTTGAGTCCCACCAGCAGGGCGTCTCCCTGCCGGCGCGCGAATGCCAGGTAGCGCACGTGGCCGGCGTGAATAAGATCGAAGCAGCCGTTGGTGAAAACCAGCGTCCTGCCCCCGGCGCGCAGGCGCTCGCGCTCTTCGCTCAGGGACTCGCGGTTGATAATCTTCGACTCGGCGCTTCGCAAACCCATGTGCTGAAGACTACGGACGCCGATTCCTTCCGTCAAGACCGTTCGATTTCTTCGAAAAACGTTGTTTGCCCGTTGGCGCGTGGTTTTATACAAATCCGCTACGGCGAATTGATCGAAGAGTGCTTCAGGCTGGTGGATCCCCTGGATAGGACGGGGCGGCTATGACATCGACCGGCACGGCGAGATGATTGTCGCGGGACATTCCGGCTCCCGCCCGAACACCATGGGTCTGCCGCGCCGGGCCGGCCGATTATGCTGGCTTATAGAGCTGCGCTGTTCTAACCTACCCGCAGGTGACAGGTATGGCCGAAGACAGGAAAGCGTTTGTGGCGCCGGCGGGGGGTAACGGTCAGATCGAGCGGGCCAAGCAGCAGCTCGAGCGTATGATCGACCTGACTCCTCAGACCATGCTGCTCATGAACGGGGACGGAACCGTCGTGCGCACAAACCGTTCCCTTCTGAACCTGCTCGGGCTGCAGGGCTTCGGCGAAGTTCTCGGCAGACATCTTTACGAACTGTTCGATTGCGGCCAACCGCAATTCTTCGCCGAATTTCTCGCGGCCGAAGGCGGCTACGTGATCCGGGAAACGCGGGTCCGGATGCACGACGGAAAGATCCGAACGCTGGAGTTCAGTCTGGTGGGCAAGGATCGGCCCGAAGGCGCGTGCGTCGTCATCGTTCGCGATACCACTGAAGAAAAGGAGCAATCCGCGCGTGTCGAACAATCGTTCAAACACGAGGCCGTGCAGGCGTTGATGGGCGCCTTAATGCATCATCTCAACCAGCCTCTGACCGTAATCTCCGTCAGGGCGAAGCTTATGCAGCTTGAGTTGGAAAAGGGCCATGTCGAGCCCGCCGAGTTGAAAAAGACGCTCCAGGACATCATGGATCTGACGGTTCGGATGGCCGACATCCTGAAGAAGGTGGCCGACTCGCCGGTGTTCGCGACCGAGGACTATATCGAGGGTCTCGAAATCATGGATATCGACCGGTAGGATCGCCGGTCTACCCCAGGTCGGTTTGAATGCGCTTGCCGAGCTTGAGGTGATAACCGCATTGGACGCAAAGAACCGAGTCGCCCTCCAGGGGAGAGCCGCAGGCAGGGCATGCGGCCGTGCCCCCCTCATCGGAATCCCCCGTCTCCGCGGCCGGAGCGGGAACGGTGATACTGTTCCCGCAAGCGGGACATTCGATTGTCTCGCCGCCCATGTCCCCGGGGGCTTCGAGCGGCTGGTCGCAATGCTCGCAAGTGAATTCGATATCCGGCATGGTCACTCCCGTTCTTTTGCTATGCTGGTCGCAGAAACTATTTGAAAGAATTGATCCCGTCAAGGCAGCAATTGTGATTCCGGCTTCGGCGCCTGCCGCCTTGCGCGGCGGGAGGAGACTGTTTTGGGCGTCATTCGAGAAACCGAACCCGTCAAGCTCGTCTGTGGCGCCATCGGCGTCGACCGGGAGGCGGTCACTGCAGCAGAGGCGGCGATGTCCGCGCGTTACGGGGCAATCGACCTCGAGAGCGACTGGATTCCGTTTGAATTCACGGACTACTACGAGCCTGAGATGGGAAGCGGTCTTGTGCGCAGGTTCTTCTCTTTCGCGGAACTGATCGATCCCGCGGGTCTGCCGGGTGCAAAGCGGCTCGCGGACGAAATCGAAAAGCAACACGCCGTTGTCCGCAACGGTGTGCGGTGCAGACGCGTCAACCTTGATCCGGGCTACGTTGCCCCGAGCAAGCTGGTTTTGGCCTCGACCAAGGATTTCTCGCACCGGATATACCTCGGTGGCGGCATCTATGCCGAGGTCACCCTGAATTTTCACAGAGACGGGTTGACTTTTTTCGAATGGACTTTTCCGGACTTCAGGTCGGGCGCATACACGCCCTTCCTGCTGGAGGTCCGGCGGCGGCTGATGAGGCGGGCGGGGCATCTGCCCCGGCCAGCTTGAAAGGAACTTTGGTCCACATGAAGCGATATTCAATTTTTCACGTTCCGGTGTTGTCGTTTTTCTCGAGGTCTTTGTACTACGACGTTTGTCACAGATGGAAAGGTACGGGATTCGGCTACTTGTTCCTGCTCCTCGCCGTTTGCTGGATAGTCCCTATTGTCAAGCTTCACGAGCGTCTCTCGGCTTTTGTAGAGAACGAAGCGCCCAAGGTGGTTTCGCAAATACCAGTTGTTACTATTGCCGGGGGCAGGTTATCGATTGACGAACCGCAACCGTACTACATCTATGGACCGGATATGCGCGAGAAACTGGTTGTGATTGATGCCACCGGGGCCGTTACTTCACTTGAAGATGCGGATACGGTGGTCTTGATTACGGAGACTGGGGCGACTTTCAAGAAGAGCGACCTCGAGACGCGCACAATCAGTTTTCGTGAGATCGACGATTTCAGCCTGGATCAAGAGACGATCACGAACTGGCTTCGAATTGGAAAATCGTCGATTCCTCCCGTTTTCTACGTCTTTGCCGTTCTGGGCTCGTTCTCGGGTCGGATTGTACAGATTCTTGTTTACGGCGGCATAGGCCTGGTTTTTGCTTCTATGTTGAAGTCCCGGTTGGCTTACACGGCGCTCATGCGTATTGCCGTTGTCGCTGTCACTCCCTGCATCCTGGTCAAGACTGTTCTAAGCGCTTGCGAAATCACTGTACCGTTTGCGGGGTTCTGGTATTTCCTGGCTGCGATGTTTTTCCTTTTCTTCGGTGTCAAGGCAGCTTCTCAAGACGAAGCATCAGTCGGCGCGACGGATCCCTGGCGTGTTCAGCGCGGGATGTGATCAACGCCGGCGTAAGACAGGAGACATGGTATGATGAATGCGGGAAATGCAATGCCGGGCCTTTTGGCGGGGGGGCTTTTCTTCCTTGTCTGGATACTGATGATGGGAGGTATGATTGTCGGATGGATAATCTGCCTGATCGCCTTGTGGCGCGGGATGAAAGCACATGAGTCGATCGCGGCGAGCCTGAAAGCGCTGGTGTCCGGCCGCGAAGACGTCTCTGTCCGCAAGCAGGTCTGACGGAGCATCGGCTATGCGACGGCGGCGCGCCCCTTGACGTCGTCGTAGAAGGCCGCGAAGGCCGTTTGCATATATGGCACCAGCCACAGGTAACCGATAAAGAACGTCAGCATGCAGAGTAACGCCCAGCCGATGAATCGGCAATTGAGGCATAAGAATTTCCATTTGACGCCGCGCATCATCAGCCGGCTTTGTTTCATGGCATCGAAACAGTTTGTCGTCGAAGAATCGGCCAGGACGTAAAAGGTCATCGCCAGCATGTACGTGACCATTATCGCGACGATGATGCCGGGTACAAAGAGAACCGCGGCCAGCGGCATCATTTCCGCCCGCTTGCTCCAGGCAAAGAAGGCCATCAGGGCGATTCCCGGCAGAGCGGCACCAATCGTGCACAGTGCAATGATCAACTGTCGAAAGAAGAACGCACCGAGCGCCGCCCCATAGCGCGAGAAGCCGCTGCCGAGCATGGAGATCTCGGTTCCCTGCCGCCGTACAAGTGCCAGGAAGAAGATACACAATCCCAGGGAAAAAGGCGGCAGCAGGAGCAGTTGGAGTATGTTTCCCAGGAAGGGGATGACGGCACCCACCAGGCTGCTGACTATGCCGATGCCGATGGCGACCAGACCATAAAGCACGCACACTCCGATGGGCTGTCCCCAGTTGCCGGAAAGGCAGGCGCGGGCGTGGGCGGTAAGCTCGGCGTTTGGTGTTTCGCCCATGCCGCCCGGGACCGCCGCTTCGGCGGCTTCCGGGATGTGCTGAAAGAGCGAGGGTTCGCATTCGGCGCAAAAGTTAGCCCCCTGGTGCTCGACAAGCTGATCGGCCGGGAATTCGCGGCCGCAGTGGCGGCATGTATTCGCGGGCGGCGCGGCCTGCTGCCGTTGCGCGAGCTTCAGCTTCCTTTCGCGCTTGGGCGGCGTCCATGCGCCCGGTACGGCGGGGACGGCCGGCGGCGCGACTGCGGCGTAAGCCGCCCAGTCCTGCATGCCCTCGTGCCAGACCAGTGTGTCATCGGTTATCGTGCCGGCTTGAGCCAGCTTTGCCAGCGCCTGTTCGTCGACCGGGCCTTTCTGTTGGCCTTTTTCGGCGTAGTACCATTGCATACGGTTTCTCCGTTGATTTTTCCGTCTCAGTCCATAGAACATTCAGGCCCCAGCCCCGGGCCCCGCAAATTGGCGTCATACTTCGTCGAAGATCGCGAAAAAGTCAACATTCTCGGCTGCCAGTACGAATGCCGTGGGCGGCAGTCCTTCCGTGCGCGACATCAGACCGGCGTAGTAGTCCCGGTAGGCCGATGCTTCCTCGCCGGCCGCCGGCGCCCGCATGCCGAGAAACACAAGATCGGCGTCTCTTGAGTTCTCGCGTATCGCGGGGAAGACGTCTCCTTCGGCTTTCATCAGGACTTCCGCGCTGGCGCTGATGCGAACGCGAGCGATGAAATCGTCCAGCCGCTTCTGCACCTCGTCGCGCTCCTGTCCGCTCGAAACTATGCTCTTGATCAAGAGTTCGGCCCCGTTCCAGTCGGGGCTCTGCTGCAGCAGATGCGTCAGAGCCAGCATAAGTCCGAGATTCTGCTGTGTGCCATACCACCAGAGCACGATTCGTGCCGGTTCTTCCGGCAATGCGGCCTTGACGGTTTCATCCTCGCTCTCTCGGACGATGATCAGGTTCTGCTTCAACGCGCCGACGGTCTGTACGAATCGCGCGAAATCTTCGTAGTTCTCCGGACGCCCGGTGCGGCCGATCAGGATCGTGTTCGGTGCTATGGGACCGTACCCGTAGGTGCGAACCAGCATACGGGCGCCCTCGAGCGGGGAATCGGCCGGGTATACCTTGACGAGCGCCCGGATGCGGCGCTTGGCCAGGTAGTCCGCGATGGCCCCGGTGATGCTGTCCGTGCGTTCCGGCGCCGTATCCGGCGGCAACACCGTCGCGACCGTCATGAGACTGCGGTTATGCGCGATGGCGCTGGCCAGTTCAATAAGATGCCACCGGGCAGTGGGCGATCCGCTGAGAACCAGGATGTTGGGCTTCCAGGTTCGCTCGTCGACCTTTCCCTTGGCCAGGTTATGAATGGTCCAACGGGTAATATGCATCAGCAGGGCGTTGCGCAGATCTCCCCAGCGAGCCTTCAGGCTGCGCCTGCGCATTGCGAAGAAAACCGTTCCGCTGACAAATCCGGCGACGAAGGTCGCGCCGGCGTTGATCATGAACATGGCTGCGACACATAGAAACGCTCCGAGCAGGGAGACTATCCACGGAATACGGAAAGTCGGCCGCCAGGACGGCGGCCCCGTCAGTTCTTCGAGTCCGGCCGAGATGTTGAGCAGTCCGTACGATGTCAGGAAGAACATCGAAAGCACCGGCGCGATGAGGTTGAGGTCGCCGAGCAGAATGCCGGCCCCGGCCACGAGAAAAGCGGTTGCCGTAGCAATTCGGGGATCGTTGCCGGGGCCGAAACCTTTGGCGAGCAAGCGAGGAATCACGCGGTCGCGAGCGAGAGCCTGCAGTGTGCGCGGGGCGCCGAGAAGTGCTCCCATTGCGCTTGAGAGCGAGGCCGCCCAGACCCCCAGCACGATCAGGCTGCCCACGCGGGCCACGTGGCGCATGATCATGGGTTCCGCTAGCAGGATCTGCCGGTCGGCGACCAGGTATGCCAGGAAGCATGGGATGATCATGTAAACGGTATAGCCGGTCAGGACGGCCGCGATGGTCCCGCGCGGCAGGGCGTGCGAAGGGTTCTTCAAGTCTCCCGACATGCAGATCCCGGCTTCGATTCCCGTCACGGCCGGAAAGAACACCGCGAACACCGCCCAGAAGTGTTTCGGAGCAATGCTCCGGGCGGGCGCCGAAAGATGATCGGGTGCACCGCCGAGAAAGAAGGACACCAGGGAGATACCAATCATCGCCATGACGAAAAACTGCACCTTGAGCGCGAGATCGGCCGACTTGTAGGCTATCGCGGTCAGAATCACCAAGGTTGCCAGGCCGACGATTTGCGCGGAGTGCGCCGCGGCGGCGTCGGCTGCTGTCCGGGGTAAACCCGCCAGAAGTATTAAGTCCGGCACGCACCGCGGGAATACGTTTATGACCGACTCGGCAAAACCGGCAGTGTAGAAAGAGATTCCGAGCGCCTGGGCAAAAAACAGAGGCAGACCCACGGCGGCTCCGGCTTCAATGCCGAGAGACCTGGATATTATGAAATACGCGCCCCCTCCTTCGATCCTGCGGTTGGTGGCAAGCGCAGAGAGGGACAGCCCCGTAAGAAAAGTTATCATGGAAGCGAGCGTGACGATCAGCAAGGTCAGCGGCAGGCCCACGTTGCCGAGCACCCAGCCGAAACGAAGGTACATCACCACGCCCAGAATGGTTAGAATGCTGGGAGTAAATACGCCCTTGAAGGCCCCGAACTGGTAACCGACGGGCCCGTTGGATCTGGGATCCGTTTGCGGCATGACTGAAATCTATGAGAAACCGCGCCGCATGGCAAGGAGTTGTAGCATGGCATTGGATACGGAGCGGAAGTCTACGGGCTGAAGATCACGCGGTGCTTCAGCGCCGGCACACGGGCGCGGACCGAAGCGAGAACGCCCGGATCGAGGCGCGCACGCACAACGGTCTGCTCCGTACCGGCCCGGCAGAGCACTTCTCCCCACGGGCCCACGACCATGCTGTGTCCGTGGCTCTTGACGCCCGTCGCGGGGTTCCTGCCGCACTGGTTCGGGGCGACCACAAAACACTGATTTTCGATCGCACGCGCCCGAATCAGTACTTCCCAGTGATCCTTTCCGGTCCTCTGAGTGAAATTCGAAGGCGCTAACAGCAGTGCGGCGTCATGTGCCGCATAGTAACGGAACAGTTCCGGGAAGCGCAGGTCGTAACAGATCGCAAAGCCCGATTTCCACCCCTCCAGGTCGGCCAGCGCGGGTTCTCGACCGGGCTCGTACGAGTCGGCTTCGCGAATACGGGCGCCGTCTTCGAGGCGGGCCTCGAACAGATGTATCTTTCGATATTTGCCCGCTATCGATCCGCCTCTGTCGAATAGAACGGAGGTGTTGTAAACGTGCTCGCCGTCGCGTTCAATCAGGCTTCCCGCCAGCAGCCAGGCTCCCAGTTTCCTCGCCGACTCGGCCAGTCGTTCGCAAACCCGGCCTTCGAGCGGTTGTGCGGCGGCGCGGTAGTAGCCTGCGTCGCCCCGTCCTGTCACCACTTCAGGCAGGGCCACGAGATCGGCGCCCGCCGCGTCCGCCAGCAGTTTTTCCAGTCCGGAAAGGTTCTCTTCTTCATTCGGACCAGCGCTGTTCTGCACGACAGCCACATCCAGTGTCTTCATCATGACTCTCCGGAAAGCGTTGATTATAAGCCGTTTCCTCACTTCGCATCATGCAGGAGTTCGACCACGGTCTCAAAAAGAGCGGTTCGCGGGAACATGTCGAACAAGCGCGCCCGCCGCACCGCGTATTTGGCTTCGCGCAGGCGGCCCAGGTCCCGCGCCAGTGTGTCGGCCGCGCATGAAACGTAAATTAAACGTGCGGGGGGGCATCGGCGGATCACGTCGATGACCTCTTTTTCGAGGCCGCCGCGCGGCGGGTCCGCGATGAGCGTTACCGAACCGGGGTCCGCTGTTTCCATGGCGCGACGCAGGCCGGCCGCGGCCGGCGCGGCAAGGAAGAAAACGCGGCGACCGGGGGCAAGATTGCTTGCGTTGTGCTTCGCGGCGCGCACGGCGTCATGGTCCATGTCGATACCGAGTACCTCACCGGCGCCGGCCAGCGCGGCCCCGACGGCAAACAGCCCCACACCGCAATACAGATCGACGACACGGTCCGTAGTTCCACCCGCGGCAAGGTCAAGCACGCACCGCATCAGTTTGCCCGTCACAGCGTTGTTGACCTGGAAGAAACTTCCCCACGGAACGCGGATCTCCCCCGCTTCGGTCGATTCGGTAAGCCATCGTGCACGCCGGTCGGCGCGGCCGCGAAAGTGAACCACGCCGTCATGCGGCGTATAGCGGAAAGTGTGGCGGATGCGGGGGCCGGCGGTGCCTGCGTTTGCCCCCATCCCGGATCTTACGGCATCCAGGGAGGCGTTGATATCGTTGACCGCTATGGGGCATGACTCCACATCAATGATCGTCCGGTTGTCGGCTCCGACATATCCCATCACGCGGCAGTCGCCCAAGTTGCCTTCGTGCAGCACGATCTTGTTGCGGTAGGCGGTCTCGGCCGGGGAAGGAACCGGGTTGTCGAAACAGGTTGCCGGGACGCCGGCGTGGTGTTCAAGCATTTCGGTCAACTGCGACTGCTTCAGGCGAAGCTCCTCACTGTAAGCCACGTGCTGATACGCACACCCCGGACACGGCCGGGCGATTCCCGGGGCAAAGGCCAGCGGGCACGCCGGGGATATCCTAGCGGGAGAGGGCGACACCACTTGCGTCAGGTCCGCCGCCATGTACCTGCGGCGCCGCTCAACAATGCGGGCACGCACCGTCTCGCCCGGCAGCGTTCCGGGAACGAAGCACACCATCCCGTCGACGCGCGCCAGACCCTTGCCGCGGTAGACCACACCTTCAATTAGAAGCTCCACTGTTTGCAAACAGCATGTGTCCATTCCCGCTGAGTTTACACATCGTCAGGCGAGGCACAAAGCATAATGCGGTGTAATCCGATACGCTATCATACCGGCCCGCCTCAGGGCCGCAAAACCGGATTGTCCTCGTCCGCCGGATTGAAAGCATCCTCCAGGTCGCCTTCCTTGTATATGTTTGCGCCGCCGCCTTTGTTGACGACTATAACGCCGAGTTTGCCGAAGGGCGGATTTTCCGTCAGGGCGCCGTTGAGCGAATCGTTCAGGTTGTTGATTTCCAGGTTCCTGGTGAAAAGCACCGGCGTCGCGGTTCGTGTGGAATCCGTTATGTCGAGCGTAATGCACCATGCGTTGTGATCCGCCGTGAATTGAGACGCATCCAGCCCCCTGGCCGCGGCCAGCCCGTAGGCCGAGAAGAAGTCGAACGGAACGTCGACATACTGGTTGGACACCGCCCAGATCCAGTAATCCGTGGAGTTCGCAAACGTCTGAGCCCCGGTCGATTTCGGAAACACCCGCGCCCCGTCTATTTCGGCCGCAAGCAGGGACTGATAGAGATTCCTGCCGTTGTTCAGCGCCTTGGCCATCCGGCCCTTGTTCAGGGCCGCCTGAACAGCCGGGAACAACAGAGCCGCCAGGATCGCGATGATCGCGATTACCACGAGCAACTCTATGAGCGTGAATCCTTGTACATTCTTCCATCGCTTTCGTGCTTTCATCTTACACTCTCCCTTCTGGTCGATTTTCGTTCGCCTCCCCTTGTCGACGGATCGCCGCACTGCCTCTTACCTCCTTTCCTTGTCGATTTTTTCGCCGTCTGCGGCGGCGCCGCCGTCTTCGGACTTGATCAGCTTTCTCAGTTTGAGGGCATCGGCCTGGATCTGGACGTATCCGCAAGCCGTGCAAACCCGCGCCTTCGTCGGGACAAGAGCCTCGCTCAAGACCCAGAACCTGGCCTTGGAAGGCCTGAAGTAGAGGTTGCCGATGCCCTGCAGATGGCCGTCCTCCAGCCAACTGTTTCCGCAGCAGGCGCACCTGCCCGCCGCTGCCTCGGCCTCCTTTCTGCCCGTAGTCTTTTCAACCACGGCATCAAGACCCTCCCTGGAAAAACGGGTGGCCCCGCCTACCTTGTAGAAGGACAGCAACCCCTCCTTCATCCACCTGAATATGGTCGGCTGGCTGACATTCAGGTAATCGGCTGCCTGTGAGATGCTGTACCACCCGGACTCACCCATCCTCGAACTCAGTTCCATGATTAGCCTCCAGCAGTACTCTCATTAACTATTCTGAGATTTTATATACTATTAAATGCTATCATTACAACAAAAAAATAAGTTTTTTTGTGACAGCGTTCCAGGCTATTGAGTTACGGCGAGCGGGTCGCATTCGAGAGCCGCCGGCATGAGGTCCCCATGTTCCGGAGTACTGCAGTGTTGGAGTAATGGGTTGCGGGACTCAAGTCGTTACACGGCAATGAGATCTACTCTTGCCCCAGCACTCCAGTATTCCATAACTCCAGCATGCCGTCAGGCAGGTTGGGCGAAAACGGCTACCGCAGGTCTTCCTGCGCCTTTTCAGGGAGCAGGAGGCAGTTGCCCGGAATGACCTGACGTTCGATGCCGGGGCCTTGCCAGGCGACGGAGAGGCTGTCGCCGCCTCCGGCTTCCTTATGCAGGGCTTCGATATAGTAATCCTTGCCGGATTCGAGCAGGATGGGTTCTGATTTCTGCTCCGGGTAAAGATCCCACTGACCGTCGTCAGTTCGTTCCGGCACGGAGGCGATAAGCGCCTTCTCCGCGGAAAGCCGTCCCGGGCTGAGCCAGAGTTCGCTTTTGTCGTCGCTCGCTATCCAGAAAGTGTAATCTCCCGTCTCGGGGGGGCGCACGTACCCCGAAATCCGCGAGCCGTAATTGTCGGCCCAGTTGGCGGGCGCGGAGAATGCGTCAATCCGGCGGGCCGTGGTCGGTTTTTTCGGGAAGGTCGCACAGCCGGTCAGATCGGCGACTTCGGCGCCTTCAATACCCGTCCAGACTTCGTACAGGATGTATCCCGTCAAGGTATGCGTGTAGGATGCGGTTGCGGCGCCGGCGTTGGGTTTGCGGGCGCGGTCCTTGATGCCCGAGGCGCTCACGCTGTAGGCCCCGCGTTCCGTCAACCGATCGGTTTCAAGCAGAACTGAACGACCGTCCCTGAGCAGGCGTGCGGCCCGGACGACAATGCCGGGATCAACCTTGTAGGCAGCCGGCCGCGCGGCAGTGCGCGCCGCGACGGGTTCGTCAAAGACTACAAGGATTTCATCCGGCAGGCCGGTTCCCGTGACTGATTTTATGACGGGCGCAGCCGCATCTCGGACAACCGAGATTACGGTTCTCGCTGCGCGGCTGACGGTGACTCCGTCGGTTGCGCGCCAGGTGAAGCCGTCCGGGCCGATGTAGTGAACCGCCGGCGTATAGAGATAGTGCCGGCCCACCTTGTGTTCCAGCATTCCCGGCTCAGGCCCCTCGACGATCGAGGTTTCGACGTACATAGGCTGCCCGTCGGGGAATGTCACGGGAAGCGAAATGAGGGCCGGCTTATTTTCGACGATTTCTACGGTCGCGTTCGTGACGGTGGGCGGTACAAATTCGCGCTCGATCTCGACGCCGGCAAGGAGCGGCCTGCCGCGCAGCGCGGTCAGGACGAAATGCATGCTTCCCATCGCCCGCACTCCTCTGAACTCACGCGTTAAGGCTTTGTGTGCGGCGCCGGCTTCGTTGAAAATATCGAAGTTCTCGAGCAGTTTTTCGCCGGCAACTTCGACGTGGAATACGCGCTCGCCGGCACGGATCGCACTGTTCTCGGCAAAGTGCAGACGGATGGCGTACTGCCCGTAGGAAAACCGGTCGTCGTGCAGCCGCACGTTGAAATCGGTAGCGCCGGACCAACCCGAGACGTAGAGCCATGGGTCGACTGTGCCGTCGATCCCGGTGAAATCCGGATCGCCGCAGAAGAATACCGTGTCCTCACTCGGTTCTGCTTCGACGGGCACGTCCATTACGAGTTCTCCGCTGAACGGTCGCGGATAGGCCAGCCACAGCTTGCCTGCCGAGTCCCGGCGGTCACCGGGAGCGCCGAGATTAACGGCCAGACGCTTTACGGGCCGGTTGCCGCCCGGAGAGCTGTAGACTCCCCAGACATTCTTGTCGGGACGCGGATGAAGGACGGTGACGCCGGCGATCCCGCGGGGACCGGTGCAGCCCGAGCCGGCGTGGAACATCGCAACGACTCCCTCGGCCGGGACGCAGTCGGTCCGGCAGTCCTCACGCTGCAGCCCGAACGGGACGGTCCCTGAATCGGTATCGAGATCGTACCATGCTGCCGGTCCCGCCCGCCCGAAAAGCATGTGGGCGGCGGCTGCAAGACAGCCGCCGGCGTGGCCGCCGGGCCGCGCCATCCGCCATTTCGCATCAACGCCGGTCACGGCGTTTGTGCGCAACAGTTCCGCGCCGGTCTGCAGGTCGTACGCCCATGGTTCGGCAACGACCATCTGGCCGACTATGACCGGCCGGCTGCGGTAACCGTCCGGCCGCGACCAGAGAATCCTGCCGTTCCTGGTATGCAGCGCCAGCAAACCGCCGGCGGGGGAATCCGCGGCAGAGATCCCGTTACGCGAAGTATCATTCGCAGGTTGTTCGTGCAGCAGCAACACGCGATCGGCCGCCATCGCGGCCGGGTCTCCGCCGGCCGCACCGGCTGTGATACCGCCGGCCGGACAGACCGGTCTGGTCCAGCGCACTTTCCCCTTGCGGGCATCGAGACACACCACGAGCCGCACGTCCGGCGGCGACGATCCCCCTGCCGCACCGCTGTCTTTTTCCGCGGCGGCCCATTCGGACAGAGCTTCCTCGCGCTGTGCCGCGGTGACGGAACCGCCGAGGTAGAAGAGCCGCCGGTCGGCGATACAGACCGTCGACGGGGCAATGCCCTTTGCCTCGTGCACCCAGGCGGTTTTTCCGTTGCGCGTATGAATCGCAAAGAGTGCGCTATCGCCTCGCCTGTCACCGGCCTTGACGCTGCCGTATAATAGGCCGTCAAAGCACGCCAGATAGTTCCACGTCCCGTCCGGCAGACCTTCGGGAATTGAGTACACGGCGATCGTATCGCCGCCCGACTTATCGAGACGCACGCATCGATCAGCGGCGGCGGCGTAGATGCCGTCAGTGTCGGCGGCAAGCTTGCCGTGTACGCCGGTCAAGCCGGCCGGATCGGCGGCGTCCGCTATCTTGCGCTGCCATATTTTGAGTCCGTTATAGGCATCGCAAGCCTTCACGATGTTTTCGTTGCGCACAAATATGCGCCCGTCCAGGATGAGCGGCGTGACAGCCTGGGAATGGCCCCCTTGTGATCTATCGATATCGGCGGAGCCGAACCAGAGCACGCTCAACGCTCCGCTGATTCGCCTGTCGCCGCTGCAGGCTGTATTGCCGGCTTCGGCGTACCGGTGGGTCCAGGCGCCCGCGCCGGGCAGGGGTCCCCGGACGACCTTCGCCAGATTGCCGTCCAGCGAGATCCTTGTATCAGGCTCGTTCACATCCGATACGGCATCGGACAGATCGTCCAGCCACTTTTTCAGAGAAGCGCTCTCCTTCCAGTTCCCGGCGCCGGGCGCGGCGGGAACGGCGCCGACGCAAGCCGTCCCGCCGCGCGGCTTGAGCACCCGCAGCACTTCCGCGGCCGGCGTCGGCACTCCCTCGTCGGGATCGGTCCGGCAGACTACCAGGTCGGCGAAGTAATCCGCGCAGGGAAGCCTCTCCAGCCCGCGGCGGAAGACCGCGGCCCGCGTTCCGTAGACGCCGGCCTGCGTCAGCCCGTCGCGCGCCCGCGAAACGATATCCTCGTCAGGATGAAGGACATAGATCGTCAGTCCGGTTTGCTTGACCAGTTCGAGCGCCAGTCGGCCGTCGCCGCCCACAATCAATGCGAATCCGCGCGTGACGCCTGTATCGCGCAGCAGGTCTTCCGCGGCCCTGGGATATGCGGCGGTGAGTCCGTCGCGCTGAAAGGGATTCACCGCGACGGACGGCTTCACCTCGCGTTGCGTTCCCTCGCGGCCTTCGATGTAGCAGTGGATGGCTCCGTCGCCGGTGCTGACGAAGAGACGGCGGCGGGCCGCCGCCAAACCCAGCGCGCGACCTTCGATTTCCGTCGACCATTTCTCTTCGCCGGTCGAGCGATCGAACGCCTGCAGTCGGCCGTCGCCGCCCGCAAATACAAAATCCCGTGTTACCGCGATCGCGTCGCCCGTGCAGGGGGTCCGCCACAGGGCGGCCAGTGACGAACCGGACTGCCATTCCGAGACCTTGGCCGCGACAAGCTGCTTACCGTTCAGGTAGTACATTGTATCGCCGTCCACGGCCAGTCGAAGCAGATTGCCCCTTGCGAGGCCGGCGGTCGGGCCCTCCGTCCGGAGCAGTGCGCCGTCGGCCTGTCTCGCGCATACCAGGCGGTCGCGAGCGCCGAAGAAGACATCTTTGCCCAGGACTATGCAATCGCCGGCGAACACGCCCTCGGTCCACGCGTCGAATCCGGCCTGGAAAAGGAATCTGCCGTTCTTACGGTCGAAAGCCGCTGGTCCGGAAAGTGCCGAAGGAAGGAAGATGCGTTCTTGCGACACCAGTATACAGCCCCGCGGCGACACTGTTCCCAGCCCGCCGCGGCCGTAGTCGTTGTTCTTCCAAAGCAGGCGGCTGTCGGTTGCGTCGACGGCGTAAAGATAGACTCCTTCGGACGGAAAAATCCCCGCCCCGAAATAGGCCGTGCCGTTGTCGACCGTAACACCGGTGCGGACGGGCCAGAGCGAGATCAGCTTGCCGTGGCCCGCAACCCGGCGCGGCGAAGGCGCGGCCGCGAAGGTCCACACTTCCCGGCCGCGATCGGCGTCCACGCAGTAAACATTGCCGTCATCCGAACCGGCGTAGACCAGGCCGTTGTGAACCGTGGGCGCGATCCGCACCGGTCCTTCCGTGTAGACTTCCCAGCGTATCTCGCCGCCGGCGGCATCAAGCGCATAGATCTTGTAGTCGGCGGACGAACCGAAATACAGGACGTCACCGGCAACGGCTACGTGCAACGTGTCGTCACAATCGCGGCGGGTTACCCCGTGCCGCTCGCCCCATGCTCGCGCAGGAGCGGCCGGCGGTTTGAAGACCCAGCTCTGCCGCAGCGGGGGGCGAATCGGGTCGGAACATACGCCGCTGCGGCGGTTGTCGTGACGGCAGGTGGGCCAGTCGTCTCCGCGTGTTTCCGCCGCGCGGCAGAAGAAGAGGCCGGCAATTGCCGCCGCCAGCAAGTTTGCGCACCGATGCATCGGCTAGTAACTCTTCTCGTATTCTCCTTTGCCCAGTCGTTTCAGCTTGTGAAAGCCGGCGCTCTTGGCGCGGTCGTCAAAGCCGCTGCGCGAAGAGCCGACCGCCGGCGCCGAGATCATTTTTTTTACCGGCGCGCCGCATTCAGGGCAGACTGCGACGGGAAGGTCCGAGGTACGCACCAACGTCTCGAAGCCGCCGCGGCAGAACTTGCAGGCCTTGCGACTATCGACGGCCCGGTATTCAAAAATCGGCATGCGTAAGACCCTTTCTCGCGCAAATGTACGCCGATTCGTGCGGTCTTTCAAATTGAAATTGGCGCCGGCCGCCCGCTTCGGGGCAGGCGTTTTTTGTTGGACGCATAATGTTCACGGGTGTAGAAATGCGGGCGGATTGCCGGGTGCGGTTGCGGTTATTGACTGGAAATGTGCGGCGCCCGCGCGGGATAGAAAGGAGTTCAGCATGATTCGCAGACTGCGTATGGGTATGATTGGCGGCGGACCGGGCGCCTTCATCGGCGAGGTGCATCGCAAGGCGGCAAGGATGGACGGCCGGATCGACCTGGTGGCGGGCGCCTTTTCCGGCAACCCGCGCAAGAGCAGGCAGACCGGGCGCGAGCTGTGTCTGGACCCCAAGCGCACCTACACCGACTACCGGGCGATGATCGAGAAGGAATTGGGACTCGATCCGGCGGAGCGCATCGATTTTGTGGCGGTCACGACGCCAAACGACTCCCACTTTCCGATCGCGCGCGATTTCATGGAGGCCGGTTTTCACGTGATGTGTGAAAAGCCGATGACAATGACGGCGAAGGAGGCCATGGCCCTGGCGGGTGTCGTAAAAAAGACGCGGCGGGTTTTCGGGTTGATGCACAACTATACGGGTTATCCCATGGTCAAGCTGGCGCGCGACATGGTGCGGCAGGGCGACATCGGGAAAGTGCTGAAGATCGTGGTGCAGTATCCGCAGGGCTGGCTGATCCACCCGATCGAGCGGTCGGGGCAGCGGCAGGCGTCCTGGAGGACAGATCCCAGGCGGAGCGGGGCGGCGGGCTGCATGGGCGATATAGGGACACACGCCGAGAACCTTGCGGAGTATATCACCGGTCTGAAGATAAGGGAAATCTGCGCGGACCTGACTACTTTCGTCAAGGGCAGGCGGCTGGACGACGACGGCAATTGCCTGGTTCGCTTTACACGCGGGGCCAAGGGCATTCTGCACGCCAGCCAGGTCTCGATAGGCGAAGAGAACAATCTTGCGATATGGGTCTACGGCGAAGAGAAAAGCCTCGAGTGGCATCAGGAGCATCCGAATTACCTGTATGTGAACGTGATAGACGGCCCGACGCAGATCTGGAAGCGCGGCAACCCGTACGTCGGCGAGAAAAGCCCGGCGGCGGAGCGCGGTACAAGGCTGCCTTTCGGGCATCCCGAGGCGTTTATCGAAGCTTTCGCCAACAACTACTGCAACTTCGCCGACACGTTGCGCGCCAGGCTCGAGCGGACGAAAGCGGATCCGCTCGCTCTTGATTTCCCGACGGTGTCCGACGGTGTGCGCGGGATGAAATTCATTGAGGCCGTGGTCAAGTCATCGGCAAAGAACGCGGCCTGGGTAAAGATCAAGTGAGCCGTGACATTTTGCGGCCGCGGGCAGTTGTTTGAAGAACGTCCCATTCACGCGGATGCTCTGCGTTTTGGCCGCCTGGGCCATGCCGGCTGCTCGAGCGGCGGCGTGGGGGCCGTCGGCGCATGCCTGGCTGGTCCGGCAGTCGCTCGGTCCGGACGCGGATGACGCGCCGGTTGGTTTCGCCGTGCTGGGATCGGTCACACCCGATTTTTTCTGGTACATGGCCGACACCGGTGCGATCGGCTACGAGACCGCTTACCGCCTGCACGGCGTGACGGAAGCGCCTTGCGTCCTCGATTCCACGATATTCTTCTACGAATTCTTCAGCGCAACCTATGCGGAAGGCGATGTCCGGATGGCATACATGGCCGAAGGGATCAGGACTCATGTATATGCCGACGTAGCGGTTCACAACACGCTGAACGGCTGGGTGGAAGGGCAGGGGATGTGGGTCGATGCCTTGCGGAAGAAGACCGGCATCGCCGACCGCGAAGCGCTCCACCTGGCCGTCGAATTCGCGGTCGATTCTCTGCTGGTACGGGCGTTCGGCCCGCAACTGGGATCGACCGATACAGGCATGCTGCCCGACGAACTGCCCGCGCTGAGGCAGTTCGAGGAGTACTTCTCGCTTCTGCGGACGATGGAGGCCTTGGCCGGAGTGTATGGCGCCTACCTGTTACGGATGGACGAGAATCCGCCGGCAAGCGGCAGTCATTACTCGGAAGCGCTTCCCGCTACGGCTTCGCCGTATGCGCGGGCCGCGGTAGTTCTGCTCCGCTATCCGCGCGAAATACTCGAAACTGTTACTTCAGGCGGGATGAACTGGGAAGAAGCCCTGACCGAAGTCGTTGCATCCCTGGCGCAATAGAAGTAGTATTCCCTCTTGCCGCGCGCGACGGCAGGCGGCAAGGCTGCAAAAGGCATTCACGGGAAAGAGAGATTCTTCATGGCAAGAGTGCTGCTGGTTGACGACGACGTCGGGTTCCTGGATGTCCTGACCAGGCTGCTGACTGTTCGGAAGCACGAAGTTGTTACCTGCACGAGCGGTCAGGAGGCCTTGGAGGCGCTCGGAGAGGGAGTCTTCGACATGGTCATTTCCGACCTGATCATCGGTGAATTCGGCGGGTTGAAAGTTCTGGAGGCCGTGCGTGACCGGATGCCGCAGGTGCCGGTTATCGTGCTGACCGGATATGCCACGGTTGAGAGCGCGCTGGCCGCATTGCGAATGGGCGCTTTCGACTATGTTACCAAACCTTTCAAGATTGATGCGTTCATAGAGACCGTTGAAGGAGCGCTGGCGTGGCGGGCGGCGGCCGGCGAGAGCAGTCCGCCGTCGATAGAGTTGGTTTACGGGCTGGAGGATGTGATAGCCGCCAGCGCTGAGATGCAAGCGGTCTGCAAGGTTGTGCAGCGCGTGGCCCCTTCGGACGCCACGGTGCTGGTGACCGGCGAGAAGGGCGTGGGCAAACTGCACGTCTGCCGCGTGATGCACCGTTACAGCCTGAGGCGCGAGGCGCCGTTTATCGAGGTGAAAAACGGCAGCCGCGACGAGAAGAAGCTGACGGCCGAATTGTTCGGTTCGGAAGACGCCCGGCCCGACGGTCCGCAAACCGGCCTGGTGGGGCGAGCCCATGAGGGTACTTTGTGCCTGGTCAACGTTGAAGATCTGCCGCTCGGCATTCAGCAACATCTACTGGCAGCGTTAGGCAAGGGAAGCGTGAAGGTCGATGAAGCCGGCAAGGAAGTTCCTCTCAAAGTGAGGCTTATGGCGACGACCGCCGCGGATCTGAAGTCGGCGGCCCGACAGGGCGATTTTGACGCGAAGCTGTACGATCGATTGAGCGCGATTTCGCTGGATCTGCCGCCCCTGCGCAAGCGGCGCGCGGATATTCTGCCGCTGGCGCGGCACTTGCTGATCAGGCACGCCGGAGATCAAGAAGAAGCGCCGCGGATCAGCGCCGAAGCAGCTTCAGCATTCAAACATTACGGCTGGCCCGGAAATGCGTCGGAACTGGAGGAAGCGATTGTTTATGCGATGAAGTCTTGCGCCGGCAAGAATATGGAATTTGACTGTCTGCCCGAATCCATAGCCGCTTCCTGCGCCGGGCAGGCAACAACCGTTACCGTCACGGGCGAAAAGCTGCGCGGTCGCTCCCTGCGATCCTTTCTGAGATCTCAGGAAGCCAGGCTGGCGAAGAAGGTAATGGGAAAAGTCGTCAAGGAAAGCTGATTGGCAACCCTTCTCCAATTCGGTTTTCTGGGGCTGCTATGCCTGGGCGCCGGATGCAGCCACACCCCGCAACCGGTCATCAGCGACAAGTTTTACCAGTCGGACGGCCGTCCGGTATGGTGCCAGCCCCGTTACACGGACAGCAGCAAGCGCAAGATTCTTCACGGCACCGCCAGGTACTGGTATCGCAGCGGCGGGCCGCGGGACCGGATCGGCTACCGGCACGACGTTCTCCACGGGGAATGGACGCACTGGTACGAACACGGTCCAAAGGCCTTCCGCTGCAACTATCGCAACGGCATCCTGCACGGCCGCGCAACCGTCTGGGACCGGGACGGCGCCACGGTCTGTGACGGAGGCTACCGTTACGGTTCCGAGCATGAAGGATCTTTCTATCGTCCGGCTCCGGAGGGATCGGGGCCGGCATATATGGCCGGGGAGATCGTAACGGTTGCCGGGGCTGAGGTCGTAAATCGCACAACCCTGACCGATCTGCCCCCGGAAGCCGTTGTGGCGCTGCGCGTGTTCTGGGAACGCAAGCCCCCGAAGTTCTGAGAACGCCGGCCGTTTGCACAAAGGACGGCATGGGCGTCCTTTCCGACACAATCGTTACAACTCAGCACGGGAGCCTTGTTTTGGATGCATGGGAAATGTAATCTGCTATTGCGCTCCGGTCAGGCGAGCCGATGATGCGGGCGTTTGCCGGTCTGTTAAACGGAAAGGGGTAAGCCCGTGAAACAATGTCCCAAGTGTCGGCGCGAATTGAAACCCGCCGATATCGGTCCTGTTGAAGTTGAAGAGTGCCCCGGTTGCGGGGGCGTTTGGTTCGATAAGGACGAGTTGCGAAGAGCGGAAGACTCCATGGATTCCGATCTCGGCTGGCTTGACCTTGATATCTGGAAGAACGAGAATGAATTCAGCTTGACGGATTCAGCCCGCGAGTGTCCGACGTGCCGCAAACCCATGGCCAGTGTCGCCTATGGAGAAACCGCCGTAGTTATTGACTGCTGCCGATCGTGCAAGGGCACCTGGCTGGACAAGGACGAGTTCAGGAGAATTGTCGCCGCGCTCGAGGAAGAGGTGAGCGGCAAGTCGTTCTCGGACTACGTAAAACAGGCTGTTCGAGAAGGTGCTGAGCTTTTTACGGGTCATGAATCTTTCATTTCCGAATGGAAGCACTTCGTGACGGTTCTGCGCCTCATGCAGTATCGGCTGTTCGTCGAGAAACCCGGCCTGCTGGGTACGATTACCGGCGCGCAGAAGAGCGCGCAATAGCAGTAAGTCCGAGAGACGGCTGAGGAATTCTTCCGGGGAATGGTGAATTCAGCGCGGGGTGAAAGGTGCTCAAGGCGGGTCTTGTATCGATTACGTTCAGAAAACTTGAGCCGGCGCGGATCGTGAGGCTGTGTGTCGAGTCGGGACTGGCCGGCATCGAATGGGGCGGGGATATCCACGCGCCGCACGGGGATACGGCGAGGGCGCGCGAGGTCGGTGAAATGACCAGGGACAACGGACTGGCCGTGGCAGCCTACGGATCATACTACCGCGCTGGACATGATGAAGTTGATTTCGATGCCGTGCTGGAAAGCGCCCTGGCCATGCAGGCTTCGCTGGTGCGTGTCTGGGCGGGCCGGCGGAGTTCGGACGACAGCGATGCGGCCTACCGGGAAACCGTGACGGAGGATCTGCGTTCGATTTGTGAGAAATGCCTGCGGGAGGGAATAAAGGTTGCGACCGAATGGCACGGCAGAACGTTGACCGATACGGCGGAATCGGCCCGCGCACTGTTCCGGCAAGTCAACCATCCGAACCTTCGCACTTATTGGCAACCGCGTGCCGGCGGAACGCCCGAAGACTGTCTGCGCGATATGCAAGCGGCGTTGCCGCATCTGGCGGGAGTGCACGTGTTCCACTGGCGCCCGCAAAGCGGTGAACGCCTGCCGCTGGCAGACGGCGAAAACATCTGGCCGGAGTACCTCGCCGGGGCGGCAGGTAATACCGACGGCTATGCACTTCTGGAATACGTGCGCGACGACGACCCCGCCCAATTGGCGCGGGATGCGCTGGTCTTACGCCGGTGGCTTTCGTAATAGAACAAAAGGGAACGGCAGATGAACAAGGACGACCTCATCGTGATCGGCGGGGCAGGCGGATTCATTGCAGGCGCGCTGGCGAAGTATTTCCGGGATAGCGGCTTCACGCGCATCAGGGCCATCGACAAAAAGCCGTTGACGGAGTGGTACCGGGCGACGCCGGGGGTTGAGAATCTTTGCCTTGACTTGAGCAGGGAGGAGAACTGCCGAGCGGCATGCAGGGATGCCTTCGAAGTCTACAACCTTGCCGCCGATATGGGGGGGATGGGCTTTATCGAAAGTTTCCGGGTCGAATGCCTGCGAAGCGTGCTGATCAACACGCATATGATCGAAGCGGCTTATCAAGCCGGCGCACAACGCTATTTTTTCTCCTCCTCGGCCTGCGCTTACAATACGGAGCTGCAGAAGGACCCGGACTGCAGGGCGCTGAAGGAGTCGGACGCGTATCCGGCCATGGCGGAGCGGGGGTACGGCTGGGAGAAGCTGATATCCGAGATGTTCTGCCAGGAGTATTGGGCCGAGCGCGGACTCAAGACGGCCATTGCTCGGTTCCACAACGTGTACGGCCCGTTCGGCACCTGGGACGGCGGACGCGAAAAGGCGCCCGCGGCAATTTGCCGGAAGGTGGCGGAAGCAAAGGATACGGGCAGCGGCCTGATCGAGATCTGGGGGGACGGCAGTCAGACGCGCAGCTTCATGTACATCGACGACTGCACGAAGGGCATAGACTTGATCATGCACTGCGAGGATCTTGTCGCGACACCGATAAACCTGGGCTCAAGCGAACTGGTTTCCATCAACAGGCTCGTGGATCTCGTGGAAGAGATTGCCGGTTTGAAACTGGAACGGCGCTACGATCTCGATGCGCCCAGGGGCGTGGGCGGCAGGAACAGCGACAACACTTTCATTCGCGGTGTTCTCGACTGGGAGCCCAACACGCCGCTTCGCGCCGGCCTGGAAACAACCTACGAATGGATCGAGAGGCAGTATCTCGACCGTAAGGCCGGCAAGAAGACTCTGATCTGAGCGGCGGTGGATAGCAATGCCCGACGCATAATCGATCGCCGGCGCATTTCCAGGCCGTACGGCGCTTGGGATTCGTTTGATCGATGGGGCCGGGCGATGCGGCGGAGCCGGAAGCCGGGTCAGGACAGAGCCTTGCGGATCGCGGCAATCATCGCTTCCAAGCGGCGGCCGTATTCGATATAGCTGCGCATCCTCGCCTGTTCCTCGGATTCGCCGCTTTCCTCGTGGTATACCGCCGCCAGGTGCGGCTCGATCGAGATTCCGCCGTCGTAACCGCGGGCGAGCAGGTCGGTCATGATCTTCTCGACGTCGCCGTCTCCTTCCCCGGGCCACGTGAAGTCGGCTTTCGGAAAGATGCCGTCCGGATTGTCGGCGACGAAACGCCCGTCCTTGATATGCACATACTCGACGAAATCGCGCACGTGTTCGTAGAAATCCCACGCCGACTGCCGGGGATAGGGCCGGCCCTTCGCGTAGTCCGGCGTGAATACCGGATTGCCGGTGTCGAACACCAGTTGCATGCCGGGCACCTTCTCGATCAGTTCGAGGGTGTAGCGCCAGCCCATGCCGCCGTAGTTCATGCAGTTTTCGTGTACCGGCGTAATCCCGGCGTCGAGCAACATGGGTACAAGCTCGCGCAGGCGGCGTACGCGTTCGTCTACCATCTGGTCTTCCGGGCCGCGCCCTTTGCGCATCGCGAAACTCATTATTCGCACGAGTTTCGTGCCGAGGCGCTGCATGCGCGGAATCGCCCGGCGCGTTTCCTCAAGACTGGAAGTTATCGGTTCCTCAATCGATTTGCCCCAGTTGGCGATCGTCGAGCCAAAGCAGTTAATCTGAATGCCGGCTTCCCGCAGCTTCCCGCAGACGGCATCAAAGGCGGCATCCGGAATGTCATGAATATTCCGGCCGTCGATATTGCGTGACTCGATGTTTCTCCAGCCGAGTTTTCCGGTCGCCTCGATCTGGGCGTCAATGCCTGTCCCTGCCTCGTCCGCAAATCCCGTAAGGTACATGCGCTACTCCCATCCCATGGCTTTCAGGTTGCCGTAGCTGACGGCCAGCGATTCAAACGGATCGCGGTCGTAGCAATCGTCCTGCTCGACCAGGAAGTACTCGGCGCCGGCCTCGACCGCGGCAGCCAGGATGCCGTCCCAGTCCAGGTTGCCTTCGCCGACTTCCGCAAATCTTTGCTCGCGGCCCTCGACGATGCACATGTCCTTCAGGTGCAGGAGGGGAATGCGGCCGGAGCACTTGCGTATCCATGTTTCGGGGTTGCCGCCGCCCGCCGCGATCCAATAGGTGTCCAGCTCGGCTTTCAGCAGGTCGGGGGAGGCCTTTTCGTAAAGCTCTTCCAGCCATGTCCTGTCGCCGTAACGAATGAATTCGTGGCTGTGATTGTGGTAAGAGAAGTCGATGTCCTCCGCGGTAAGCGCGGTGACGATCGGCTTCAATTCCTCAATGAAACAGTCTACGCCGCCGGCACGGCGGTAGCCGTTCGGCAGCCCGCCGATAGCCGTGTGCCTGCAATTCCACATCTTGTGCTCCGCGATCACGGCATCGATGTCGCCCTTCAGCCGTTCCCATTCCGCGTGCGTTGCCGCAATCGCAATTTCAGCAGTCTCGGCGAAACGCGCGATCTCGGCCGGGGTAATATCGGCGCCGATGCCCGATAACTGCACGGCCCTGTAACCAATACCGCGGAGCTTCTTGAAGGTCTTTTCAAGTTCCGCGGCAGTCGCGGCATACTTACGCACGGTGTAGAGTTGCGCTCCAACGACAGGTCCCGCCATGTTCAGGTCCCCTTTCCAATGCATTGCACTTCAGCGGCGGAAATTATGACATGCCGTAAACATAGTCAAGAGGCATAAGCAGTCCGTATCCTCAGCGCGCAATCGACCGGTGGCCGCAAGCTGAAGATAGACCCGTCGCGATAGTCCTTGCGGCGGGCATCGCAAAGCAATACTGTGCTCGTGCGGTGCAGTTCGAGAACCGCCGGTATTCGGTTATGAAGACACTCATTCTTATTCGTCACGCCAAGTCAAGTTGGGATGAAGCCGGACTTTCGGATCGTGAACGCCCTTTGAACAAGAGGGGAATGCGCGATGCCCCGGAGATGGGCAGGCGGCTTGCGAAGCGCGGTCTCAAGCCCGGACTGATCGTTACAAGCCCGGCCCGGCGCGCCGTGATGACCGCACAACCGATCGCCGAAGCCGTGGGATATCCCGTCGAACGAATCGTCGAAGAAGAAGATCTTTACGGTGGCGGACGACAAGGATGGATTGAGACAATCCGGCGCCTCGACAACCGCCTCGGCCAGGCCGTGTTGATCGGCCACAACCCGGCTGTTTCTGACTTGTTAAACTTTCTGACGCGTTCTGTCCTTGATGCTCTGCCCACCTGCGCTGCGGTTATCATGGTCTACGATGTAGAAACCTGGCGAGACGTTGTAGACCGTCTTCCCGTGACAACCGAAATAGATTTTCCCAAGAAAGAGCGGTAGGCGGGTGCCATACGCGGTTGGCGTCCCAAGTTATTGAACTGGGGAAAGAGGGCGCATTCGAAAGCCGCCGGTAAGAGGTCCCCCGTGGATTGGAGTACTGGAGTGTTGGAGTAATGGGTCGTGCGACTCAAGCCGTTACACGGCAATGATCCCTCCTTTTCTTCCATCAATCCAATACTCCGTGACTCCAGCACGTCTGACGGAGGGCATCGGGTCCAAGCGCCACGAAGACCTCAAGCATATGGGACGTTGCCGGCAACTCGGGCACGTCTCTTCTTGGCTTGCGCACAAAAGGACGCAGTGCGTATAGTGGGTGTGTTTTCTTGTATGCGCGCGCTTGTTGGAGTATTTATCCGAAATGACTGCTGCCAGGCCTTTTGATTCACGGACCATCATTGTAGAGAGGGGGGATGGCGGGGAATCCGTCACGGTACAGAAGTGCAAGCTGCTGGCCGTAAGCGGCGATCTGCAGGGACGGGAGTTCGTTATCGACAAGGAAGTTTTCAGCATAGGCTCGGGTTCCAACAACGACCTGGTGCTGAGAGATTCCACGGTTTCGCGCCGCCATTGCGAAATCAGGCTTCTGCCGAAGGGTCACTCGATCCATGACCTGGGCAGCACGAACGGGACGTTGGTTCAGGGGGTGAGGATTGCGGAGGCGTTTCTGAATCAGGGCAGCGAGATTCAGCTTGGGAATATCCGGCTGATCTTCTGCCCTTTGCAGGAAGGCGTCCGGTACATGCTGAGCGGCAATGAGTCGTTTGGCTGCATGCTGGGGCGCAGTATTCCCATGAGGCATGTCTTTCATGTGGCGGAAACCTATGCAGACACCAACGCGACGGTTCTGCTGGAGGGCGAAACAGGCACCGGCAAGGACATCTTCGCCGAGGAACTCCATCGACACAGCCGGCGCGGGGAGAATCCGTTTATCGTCATCGACTGCAGTTCGCTTGCCAGGGACCTGGTGGCCAGCGAGCTTTTCGGGCACAAGCGCGGTTCCTTTACGGGGGCGACGGGCGATCGTGTCGGCGCGTTCGAACTCGCCGACGGGGGCACGGTATTTCTCGACGAGATCGGCGACCTGAGCCCGGAACTTCAGCCTCAACTACTGCGGGTGATCGAGAAGAGGGAAATCCGGCGGGTCGGCTCGAACGAGGTAAAACCGATAGATGTCCGCATTATTTGCGCCACAAAGAAGAAGCTCGAAAACGAAGTGAACGAGAACCGTTTCCGGGAGGACCTGTATTTCAGGTTGTCAGTGGTGAGAGTTGAACTGCCGCCGTTGAGGCAGCGCAAGGAGGACATCCCGTTGTTGACCGAACATTTCCTGAAGGAGTTCCTGGGACCGGACGCGTTGTCCCATGTCCTGAATTTCGAACAGGCGATGGAGACCTTTTCCAGGCACGAGTGGCCCGGCAACGTGCGCGAGTTGCGCAACCTGGTCGAGATGGTATCTTACAACGAGCGCCGTCCGCTCGACTTGATTTCTTGCCTGTACATGGGAAGAATACAGCCTTCCGGCTCTTATGCCGTGGGCCGGTATTCATACGACGGTCCTTTCAAGACGGTCAAACAGGATCTCATAAACGATTTTGAAAGGCGCTACTTGCGCAACCTGTTGGACACGCACGACGGCAATGTTTCGCGGGCGGCGGCGAAGGCTGGTATTGAGAGAGCCTATCTGCAAAGGCTTATACGCAAACACGGCCTTAGAAATGGCGAATGACCGGCAGGAAGGGCCGGAAGGAGGGGCAGGTTCCATGAAGTGTCCCGAGTGCGGCTATGAGAACGCGGCGACCGTGAAGTTCTGTGCCGGTTGCGGCGTCCGCGTCCCGGACTCTCCCACCTCGATCGTTCGCCCGGCCGGCGGCGCTGAGGGCGGAGATTACGGCGATAACGGGCAGGCCTTGAGTGTCCGGTCGGAACCGCGCCGCGAGTCGGAGACCGATTCTTCCGGGCCCGCGCGCGTCGAAGGGGGTCTTGCGGTGTCGGCCTCGCAGTACGATATCATCGGCGAAATCGGCAGCGGCGGGATCGGTACTGTCTATCTGGCGCGCGACAAGCAACTGGGGCGCTTTGTGGCCCTGAAGCGCCTGGGCAGGACCTATGCCGACAATCCATGTATGACCGAGAGGCTGCTTCGCGAAGCACGCTCGATCGCGGCCTTGAGTCATGCCGGCATTGTCCAGGTGTTTGCGATCGGAAAGGATGCGCAGGGGCCGTTCATAGTCATGGAATACGTCCCGGGGCCGAACGGGCCGGGCGACGGCGAGCGGCCCAATCCGCCGTTCACTCTGCACGAAAAGGTGGCTGAAGGGGGTCCGCTGTCTCACGGCGAGACGGTGCAAATGATGCTGCGGCTCTGCGACGCGATGGCCTACGCGCATCGCCGCGGAATTATCCATCGCGACTTGAAGCCGGCCAACATACTGATCTCGGAATCCGGTCTCGAGCGCATTGTCGATTTCGGCCTGGCGCGCAAGGCGGACGCCGACGAGCCGCGGTTGACCAGGGTTGGAACACAGCTGGTTTCGCTGGGGTACGGCGCGCCGGAGCAGGAACAGGACGCCGGCCGGGCCGATGCGCGCGCCGATGTATACGCTCTTGGAGCGATCATGTTCTTCTCGCTGACGGGAGAGAACCCAAGGTTCTTTCGCGAAAACAGGGTGCCCTCGCACCTGCTGCCGCCCCTCCTCAAGGCGCTGGCCAAGGGCCCGGCCGAACGCTGGCAGACCGCAAAGGAATTCGAACAGGCCCTGCGTGCGGCGGAACCGTCGGTGAAGGTTTCCAAGGCGGCGGCAACGGAAAGCGGGATGTGGCGCTGCGAGTGGTGCCACACCTCCAATCCGCTTGAGGCCCGCTACTGTTCGGAATGCGGATGGGACGGTCAGCGACTATGCCCGGAGTGCGGAGCGGAGACGCGGGTGGGGGTTCGTTTCTGTCCCGGCTGCGGAGCCGACATAAAACAGTTCGAGGACGTGCGACGGTTGCTGAGCACGATTCATGAAAACGTGGCCCGGAAAGACTACCACCTGGTTCTGAGCCAGGCCGACAGCGTGCGCGGCTTTCATGCGCGCCGCCAGGCCGGGCACGAAATGCTTGAACAGATCAGGCGCGCCAAGGAAAAAGCTGAGTCCGCGTTGGCCAGGATGAATGAACTGGCTGAACGGATCGAACAGGCCGTCAGCGTCGGCAACTACGAACTCGTGGCGCAGTGCGTTGCCGAATACGATTCTTTGAGCGACGACGACCGTTTTTCGGCGCTCAAGGAGGAGTTGCCGGGGAAAGTCAGACGTTGGCGCATCTCCAACGAGTTGGCGCAGGCGAAGAAGATGCTCGGCGTTCGCAACTGGGAGGGCGCCGAACGCTCTTGCCGTAAGATATTGCGGGAACTTGATGATTCTGACGCCGAGACGCGCGCTGTTCTACGGCGCATTCTGCTGCGCAAGCGGCTTCTTTGTCTGGCGTCTGCCGCGGCGATCTGCGCGGCCGTGCTTGTATTCTACGTCCTGGGATTCTTTCCGGCCCTGCGCTGGTCCAGGCAGTCTGATATCCCGGAAGTCTCAATAGTGGTGCGCTTCTTCTACAGGCCCTTGTTCAGCATTTACGCCGGCGACGGCAGCGCGAGAAAGCTGCTTGACCGTATCGGCGGGACGATCGGCGTGCCGGTGGGGGAGCCGAGCGAAACACCGTGAAACTGCTCATAGCAACCCGCAACGCGCACAAGATGAGCGAGATAGCGGCGATATTGAACTGGCCTGGCGTCGAACCGGTTAGCGTTGCCGATATCGTTGACGCGCCCGACGTCGTCGAAGACGGCTTGACGTTTGAAGCCAACGCCGTCAAGAAGGCCGACGCCCTGGCGCGCGCGACGGGCATGTTCGCGCTGGCCGATGACTCGGGGCTGGAAGTGGATGCGCTTGGAGGAGCGCCCGGCGTGTATTCCGCACGCTATGCCGGAGAACCGGCCGACTACGCGGCCAATAATCGCAAGCTGCTTGAAGAAATGAGGGGGCGCGCCGACCGATCGGCGCGTTTCCGCTGTGTTATGGCGCTGTCGACGCCCTCGGGCGAATCGTTGACGGTGGAGGGAGCCTGTGAAGGAACGATTACGAGGAGACCGAGAGGAAAGCGGGGATTCGGTTACGATCCGGTCTTCGTCCCCGCGAGATACTCCGAGACCTTCGCCGAGATGACGGCTGACCTCAAGAACCGGATTTCCCATCGGGCCGCGGCTCTTCGGGCGGCGCGGTCGGCGTTTGCGGAGTTGCTGACCGGACCTCGTTCTGTCTGACCTCGGGCAGCGTCAACCCCTTGCCGTCAAAGATAATCGTCATGTTGCGGGTCTTCACTGCCCACAAGGCGTTGGGGTCGTGATCGAAGTCGAATTTCCACGTGGCCGAGTTGGGGGTCTTGCTTGGCGCGTCGGTCTTGAGAATTCTTCCCGGGGGCGAGACCGTTAGCGCGAAACTGAAGCCCCCCAGGAGAGGATCGAGCGCCCGCAGCGTTTCGGGATCCGATACGTCGGGAGGGGCGGCATCGGCCGATCTGTCACCGCGCCTGATCCATGCGTAGTTGCCGTCGCCCGTCTTTACCAGAGAGAATCCGTAAGCGTTGAAGAACCCGGCCCCGGCAACATCCGCTATATTCGCAAAGGCAATTTTCAAATCGACGTTACGACGCGCTCCGCGACTCCTGACATTCAAGTTCTTGATGGTGATGCCGTACTCGGCCAGTTCCGAGAGCTTCTTCAGCAGCCGGGCTTCGTCGGGATCGAAGACGAGGCGCGTGAATTCGTCTTCAGTGTATGTGTCCGGCGATTCACCCGCGGCGATCGCCAATTCGCGCTCCAGTTTAAGCATGGCTTTGATTTGCGTGACTGTCTGTTCCGGCACCGAGTAACTGATTTCCAGCACTCCCGAGCCGTCACGGTTGAGCGCAAGGTTATGCTCGACCTTGATGCAGCCGCAGGCCAGGACCAAGCAGGCAACAGAGACAACCGCCTTTTTCATCGGACAATCCTCGTTATTGCGTTAGGTCGTTAACTTGAGATTGTGCGTTCGTCGTCTTGTACACCGTTTCATCCGGCATTGCGAGACCGATTTCACGCGCGGTTCGCACTACGAACGCCGGGTCGGAGTCAAACTTGTCCTGTTTGTCCTTGAGCTCTCTGGTCAGGGCCTCGGTATGACGGTTCTGCTCCTCAAGGTTCACGCGTTGGCGCTGCAACTCGCGCAGGCGGTTGCATTGCGGCAGAAAGACACAGGTTACGCCCACCGCAAAAAGAGCTATGAGCAAGCCCCAGGCAATGCGGTATACGATCACCCAGTAATTCATCGGAGGTTCCCGCTATATTCCTCTTCCGTACTCGGCGTCGGCCCCGAGCAGCTCCTCTATGCGCAGCAACTGGTTGTACTTGCAGATCCGGTCGGTTCGCGAAAGCGATCCCGTCTTGATCTGGCCGGCGTTGGTCGCGACGGCGATGTCTGCTATGGTTGTATCTTCAGTCTCACCCGAGCGGTGGCTGACGACCGCGGTGTAACCCGCGCGGTGAGCCATGTCGATTGCTTCAAGGGTCTCGGTCAGTGTGCCGATCTGGTTGACCTTGATCAGGATCGAGTTGGCCACACCCATGTCGATGCCCTTCTTGAGAAACCTTGTGTTGGTCACAAACAAATCGTCGCCGACAAGCTGAGTTGTATTGCCCAGCGCTTCCGTCAGCTTCTTCCATCCGGCCCAGTCGCTTTCGGCCATGCCGTCCTCTATGCTGATGACGGGATACTTTGCCACCCAGTCGGCATAGAATTGCACCATCTGGGCGGCGCTCCTGCGCGACTTATCGCTCTTCTTGAACACGTAACGTTTGCCCGTGGCTTCGAAGAACTCGCTGGATGCGGCGTCCAGGGCAATGTATACGTCTTTGCCCGGTTTGTACCCCGCTTTCCTGATGGCTTTCATCAGTACTTCCAGGGCCTGCTCGTTGCTCTTGAGTTCCGGGGCGAAGCCGCCCTCGTCGCCGACGTTGGTGCTCATCCCGAGCCCCTTCAGCACCGATTTCAGGGCATGAAATACCTCGGCCCCCGTACGGAGCGCTTCCGAAAAGGAAGTCGCCGCCTTCGGCATGATCATGAACTCCTGGATATCAACCGGGGCGTCGGAGTGCGCGCCGCCGTTAAGCACATTCATCATAGGGACGGGCAGCACCTTTGCGTTGGCCCCGCCGATGTAACGGAAGAGGGGCAGACCCGCGCAGTCGGCCGCCGCCTTGGCGACCGCCAGCGAAACCGCCAGAATGGAATTGGCGCCCAGTTTCTTCTTGGTGGGCGTAGCGTCCAGATCGATCAACATTCTGTCGATTCCGACCTGATCGAAGGCGTCGTAGCCTAGAATCTCCTGCGCGATAGTCTCGTTCACGTTCTTGACGGCCTTGCGCACGCCCTTGCCGCAGTAGCGCTTTGCGGTTTTGTCTCTCAGTTCGACGGCCTCGTTTTCGCCGGTCGAAGCGCCCGAAGGCACCGCTGCTCTGCCCATCGCGCCGCCCTCCAGGTAGACCTCCGCTTCAACGGTCGGATTGCCCCTGGAATCAATAATCTCCCTGGCGTAAACATCAATAATGGTCGACATGCTTCCTTCCTTTCGGCGCGCTTCGGACGCTTTCAAGAGTGATGACTGATCCAAAGCCGCAAACTAGAGTAATGCCGGCCGTCTTGCAAGCATATTGCCGGCCGTAGGGGCGGACTTGAACTGCCGGAACTCTTATGTGATTATGGAGCGGTTGATGAAGAAGGTGCGGATGGTGGAACACACGATTGGACAACGGGTGGCTTACAGCGGCAGGCTGCTGAAGATCGAGGTGCTGGACGTGGAACTGGACTCCGGTGTTCGGTCGGTGCGCGAAATAGTCCGGCACAGCGGCGCATCCGTTGTGCTCGCTCGTCTGGCCGACGGACGCTTCGCCCTGGTGAGGCAATACCGCAAGGCCGTCGAGCGCGAACTGCTTGAGGCCGTTGCAGGCACTTTGGACCCCGGCGAGACGCCGGAAGCGTGCGCCGCGCGGGAATTGACCGAAGAGACCGGGCATGCGGCTGAAGCTATCGAGAAGATCGGCGCGATTTACCCTGCTCCCGGTTACGCGGACGAGCAACTCCATATTTATTACGCGCGTCTCAAGCCGGATGTGAACGACGTCTCGCCGGACGAGGACGAAGTCTTGTCCGTGGTCTATCTCGACGCCGCGGACATAGAAAGGATGATCGAATCCGGAGAGATATGCGACGCCAAGACCATTGCGGCTTGGCATCTTTATTGCAGCAAAGTCAGGGAGGGCACCGGCCATGAAGTTTAAAGATGCCGCCTCGCTGGTTCGTCGGGCGGGCGCTTTCCTGGCGCAGGACATCTGGGACATAGAGCTGTCGTCGCTTTCGGCTCTGCGGCGCTTCGGCGTCAGGGCGGTGCGGGTGGTACAGCTTGTTTTCAAGGGTTTCCGCGAAGACGAGTGCCCGCTGCACGCGTCTTCTCTGACGTTCAATACGCTCATGTCGATCGTGCCCGTGCTGGCTCTGTCCCTGGCGCTGGCGAGGGGACTCGGCGATGCCGAAACGGCGCGCAACAAGATACGCGCCGCCGTGGCCCAGTGGACGGAGACATTCGAAGCGGTCGAAACGGCAACGAACGACGTGGCGGACGTTGTGTCTTCGGGCGGCACGGATGACGCAGTTGCCCCGGCTCCGCCGGAGCAGTCTTCCGCTTTGTCCGAAGAAATCAACAGCATTGTCGAAGAGGGCTTTGAGAAGATCGAGAACATAAGTTTTACGGCGCTCGGCGGGGTGGGGCTTGTTCTGCTGCTGTGGATGGTCATCCAGGTGCTGGGCCGTGTCGAGGCGGCCTTCAACCGGGTGTGGGGCGTCAAGGCGGGCCGCTCGCTGTGGCGCAAGTTTACCGACTACCTGAGCGTCCTGTTCATCCTGCCCGTGCTGATCATCGCCGCTTCTTCATTTCCCGTGGCCGGCTTCGCGACGCGGTTTCTGAACGAGGACGCGGCCAACTTCGTGCGCGCGCTGCTGGAATCGAGCTTGCTGAAGGCCGTCGTCGTCTGGTTGATGTCAACGGTGTGCTTCGCGTTCATCATCATGTTCATGCCCAATACGAGGGTCAAGGTGGGGCCGGGCTTCATCGGCGGGCTGGTGACGGCCCTGCTCTTCCTGCTGTGGCTGCGGACCTGCGCGGCGCTGCAAGTGGGGGTGGCCAAGTGGGGTAGGATCTACGGCAGTTTCGCGGTTGTGCCGATAGTGCTTTTTTGGGTCTACATGAGCTGGCAGATAATCTTCTTCGGCGCCGAGGTGGCTTTTGCGGTTCAAAACTGTTCCACCTACCGCATGGAGCAGGGAGCGCGCCTGGCAAACGTCGAGGCCCGCAACCTGCTGGCACTGTCGGTTGTCGAAGCGGCGGGCAGGGCGATGACCGAAGGCGGCCGCCCCTTCGATGCCTCCGACTTCGCGGGCCAACGGCGTGTGCCCGTCAGGTTTCTGAACGACGTTGTTTCCGAACTAATGAATGCCGGTCTGCTGGCGGAGTTGTCGGACCGGCAGGGCGCATACGTTCTGCTGAAGTCGCCGGAGAACCTGCGCGTCAGTGAAGTGCTTTCCGCGGTCCTCCGTTCCGGAGTCGGGCCGGAAGACCTGGGGCTGATTGACGTTGCGCCGCGGGTGCGCGAGGCGGCGCAGCGCGCGTCGGGCGGCATGAATTCGGCTATCGATCGGCTGACCGTAAAGGATCTCCTTTCCGACAGGAGCAGCGAGGGTTGACGGAGGAGATGATCGATTTTGCGGCCGATTTGAACCCCGAGCAGCACGCCGCCGTGACGGCCGGCGACGGCCCCGTGCTGGTGCTCGCCGCCGCCGGCACCGGCAAAACTCGCACTCTGGTTTACCGCGTCGCTTACCTGGTGGAACGCGGAATAGACGCGCAACGGCTGCTGCTCCTGACCTTCACCAATCGGGCCTCGAAGGAGATGCTGGAACGCGCGCGCACGCTGGTCGGCAGCCGTGTTAGCGGCGTGTGGGGCGGAACGTTTCACCATATGGCCAACAGGATTCTTCGCCGCTACGCGCCGTTGATCGATTACACCGCCGACTATGCGATTCTTGATCGCGACGATGCCAGGCGCCTGCTCGGCGAATGCATCAAGGATCTCAAGCTCGGCGCCGATTTCTTGAAACCGGCTGTTCTTCTGAGCCTCTTCAGCGCCGCGGCCAATACGGAGCGGCCCGTGCACAAACTCGCCGAGCGACGCTTCGCCTCGGAAGGCATCGACCCGGCCGACGTAACGAGGCTGCATGCCGCTTACGCGGAACGCAAGCGCCGCATCAACGGGATGGATTTCGACGACCTGCTCGTGAACTGCCTGCTTCTGCTTAGAGAACATGCGAACGTTACCCGGCGTTACCAGGATCATTTCGAGCACGTGCTGGTCGACGAATACCAGGACACCAGCACGCTGCAGTCGGAGATTATCGACCTGCTGGCGGCCGCGAAACGCAACCTGCTGGTCGTAGGGGACGATTTTCAGAGCATCTATTCCTGGAGGGGAGCCGATTTTCGCAACATACTCTCCTTTCCCGAGCGTTATTCCGATGTCAGGGTATACAAGCTGGAGACGAACTACCGCAGCGTCCCCGAGATTCTCGCGGTCGCCAACGCCAGCATTGCCGCGAACCCGGATCAGTTCCGCAAGACGCTCCGGGCGACCCGCAACGCTTATCGGCGACCGCGCGTGGCGGCAATGCGCGACGGCGACGAACAGGCGCGGTTTGTGGCGCAGAAGATCAGAGCTTTCAGACGGGAGGGGTACCGCTACTCCGATATCGCGGTACTGTACAGGGCGCACTACCACGCCCTCGAACTGGAGCGGGTCATGCCGCGGGAAAATCTCCCGTACGTCATAACCTCGGGTGTGAGGTTCTTCGAGCAGGCGCATATCAAGGACGTGTGCAGCCTGCTGAGAGTGCTGTGTTTTCCGGCCGAGGAAATGGCCTTCAAGAGGTTGCTGGGGCTGCTTCCCGGCGTCGGCGCGAAGACGGTCGAGAAGCTTTGGGCCGGGCTGAATCGGCGATTTGACGCAGGTGACTCCGCCCAGCGCGAATGGCTGCTGAAAAGCCTGCCGGGCAAAGCGCGCGCGCAGTGGAATCCGATCGACAACCTGATGCGCGAATACGTGCACGAGGGCCTCGAGGACGACGGCGGAGAGGTAATGTACCGTTTCGGGAAGGTGTTCTACGCCGACTACGCCGTGCGGGCCTACGAGGATCACGAAAAGCGCATGGATGACATTGCCGCTCTTGCTCTGGATACGGCGCGTTACGACGATACGCCCGCTTTTCTGAACGACATTGCCCTGCTGACTAATCTTGATACGGAAGTGCCGGAGTCGGAAGAAGGCGGCGGAGACGCCGTTAGGCTCAGCACCATTCACCAGGCCAAGGGCCTCGAATGGCCGGTTGTGATCATGCTGTGGGTCACCGACGGAATGCTGCCGTTGGCGCGCGCTCTCGAGGAAGAGCACGGCACGGGTGCGGCGGAAGAACGGCGTCTGTTCTACGTTGCCGTCACGCGTGCCAAAGACGAACTGGTGCTGTGCGTGCCCGAGGTGCGCCGCAAGCGCGACGGGGGCGTGATTCCATGCAGACCGTCAAGGTTTATCGAGGATATTCCGCCGCGCGCGATCGAAACGGAACGGGCGGGGTTTATTTAGCCTGACCGTTCGGCGTGTCACCGTCGCCGCCGTTTCTCAAGGAGAGCGTCATCGCGATTTCCGGGCAGGAGAAGGGAGAGTCGTACTTGGTGCAGTTGATGCAACCCGTGTAGATCTTGTGCATCAGCTTCTCCTTGGGAACTTCCTTGAAACCGAATGAGCGGAAGAAGTCGGGCACGAAAGTCAGCACAACAACCTGAACGGGATGGAGGGGCCGAATGTGTTCGAGTACGGCCAGAACCAGTGCCTTGCCGATTCCCTCGCCGCGGCAGTCCCGGCGCACCGCCAGCGACTTGATCTCGACGGACGGCTCGAGATGCGATCCCATCTCCGGCAGAATCTGCCATGAGACACAACCCGCCAGAGAACCGCCGCGCCGGCATACGAGAAAACGATCGATGTTTTGAACGATCTCGCTGACCGGGCGCGGCACAAGTTCCTCCGGGTACGAGCGGATAATCTCGAAGATGGCCTGGGCATCCTCAAACCCGGCCGCCTGCACACCGGGCGACTTATTCTTTGCAGTCATATCGAGCCGGATAGTATGTCGCGGCCGTAAGAAAAACAAGACTGGACAAAACGGGGCTTGTCTTTTTTCATGCCTTGGGACATATTGCGCGCCCTTTTACCCGAGACCGCGGATGCGGAAGGAGACAGCGTAGTAATGACGGCACACGTACCCATAGAGGCCATCCGTAATATTGGCGTGATGGCCCATATTGACGCGGGCAAGACAACCGTAAGCGAGCGGATTCTCTACTATTCCGGCAAAACCTACAAAATCGGCGAGGTCCACGACGGCCAGGCCACCATGGACTGGATGGACCAGGAGCAGGAGCGCGGAATCACGATTACCTCGGCGGCCACCACGACGACGTGGCGCGATCACGTGATAACACTGATCGATACGCCGGGACACGTGGATTTTACGGCTGAGGTCGAGCGGAGTCTGCGGGTGCTGGACGGCGCCGTGGCTCTGTTCTGCGCCGTGGGCGGTGTTCAGCCCCAATCCGAGCACGTCTGGCGACAGAGCGAGAAGTACAGCGTTCCCAAGATCGCATTTATCAACAAGATGGACCGCGTGGGGGCCGATTTCTTCGGCGTTCTCCAGAGCATCCATTCCATACTTGGCGCCAACGCCGTTCCAATGGTCGTTCCGATCGGCAGTGAGGATGCTTTCGAAGGAGTGATCGACCTGGTCACAATGCGGGCGGTTTATTACAGCGATCGTGACAAAGGCGCCACCTATCGCGAGGATTCCATTTCCCCCGACAGGATGGACCAGGCCCGCAAGTGGCGCAACAATCTTGTCGAGAAGTGCGCGGAGCAGGACGATGCGCTGCTGGAGGAGTTTGTCGAACGCGGCGATTTGTCCGAGAAAGATATCAGGAACATCGTCCGCCAGGCGACAATCGCCCGTCGCGTAATTCCCGTCTACTGCGGTTCGGCCTTCAAGAACAAGGGCATTCAGCGCCTGCTGGACGGCGTGGTTGATTTTCTGCCGTCGCCCCGCGATATTCCGCCGGTAATTCACGTTCGGGGGGAGCAGGTCATCGAGCGTGCTCCGTCGGAGAAAGAGCCTTTCTCCGCTTTGGCTTTCAAGGTTGTAACCGACAAGCACATGGGTAAGCTGACGTTCATACGCATTTACTCGGGTCGGATCGCGGCGGGTACCACAGTTTACAACAGCACGCACGACAGGGATCAAAGGATCGGCCGCCTGATCCGTATGCATGCCAACAGGCAGGAGCAGTGCGACGAGGCGCGCTGCGGCGATATAGTCGCAGTTGTAGGACTGGCCCAGACCCGTACGGGCGATACGCTCTGCTGCCGCGAGAATCCTATTGTGCTGGAGAGCATCGAGTTCCCGGCGCCGGTCATGTCTATCAGCATCAAGCCTGACAGCCGGGGTGACTCTGAAAAGATGAGCGAGGCCCTGCGCGATCTGGCGGATGAAGATCCTACGTTCACGGTTGGTTTTGACGATGAGACGGAAGAGACCATTATCGCCGGCATGGGCGAACTGCACCTGGAAGTCCTGGTCGAGCGTCTGAAGCGCGAATTCGGCGTCTTCGCGACGGTCGGGCGGCCGGAAGTGGCCTATCGCGAGACCGGCACCTGCGCAGCCGAGGGAGAATACAAGCACGTCAAACAGTCCGGCGGGCGTGGACAGTATGCGCACGTGGTGATGCGGCTCGAACCCGCGGATCCCGGAGCGGGGTTCTCCTTCGAAAACGAGGTCAAGGGCGGCAACATCCCTTCGGAGTATATCCCGTCGGTTGAGAAAGGCGTGATTCAGGCAATGCAGTCCGGCCCCCTGGCTGGTTATCCCGTTGTCGACGTCAAGGTGACGGTCGTCGACGGTTCGGCGCACGAAGTCGATTCAAGCGATTTTGCCTTCCGCGAAGCGGCGCGGGTGTGTTTCCGGCGTCTGTTCGCCGCGGTCCGTCCCGAGCTGCTCGAGCCCGTGATGTCGGTGGAAGTCACGGTGCCGGAGGATTTCATGGGGGGCGCATCCGGCTCGATCTGCCAGCGGAGGGGCCGCATCGAATCAATGGACACGCAGGGAGAGTCGAGGGTAATCAGCGGAATGGTTCCGCTTAGCGAGATGTTCGGCTATTCCAACGTGATTCGCACGCTCAGCCAGGGGCGCGGCACGTTCACGATGCATTTTGAAAGATACGAGGCCGTGCCGTTTTCACTGACGGAGGAAATCATCCGCCGGCGGCGCGAAGAAAACAAGATCCGCCCTTAGGGATCGGTCGGGAATGAGACGTCACTCAATCCCCGCGTGATATTCCTGCAAGGACTTCACATCAGCCTGCTTTGCGCGGCGCGCCTCTATCCCTTCGGCGGCGGCAAGAGCGGCGGCCACCGTTGTGATGTATGGTACCTTTTGCCGGATGGCCGTCTTGCGTATGTAAGAATCGTCCGTGACGCTCAACTTACCCGCCGGGGTGTTCACAACAAGTTGGATTTCTCCGTTGGCAATGGCGTCCGCTATGTTGGGCCTGCCTTCGTGCACCTTCAGGACTGTTTCAGTCTTAACCCCGTTTGCAGCGAGAAAATCCGCGGTTCCCCTGGTGGCGAGTATCTTGAAGCCCAGTCCGGCAAACCGTCCGGCGGCTGCCACTATCTTGCCGTCCCTGTCACGCTCGCAGACCGTGATCAGCACGGTGCCTTGAGTCGGCAACGTGGCCTTGGCGGCGTCCTCGGCCTTGTAGAATGCCAGCCCGAATGAGTCCGCTATTCCCAGAACCTCTCCCGTCGACCTCATCTCTGGACCGAGCAGCGGGTCCACTTCCGGGAACATGGGGAATGGGAATACCGATTCCTTGACACCAAAATGAGTGAATTTTCGAGCTTTCAGATCAAAGTCCGACAGTTTCTTTCCCATCATGATCTCCGTGGCAATTCGGGCCATGGAGAGTCCGCAGACCTTGGAAACCAGCGGCACGGTTCGCGAGGCGCGCGGGTTGGCCTCGAGAACATATACCTTATCTTCGCAGATGGCATACTGCATGTTCATCAACCCGACGACGTGCATCTCCCTCGCGATTTTGCGGGTGTAATCGCGGATGGTTTTAAGATGTTTTTCGGGAATCGTCGTCGGGGGAATCACGCAGGCCGAATCACCGGAGTGCACGCCCGCCTGTTCGATATGCTCCATGACTGCCGGTACGAACGCATCGGTTCCGTCGGCAATGGCGTCGGCTTCGGCCTCGACGGCATTCTGGAGATACTTGTCTATCAGGATCGGCCGGTCGGGCGTAACCCCGACGGCAGCGGCAACGTAGTCGCGCAGCATCTGCTCATCGTGCACGATTTCCATGCCGCGCCCCCCCAGGACATAGGACGGCCGCACCATCAGCGGATATCCGATGCGCTCGGCAATCGTCAGTGCTTCTTCGATATTTACGGCCATTCCGCTGGGAGCCATCGGGATGCCGAGCTTTTCCATCATCCCCCTGAACCGGTCGCGGTCTTCGGCCAGGTCTATCGTTTCGGGTGAAGTGCCGAGGATGTTCACGCCGGATTCCTCCAGCTCCCGTGCAATGTTCAGCGGAGTCTGCCCGCCGAACTGGCAGATTACCCCCTTCGGGTTTTCCTTTTCGTATATCTGCAGCACATCCTCGACCGTCAGCGGCTCGAAGTAGAGCTTGTTAGATGTGTCGTAGTCGGTGGAAACCGTCTCCGGATTGCAGTTGACCATGACTGTTTCCACATTCATGTCGCGCAGGGCGAACGCCGCATGCACGCAGCAGTAGTCGAACTCGATTCCCTGGCCGATCCGGTTGGGCCCGCCGCCGAGAATCATGACCTTGTTGGGATTGCCGGTGGCTTGCGTAGTATCGGGAGCTACGTAGCTGGAATAATAGTAGGCGGCGTCCTCGACTCCGCTGACCGGCACCGCGTGCCAGCCTTCCGCCAGACCCAGCCGCTTGCGTTGACAGCGAATCTCCTTCTCCGGCACGCCGAGGATCTGGGCCAGATACCGATCGGCAAAGCCGTCCTTCTTGGCGCGCGAGAGAAGATCGTCGGGCAGCGGCTTCCCCTTGCAAGCCAGAATCTCTTTTTCCAGCTCTACCAGCTCCTTCATCTGCTGGATGAACCAGGCCTTGATGAAGGTCTTTTTGTGAAGTTCTTCCACCGAGGCGCCCTTGCGCAGGGCCTCGTACATCAGGAACTGCCGCTGGCTGGAGGGCTCGGCGAGTTTGGCCATGATTTCTTCGAGCGGCAGTTGATTGAAATTCCTGGCGAAACCCAGCCCGTAAACCCCGCTCTCCAGCGAGCGGATGGATTTCTGATAAGCCTCCTTATATGTCTTGCCGATGCTCATAACCTCGCCGACGGCGCGCATCTGGGTTCCAAGCTTGTCTTCAACCCCTTTGAACTTCTCAAATGCCCAGCGTGCAAACTTGATGACGACGTAGTCGCCCGAGGGAGTATACTTCTCGAGCGTGCCGTCTCTCCAGTAGGGGATTTCGTCCATCGTCATGCCGCCTGCCAGTTTCGCGGAAACCAGGGCTATGGGGAAACCGGTGGCCTTTGAGGCCAGCGCCGAGGAACGGGAAGTGCGCGGATTAATCTCGATCACAACCACGCGCCCGGTTTTGGGGTCGTGTGCGAATTGAATATTGGTTCCGCCGATCACCTGAATGGCTTCCACAATGTCGTAGGAATGCTTCTGCAGCCGTTGCTGCAATTTCTCGTCAATCGTAAGCATGGGCGCCGAGCAGAAGGAGTCGCCGGTGTGTACTCCCATGGCGTCGATGTTCTCGATGAAGCAGACGGTAATCATCTGGTTTCGGGCGTCCCGGACCACCTCGAGCTCCAGCTCTTCCCATCCCAGGACCGATTCCTCTACGAGAATCTGTCCTACGAGGCTTGCCGCGATGCCGCGCGCAGCCACGACACGCAACTCTTCCAAATTGTAGACGAGACCTCCGCCGGTGCCGCCCATGGTATAAGCGGGGCGGATCACGACCGGATAGCCGAGATCGGCCGCGATTCTTTCGGCGTCTTCGACACTGTAGACGGCTTCGCTGCGGGGCATCTCTATGCCGAGCTTGTTCATTGTGTTCTTGAAAGCCGTGCGATCCTCCCCGCGCTCTATGGCATCCACCTTTACTCCGATCACACGCACCCCGTACTTGTCGAGAATGCCGCGCTTGCTCAGTTCCGAGGAAAGATTCAGCCCCGACTGGCCGCCGAGGTTCGGCAAAAGCGCGTCAGGCTGCTCCCTGGCGATTATTTTTTCCATTGTTTCGGCGTTCAGCGGCTCGATGTACGTGATATCGGCCATCCCCGGGTCGGTCATGATCGTGGCGGGGTTCGAGTTTACGAGCACGATTTTGTATCCCAGCGCGCGCAAGGCCTTGCATGCCTGCGTGCCGGAGTAATCGAACTCGCAGGCCTGTCCGATTATGATCGGTCCCGAGCCGATGATCATTACTTTATCGATGTCCGCGATCTTGGGCATGGGATACTCCTTAGCTGGTGTAATGCACAGAAATCGGCCGTGTTTCCAGGTACCTTGCGCGGTCGAAATATCCGCTTCATGGATTGCTCCGCGTTACGCCGTCAACAAAGCCGGACCGCCTACACAGCCTCGATGCAGCTTGGCGGTTTCGAAGCGATGTTATAAGTAACGCTTACCACACCCGGCACTTCGTCCACGATCCGATCGGCAATGCGCCTGAGAGTGCTGAACGGCAACTCCGTCGGCGTCGCCGTTACCGCATCGGCGCTTTCCCAGCAGCGGACTTCAATCTGCCCGCCGAAGTCGCGCCTGCCGTCGCGTACGCCGGTAACCATGTCTTCGTGCAGAATGGCCAGGTACTGGAATGCCCCGCTGTCCGCCAGTTCGCTTTCGACGATCGCGGTGGCCCGGCGTACGGTCGCGATCCTTTCCGGCGTGACTTCGCCGATCACCCTTGCGGCGAGCGCCGGCCCGGGGAAGGGGGGGCGTTCGCTGATGTCGGAGGGGAGGCCAAGCGCCCGGGCAACCGCCCTTACGGCGGGCTTTCGCAACGCGATTATCGGTTCTATTACCTTGTACCCGAAAGCCTTCACGGGATCTATGCCGATCTGTTCGAACACGTTGTGCTGGCGCTTGACCCCTGCCGCGGTCTCTTCCACGTCGGTGTAATTGGTGCCCTGGAGCAGGACGGTTGCGCCACTTTTCCCGACAAGTTCCGCGAAGACGTCCTTGTAAAAAACCTGCGTAATGCCCTTTTCCCGCTTCTCCTCGGGGTCGGTAACACCCTCGAGCGCCGTGAAAAACCTGTCCGCGGCATCGACAATCTCAATCGGAACTCCAAGTGCGTCAAACCAACCGACAATCTGCTCCGGTTCGCCTTCGCGCATCAGTCCGTTCTGGATAAAATAGGTCTTTAGATTATCGCCCAGTGCTCTGTGTCCGAGCATCGTGACAACGGCCGAATCGACGCCGCCGGACAACGCGTTGATCGCCACGGCGTCTCCAACGGCGGTCCGCAAAGCGGCAACCTGTTCTTCGATGAATGCATGGGTGTTCAGTTCGTCCAGCGTGATTTCCTTGACCGCCATCGACGTCCTCCGGATTTCAGGTTATTACCGCCCCGCTGCGACTGTCCAATCGGGAAAGCCCTTGCGCAGGCGGCCGGAATTTCAATGCGCCACGCAATCGCGTATTTCTTACCACTGTTCGGCAACACGAGACTCGTCTTCAACGGAATCGGCGTACTTATAGTGCGCGCAGGGAATCAGGATTTTCTTTGGAACTTCTTCCCCAGCCATGAACTTCAGGAACGCGTCCACCGATCCTTTCGCCATCTTGCGCGGGAACTGCTGCGGGGTATCGTACAGTTTCTTCTCGAAGACCGCCTGCTTGCCCGCCGGAGAGGCGTCGAACCCGATTATCGTGACCCGGTCCTGGCACCCCAGCTCGACCGAGGCCTCATAGCATCCCAGCGCGGAAGGATCGTTGATCGCAAATATCGCCTTGAGATCCTGGTGCTGGTTCAGGACGTCCTTGGCCACCTTGTTCGCCTTGGCGCGATCGCCGAAACCGGCCAGCTCGGCGACGATCTGCAGAGTACTGCCGTTTTCCTTGAGATAATCCTTGAACCCGTTCGCCCGGAGCTGGCAGGAGGTGACTTCGGGATGAGAGATGATCGCTATCTTGTCTTTTCCCGTCGCTACCTCCATCATGCTCTCGCCCGCCAGGCGCCCCCCCTGGTAGTTGTCGCTGCCGATATGGGAAGTGACCAGCTCCCCGGCCTGCTCGTCCGTTACCTGGACGTCGAACGTAAAGACAGGAATCCCGGCGGCATGGGCCTTCTTGACCCCTTCGCCGGCGGCCTTGGAATCCGCCGGATTGAGGAAAATGGCCGCGCAGTCCTGCGCCACGAAGTCGGATAGCTGGTTGTTCTGGACGGCAGCGTTATTCTCGGCCCCGAGTGAAACCACTTCGTAACCGTGCTTCGCCGCTTCGTCCTCCATGACGTCGGCAATCAGCTTGAAGAACGGATTCGTCATGGCCATGCAGGTCATCCCGATGCGCCCCCTGGCTTGGTCCCCCGCTTTCTCGGTCCGGCACTTACACGCCGAGAAGCACACAACCGCAAATACGGCAATAACCAGAGACACGATTCCCACCAGCTTCTTCATCGCATTTCCCTTTCTTTGATGCGGTTAAAGTCTTAAGACGAGTCAACTTATCATTCTGTTTTTTTTCGCGCAAGCAAAGTTCGTGCGGATGCCCCGCGCAGCCTGTCGAGCAGCACCCCGCCCAGGATAACGAGGCCCAGCACTATCATCTGCCTTGCGTCCTTCATGCCGAGGAGATTCATGCCGTTCTGTATCACGGATATGATAAAAGCGCCGATGAGTGTGCCGAGTATCTTGCCCGAGCCGCCGGAAAGGCTGGTGCCTCCTACCACCACGGCCGCTATCACGTAAAGCTCGTCCATCTTGCCTACGTTGGGATCTCCGGCCTTTATCTGGGACGCCTGTATCACCCCGCCGATTCCGGCCATGACGGCGCTGACGACGTAGACGAAGACGATGACTCTGCCGACCGAAACACCGCTCAGCCGGGCGGCCTCCTCATTGCCGCCCACGGCGTAGATATACCGTCCCAGCCGGGTGCGGGTCATGAAAATGTGCGCCGCGACATAGAGCAGCACCAGCAGAATGACGGTGTTCGGCAGTCCGCCGGTCCTGCCCTGCGCCAGCCAGCGCAGAGCGTCGGGCAGGCGGTGAATCGAGGTGTCGCCCGAGATCTCGCGCGCCAGACCCCTGGCCGCCATCATCAGGGCCAGGGTAGTGATAAAAGGCGGAACCTTGAACCTGGCGATGACGCCTCCCGTCAGAGCTCCCAAAACCGCGCACGTGGCGATCCCGGCCGCGAAGCCGACGGGTACGGACCAGATCGGAGCGTCATACGCGCCCATGCGGTAAACGGCCAGCGTGCTTACGACACCGGAAAGCGCGATGAGGCTGCCGACCGACAGGTCGATCCCTCCGGTCACGATCACCATGGTCATGCCTATGGCTATGATCGCGATAACGACGATACGGCTGACGATTGCCAGCAGGTTCGTGATCGTAAGGAAGTCCGACTTCATACGCGTTACGGGCTTGACTTGAGGAACGTCCTTGAAGGCGGGGTAAAGCTCAGGCAGCTTCTCCCATACCAGCCAGTCTTCCGCCTCCCCAAGCACGGCCAGGGCTCCGGGTTTCGCGCCCTTGTCACGCAGTCCGTCAAGGACCGAGCGCAGGTCTCTGGCATTTCCGGATACCACGATGACTCGATCGAACGATCGTGATTTCAACTCCCGCGACAGGGCGGAGGACATCTCCGCGGCTTCGGGGCGCGAGGACGCAACGACTACAACCAGCTCGGCGGGCTTCAGCAAGGCAGTCACCGAGTCGGCGACCTCCCGCACGGCGGTCGAACCGGTCGCCCGGCGCTCTCTCAAGGTCATGACGCTGAACAGAATGCACAGCACCAGCAGAACAAGCACCATGCCGTAATCGCCGAGCAGTCGTCTCATCAGGTCTCCTACCTCACCGCCATATGCAGAATCTGCTCCTGCGTCGCATGATTTGCGTCCGATATCTCGCCGCGTATTTCGCCGTCGTGCATTACTATGATGCGGTCGCTCATCCCGAGCACTTCCGGCAGTTCGCTGCTGATCATCACGATGGCCTTGCCCTGTGATGCCAGACGGTTGATGAGCAGATATATTTCGTACTTGGCGCCGACGTCAATACCGCGCGTAGGTTCGTCAAAGATCACTATGCGGCAGTTTCTCTCCAGCCACTTGGCCAGGACAACCTTCTGCTGGTTGCCCCCCGAGAGCGTCCGCACGGCCTGCTCGGGGCTGGCCAGCTTGATCTTCAGACTGTCGATGTACCCGGCGAAACTTCTGCTTTCCCTGCGCCTGTCGACAAAAAAGCGTCCTGAAAATCGGCCCAGGTTAGGCAGGCCGAAATTCTCGCGGGCGGAATGAGCCGGCACCAGGCCCTGGTTCTTGCGGTCCTCGGTCAGCAGGCCGATTCCGTTACGGATTGCCTCGCGCGGGTGCGAGATGCGCGTCGGTTTTCCCGCTATGGAAATGGTTCCGCCTTCCGGTCTGTCGGCGCCGAAGATCAGGCGCACGGTCTCGGTGCGTCCCGCTCCCACGAGCCCGGCGATGCCCAGCACCTCTCCGGCGCGCACGCCGAAAGACACATTACGAACCATGTCGCCGCGCCTCAGCTTGTCCACCCGCAGGAGCTCGGGGCCCAACTCGACCCGGCGCCGCGGGAACTCGGTTTCAATCGAACGGCCCACCATGAGTTCTATCAAACCGTCCCGGTCGACTTCCGCCACGCGTTTCGTCGCGATATGCGCTCCATCCCGCAAAACCATGACGCGTTCGGCGACTTCAAAGATTTCCTCAAGACGATGGCTTATGTAGATCACGCCTATGCCGGCGTCCTTCAGGTCCCTGATAATCTTGAACAGGCGGCGTGTTTCCTGCTCGGTCAGGGTGGCCGACGGTTCGTCCATCACGATTACCTTTGCCCGGAAGCTCAAAGCCTTGGCGATCTCGACGGCCTGCTGCTGGGCGACGCTCAGGTCGCCGCAACGCTGCTGCGGATCGACCTGCAGGCCGATGCGGCCGAAAAGTTCGCGCGCCCTGGCTGTTTCTTCCCGTGTCCTGGTGAAACCCAGGCGGGAAGACTCGCGGCCGAGAAAGATATTCTCGCGGGCCGTGAGTTGCGGTACCAGGTTGAACTCCTGGTAGATGATGGAAATGCCGAGATGCTGGGCCGCCAGCGGATTGGGGACGCGGACGGGGCGGCCATCGAGACTGATCCGACCAGCATCCGCCGCGAAAGCTCCCCCCAGCAGCTTTATCAGCGTGCTCTTTCCCGCGCCGTTCTCGCCGCAGATCGCAAGACACTCGCCGCGGTAGAGCTCAAGATCTACACCGCGCAGAGCCTTTACCCCGAAGAAGCTCTTGCACATCCCGGCCATTTCCAGAACAGGCCCACCCTTTTGAGGGATGTTCATCCGGGCATAGTGTTGCCCGCCTTGTTGCTTTGTCAATGCCGTTTCTGCCGCGTTTTTTGATGAAGCCGACTGATACAAGATGCAGGACGCAGGATGCAGGATGCAGGTCCCGTATCCCTCCCTGTGCCCCCGCCCCTGCATCCCGCATATCCCTGACTCGGTCATCAACCATGCAAGACATGAGATCACAGGCTTCACACATGATTTCTGCGACAGAGCCATAATTGTTGCCAAACAGGTCGAGCGTAATTCATAATCGGGCTCGAGTGATGAGGGGACAAAGAGCATTTCTTTTAATGGCGGCCCTGACCGCGCTGCCGTACGGTTCCGGGGCCGGTGAGAGGCTTCTTCTCAGCGGACAGGTTTCGGGTTGGGTGGAGTTCAACGACGAAACGCTCGACACGACCGAAGTCGGCGCCCGCTGCATACCTGAAGCACGGCTCGTCCAGCCCCTGCCCGCGAAAGCTGAACTCGATGCCGTTGCCGCGGTCGACGCGTATGCCGCTCCGGTTGTCGGCGAGCTGGGCGACATCGAGGACCGCTCTGACGTCGATCTGTACCGGTTGTGGACAAGGTACAGCACCGATCGCTTTGACGCGCGGGTCGGGCTGCAGAAGATCAACTTCGGCCCGGCCAAGCTGCTGCGTTCGCTGATGTGGTTCGACCGGCTGGACGTGCGCGATCCTTTGCAGCTCACCGACGGCGTTTACGGTGCGCTGCTGCGTTACTGGTTCGTGGACAATTCGAACGTCTGGCTGTGGGGACTGTACGGCAACGACGACCTCAAAGGACGCGAGGTCTTCGGCAGCGACAGGCACGAACCAGAATTTGGGGGACGCTGCCAGTTTCCGGTGCCGGCCGGGGAAATGGCCTTCAGCGGGAACAGCCGGCAGGTGGATCGCGATGAATGGAACGCTGTCGCGCCGGTTCCTATGCGGGACGGCCGCGAGAACCGCTTCGGCGTGGAAGGACAGTGGGATCTTGTCCTCGGTTTCTGGTTCGAAGGCGCGGCCGAAGAACTGGACATCGGGGAGGGCCTTGAAAGGTGGAGGCGTTTCCTGACGTTCGGCGCCGACTATACCTTCGAATCGGGATTGCACGTGCTGTGCGAGCACGGCCGCACAACCGAGGGCGCGTCCATTCATGAGACGGACCAGCACACGGACGTCTCGGCCGCGATGCTCGATTACCGTTACGGAGTGCTCGACAGCTTTACGGGCATTGCATACTACGATTGGAAGGAGGACGAGGTGTACTGGCACCTCGGCTGGCGCCGCACGTACGACGACTGGCGCTTCGACGTGTCGTTGTTCTCGGCCGCCTCCGCCGATGGAACGGCCGCTTTCGCCGGAAACGGATTGCAGCTTATGCTGACGTACAATTACTGAGGAGATGCCATGGCGCTTGTGGAACTGGACAACGTCGTGAAACGTTACCCCGTGGGCGGCGGTGAATTTACCGCGCTGAAGGGAATCAACCTGAAGTTCGAAAAGGGGGAGTTCTGCGGTCTGATCGGACCGAGCGGCTCGGGCAAGACGACGTTGCTCAATATCATCGGCTCGCTCGATGTTCCCACCGAAGGCGCGGCCAGCGTGCTTGGAAGGCGCATCAGTGAACTGTCGCACAGGGAGGCCGCGAGAGTGCGCGCGGAGAACATGGGTTTCATTTTCCAGACCTACAATCTTCTGCCGGTATATACCGTGTTCGAGAATGTGGAGTTTCCCCTGCTGCTGTTGCCCCTGAATTCTGCGGAGCGGCGGAAGCGGGTGATGGACGCGTTGGATTGGGTCCATCTGGCCGACAAAGCCGGTTCCCGCCCGGCTCAGCTTTCCGGAGGCCAGGCCCAGCGGGTCGCGATTGCCAGGGCGGTGGTCAAGCGTCCCGCGCTGGTGCTGGCGGACGAACCGACGGCCAACCTCGACGCCGACAACTCGTACAACGTGCTCGATACACTGGTCGATCTCAACAGGGAACTGGCGACCACGTTCGTATTCGCGACTCACGACGAGAAGGTCATTCGCTACCTGAAACGCCGGATCAGGCTCGTTGACGGTGCGGTCGTCAACGACGAGACCGGCCGGGAGGAATGAGATGCTTGCGCTCAAGCTGGCTTACCGCAACCTGGTAGGCGCCGGACTGCGCACGTGGCTCAACGTCGCAGTTTTGTCGCTGGCATACGTGCTCATCATCTGGCATCAGGGCCTGTTCGTGGGCATGCTCAGGCATAGCTGCCGGGCCGTGATTGACGACGAAGTGGGCGGGGGGCAGTTCCGGCACCCGGCGTACGACCCTTACGATCCTTTCTCGCTGGACGAGAGTCACGGCGTTCCGCCCCCACCCGTGCGGGAGTTGATCGAGCGGAAGCAGGCGGCGCCGATTCTGATCCGGCAAGCGTCGGTCTACCCGCAGGGACGCCTGGAGACCGCGCTGCTAAAGGGTATCCCGCCCGGCCAGAAGGTACTCAATCTTCCCACGGCCGCGCTGGCGAACCGCGAGGAATTACTGCCGATCATGGTCGGCAAACGCATGGCCAAGAGCTGCGAGTTGAATGTCGGCGACGATCTTACCATTCGCTGGCGCGATGCCAACGGTACCTTTGACGCGACGGAGGGCCGCGTCGTGCATATCATGGAAACCATGGTGCCGACGGTGGATAACCGCCAGCTCTGGCTGCCTCTGGATGAACTGCAGCGGATGACCGATCTGCCGGGCGAAGCGACGCTGGCGGTTGTGGGGCGGGACGTGCCGCGGCAGCAGGACGCCGGCGCGTGGAAATTCAGCGGTCAGGACGTTCTGCTGAAGGATATCTACGACATGATTCGCATGAAGCGCGTCACGGCCGGAATGATGTACGCGATCCTGCTTCTGCTGGCCATGCTGGCGATCTTCGATACTCAGGTGCTGGCGATCTTCAAACGCCGCAAGGAGATAGGCACGCTGGTGGCGCTCGGCATGACGCGGCGCCAGGTGGTCTCGCTTTTCACGATTGAGGGCGGCATGCACGGGGTTCTGGCCGCCGTTGCCGGTGCCGCCTACGGCATTCCTCTGCTGGTATGGACGGCGCGGACCGGCATCGCGCTGCCCTCCACGGTGGACGATTACGGGTTTGCGATGCCGACGCGGCTGTACCCTTATTACTCCCTGATGCTGGTGGCGGGGACAATTCTGGTTATCATGTTTACGGTTACGCTGGTCAGCTTCCTGCCCAGCAGCCGCATAGCGAGGATGAACCCGACGGATGCCCTGAAAGGGAAGGCGGCATGATCCGGTTCCTGATGAAAGGCCTTCTACGCGACCCGAGCCGCAGCCGGTTCCCCGTAATCATGGTGGCGGTGGGGACTTTTCTGACTGTTCTGCTGTATAGCTGGATGCAGGGCGTGCTGGGCGACCTGGTGCGGGTGAACGCGCAGTTCGATACCGGTCACGTCAAGATAATGACGCGCGCCTACCGCCGCATGGCCGATCAGGCGCCCAACGATCTTGCGCTGCTCGGCGTCGAAGATCTCTTGAGCGAGTTGCGGCGCGCGGAACCCGGCATGCTGTGGACGCCGCGCATACGGTTCGGAGGTCTGCTGGACATTCCCGACGCAAAGGGAGAAACCCGGACGCAGGGCCCGGCCGTGGGATTCGGGGTCGACCTCCTCGGCAGGACAACGCCCGAGCCCGAAATACTCAACCTCAAGGCTTCGCTGGTGCGCGGGCGTCTGCCGGAATCTCCGGGAGAAATCCTTCTCAGCGATGCGTTCGCGCGCAAGCTGGAGGTCATGCCGGGGCAGGATGCTACACTGATCGGCGCCACCATGAACGGAGCGATGGCCATGCAGAACTTCAAGGTGGCGGGAACGGTGGAATTCGGCGTCTCGATGATGGACCGCGGAGCGGTTATCGCCGATATCGCGGATGTGCAGGCGGCGCTGGACATGCGGGACGCCGCCGGCGAGATAACAGGCTACAGGCCCGACATGATATATGCCGACCGCGACATGGCGGCATTGACCGCCGGGTTCAACAAACGCTTTTCTCGCGCGGACGACGAATACGCGCCCGTCATGCTCAGCCTGAGGGAGCAGAACGGATTGGACGAACTGTTGGATCTGGCCGAGATGGTCGGTTTGATAATCGTGGCGATATTTGTTGCCGCCATGTCGATCGTGCTGTGGAACGCGGCCCTGATGAACGGGCTGCGCCGCTACGGGGAGATCGGGGTGCGGTTGGCGATGGGAGAGCCGAAGAACGCGCTGGTCGGCCGCATGGTTGTCGAATCGATCATGATCGGCATCGCCGGTTCGATTCTCGGCACCGCAATAGGCCTGGCGGCTTCGTACTACCTGCAGATAAAAGGCCTCGACATTTCGTCGATGATGCGCAATGCGACGATGATAGCGGCTGCAACCATGCGTGCCAGGGTGACTTGGATCAGCTACGTTCTGGGTTTTATGCCGGGGTTGTTCGCCCCGGTGCTGGGTACGCTGTTCGCCGGGGTGGGAATTTATCGCAGACAAACATCGCAACTGTTCAAGGAGCTTGAGGTATGAATGCCGCGTTGCTCGTTATGCTTCTGGCGCCGGCCGCGACCAACGGCGCGCCCGCGCTGACCGGAAAGGAAATCCTGGACCGTGTCGACGAAAACTACAAGGCGGTCAACCGCTGCACGGTTTCCAGTATGACTATTCATGGGCGGCGTGATTCGCGGACCGTGCGTTCGCGCTCGTGGGTCGAGGGAACGACGCGGGCTTTTACGGAGTATCTCGATCCGCCGCGCGAGAAAGGCACGAAGATGCTGAAGGTCGAGGACGAGCTGTGGACATGGTCGCCCTCGACGGACCGGATTATAAGGATTGCCGGTCACATGCTGCGGCAATCGGTGATGGGATCGGACCTCTCTTACGAGGACTTCATGGAGGACCCGATCCTGAACAACCTCTACTATTCCGAAGTCACCGGAGAAGAGGACATCAACGGCCGTCCCTGCTACGAACTCGCGCTCAAAGCAAAGGTCGAGGAAATCGCCTATGATTCCCGCAAGCTATGGGTTGACAAGGAGTGGTTCCTGCCGATGCGCGAGGAACGTTACGCCAAGAGCGGCAAACTGCTCAAACTTGTCGAGATCGACGAGGTCATGCAGCAGGGAGAGCGCTGGTACCCGAAACGCGTCACCTTCAAAGACACGCTCAAGCGCGGCGACGGCACCGTAATGGAGATCGAATCCATCGAGTTCGACGTCGATATTCCTGAGTACCTCTTCTCCAAGGCGTCGCTCAAAAGGTAGGCAATCCGGATCGGCTTGCCGGGCCGCAGCCGACGAGCGGATCACGGCGAAGAAATCTTGAGTGCGGTCGGGATCAAGTGTACTATACCGGCCAGTCGTACCGAACGGGACCGGTTATTCGCGTGGAAAGGAATGGAAGCCATGGACGAGAGGAAGATGGAGCACAACGAGGCGTGCGGTGACGAGAAGCACAAAGAGCATCTGTGCTATCTTCAGTACGAGGGATATCACTACGGCCACAAGCCGGAGTACAAGGCTCTCGTTCAGGATGCTCAGTTCATCTGTCAGAACTGCGGTCGCACGGCCAAGAGCGCGGCGAACCTGTGCGCTCCGAGAGAACTGTAGTGGCGGTTATGAGGCGGGTTTCAGCGCTCGGCATGGTTATCGCTGTGATGCTCAGCGGGTGCCGCGGCGCTGTGTCCAACGCTCAGGATAACTTAGCGGGTGAAGGGAATCGAGCGGTGAAGGGTGTTCACGATTTCGTTGTCAAGAGCATCGACGGCAAGGATGTCGCGCTCGCGGACTATGAGGGCAAGGTTCTGCTGATCGTAAATGTCGCGAGCAAGTGCGGCTTCACCGGGCAGTACAAGGGGCTGCAGGAACTGTACGAGACGTACAAGGATAAAGGCTTTGTAATACTTGGTTTTCCGTCCAACGATTTCCTGAGCCAGGAGCCGGGAACCAATGCCGATATTCAGCAGTTCTGCACGCTGAACTATGGCGTGACCTTCCCGATGTTCGCGAAGATCTCGGTGAAGGGCAAAGACGCGCATCCGCTCTACGCGTATCTGACCTCGAAGGAAACGCACCCGGAATTCGGGGGCGCCATATCGTGGAACTTCAACAAGTTCCTCATCGGGCGGGACGGCAAGATCGTGGCGCGGTTCGGCAGCCGCACGAAGCCCGAAGACGGGAAACTGGTCCAGGCCGTTGAACTGGCCATCCAAAGCCCCCCGAGGGAAAAGTAGGTCTACAACTTCTGGCTCTTCCACTACGCCGTAGCGGGAATGAGCACCTGAAGAATGTCTATAAAGCCGGCGAAGAGGGCTTCACCAACGGAATCGAGGTGTTCGAATGCTGAGCCCGGCTGCGCCGAACCGCGGCACGCCGCCCGGCTTCGGGCTGTTCGTGATCGGATCGGAGATTCTGGACGGCCGCAAACGCGACGCTCATTTTGAGAAAGCGCTGGGCCTTCTGCGCGCCCGCCGCATTCCCTTCACGTACGCCATGATGCTGCCCGACGATCCGCGGCGCATCGAAGAGCAGCTCCGTTGGGCCATGGCGCAGCCCGAGCCGTTCTTCTGCTGCGGCGGCATCGGCTCCACGCCGGACGACTACACGCGCGACTGCGCCGCTCGCGCCGCGGGCGTGCCCACGGAGCGGCACGCCGAAGGCGTTGCCATTCTCCGGAGCCGCTTCGGGAAGGAGGCCACGCCCGCGCGGCTCAAGATGGTCGAGTTCCCGGCCGGCTCTGTGCTCATCCCGAACCCCGTGAACCAGGTGCCCGGGTTTGCGATCTCCAACGGCCACTTCCTGCCCGGCTTTCCCCGGATGGCCGAGCCCATGATGGCCTGGGTGCTGGACACGTGGTATGCCCCCGGCGCGGCGCGCATTGCCCGCTGTCTCGTGCTCCCCGGCGCGCGCGAGGCCGACCTGGTGGATATCATGGAGGCCTTTATCGCAGAGCACCCACGCGTGGTCTTCTCGAGCCTTCCCCACTTCACGCCCACCGGCACCGAGGTGCATTTCGGCCTTGAAGGCCTGCCCGAGGACGTGGCCCTCGGCCTCGCCGCCCTCCAGCGCCGCCTCGCGGAGTTGGCCATCCCGCACCGCGAGGAGTAGGCGGCCCGGACGGCGCCAGGCACAATTCGGCCGCGGTTCTTTCGTTCGTCACGGTGGCAGATCCGCCCAAGCGGCGAGGGCCTGGCGCGCATGGCGGTCCCGGTCCTGCAAAACGAACGTGACCGTCCGAGTGTTCAACGAGAGTCAGCCTGAGAACTCTACGCAAGCGTTCGGAACCGCCCGTCGGACAGGTCTGCCCGGATAAGAACGTGAGTTGCCCCCGCACAACCGCCGCATTTACGTTTCTTCAGGCCAGTCGGGTTTCAGCTTGTTGTGCAGCTTCACCCTCGGGTCGCGCCCAGCGCACTTTCGAACGAATCGTCAGCGTGAACGTTGGACGGGAGCGAAGGGATGCAAATGAAGCGGACCATTGCGACAACGACGATGGTGTCTCTACTCTGCGCAAGCCGCCTTTTCGGTGGGGAGCCATACCAAACCGTTACCCAAGACGTGCCCTTCGCGGCTCGATGCGACGGCACTGAACAGAAATATGTGCTGCTGGCCCGTAAGACGTTCACATCGGCCGCTCCGCGTGACGTTCTCATCGCGTTGCATGGTCACGGTTCGGATCGCTGGCAGTTCATCAAGGATGGGCGTGATGAATGCCGTGCAGCCCGCGACTTTGCGGCAGAGCATGACATGCTTTATGTCTCTCCGGACTATCGAGCAAGCACGTCTTGGATGGGTCCGAAGAAGGGAGAACTACTGCACGAGAAAGCCGGTATCCGCGAGCGAATCCGCAGGATTGACAAGGAAGGTAGTGCCTGGCTCGAACCTATGGAGAATTTCCTGAACGACGCGATTCTCGCGGAAACTAAGGCATTCTCGGGGTCAGAGCAGGAATTGCGGGGTTTTCATCGTCGTATCGGTGTGTTTACAGTCTCTTCTTAGCGAAAGCCCTGCCCGACTGTGTCTTCAGATATCGATCGAAGGCCAGTGCCTGCTCCCGGTCTGTGAACGCGATGGCTGTTTTTATCCTTCAAGGGCGATACCTGGAAGTGTGGGGATCTCCGCTGGAGTTGTGATGAGGCAAGCGGGATTCGAGGTCCGCAGTGAAACCCGTATAGTGGCGGTCTGGGTGCGCTTCGCTGCGAAGGATGTAGACGTTATAGAATCTTCCGCTCATGTCACATTTCAGACTGGCGCGCCGAGTCGTAGTGAGCCGCCTTCCGCGATTAGCCCGTCTTCGCCTTTCGCCCCGCTCAGGCTTCGACGCGGCAGTCTTCGTTCGCCTTACGGCTCACGAAGACTGGTCGAGGCTCCTCCTCGATATCCGAACCTACTTTGAAAGGCAATCGCCGTCCTGAGCGGTAGACCGTACCCCTCGGCGCTTCGCGCCTCGGGTACTATGCAGGCAGGCCGCCAGCGAAGCTGTCATCCTGCCTGCTATCCCACGCGCGACCGTGGTCCCCGATGCCAACGCTCGTCGCACGCGCTATTGCCCCCACGTCACTGCACCTGCGGAGCAGGTTCGTGCCGTGCCCCTTACCCCGGCTGGCACTGCGGCTGCGAAGCAGCCTCGTTCCAGCCCCCAGCCCCGACGCCGTCCCCGGCGTCCCCGACAAAGACCACGCCAGCAGAGCTGTCATGGTCTTTGCTCAATCCCCGGCGCTCTCGCGCCTTCCATGCGGCACACGCACCGCGTCAACGCTTGACGCAGGCTTGTGCGCCGGGTCGTCCTGACGGCCTCCGTGGTGTCGAGCATCCGGCTTCGCAAGCCGGGAAGCTCGACTCTTCCTCTTCTTCGGCCAAATCCACGCCGCCGACTGGCGGCTCTCTCGAAAGCACGCGCAAGAAAAACGAGCGGTGCCCGCGCTATCGCGCGCCCTGGACTCACTACACCCGCCCACCACCCACTGGACCCCGGCAGTGATCCCGAGTGTGTCGTCTTCGCACACTCAGAAAACGCACTCCGCATCATGCCCCCGTTGGCGGCCAGATGCCGCCACGGAAACCGTGTCGGCATGTCGCCGCTTCTCAGACCAAAGCCCACCCACCGCCCTGAGAAAGAGAATCCCGCAATCAAACGTCGTGGGGTCGTCATGGGCAGCGGGGTGTGCGTGAGCGTGTCGGCCCTACGGGCCACCACGACCCCCGCCCACCCGGCAATCTCGCTTGTTCGGCACCGTGTCCGCTACGCGTCCACGAGTGCCGCCCTGCGCTCGAATGCCCCCGCTGCATTGAAGAGATTGCAGAGAAGTGGAAGCGCCCGCTCCGCGGCCGCGCTATCCTTTATTCGGGGGAAAACCCCACCTTCGGCCTTTGGCCTCCGGCCCGTCTTTCCCCTCTGTCTGCCTTCGGCAGCCATTCACCCCTTTCTCTCGCCCCTACAGATCTCTCTCTGCCCCGTCTTCCCATTTCTCCCAATCCGGTACGTAGATCGACATCAGACTTTTGAACAACCTCCCGTGGTTTGGGACTCGCAGATGAAGAAGCTCATGCACAATCGCGTAGGTCTGGAATCCGCGATTCTGAGCTAGAAGATCTTCACTGAAGCTGATCCATTTGCCGGGCGAGCACGACGCCCATTTCCTCTTCATCCTCTGCACTCGGATCTGTGCGGGTTCCACCTTCAGCAGCCCAGCCCACTCACGCACTTCGGCCTTGAACTGCTCTTTGTCGCGTGGTTTCCGGCGTTTCACTACTTGGCCTCCGCGCGGAGCAGCTTCTCGGCTACCTGGATCATGCGCTCCTTGCCGACGAGCGGGAGAAGGGCTTTGTATAGCTCTGCCTTTAGTTGCCGCAGCTCCGCCGCGTTGTCCCTGTGGTGGGGGAATCTCTCGAAGATCGCGCCGATGACGACTGCCGTTCTTTCCGGCTGCGCAACATCTTCCTTCTTCAACGCCCAGAAGAACGAGAA
>Ga0180436_10000218_pt1 | contig 60843 bp, 62 predicted proteins | sample SS_ome_2_FD_132434 | JGI IMG/M metagenome (GOLD analysis project Ga0180436, IMG submission 132434) | Hypersaline lake sediment archaeal communities from the Salton Sea, California, USA - SS_3_S_2 metaG | ecosystem: Environmental > Aquatic > Non-marine Saline and Alkaline > Hypersaline >...
ATTTAAAATTAAGATTTGAGAAACACAAAAAAGGAAGAGTTCCATCAACAAAGGATAGACGGCCTTTAAGGTTGATTTACTATGAAGCTTGTATAAATCAGCAAGACGCGACTCACCGAGAAAAGTATTTAAAAACTTATCATGGTAAAATGTTTTTTAAAAAAAGACTCAAATCTTATTTAACAGGGTAAAAAAACACTGGAGATTCAAAAAGAAAAAATAAATTATTTGTATCAATGTATCGATACATTGATACATTAATTAAAGTTGGATATATAAACAAAGAACCCTGCCAGTTTTTACCGGCAGGGCTTTGTTTTGTCAGTTGACAATTTTTAAGAGGGAGTGTGTCCAACGAACTGAGGTTCCAAGACAATCTCACCTTTTTCATTTTTTTTGAGTGTCGCGTCCCACTTTTTTGCTTCTGGATTGTCGGCTGCTCTGAATAAGAATTTTATTTCCAAGGCGTTTTCTTTAGTAATTTCTATTACTTCTTGAGTCACCCCAAATGCCCCTTCCAGCAAGTCTCCTTCAGTAATCGGCTTTGTCGTCACCTTTTGCTTTTTCGTCTCTAATTTCTTTTTATCGACTTTTTTCTTGGGAGCAAAATGCCTTTCAAACACAGAGAAGCAGACTTCTTCGGGAGTTCCAACTGTCAATTGATTTTTTTCGGCGTAGGAGTTAGCGACTTCCAACATCGCATTAAATATCTTTCTGTCATCAACTAATCTTTGCATAAAAAAACATAGCTCCTTATATAAATGGGTTTTCAAATTACTTCCATGACGAGTAATAGTAACAGAAAATCAAAAAATTGTCCATACAACCTTCACATTTTCCTGGAAATAGTTTATAATTATTAAAATTTAAAAAAGAACTTTGAAAGTGAAGGGATTATTCAAATGTTAGATTTTAGATTAAATGACTCTGGTGTGAGGTTTCCTCAAAATCGTGCTTTGAGTGAGGTTTTGAGCAGAATTATTGAGGAATTTCATAAAAGAGAATACAAAGTCTTGGGGATGAGGGCGGGCTTTCAGTTGTTGAATGAAGGTCAGCAGAAAATATCAACTCTTGTTTTTATCGAGGGGGACAGTTTCGAAATTAAATTTCCCATAGACTATCTCGTTTGCTTGGAGGAGATTTCAATCCCAGGACAGTGTTTATACAAGACTGACGAAGGATTTGTCTTGGAAATTTATATGGGGAACAGCTACTTGATCTATTCGAGCGTTCGAGGCAATTTTATTCTTGATGGAGAAACGAGTTGCTTTGTGAACAATGATCAAAAAAAATATTCCGGGAATGAAATTCCTCAGAAAGAAGTTTTCGAGGGATTCGCCGCATGGCTTGAGGAAAATGTCCTCAACATCATTTTGTCTCAGCAGGTTTAAATGAAAAAGTTTCGGGTGATCGCAATTGTTCGAAACTTTTTTGTTTGCCAAAAAAGTTTTGAGATGTATAATAAACTAATACATTAAATCATTTTAATTTTTCAAAATGAATTTTGATCGAGAAAATTTGCAAAGATTTTTTTGGGGGGCGCTAGCAGTTTTGTTTTTGTTCTCAACAAAAAATCCTCTTGCTATCTTGATAGCTATTTTTCTAATAATTTTACTCTTAAGAAGGTCTAATTTAAATTTTAATAGAAATAATATGAATACCTATAATAATTTTGATTTTTCTGAAACAATGAAAAGTTTGAAGAAAGGAACCAGTGTCATTTTGGCAGTGGTTATTTTATTAATTCTTTTACCATTTTTGATTGTCGTCGTTGATGCGGGTCAAACCGGAGTCTATTCTTTGTTCGGGAAAGTAAGAGACAACGAATTGAAGTCAGGAATCCACATCAAAAACCCTTTCGCCAAAATCACCAAACTTTCAATTCGAACCGAAGAATACACAATGAGCGGAGTCAGTAATGAAGGAAAGGTTCAGGGAATTGATTCGATCAAAGCTTTGACCAAGGAGGGGCTGGAGGTGGCTTTGGATATTACTGTTCTATACCGACTTCAAGAAGAAAAAGCCTCTGACATCTATCGAGAAGTGGGACTCAATTATGAAGAAAAAATTATTCGACCAATCATCAGGAGCGCTATTCGAGGAGTGATTGCTCAATATGACGCCAAAGTGATCTATTCAGAAAAACGTTCAGAAATTGCTGGAAAAATCTCAGAGGATTTGAGTTCTCAATTGGCTGATAGGGGAATTGTTTTGGAAGAGTTGCTTTTGAGAAATGTTGAATTGCCAATGAACCTTCAAAACTCAATCGAAGAAAAACTTCAAGCTGAACAAGAAGCTGAAAAAATGAATTTCGTATTACAAAAAGAAGAGAAAGAGAAAGAAAGAAAAATCATTGAAGCGGAAGGACAAAGAGAATCTCAGTCAATCATCAATCAGAGTTTGACCCCGAATTATCTCAACTACCTCTACATCAGAAATCTTCAAGATCGAGAAGGAACAATCTACGTCCCAATCGGAGACAATGGCGTGCCTTTGTTTAAAGCCATTCAATAAGAAACTTAAAAACTGTCATTATAAAGTCTTTTCTCAAAGAAAAGACTTCTAATGGTGGTTTTAGGCTAAAAAGCATTGACAAAAATTGTTTTTAAATGTATTATCATAAGTTCGGCTAGAAGTTCTTTTCATTATTAACTATTTCAAAAGGCAAGGGAGGTGCTGATTGAAAAAAGAAGCTTTAGGAAAAACTACAGGCAAGAGTCCTGTTAAGGTTTTGATTGTAGGTGATTTTGTCCCATCTCATAGCTATATTTCTATGGTGGTGCATTCATTTTACGAAGAAAGGGGGATGCAATTCAAGGTTGATTCTGTTATTAACGCCACGATGGCCTTTTCTTTTGCAGAGAAGGCAGAAAAGGAAAAGCAGCCATTTGACGTTGTTCTGGTTGATGAGCAAATGTTTTTGTCCTCCAGTTTACCCAAAGTTTTTTGCTTAAAGGGGAGGCCGATAGTGTTTTCTTTTTATAACTCAAAACACAAAAGACTCCATACGCTGGAAGGCTGTGGTTCATTTTTTGAAGAGTTGAACAGAAAAGCCAAATGGATGGCAATTTAATAGATAAGGTGGTGTATCGTGAAAAAAATTTTGATTATAGATGATACCCCTGCTGTGGGTAAAATGCTAGGAAGATTCCTAGAAACAATTGACAGAGAGTGTATTATCTGCACAACACCTCAAGAGGGCATTCAAACCTTTAGGAGGGAGAAAGAGTCTTTGGGGTTAGTGGTTACTGACATCCAGATGCCCTCAGGAACAGAAGGGATTGAGATGATTCAGGCAATTGACGGTGACCTTGGCGCTGTTCCTGTTGTTTTTCTTTCCTCGGCGGCTGATCGCTTGAGAAGCGCTCAATTGCACTGTCCCAAAGCAGCCGGTTTCTTTGAAAAACCGATAGGTTTAGACAAATTTTGTGAGATTGTAGAACAACTCACGTAAACAATCTTTTAAAAGGCTGTTCACGCAACGCGTGTCGAACAGCCTTTTTTGTTTGTAAAAAATATTGAATGTTGATTATTGAATGTTGAATATTTTTTCTTTCTTGAAAAAAGCTTTGGTATAAGTTAAACTTAAATTTGAAAATCAAACGATAATTAAAGAATTAGCATGTCCGGACATAATAAGTGGTCAAAAATAAAACACAAAAAAGCGGCTACTGATGCCAAGCGCTCCAAGATTTTTTCTGCTTGTTCAAAGGAAATTATTTTGGCTGCAAAAAATGGCGGTGACCCAGAGACAAACTTTCAACTTAAAATCGCGGTTGATAAGGCCAAGTCTTTGAACATGCCGAAAGACAACATTGAAAAAGCCATTAAGCGAGGCAGTGGCGCTTTGAAAGACGAAGCCAAATTAGAAGAATATCTTTTCGAAGCCTATGGCCCCAGTCAAATTGCGATGCTCATCAAAGCAGTGAGTGATAATAAGAATCGGACTTTGAGTGAAGTGCGAACAATTTTGACCAAAAATGGTGGAAAAATGGTGGAAGGCGGGAGTATTAGTTGGCAGTTTGATCAGGCTGGGAGACTGGTTCTTGGTGAAAATGAAAAAAGCAAAGATGAACTTGAAGAATTGATTATCGAAAGTGGCGCCGAAGACTACCGAGAAGAAGACGGAAAATTGATTGTGTTTACACCTTTTCAAAAACTTCAAGAAGTTAAAGAGTTTCTAGAAAAAGCTGAATTGGAAATCAAAGAAGCTGGGTTGACTTATTTGCCACAAAATCCAGTGGAGGTCAGTGATCAAGAGTTGGAAAACTATTCTAATTTTGTTGACAAGGTTGAGGAGCAGGATGATGTGGTGGAAATATATGACAATATTGAATAATTTTTTATTAGTGATAAAAAATTATAAATTTCTAATTACTCTAATTACACTAATTGCTCTAAGGAAGCTCCAATGCATAATTTCTAATCCCATTTTTTATTTGGAATTTTGGTGCTTTATTAGAATAATTAGATTAATTAGGTCAATTAGAATAATTTTTAGTAACTAAGATTTATTAATTTTTGAACTTCTATTTTTTCATGAACAAAAAAGAGGTAAAAATCTTAGGTCTGGATCCTGGAACTGCTATCACAGGCTGGGGTTTGATTGAGGAAAAAGAAGGCGAATCCGTTTTGAAGGCTTTTGGTTGCATTGAAACTCCCAAAAACAATTCTGACGTGGAGAGGCTGAAGGAAATCGCAAAAGATCTGAGGGATATTATTGAAACCTATAAACCAGATGAAGTGGCAGTGGAGGATCTGTTTTTTTTCAAGAACTTGAAAACTGCAATCAAAGTGGCGCAGGCTCGAGGAGTTTTGTTGCTGATTTCAGCTGAAAAAAAAGTTCCGGTTTTTGAATATACGCCTTTGCAAATCAAACAAGCCTTGACTGGATATGGAAGAGCTGAGAAAAAACAAGTGCAGGTGATGGTGCAGAATATTTTAAAATTAAAAAAAATGCCTCAACCCGATGACGCCGCGGATGCTTTGGCAGTGGCACTTTGCAGACAGCAGTCGAGAAAAATTGAAATGCTGATACAATGATTTTTAATAGACGCTGCTTAAGTTTTAGTTTAAGATAACATTAATGAGACTTGAGTGAGAGATGAGTGTAAGTTGAGTTTAATAAATTCTTTAAATAAATGAAAATAATTCAAAAAAGAAAATACACCTTTTTGTTTTCCAGCGCTTTGATGATTGCCAGCATTGCTTTTCTTTCGCTTTGGGGCTTGAAATTCGGAATTGATTTTACGGGAGGAGTTTTGACTGAAGTGCAGCTGAAACAAGAAACTAACAAAGATGAACTAAGAGAAACTTTAAATGATTTGAACTTAGAGAGTCTTTTGGTCCAACCGGCAGAGAATAATTCATTTATTATCAGATATCAATCTCCCAATAACAAAGTTAACCCAGCCTTAGAGGATGCTATTGAGGAGAGATATCCCGAATCAGAAGTTTTGCGGACTGAGTTTGTGAGTTCTTTGATGTCTTCAGAGCTGAAGAGAAACGCAATCTATGCCGTGATCGTTTCAATTATCGGAATAACCTGGTTTATCGCTTGGGCTTTTCGAAAAATTTCTTATCCAATCAATAGTTGGAAATACGGACTGGGAGCTATCTTGGCCTTGATTCACGATATTGTTATCACTTTGGGAGTTTTTGCTTTATTGGGGAGATTTCAAGGAGTTGAAATCGGAGTTCCTTTTGTGGCGGCCTTACTCACAATTTTTGGATACAGTGTCAATGACACCATTGTTATTTTTGATCGAATCAGAGAGAATCTATTGCGATTTGGAGCTGGAAAAGATTTTGAAAACACAATCAATAAATCAATTCGAGAAAGCATTGCTAGATCCCTCAACACCTCTTTGACCGTGATTTTGGTTTTATTGGCAATCATTCTTTTTGGGGGAGCAACAATAAAATATTTCTCATTAGCTTTGCTGATAGGAATTTCTTTTGGAACCTATTCTTCGATTTTTGTGGCAACGGCGTTTGTGGCAGAACTTTGGAAAAAAGATCAGAAATAATATTCAATAACCAACAGCCAATAATCATTCAATATCCAATTTTAAAATATTCAATAAGCGAGCTTCGCTCACTTAGTTGGGAGTTGGGGTATTGAATGTTGAATGAATATTGGTTATTGAATGTTGAGTATTTAAAATAAATATCAGGAGGGGTTAAAAATAAAATATGAGAATTGCCTTTGTTCACGACTATCTAGTGCAAAACGGAGGGGCGGAAAAAGTATTGAAATGTTTGACGGAGATTTGGCCAAAAGCGCCAATTTATACTTTGGTTTATGATCCTGAGAAATGTTCTTATTTAGGTGAAGAAAAAATAAAAACTTCCTTTTTGCAAAAAGTTCCTTTTGCCAAAAAACATCATCGAATCTTTCCTCCTTTGATGATGGAGGCGATTGAACAGTTTGATTTGAAAGGTTTTGATTTGGTGCTTTCTGATTCTTCCAGTTTTGCTAAGAATTTGATTACTAACCCAAAGACTTTGCATATTTGTTATTGTCACACTCCAATGCGTTATGCCTGGGATGATTGTCAGTACTACACCAAAGAGTTTGGTTTTCCGGCGTGGCTTAAGAAAATTGTTCCATTTTTAATGAACTATATTCGAGTGTGGGATTATTTTTCGACCAATGGAGTCGATCATTTTATCGCTAATTCAAAATTTGTTCAAGGAAGAATCAAAAAATATTATGGCAGAAAGTCAATCGTTATTAATCCGCCAGTTAGAGTAGATGATTTCTATGTAATCCCAGAAAAAGAGATAGGCGATTATTTCTTGATGACGGGAAGGATGATGAAATATAAAAAAATGGATTTGGTTATCAAGGCTTTCAACGAGATGAAGTTGTCTTTGAAGATAATAGGAAGAGGGATCGAAGAGAAGAATTTAAAGAAAATTGCTGGATCGACAGTTGAGTTTTTGGGAAGAGTTTCTGACGATGAGTTGAAGGAAGTTTATTCAAAAGCCCAGGCTTTTATTTTTCCTCAAGAAGAGGACTTTGGAATTGTTGCCATTGAAGCCTTGGCTAGTGGTCGCCCGATTATTGCTTTTAAAGCAGGAGACATTGTTGAGCATGTAGAAGAAAACAAAACAGGAATTTTTTTCGAAGAGCAAAGCAAAAAATCTTTAATGGAGGCGGTACTAAGATTTAGAGAGCTTGAATTTGATCCAGAATACATAAGAAAATCAGTCGTGGGGTTTTCAGAAAGTCAATTTAAAGATAGAATTAAAAAAGAAGTATTAAAAAAATATAAAGAATTTAAAAAAACAACATGAAAACACTTGATGAAATAAATTTTAAGGACAAGAATGTTTTAATTAGATGTGACTATAATGTGCCTTTGGTTGATGGAACTTTGGCTGACGAAGAGGATGATCGAATCGAATTTTCTGTTGACACTATCAGGCATATACTAGAACAAGAATCAAAGTTTATTTTGTTAGTTTCTCATTTGGGGAGGCCAGGAGGCAAAGTGAATGCAGAACTTGGGTTAAAACCAATTCGCAAGAGACTTCAGGGATACCTGGGATATCTTGGAGTGGAGGTTGTCTTAGTGGAAACTTTGGAGGAAATCAAAGCAGCTCAAGAAGTTGGTAATAGGATTGCTCTTTTGGAAAATATTCGTTTTTGGCCCGGAGAAGAAAGCTCTGACGATGATTTTGCAGGAAAGGTAATGGAAGGGTTTGATGTTTATGTTAACAATGCTTTTCCGGTAAGTCACAGGGACCATGCCTCTTTGACCAAATTTCCTCAACATGCTTCAGAAAAATGTGCCGGGAAACTTTTCATGAAAGAGGTTGAGAATCTTAAAAAGGTTAAGGAGGATCCAATGAGGCCGGCGGTAGCAATTATTGCTGGAGCAAAAATTGCAACCAAACTTCCAGTTATTGAAACTCTTTCCAAAGAATATGACTTTGTTTTGGTTGGCGGAAAAACTGCCAATGAAGTTCTTGATCAAAAATTAGATCTAGGGGAAAATGTTTTGTTGCCAGTTGATTTTGCCCCAGAGAGTAAAGCCGCAGAAAGACTTGATATTGGACCAAAGACTCAAAAAGCTTTTGCGGAAAAAATAGAGGAAGCCAACACAATTGTTTGGAACGGTCCCGTGGGATTATATGAGAACGAGGAATCAGCCACTGGAACCAGAAACATTATTTCAGCTATTGCCCAAAACCACAAAGCCTTCAAACTGGTTGGAGGGGGAGAAACTATTTCTGCTTTGAATCATTTCAGTTCTCCGAGACATTTCAATTATGTTTCAATGAGTGGTGGGGCGATGTTGGATTTTCTTGCCAATAAAGAACTTCCAGGAATCAAAGCTTTAAACTCATAAAAAAAGAAACACACCAAATACTTAATTTTTAAAATATGAAAAAGGTAGTTTGTATTGGTTCTGCTAGCAAGGATATCTTTATTCTTCTTGATAAAACCAATGTCAAGGAAAATAAAAAAAGTTTAACTGAAAAAAGGCTAATGACTTTTGAGTTTGGTGCAAAAGTTGACGCTGAAGGCTTGGCAGAGGAAGTCGGAGGAAGCGCTGTCAATGTTGGGGCTGGTTTGAGTTTGGGAGGATTTAAAAGCTTTGTTTTTTCTAGAGTCAGCAAAAACGAAGTTGGTAAATGGATTCAAAAAAGAATAGGAAGGCTAAAGCTAAAGAAAAACTATATACAAGCCCGAGGTGCCGAACCCAGTGCAATCTCAGCAATTATTTCAGACAAAGAAAATGTTGACCACACCATTATAAGAACCGGTGATTCTACTGAAAAATTTGATTTAGAAAAAGCTTTGAGCAAATTTAGAGAAAAAGTCGACTGGATTTATGTTGGATCTCAGAAAAAAAACTCAGTTGAAAAAATTGGGAAAATAATAGACTTTGCGGAAAAGAAAAAAGCTAAAATTTGTTTTGTTCCGAGTGGATATCAAATCAAAAACAACATCAAAGAGTTAAAAAAATATTTTAATAAATTCGAAGTGGTTTTTTTGAATCGAGATGAAGCTATTGAGATTTTGCAAAATTTGGGAGTTGAATTTAAAGATGAGCCAGCCGAATTACTTCAAAAAATCAAAGAGCTTGGGTTTGCTCAAGTTGCTTTGACTGATGGAGCTGAGGGTGCCTATGTTAGTGACGGAAAGGTAAGTTTTCATTTAGGAATAGATGAAACAAAAAAAGTAGAGACGGTGGGAGCGGGAGATGCTTTTGTTAGCGGTTTTTTAAATTCTTATATAGAGGAGGGGGATATCAAAAAAGGATTGGCTTGGGGAATTGCCAACAGTGGAGGGGTTTTGACTCAAGTTGGTTCAACTAAGGGACTTTTAAAAAGAAAAGAGCTGAAGGTCAAAGAAAGAGAACTGGTCAAAAGAGTTAAAAAAATTTAGATAAAACAAAAAATAAATGAAAAATTTATTGGAACCCAAGAGCATTGCTATTGTTGGCGCGTCTGACAAGAGAAGTAAAATAGGAAATATTTTGATTAGAAACCTTCAAAATAAAAAATATAAGGGAAAAATTTTTCCTATTAATCCTAGGCACAAGATCATTGAAGGATTGAAAGTCCGCACCTCTGTTCTTGAGGTTGATGAAAAAATTGATTTGGCAGTAATTGCAATTCCGGCCGATTTTGTTCTTCTGGCAATCGATGAATGCATTCGAAAAGGTATTAAAAATTTGGTGATTATTTCTGCTGGATTTTCAGAGAGTGGAAAAGATGGGGCAAAAAGAGAAGAGGCTCTGAAAAAGCTAGCCAAAGAAAATGGTTTAAATATTTTGGGGCCAAACTGTCTGGGATTCATTAACGTCAATAAATCGATTAATGCCTCTTTTGCTAAGAAAAATGTTCCCGAAGGAGGAACAGCTTTAATCTCTCAATCAGGCGCATTTGTGACCGCTTTGCTTGATATTGCCAAAGAAGAGCAAGTTGGATTTTCTAAGATTGTCACTCTGGGAAACAAAACAGTTTTAGACGAAGTCGACTTTCTGAAATATTTGGACAAAGACCCAAAAACCAAGGCCATTGCCTTATACCTAGAAAATATTAAAAAGGGTCGAGAGTTTTTTAATGCTGTTAGTCAAGTGAGTGCGAGAAAACCAGTTTTGATTCTTAAGGCGGGAAGCTCTCAAAAGGTTCAAGACGCCATCATGTCTCACACTGGTTCAATGGCAGGGGAGTCCGTAGTTGTCAAAAAGGCCTTCCAGGAATCAGGGGCCTTGTCTTTTGAAAACATTCAAGAGCTTTGGCAAGCCCTAAAGCTTTTCAACAAACACCCCCAGCCCAAAAATGAAAAGATTGTTATTTTAACCAATGCCGGAGGACCCGGAGTGGTGACATCTGATTTGGTCGAGAAAACTAAGAACCTCGATTTTTATGATTTTGACTCAAAGGAAAAAGAAGAGTTGAGACTTGAGTTGCCTATGGGAGCTTCTGTTGAAAACCCAATTGATATTTTGGGGGACGCTAATTCAACAAGATATAAAAATATTCTAAAAATATTAAAGAAGAATAAAAAAATTGGAGCGATTTTAGCCCTGATCACTCCTCAGGCTCAAACTGATGTTGCTAACATTTTGAAAGTTGTTACTCAAGCAGAAAAAGAAGCTAAGATTCCAATAGTCCCAGTTTTTATTGGAACAAAAAATCCTAAAACTTTTCAATTCCCTCAAGAGTTGGTTGGGGCCTTGGACAAGATTGTTGGATATCAAGCCAGCGCAAAAGCCAAGAAAGTAAATAAAAAAACTCCAGCCAAGTTTAACCCGCTTAGTTCTTCCAGAGTCCGAAGTTATGTTGAAGAGGCATTGGAGGAAGAGAGAATCATTTTCTATTATCATGAAGCCTTGGAATTGACACGTTATTATGGGATAAATTCTTTGCCAGCTATTAATGTCAACAATAGAAAGAAGCCAGATTTTAAAAAATACAAAGAAGTTGTCATGAAGGTGGATGACCCTCGAATTTTACACAAAATGGCCCAAGGGGGAGTGAGAACTGGAGTTCGAGGACGAGCTCAATTTGAGAATAACTTGAAACAGCTCCGAAGAAAATTTAAAAAAGAAGAAATCATTTGGCAAAAGCAAGTTGAAAAAGGGACAGAGATTATTATTGGTCTTAAAAAAGATCCGAGTTTTGGCCCAATACTGCTCTGTGGAATCGGAGGAATTTTAACCGAAATTTTTGATGAAAAGTTGTTGTGGATTTTGCCAGCAGACAAAGCTCAGATCAAAAAAGACCTAGAAAAATCAAAAATTGGGAAAATATTCAAAAAAGAGGGACTTGATTTATCTGAATTGGTTGAGGAAATTTCCAAAGTTGGAAAAATTGGTTGGCAAAACAGTTGGTTGAAAGAACTAGACGTCAATCCGATGTTTTTTTACCCCAACAAAAGACCTCTGGCAGTCGACATCAAAGTTAAAATAGATAAACAGTCTAATGAAAAAAAAGTGGCAGCTTAAAAAAGGAAAACGTTTCAAAAAAAGACGCTTTCCCGAACTAGAAAAAGCAAGCGAAAAAATCTTATTAAATAGAGGATTTGAAAACGAGAGGGATCTCGAAGTTTTTTTTGCTCCCGATTATGAGAAGGATTTACACGATCCGTTTCTTCTAAATGACATGAAAAAGGCCGTCAAAAGAACTTTAGAAGCCAAGAAGAAAAAAGAAACAGTTTGTATTTTCGGGGACTACGACGCTGATGGGGTGACTTCCTCTGTTTTATTAAGTGATTTTTTGGGAAAAGAATTGAAAGTAGAAAATTTTTGTTATATTCCCGAGAGAGAGACTGAAGGCTATGGACTCAATAAAAAAGCTTTGGAGTATATCAAAAAACAAGGAGCTGATCTGGTGATCACAGTGGACTGTGGAGTGGCCAATGCTGAGGAAATAGAATACGGGCAAAGCCTGGGATTAGAATTCATTGTCTTGGATCACCATGATGTCGTTAGAAAAATTCCCCCGGCTTTGGCGGTTATTGATCCAAAAAATCCCAATGAGAAAAAATACCCTTTCAAATCCTTGGCTGGAGTGGGAGTGGTTTTTAAATTTGTTCAAGCAGTTGCCAGGAAAAGCAAAGACATCAAAGAAGAAAAACTAAAATGGTATTTGGATTTGGTGGCGGTTGGAACAATTGCTGATTGTGTTCCTTTGTTGGATGAAAACCGAACTCTGGTTCGTTTTGGGCTGATGGTTTTGGCTAAAACAAAAAGACCGGGCCTTCGGCAACTTTTTCAGGTTGGACGAATGAAAATTGGAGAAGGCGATTTGCCAAAGGCTGAACAAGTAGCTTTTCAAGTTGCTCCTCGGATCAACGCTGCTGGTCGGATGAAGCATGCCAATATCGCTTCTAAACTTTTACTAGAAAAAAATGAGGCGCGGGCTTTTGAACTAGCCAAAGAGATAGAAGCCCAAAACAAAGACCGACAGAATGTCACAGCTGAGATTATTAAGAAAGTCAAAAAAGAAATAGACAGTTTGAAAAAAATACCGAAAATTATTATCGAAAGTTCTTCCAAGTGGAAAATCGGAATTGTCGGTTTGAGTGCAGGAAGACTGGCAGAGGAATATTCAAGGCCTGTTATTCTTCTTCAAGAAAACAAGGATGTGGCTCGAGGATCAGGTCGATCAATTCCGGGCTTCAATCTATTGAAAGCTCTCAAGCGACAAGATAAATTTTTAACTAAATACGGAGGGCACAATCAAGCGGTTGGTTTGACTTTGGCTCTTGAAGATTTGGATAAATTCAAAGAAGCTTTCTTGAAAAAAGAGGGGGCAAAAGTCTTAGTTGATGACTTCAAAATAATTCCAATTGACGCTCAAGTTGAAATAGAGGAGATTAACAACAAGCTCTGTGAAGAAATTTCCATGTTGGAGCCTTTTGGCAAAGAAAATGAGATGCCCAATTTGCTAGTCAAAGGCGTTGAGTTGGTTAATAAAAAGTTATTGGGCAATGGAGAAAAGCACTTGAAATTGTGGGTGAAGGATGAGAGCAAAAAGATTTTGGAAGCGATTGGTTTTGGAATGGGAGAGGAATGGGGAGGTTTGAAAATTGGCGAGAAAATTGACCTGGTTTTTAATTTAGAGAAAAATTGTTGGAATGGAACTGAGTGTTTGCAGTTGAAGTTAGTGGATTGTCGAAAAAATAAATAAACTTTTAAAAATAAAAAACTTCCAAGAACCGAACTTGGTTCCTGGAAGTTATCAGGTTGCAGAAGCATTATGTTTCTATTACCAGAACAACAGGCTGTATTGGAACGACAATGTTTTTACCGCTCTCTGATTCCGATGCGTAGATTTCACCAAAAATATTAGCGGGCAACTTGTGTTCTTCGATCAACTCGGCGAAAAGCGCGCCGATTTCGTCGGCAAAGCCCTTTAGATTTCTCTGAGGATTTACAAAGATTTGGGTCAGGTTCATCATGATGCCAATGTCATCACGTCTTTCACTGAAAATAGCTTCAGCAAAATCCGTTCTTTGGCGATGACACTCCGGAGCGCTCATGTTGGCTGAATCCGAGATGTTTTTGAAAAAAACAGATTCGATTTTATTTTTAAAATCAGGCTGATGAACTGAGTCAACCACTACGCGAAGAACATCGCTTTTTGTCCAAATTGAAACCTCCGTGCCCTTTGTCGGATCCCAGTTTAAGGGGCCAACGAATACCATTTTGTACTTCATTTTTAGAATCTCCCTGTTTTTAGGTTGAAAATTTTATGTACTTCTGGTTAATTTACCAGGGGGTTATGCTAGCGCGAATGTCTTTTTTTGTCAACAAGATTTTGCTTTAGATTTTATAAAGTCCTTAGATTAATCTAAGGATTAATACTAGTATTAAATATAAACAAAAACTTTTTAAGGAATTGCTATTGGCCAGTGGCAGTTGACTGATGACCAAATCCTCTCTTGACACAACTTTAAAATTAGCTTAATATTGATTTGTGCAATAAATAGGAGGCCAGAAGGGTCTCTGAACGTGATTCCTAGTCAACGGTTTCATTTTATCGTTGTTTTGCTTTTGGTTTAAAAACTATATGACTAAAGAAATTGTTCAATTAGAAGGAGAAGTTGTCGAGCTATTACCTAGCACGATGTTTCGAGTGAAATTGGAAAATGGACATATTATTTTGGCTCATATTTCAGGAAAAATGAGAATTCATTTTATTAAGTTGATGCCGGGAGATAAGGTTGAGATTGAGATGTCACCTTACGACCTGACCAAAGGACGCATAACCAAACGTCTTTAAAAGCTATCTGTTTGGTGCACTTTTTTGTCAAATCTTAAATTACTTTTCAATGTACCAATTCAGTACATCTCATGCGTAATTTAAGATTTCCCTCGAATTGCCCTCAAACATATAACTTTTAATTACCGTTTAAGGAATTTGAGATTTTTGTAAATAATAAAAACCCAGGAAGATGAAAGTAAAAGCCTCAGTAAAAAAAAGATGTGAATTTTGCAAGATCGTTCGAAGACGAGGAAGGGTTTATGTTATATGCAAAAACCCCCGCCACAAACAACGCCAGGGTTAGAATTCCCAATTTTGGCAAATTTCGAGCAAAAATTTCCGCGACTCGCTCCATTTACGTATATAGTAAACTCCGCCCGTTGCTCAATTTTTTCTCAAAATTTTCTCAAAATTGGAAATTCTAAAAAGCGAGTGGCAAGTTTTTGCAAAAAACTTTCAACTTTAGAAACTTTCTAAACTTTCCAACTAACTAACTTTCTAACTAACAAACATGGCCGTAAGAATAGCACGAGTAGTCGTTCCAGAAGAAAAAAGAGCGGAAATCGCTTTAACTTATATTCACGGAATTGGTAAATCAAAAGCCAATAAGATCTTGGCCGCTTTTAAGATTGATCGAGATCGAAAAATCAAAGATTTGACTGAGGCTGAAATAAATTCTTTGCGACAAGAAATTGAATCCAAGCACACTTTGGAAGGAGAACTGAAGAGACAAAAGCAAATGAATGTTAAAAGATTGAAAGAGATTGGAAGCTATCGTGGAGCTCGACATCAAAACGGACTGCCTTCGAGAGGACAAAGAACAAAGACCAATTCGCAGACCGCCAAAAAATTCAGGAAAAGACGCTAGGCGTCCTCAAAAATCTTCGAAATAAATTATTATTTTATTGAATTAAATTTAAAAAATGCCTGAGAACAAAGAAGAGACTTCAAAAAAGGAATCTCAAGACGACAAAAAGACCAAGAAAAACTCGCCGACTGAAGAAAAATCTGTAAAAAAAGCCCCTGAGAAGGAGGTTGTTTCTAGTGAAGAAAAGGAAGCCAAAGAAGCCCTAGAGGAATTCAAGGGCGAAAGCCTGGTGGCTCAAAAGCCTGCTAAAGCGGCCTCAAAAGACACCTCAGGAAAATTTATTCAGAAAAAGAAGAAAAGAAAAGTTCGTCGTCAAGTTCAAAAAGGACAGGCTTATATTAAAGCAACCTATAATAACACCCTTGTCACTTTGACTGATTTGCATGGAAATGTTTTGGCTTGGTCTTCTTCTGGTTACTTGGGATTCAAGGGAGCAAAAAAAGCCACTACTTATGCGGCTGCTCAGGTGGTTCTTGATGTAGCCGAGAAGGTTCAAAAATATGGATTGAGAGATTTGGATGTTTATATAAAAGGAGTTGGTTCCGGGAGAGAATCAGCTATTCGAACTTTGGCTCAAAAAGGTTTTAATTTGAATCTAATCAAGGACCGAACCCCGGTTCCACATAATGGCTGTAGACCTAAAAAACCTCGAAGAGTTTAATTTATACCTAATACTTAATACTTAATACTTTATACTTAAACGGTATGGCAATACACGAAAGAAAGAAATGTAGAATTTGCAGAAGAGCTGGCGAAAAGCTTTTTCTTAAGGGTGACCGATGTGCTTCTCCAAAATGCGCTATGATCAAAAGACCTTTTCCTCCTGGGATTCACGGATCCAAGGGAGTAAAGGGCTTAACTGAATATGGGAAACAACTTGGACAAAAGCAAAAAGTCCGAAAGATGTATGGAATTACTGAGAAGCAATTTAGGAAACATCTTAAAGAAGCTATCAAGCAGAAAGGTGTCGCTGGAGATAATCTTGTCACTAAACTGGAATCTCGTTTGGATAATGTTGTGTTTCGAATGAACCTGGCTTCTTCTAGGTCTGAGGCCAGAAACCTTGTTAGTCACGGACATTTCACAGTTAATGGGAAAAAGCTCAACATTCCATCTGCTTATGTTAGGGTTGGTGATAAAATTGCTGTCAAAGAGAACAAGGTTGGCAAGAAATATTTCACAAACAAACAAGCCATTCTTAAGAAAGATTTGAATTTGCCTAGTTGGATTTCTTTTGATCCGACTAAAATGACCGGTGAAATAATTGCGCTTCCAAACAAAGATGACAACAGCTTGAATGTTGATGTTCAGGAAGTGGTTGAATTTTACTCAAGATAAAAAATAAATTTATTTTAAATAAATATTTTAAAGATTAATTTTAAAAAAATGCTTCTAATAACACCTCCAAACAAACCCAAATTTGATAAAATTGATAATCAAACCTCAAGATTTTTGATTGAGGGTTGTTATCCTGGGTATGGAACTACTTTGGGGAATGCCTTGAGACGAGTTTTGCTTTCCTCTTTGACTGGAGCCTCTATTACTGAAATTAAAGTGAAAGGCGCTACTCATGAATTCACAACTCTTGATGGTGTTAAGGAAGACATTGTTCAAATAATTCTAAACTTGAAAAAGACTCGATTTCGACTTCACGAAGAAGAAGAGGCTAAGGTTTCCTTGAAAGTCAAGGGAGTTAAGGAGGTTTCTGCTAAGGACTTCAAGCTTTCCTCGGGAATTGAACTTGCTAATCCAGAGCAACACATTGCCAGCTTGACTTCTCCGAAATCTGAATTGGAAATGGAAATTAAAATTGAAAAAGGAATTGGATATGTTTCCGTTGAACAAAGAGAGAGGAAAGAAAAAGAGCTTGGAGTAATTGCTATTGATGGGCTGTTTAGTCCAATCGAAAAAGTCAATTTCAAGGTTGAGGACATGCGAGTTGGAAAAAGAACTGACTATGATCGAATTATTCTGGAAATCAAAACTGATGGAACAATAACTCCAGAAGAGGCCTATGAAGAAGCGGTCAAAGTTTTACTTGAGCAATTTAATGCAATTACGGAAATTGAGGAGTACAAAGAAGCTCAAGAAAAGGAAGAAAAAGAGACTCCTAAAAAAGCTAAGGAAGATGGGAAAGAGGATTTTGAAATTTCTGCTCTCGAGCTTTCAACTAGAATCCACAACGTTCTTGAGTCTAATCAACTAACCAAAGTCTCCGAAGTGTCTAAGCTAAATGAAAAAGAATTGAGAAACTTGAGTGGAATGGGAAATAAAGGAGTTGAAGAAATCAAAAGTTCCATGAAGAAATTCGGTTATTCTTTGGTAGAAGGTGAATAATTTAAATAAGAATCGATCAGTATGAATAAAAGGAAAAAAGGAAGAAGCCTGGGAAGAGAAAAAGATCAAAAAAAAGCTTTGATGAGAACTTTACTCGTTAGCTTAATAGAAAGCAAAAAAATTGTGACTACTTTAGCTAAGGCCAAAGAACTCAAACCTTTTGCTGAAAAGAAACTTTCTCTTGCAAAAAAAGGCTTAGCTCAAAAAAGTGACAAAAACTCAGCTGCTCTAAGACTTTTGAAGAAAGATTTGGGAGTTGAGTCTATCAAAGAACTTTTTTTAATTGCAGAGGTTAGCAAAAGAGCTGGGGGATATACCAGGATTGTCAAATTAATGCCTAGAAAAAGTGATTTTTCTGAAATGGCAATGATTGAATGGGTTGATCAGCCCAAACAGACAGAGCCAAAAAAAGAAGAGAAGGACAAAAAAGATAAGAAAGGCGCTTCCGCTAAAACCTCAAAGGATGAAAAGAGCTCGAAAGAAGAAAAGGAAGTTAATAAGAAGAAATAAGCAAAACCAATGAATCAGAAATCAGAAGAAAAAAAATCTCCAAAATTTATTTTGTTTGATGCCAAAGGTCAAATCCTGGGAAGGCTTTCTTGCGAGATTGCTAAGGTTTTGTCTGGGAAAAACAAGGTTGATTTTGAGCCTCGATTGGGTGGATCAGACTGGGTGGTGGTTGTTAATTCAGATCAAGTTCGACTCTCCGGAGAAAAAGCTAGTAAAAAAGTTTATTGGAGGCATTCAGGTTTTCCAGGGGGAATTTACAAATCGACCTTCAAGGAAATGATGGAAAAAGATTCAACTCTGGTTATTCAAAAAGCGGTTAAGGGAATGATGCCAAAAAACAAGTTGAGCGTTGAAGCGATGAAGAGACTTCGAGTTTTTGAGAACGAAGATCATCCCTATAAGGATAAGTTAGAAAAATAGTTTTATATTAAGATATAATTAATTTCAATGAGCGAACAAAACGATAAATATTTCGAAGGAATTGGACGAAGAAAAGAGAGCGTGGCTCGGGTGCGAGTTTTTAGCGATTCTAAAATTGGCTTTGTTGTTAACGAAAGAAAATCTGAAGAATTTTTTCCAATTAAAGAGTTTCAAAACACGATCTTGGCTCCCTTGGAAGCTGTTGGATTAGTTAAAAAAGTTGGCATTTCCGCAAAAGTTCGAGGAGGTGGAGTTCGTGGTCAAGCGGATGCTATCAAGCTTGGTCTTGCAAGAGCCCTAGTGAAATACGATGAAAATCTAGAAAAAGCTTTGAGGGACCTAGACTATCTGAAAAGAGATTCAAGGAAAAAAGAAAGAAAGAAACCAGGACTCAAAAAAGCGAGACGTTCTGCTCAGTGGAGAAAGCGATAATTTTATTTTTTACAAAGCCCCGCAAGGGGCTTTTTTATTTGATATACATTAACGTACCTACGAAAGTAAGTACGCTCGTAGGTACGAGTTTGTTGTGCTTGATATTTTAGGCTAAATCACTATTTTACAAAAACCCTTTTCTAGTGTATTCTATTTTAAAGACATCAATAAAAAAGCTAAACAAAACAGACCATGGCTGGGTTTATAAAAAGAAAAGTAAAATCTCTGACTCTGGGCGAGAAAATGAAAAAGATAAGAGAAAACGCCGGAGTTTCCCTGGCAGAGATCGCTAGTCATACCAAAATCAAAAAAGACTACTTAAGAAAAATAGAGCAAGGAAACTACGATGACTTGCCGTTTGATGTTTATGTAAAGGGTTTTTTGAGGAGCTATGCGAAATACTTAGGCTTGAATTCAAAGAAAATAGTTTCTCAATTTGAAAAAGAGGTTGGAGTCAGGAAGAATGTTAAAAAATATCAAGACAGGGAGAAGAAAGGTTTTGACTTCAAATTTCCCAGTATCACTATCACACCCAAAATAGCCTCTTTGCTTTTTTCCTCACTTTTGGTGACAATAGGAGCCCTGTATTTTTATTTTGAAGTAGATCATTTTTCCAAAGAACCCAATCTAGTTATTGATTCGCCAAAAGTCAACACCACGCTAAAGTCAAGTTCAGTCAAAGTAAGCGGATCAACAGATTTTGAAAATAAAATTGTCATCAACAGTCAGCCGGTCTATGTTGATTCAACGGGAAAATTCTCAGAAGAAATTGGCTTACAAAAAGGACCAAATCAAATAGTCATCAAGGCCTCAAATAAGTTTGAAAAAAGCACTGAGAGAATTATTAATGTTGTGGCGGACTATGAAGTAGAGATTTTAGGGAAGCAAGCCAAGGAAGAGGAGGAACAAGAAAATCTTGATTTTCTTGTGGAAATAGAAAGTCGGGAAAATTCTGTTTGGGTGACTTTAAAAATTGATGAGGGGGAACCCAGAAGAGCCAATCTCTTTCCCGATTCTTCGATAAAAATCAGGGTTGTGGATCAGGTTCAAATTGAAACTGGAAATGCTAGCGATACTTATGTTAGAATAGACGAGCAAGATTTTTTTCCGATTGACAAAGAAACTTCGGGTTTCAAAAAAATTGTTTTAAACAAAAGGGAGAATTAATAATAAAAATTAAAAATAAACATGACAGCGAAAAAAAAGACAAAAAAAGAATCAAAGAAGATTAGCACCAGAGGAGATTACAAAGAAGCAATAGAGGAGATCAAAACAAAGTTTGGCGAAGGCTCAATAATGAAATTGGGAGAAGTTAAAAAAGTTGATGTCGCCTCTATCTCTAGCGGGTCCCCTTCTTTGGATATTGCTTTGGGAATTGGCGGTTTGCCGAGAGGGCGAGTAGTTGAAATTTATGGTCCAGAATCTTCTGGGAAAACTACTCTGGCTTTGCATGTGGTTGCTAACGCTCAAAGAGATGGTGGAGTGGCGGCTTTTGTGGATGCTGAGCATGCTTTGGATCCAAGTTACGCCAAAAAAATTGGAGTGAATATTGAAGAACTGTTGATTTCTCAACCTGATGCAGGAGAACAAGCCCTGGAAATTGTTGAGACTTTAGTCCGATCTAATTCAGTAGATGTAATTGTTGTTGATTCAGTGGCAGCTCTGACTCCCCGAGCTGAGATTGAAGGGGATATGGGGGACTCTCACATGGGGCTTCAAGCAAGATTAATGTCCCAGGCTCTTCGAAAATTGACCAGCATCGTGGCCAAAACTAATGTAATGGTTATTTTCATCAATCAGATTAGAATGAAAATTGGAGTGATGTTTGGTAACCCAGAAACAACAACAGGTGGAAATGCTTTGAAGTTTTATTCATCAGTTCGATTGGAAGTCAGGCGAGCTGCTCAAATCAAGCAGGCCGAGCAAATTATTGGGAATCGAGTTAAGGTTAAAGTAGTAAAGAATAAAGTTGCCCCTCCTTTCCAAATAGCAGAGTTTGACATTATGTATAATCAGGGAATTTCGAAGGAAGGTGATATTTTGGATTTGGGAGTTAACTACAAGGTACTTGAAAAATCAGGTTCTTGGTTGAGTTACCAAGGTGAAAAAATTGGCCAAGGAAGAGAGGCGGCCAAAAAATACCTTAAAGAAAATCCAAAAGTAATGCAGAAAATTTTAGCTGAAATAAAAAAGAAAAAGCAAGAAGAAGATGTCTAAAAAAAATAAATTTTTAATTTTCGTAATTGGCGCCTCAATTCCCCTGTGGATTATTTGGCGAATTGCCATGGTGTCTTTTGACTATTCTTCCGTAGGAGAGCCTCAATCGGGAGTAAAGATAACGTTAAGAGAAATAGGTGGGCAAACCGCTTTAGTTTTTCCGGAAGAAGAAAACTACATCTTTGATAAGGTTAGATTGAAAATTGATTTAACAGATAATTCTCTCAGCCAAAAAGAAGTTAAGATAAAAGCCTATCAAAATTTTCTGATATCTTTTTATCCTAAACAAGAAAAGAATTTAAGCGGAGAAGATATTCAAAAAATGCTTTTTGAAAACAATAAAACTAACATTCCAGTTGGCGGACTCTTTGCTCTTCCTCTAGCAGTTAATATTTTGTTGCCAGAAAATTCCTATCAAAGTATTTTTTCTGCTGAACTTTTTGAAAAAATGGGTTATCAGTGGGAGGATGTTATAGAAAAAGACCCTGGATTTGTTGGTGAGCTTGAAGACAAAGGCAGCTGGAATTATGGCTGGGCTTATTCTGATGGAACGGTGGTTGAATCAAAAGGGGAAAAGTTTTTAGTTTGGAGGGGCGAGCTTTGGTCAATCGATCCTCAAGTTGACACGAAAAAATATACTGGAAATTTTCCGATCAAGATAGAAACTCTGAAAGCCAACCCTTTTGCCGAATGCCAAGCGAATATCACTAAAAACCAGTTGGAATGTGTGTTTGAACAAACAACACAAAATCAAAAATCTAACTATATTTTCATTCTTTCTGGTCTTGGGGAGAGTGATATAGAAAAGGCTTCTTTGAATTTATCCACCACCTCAAAGGGAGATAATCTCAAAAGCAACTTGATGGTTAGTATAGAAAATATAAAATTAAAATTAATAAAAAAATATCGTGGGCATATTCCCTTCATTTAAAAAAATAATACAAAAACATGACACTTTTATTTTGGGGACTCTTCTGGTCCTGTCTATTGATTATTTGGTTCTATTTTTTGTCGAGTCGATTCTTCCAGGATATGTGATGAGCAACTTTAATTTAAATTTTTTACTCTTATTTATCCTATTAGGCTGGCTGTTGGTTTTCTTTAACTCAAAAGGGAAAGTGGCACTCAAATTGTCTAAAATTTATAATTTTATTTTTTTGGCCCTTATTGTCTCTTTGTTCGTAATAGGGACTTGGTTTGCTCTCTATAATGCCAAGGGTCTAGAAATTCTATTTATTACAGCATTTCTTTTTGTTATTGGCTATTTTCTCTATAAAGACTAGTTAAGGTAGCGAATAAAAGACTTCTTTTCGGAAAGTCTTTTTTGTATTGCCTAAAATTCAATTTGGTATTATAATATTGGGGTTGTTAACTTAACCATTTATTATTTTAAATGAGCAAGATTGTTATCGGGTTAGTTGGAGAAGTTGGTTCAGGAAAAGACACTGTTGGCAAGTATTTGGAAGAAAAATATGGCGCCAAGCAGGTTCGATTTGCCGACCCAATCAAAGACACCCTTTCAATTTATTTTGATAAACTTTCAAGGGCTGATCAACACTGGCTTTTTACTGCTTTTCAGGAAAGATTCGGAGACGATATTTTGAGTAAAGCCATCCGCAAAAAGATTGAAGACGAAGAAAGTCAAATAGTAGTAGTCAATGGGCTTCGAATGCCTCCAGACTTGGATTTTATTAGAAGTTTTGAGAATAATAAGGTTTTATACATCACCGCTTCTACCAAAACTCGATGGGAAAGGGCTTCCAAGAGAGACGAAAAGAGTGACGACAGCACTTCTTTTGAAAACTTTGAGAAAATTGATTTAAAATCAACCGAAGTAAATGTTCCCAAGATTGGCGCTCAGGCTGATTTCACCATTGAAAACGAAAAAGATTTAGACTACTTATTGTCTGAAACTGATAAATTTATGGAAAGTTTGGGATTGAATAAAACAAACTAGATTTTTTAAACAGATTCTTAGAGTCTGTCTAAGATCTCATGTTTGACTAAAAAGAAGAAATTTTTAACTAGAAATTTTGAAAATCTAGAAAGAATATCAAGATATTTTGACGAAGATTTGAAGAATTTATAGTAAAAATTTCAATTTTTTAGTCAACAAGTTACGAATTTATAAAAAACGGTGAGATTTTAGATAGACTCTTGATACTTTCAAGAGACCGGATTGTCAAAATCCGGTTTTTTGTTATTTGTTTTTTGCTTGTATTTTTGTTAAAATATTGAAGCGCTTGAGTATAAAAAATAATGATTAAAAGAAAAATGAAAAAAGGAAAAAAGACGAGATTGAGTTGGGATGAGACTTTTGTCAATCTGGCAATTTTAATTTCCAAAAGAACTGCTTGCAAGTTTCATGAAGCAGGAGTGGTGTATGTTGATAAGAACAAAAAAATCATTTCCATGGGCTATAATGGCCCCTCTGAGGGAGATTTGCACTGTCTTGAAGTCGGGTGTGCAAAAGTGGACGGTGACCCAGACACCAAAAAACTAAAGCGATGCCGTGGAGCTCATGCTGAAATCAATGGAATAATAAATTGTCAAAACGCAGAGAGACTTCGAGGAGCCAGTGCCTACATGGTTTTGACTCCTTGCTATGATTGTATGAAATCGATGAATAATGCTGGAATCAAAGAGATTGTTTATTATAAACCCTATGAAAGAATCAAGACCGGAGGCAAGGCAACTGAAACCGAAGATGAGTCAATGGAATTGGCCAAAAGAAGAGGGATTGTCGTTAGGCAATATAAAGGAAAAATTCACATTAAAGATTAATAAGAAAAATGGAAAATAAAAAAAATCACCCCGAATATCAATACCTTGAATTAATGGAAGATATTCTTAAGAACGGAACAAAACAAGAAGATATGGGCACCGGAGCGGTGACATACAGTGTCTTTGGCCGCCAAATTCGCTTTGATTTATCAAAAGGATTTCCCTTGCTTACAACAAAAAAAGTCTATTGGAAGGGTGTTTTGGAGGAGTTGTATTGGTTTTTATCTGGACAAACCAACATAAAGTATTTAGTAGACAAAGATGTCCATATTTGGGACGACTATCCCTATAAAATTTATCTTGAGCTAATGGAGAAGGGGGAGGTTCCAAAAATGGACAAAGAGGAATTTATCAAAAAAATCTCCGAGGATGATGAATTTGCAAAAAAATATGGTGAACTCAAGAATATTTACGGAGAAATGTGGAGAAACTGGCCGACCAAAGATAAAAATAGAACCATAGATCAACTCCAATGGGTGGTGGAAGAGCTCCGAAAAGATCCACATTGCCATAATGCTTTAGTTAATTCATGGAACCCTGAATATCTTTATGAAATGGCTTTACCGGAAGAGTCGTCAAGGTTCCCGATTTGTCACAACATGTATCAATGTGGGATAAGCGACGGAAAGCTTTCATTGCAACTTTATCAAAGATCAGCCGACATCTTTTTGGGTGTTCCGTTTAATATAGCTAGCTATGCTTTATTGGCATATATTTTAGCCAAAATAACAGGGACTGAGCCAGGAGAGTTTGTTCACACTTTTGGAGATGTGCATATTTATTCTAATCACATAGACCAGGTCAAAGAGCAACTCAGCAGAGAGCCCAAGCCTTTTCCAACAATCAAAATCTCGGATGACGTCAAAGAATTGAGTGATTTTCGCCCAGAACACGTTGTTTTGGAGAATTACGAAGCCCATCCTCCTATTAAGGCAGAGCTTTCGCCAACTGGCGGTAAAAAATCAAAAGATTGGGAAAAGTTTGTGAAAAGCAATAAGAAAAACAAATGAAAGTAATTTTAGTAATGGCAGTCACCGCTGACGGAAGAATCGCAAAAGATAGCGACCATTTTCCCGATTGGACCAGCAAAGAGGATAAGCAATTTTTTGCAAGAGTCTCAAAAGAACATGGCGCAGTTGTCATGGGGGATAAAACCTTTGAAACCTTTCCTGCTCCCTTGAAGGACAGATTGAATGTTGTCTTTACTTTAGATGAAAATCCCCAACCACGAGAAGGAGTGAAATTTGTTTCAGGGGAACCAAAAAAAGTCTTAGAAGACCTGGAGAAGGAGGGTTTTAAATCGGTGGTTTTGGGTGGAGGAGCTCTTATTAATGGACTTTTTCTAAAAGAGAAATTAGTTGACGAGCTCTATATTTCTGTTGAGCCAAAGCTTTTTGGAGACGGACTTTCTCTTTTCAAGGGGGACTTCAATGTTGATTTGGAAATGATTGGGACAGAGAAGACCAATGACAACTCAATTGTTTTGAAATATAAAGTCTTGAAATAGATCATGAAAAAATTTCAAAAAATCTGTGTTACCGCTTTTATTTTCAACGATAGAAACGAGGTTTTACTGCTAAAGAGATCCTCAAAAGAAGAATTTTTGCCAAATTATTGGGAAATGCCTGGAGGAAAAGTTGAATTTGGAGAAACTCCAGACGAAGCAATTGCCAGGGAGGTTTTTGAAGAAACGAATTTAAAGATAAAAGCCATTAAGCCTTATAATCTTTTTTCATATGTTTCACAAGATGAGATGAGGCATACTGTGGATATTCAGTATTTGACAAAACCAGGAAGCTCTTTAAGTGAGATTGAGATTTCTGAATCTCATACTGATAAAAAGTGGACAAAGATTAAAAATTTAAATGATCTTAAAATTTCCAATTTAATGAAGACATCAATAGAAAAGGGATTTAAGGAAATAAATAACAATTAATTTTTGATATGCTATTAGGAATAAAAGAACTGCACAAATTAGTAAAGAAAAAAAAATTAGTTGAAGGTTTGTGTGAAAGAGAATTGAATTCTCCAGAGGGAGCGGGGTTTGATTTACAACTTGATGAGGTTTATGAAATTGAAGGTGATGGATTTTTGGGGGTTGAGGAAAGACAAACTCCGACTTCAAAACTAATTGCCAAAAATAATCCAGATAAAAATGAAAAAGAAAACTCATTTGTCTTCGAGCCAGGAAAATATTATTTAGTCAAAACAAAAGAAAAGGTTAATTTGCCCATCAATCTTTCGGGGATTATTTTTCCAAGAACAACTCTTTTTCGAAGTGGACTAGCTTTATTTAATGGGATTGTTCAATCTGGCTACTCAGGAGAGCTGACTTTTGGAATTTGCAATCTCGGGAAAAGCAACATCACTGTTTCATTTGGGGCCAGAGTGGTTCACATTACCTTCCATGAAGTCTTTGGTGAAGGAAATCAATACAAAGGACAGTGGCAGGGAGGAAGGGTGACCGCTGATAAAAAGGAAACCCAGATTTAGACTTAATCATTTTTATGAAAGAAAATAAAGGTCTGTTTATAGTTATTGATGGAATCGATGGAAGTGGCAAAAAAACTCAAACCGAAGCTCTCAAAAACAAACTTCAAGAAGCCGGACATTCCGTAGAAACTATTGATTTTCCTCAATACAAAACTAATTTTTTTGGAAAAACCGTCAGTCGCTATCTCTCTGGAGAGCTTGGTTCAGCCAAAGAAGTCAGTCCCTTCATCGCCTCAGTTCTTTATGGAGCCGACCGCTTTGAATCTAGCGAGAAGATTCGAAGCTGGCTGAATGAGGGCAAGGTTGTGATTGCTGACCGATACACTAGTTCTAATCAAATTCACCAGGGAGGCAAGATCAAAGATTCCAAGGAGCGAAAAGAATTTTTGGATTGGTTGGACGAAATGGAATTTGGAGTTTTTAAAATTCCTCGGCCTGATTTGATCGTTTTTCTTAACGTGCCCAGTGATTTTTCCAGGCAATTGCTTGAAAATGCAGACGCAAAAAACAGGAAAAGAGATTATTCCAAGAATGAAATTGATATTCACGAGGCAGACTTTGACCACTTGGAGGACGCTCGAGAAGGTGCCTTGAAGTTAGTAAAAGAAAAAAACAACTGGATTGACATCAAATGCACAAAAGACAATAAACTTCTTTCAGTAGAGGAAATTAGTGAAAAAATTTGGGAGAAAATAAAACAATATACAAAGTAACGTTCAATGAACGTTCAATGAATGTTCATCGGATTCAACCAAAATGAATCTAATCGAAGTAAAAAATCTTTGCAAAACCTATTATAGCGGAGAAGTCGAAACCAAGGCTCTTTGTGATGCCACTTTCAAAATCAAAAGCGGTGAGTTCATTGCAATCATGGGACCAAGTGGATCAGGGAAGTCGACTCTAATGCAGGTTTTAGGATTTTTGGATAAACCAACTGGAGGCGACTATTTCTTCAAGGGTGAAAATGTAAAAAACTATTCTGATGATGAACTTTCTGAAATTAGAAATCGGGAGGTTGGTTTTGTTTTCCAGTCTTTTAATCTTCTTCCTCGAACAACGGTTTATGAAAACGTTGAGCTACCTCTTCTTTATAATCCTCAAAAAATTAGCCAAAAAGAAAACAAGGAAAGAATAGTAAGAGCTTTAGAGTCAGTCAATTTGACTCATCGACTTGATTATTTTTCTAATCAAATTTCTGGAGGACAAAAACAAAGAGTGGCCATTGCCAGAGCATTGGTGAATGACCCCGAAATTATTTTTGCTGATGAACCGACTGGGAACCTTGATTCAAAGTCGGGTCAAATGATAATGGAAATTTTTCAAAAACTCAACAAACAGGGCAAAACCATTATTTTAATTACCCACGAAGACTTCATAGCTAAATATGCCAAGAGAATTATTAGGGTTGAGGACGGGAAAATTGTTAAGGATCAAAAGAAATAACTTTTGAATTTTGCATTTTAACTTTTGAGTTTTTACGTGTATATTCTAAATGCTTTAAAGTTTTCTAAAAAAAACTTATTGGCGAATAAAACTCGCTCTTTTTTGACTATCTTAGGGATAATTATTGGGGTGGCTGCAGTTATCATTATTATGGCCATAGGAAACTCGGCTCAGAAATTGATTTTAAAGCAAGTTGAGGGATTGGGCTCAAACCTAATTGCTGTTACTCCAGGTGCTTCTGAAGAGAATGGTCCCCCTGCTTCAGTATATGGAATTGTAATCAAAACTTTGGTTAATGATGACATGGAAGCTATCAAAAGGGACAATTCACTTCAGGGAATCGAAGCTATTGCCGGATTTTCAAATGGGACTGTTTTAGTTTCTAGGGGGAGCGTAGAAGAAAATATTAGTTTGGTTGGGACTACTAGCGATTATCTGAAAATTCATAGCACTTCCGTTGAAGAGGGAAGATTCTTAACTCCCAGTGATGATGATGCCATTGAAAAAGTAGCCATTCTTGGAAAAAAGGTAGTAGAAAAATTTTTTCCCAATGAAGACCCGATAAACAAAAAAATTAAAATTAAAAAACATTATTTCAGAGTGATTGGGGTTTTTGAAGAAGAAGGGACTTCGGCCTTTGGCGCATCTAGTCAAGACGATTCAATTGTGATTCCCCTTAAAACTGCCCAAAAAATTATTTTAGGAACTGATCATCTTAATTTTATTAGGATAAAAATTGGCGAAGTCAGTCAAATCGAACCAGTCAAAGAAAGAGTAGCGGAAATTATTCGCGAAGAACATGATATTGATGATCCAAGTAAAGATGATTTTGGAATAAAAGATCAAGCTACTGCGCTTAAAACCCTTAAAAAAATTACTGATGTCATCAGGTATTTTCTCTTAGCGGTAGCCTCTGTTTCTTTGATTGTCGGGGGGGTGGGAATAATGAACATAATGCTTATTTCAGTTAATCAAAGAGTCAAGGAAATCGGCTTAAGGAAGTCAATCGGAGCGAAAAACAGAGATATTTTATTACAATTTTTGATTGAGTCAATTTTTGTTTCACTGATTGGTGGTTTTGTCGGAATTTTATTGGGAATCTTGGTGTCTTTTTTGATTTTTATCATTGTTAGTTATTTGGGATATGAATGGGAATTTTTGATTTCTTTGACGTCTATTTTTATAGCGGTTTTTGTTTCTGTTGTAGTCGGAATAATTTTTGGAATTTATCCAGCTCGCAAAGCTTCCAAGATCAGTCCAATGGAAGCCTTGCATTATGAATAGGATTTATGAGAAATTTTTTTAAATCACAAAACATTGCTTTTAAACTAGCTCTTAAAAGCTTGATGAGAAACAGCAAGAGAACCGCCTTGTCTCTTTTGGGAGTGGTGATTGGGGTGATGTTGGTCATCGTGGTTTTATCCCTTGGGGCTGGGATGAAAGAGTATGTTCTTGGCGAAATCGAATCATTTGGAAGCGATATTATTAATATTGAAATAAAAGTTCCAGGGAAGGCTAAGAACTCATCTGGAAATGCCGGAGGGATCGCCAGTGGAACAGAAATCACAACTCTGACTCTGGATGACGCAGAGGCCTTGGCAAAACTCAAAAACCTTGGGACTTGGTATGCCGGAATTATTGACCAAAAAATCGTTTCATACAAGCAAGAAAATGAGCCCGGAATGATTATGGGAGTGACTTCAGGGGTATTTGAAATTGATAAAAATATGAAAATTGCTGAAGGGCAAAAATTTGATAAAGATGATGATAATAATGCTCAAAAAAATGTTATTTTAGGAAGCACCGTTGCCGAAAATCTTTTTGGTTCTCAAAAAAATATTATCGGTGAAAAAATTAAAATTGGTAATCAGAAATACAGCGTTAAAGGAATCCTGGAGCCTCGAGGGTCAAGCGGATTCTTTGATTTTGATAGCCTGATTTATATCCCTCTAATAACCGTTCAAAAAAAGCTTTTAAATATCGATCACGTTCAGTGGGTGGTCTACAAAAGCCTAGACACCGAAAAAGATCCTTTGACCATCAAGGCCATGGAAAAAATCATGAGAGACAGACATGACATCGATAAGGAAATTGACGATGATTTTGCGATTACCTCAATGTCAGAAGCAACTGAAATTGTTGGTCAAGTTTTTGTTGTTTTAAATATTTTATTAATCGGCTTGACTTCGATATCTCTTATTGTGGGAGGAGTTGGGATTATGAATGTTATGTATGTTGCAGTGACTGAAAGAACTTTTGAGATAGGCTTAAGAAAGGCGATTGGGGCAGGCAAGAAAGATATTTTAATGCAATTCATTTACGAGTCCATTATCCTGACTTCTATTGGGGGGTTCATTGGAATCATTTTGGGCTTTGCTTTTTCAAAAACAGCCGAAGTGGTTGCTTCGCGCTTTGATTTTATTTTAGATTTTCCTGTTACGATTTTTTCAATTGTTTTGGCAATTGGCTTTTCTATGATCACAGGGATAATTTTTGGCTTCAAGCCGGCCAAAAAGGCTTCTGGGTTAACTCCAATCGAAGCCTTAAGAAATGAATAGACATCTTGAAAAAAAACAAGAAATTGTTAAAATAGAGAGAGTTGAAAACAAAAATAGTATTCAATTATATGAAAAAAATAAATAAAATTTTTTCTAAAAAAGTCCTCCAATTTTCTTTTTGGCTGGGTCTTTTCATCCTTCTGTTCTTGGTAATCTTTTATTTCTGCAATCCACTTTCAAAATTCAACAGAACCTTTTTTCGAGTAGCTCCATACCCTCTGGCTTTAATAAATGGAAATGAAGTTATTTCAACCAGAGATCTGCTTTTCAATTTAGAGTCTTTGGAAAAATTTTATTTGTCTCAAGATTTTTCTGAAATGGGAATGAGGATTGATTTTGAAACTGAAGAAGGCGAAACCCGCTTAAAAATAAAAGAAAAAGAAGTTTTTAGTAAGCTCATAGAAAATAAATTAATCGAGATCATTGCTAATGAAAAAGGAATCTATGTTTCCAAAAAAGAGGCTGGTGAAGATCTGGTGAGCAAAGCTCAAGACTCAGGAAGCACCGAGAACTTGGCTTTAAATTTAAAGAAAATTTACGGATGGAATTTAACGGATTTTAGAGATAAGGTGGTTATCCCTAGGATTTATTTGAAAAAATTGATTGAATATTACGAGAGCAATTCATCAAAAGAAAATTTTGATCGAGGAGAAATAGAGAAGGCTCTTTTGAGACTACAAAAAGGAGAGGAGTTTGAAAAAATAGCCAAAGAATACTCCGAGGGAGAAACTGCGGAAAACGGCGGAAATCTCGGATGGTTTAAAAAAGATTATTTAATAGAGCCGATTGCAAATGAGATTTATTCCATGCAACCTGGAGATTTCTCCAAGATAATCACAAGCCCCCTGGGAAACCACATTGTCTATCTAGAAGATAAAAGAGGCGAGGGCAACCAAGAAGAGTTTAAGATAAAACAAATTTTTACTAACGAAGGCAGCTTCTTGGATTGGCTAAACGAGGAGAAATCAAATTTGTCTGTAAAAATTTTTTCCAAAGACTATCGCTGGAACAAAGAGGATGCTCGTTTAGATTTTTCCAATGAGGAAATGAAAAAACAAGAAACTGTTTTACGTGATAAGTCAGAGGGAGACCCAAGTCTCTATTAAAATAAAGATAATAATTAACAAACAAAGATGGGGTTAAGAATCATAGATGAAAGTTGTGTTGGATGTGGACTTTGTGAATCAAAGTGTCCCGAGTGTTTTAAGGTCCAAGGCGGACTGGCAAAAGCAATAAAAGATGAGGCCGGAGATTGTAACTGTGAAATAGAAGACGTTATTGAAAGTTGTCCCGCCAGTGCGATTGTCATCGAAGAATAAAAAGTTAATTCAGAAGAATGCTTAAAAATAAAAAAATAAAAAAATCCCACAAGAAAAAACCTGCCAAAAAAGTTGGCCGGAAAATAGCTTTGGGTTGGTTGATCTTGTTTTTAGTGAGCATTTTAAGTGGCGGTTTAGCTGGATTTTTTGTCGGGCAAAAGATTTTTGAGGAAAGATTGCAAAGATTAGAGGATTTTCAAAAGAACATTTCTTTGGAAATTAAGGATGCATCTGATTTTTCAAATCAATATTCGCTCGAAAGAGAAGAGCAGAGCGTGGTTAAAATTGTTAAAGAAAACTCTCCGGCAGTAGTCAGTATTATTGTCACCAAAGACATTCCCAAAGTGGATAGTTTTTTTAACGATCCATTTTTCAGACAATTTTACTTTGGGGATGAACTTGAATTTGAGACAGAAACCAGGGAAATTGGAGGAGGAACGGGGTTTATTGTAAATAAAGATGGCTTCATAATAACCAACAGGCACGTTGTCGACGATGAAAAAGCTGATTATAGCGTTATGTTTAATGATGGAGAAACTCTGAGTGCTGAGGTTCTAGCAAAAGACTCCTTTTTGGATGTAGCTATTTTGAAAGTCGAAGCAAAAAATCTTCCGACAGTTGAGCTTGGGAATTCAGATGATTTAAATATCGGCCAAACCGTTTTGGCTATTGGAAATTCCCTAGGAGAGTTTGACAACACAGTCTCTAAGGGAATTATATCCGGCCTAAAAAGACAAGTTGAAGCCGGCAACTCCTTGGGTCAAACAGAGCTTTTGGAAGAAGTCATTCAAACTGACGCAGCGATTAATCCGGGAAACTCCGGGGGCCCACTCTTTAACTTAAGCGGAAAAGTGATCGGAATAAATGTAGCAATAGCCCAGGGAGCAGAGAACATAGGCTTCACCATTCCGATTAATCAGGTTAAGGACATCTACCAAAGCGTGAAAGAAAATGGGAAAATCGTTCGCCCTTATCTTGGAGTTAGGTATTTAATGATTAACGAACAAATTCAAGAAATAAACGATTTGAAAGTTGATCATGGAGCATTGATTTTGCGTGGAAATTCCCGAAGTGAGCTTCCTGTTTTGCCGGGAAGTCCTGCTGACAAAGCTGGTTTATCTGAATACGATATAATCCTAGAGATTAACGGTGAGAAATTGACTGAAAAAAATAATCTAGCCAAGGCTTTGAGAAAAAGACGAGTAGGTGAGGAGATTACTCTAAAAGTTTTAAGCAAAGACAAGGAAAAAACTCTTAAGATTGTTCTAGAAGAATCTGATTTTTAAAAAAATAGCATGCTTCAAATAAAAAATTTAACCCTAAAAACACCCAGGGAGGGGAAAATCATTCTAGATAAAGTCAATCTAAAAATAAAAGAGAATGAAATCCACTGTTTGTTGGGGAAAAATGGTAGCGGAAAGTCGTCCTTGGCCAAAGCGCTAATGGGAATAAATTCTCACTTGATTTCAAGGGGAGAAATTTTGTTTTTAGGCAAAAAAATTAATAATAAAAAAATTCATGAAATCGCTAAAATGGGAATGACTTTGGCTTTTCAGGAACCTGCCAGGTTTGAAGGTCTTTTGGTAAGGGATTTTTTAGCCATTCAAAAAACTTCGACTTCAGAAATTAAAAAAGCCCTTGATTTTATAGGACTTTCAAAGGAAATCTTAGCAAGAAAAATGGATGATAAGCTTAGCGGAGGGGAAAGAAAGAGAATTGAGCTTGCGTCAGTTTTTCTAATGAAACCAAAATTAATGATCCTGGATGAGCCAGATGCCTCTCTGGACATTATCGTTTATAATGAACTTTATGATTTATTACTTAAAATAAAAGATGAACTTGGTTGTTCAATTTTGTTAATAACTCATCGAGAAGAGGCCGGATTAATCTCTGATAAAGCGACTTTGATGGAAAACGGAAAAACAATAGTTAGCGGAAAATTCAGAAAAGTTATGCTCGAATATTGCAAACTTTACAAAACCAAGAATCGTTGCATGGCTGGTAGAAAAGCTCGCAAAAAATAGCTGGGTGTGCTACAATTTATTAAGAATCAATTCACTAGATTTTAGTAAAACAAAATAAAAAATGTCTTTATTTTTTGGCAAAGAAAAAAAGAATAGCAAGGATTTTTTTCTCGCTTTAGACATAGGAACTGAATTTGTAAAAAGTTTAGTTTATAAAATAGAAGGAGATCCTCCCAAGGGGGTTGTTTATGGTGTTGGAAAAGCCCGACAAAAACCAGGAAACATGACTAGCGGAGCAGTTAGCGATATTGCAGGTGTTATTGAAACCTGTCGAAAATCAATTGCTAGCGCCTGTAGGGAAGCAGGGATTAAAAGCATAAAAAACACTATCATTGGAATAGCCGGAGAATTCGTCAAAGGTTCAACCACCACGGTTCATTATGAAAGGGCTAAGCCAGAAATTCGAATTGACATGCCTGAAATTAAAAACATAATTCAGAAAATTCAATGGAAGGCTTTTGAACGAATCAAAAAACAACTAGCTTATGAATCAGGACATGCAGACATAGAAGTGAAGCTTATCAACGCCTCGATTGTTAACGTTGAAATTGATGGATACAAGGTCAACAATCCGGTTGGCTTCCAAGGAAGGGATGTTTCCATGAGCGTTTTTAATGCCTATGCTCCTTTAATTCATTTGGGGGCAATTCAAAGCATTGCCAAAGAGCTTGATCTTAAATTAATCTCAATTGCAGCTGAGCCCTATGCGGCAGTTAACGGAATGGGTCTTGAAAATCACCCAGATTTTGGAGCAATTTTAATTGATATTGGAGGAGGAACAACTGACATTGCAGTCATAAAAAATGGAAGCCTGGAAGGAACTTCAATTTTTGGTTTAGGGGGAAGAAGCTTCACGAAAAGCTTGGCCAAAAAGTTCCATCTTTCTCTTGAAGAAGCTGAGGAGGCCAAACTTCTTTATGCAAAGGGAAAAATTGAGGATCAATACATAAAAAAAATTAATGATGCCCTAAAGAATGATTGTGAGGTTTGGCTCTCAGGAGTGGAAATTGCCTTGGAAAATTTTTGCTCATCCAGACTTGATTCATTGCCTCCAAGAGTTTTGTTATGTGGAGGGGGGAGTGGCTTGCCCGGCATTTACGAACAGCTTAAATCGGAAAAATGGTTGGCCAACATTCCTTTTCCTGACAAGCCAACTATCAGCTATATCCAACCCAGAGACGTTATAAAAATCATTGATAAAACAAACAAACTAAATAACCCACAAGACATCACTCCAATGGGGTTGGCAAGTTTAATTTTAGAATCAGATGAAAAGGATGCTTTATCAGAAGCCCTAAATAAGGCAATGAAAATTATTCAAAGTTAATTTCCAATAAACATGCACAAGACTATTTATATTGACACAGAGGAAGAAATCATAGGAATAATTGATAAAATTAGAAAGGAAGAAAGCCCGGAGATATTTCTGGTTGTTCCGAAAAATTCATTGCTTACTCAAGGAATTGTCAATTTGAAATTATTAAAAAAAGAGGTTGATAAGATGGGAAAACACATAATTCTAGTGACCTCAGATCAGCACTCCAGAAGAATAATAAAGGCAGTTGGACTAGAAGCGAAAAATAAATCAGCCCAAGACTTTATCAAGGAAGAAACGCCAGAAAAAGAAGAAGCCTCAAAGAAAAAAGAAACCTCGGAAAAAATAATTGGAGAAGAAGTTGTCCCGCCAGTCAAGAAAAAGAAGCGGGAAATTGGAAGCTCTGATTTTTATAGCAGTTCGATGACAAAACCAGACAAAGAAAATTTATTTGAGGAAGAGATCGAAGAGCCTGCTCTTGAGCCACCTAAGCCAAAATCAAGTACAAAAATAAAAATAAAGACACCGAATAGTTTTGGCAAAGAATTCATTGAAAATCATGAAAACCAAAAAAAGATAGAGAAAAAGAAACTGTTCTCCAGAACCTTAAGAGCGCCAAAACTAAAACCAGAAAAGCCAAGAGTCTCTTCTCATGTTTCAATCGATGATTTTTATCAAGAAAAAACCATTCAAAAGACCCCTGAAATAAACCCAATTGAGAAGAAAGAAAGAAAAAAAATTAGTTTTAATTTCCCCAAAAAAATAAAAGTTTTCCCAATCCTGGCGACAGTTTTTGTGGCTGGAGCAGTTATTTTAGGTTACTGGGTTTTTTTAAATTGGCCAAAAATGAAAGCTCAGCTTTATTTAAACAAACACCAAGCCAGCGCCTCTTCTTCAATTATGGTATGCGAGGATGTAGAAATTGACTCCAATTGCTCTTTAAAAGGAAGCTACAAGGAAATTCTAATAGAAACTAGTGATAAATATCCAGCAACAGGAGAAAAGTTCAGCAATGACAAAGGCATGGCCAGAGGAACAGTCAAGATATACAATCACTATTCATCTTCCAATCAGTCCCTGGTTGCAACAACCCGCCTTTTGTCAAAAGAGGGAAAACTTTTCCGACTAATTAAAAATGTTGTCGTTCCAGGAAAGAATGGAGATGAGCCTGGAATGATTGAAGCTCAGGTCATAGCTGATAAAATTGGCCAAAGCTACAACATTGAAGCCAGCGAATTTACCATAGAAGGTTTTAAGGGGGGAGATAAATATGATAAATTCAAAGTTATTTCTGAGGAAAAAATGACAGGAGGAGCCAATGACACCGAAAATAAAAAAGTAAAAATCGTAACAGAAAGTGATATCAATCTAGCCAGAGAAAAAAGCATTAAAAGTTTCAATGAAAGCCTGGAAGAAAATATCAAAAAAAATCTGGAAGAAGGCGAGACATTTGCTTATAACTCCATTGAAAAGGAGATTATCTTCAATGACTCCTCTTATGCACCGGGAGACATTATCGACCAATTTAACTACAAAATCAAAGAAAAAATAAAGGTCATCACTTTTAATGAAACTGAATTTCAAAAAATTCTCCAGAGTTCATTTGATGAAGAAAGTCAAGATGATTTAGTTTTTGAAAAAATATCAGACATAAAATTCATGAAAGATGTAGCCGACTATTCAGCTAAGAAGCTAGATCTCAACGTCACTGCCAAAGGGGATTATTGGCCAGTTTTAGATGAAAATATATTGAAAAACGAATTATCTGAGAAAAATAACGAAGGCATTAAAGAATATCTCTCAAGCTTAGAGCAAATAAATCGAGCTGTTTTGCTTTATAGCCCTTCTTGGCTGAGTTCAATGCCAGTTAAGAAAGGGAATGTAATCATCGAAAAAAACCGCTAAAGAGTACTGTTTTAGGCACAAAACCCCATTTCCCAGGAAAAAGGGGTTTTTCTATTGCCAAATTTTATTTTTTATGTTATTGTGATAGCTAAAATCAATGAAGATTTTCGGCAATTCCAAGTTTTGTTGTTTCGACTTTAACGCCTTAAATAATCTCTATAAAGCTTTCGAATTTCATTAAAGAAAACTTTCTAAAAACGAAAAGGTTTTTTAGGAAAGATTCAGTCCCACTTTTGTTTTTGGGGTTAATGATAGCATTGTTGAATTTAGTATTAACGCTAAATGTTTTAGCAACTGTCTTGATCATTCTATTGATGATCGCTATCTTTATTTTCTCTAAAAGTTTTTCTAGGGGTTGGCTTTTTTTGCTAGGAATAACATTGTTATTCCCGACGATAAAATTGGGCTCAAGCGGAATTTCTTTATTTGATATGCTATTAGCTTTAATTTCAATAATCGGAATGCTGAAGCTCGCTCTGACTGATAAAAAAGTTTTGAAAAACAAACTGACCTTTCCTTTCTTTTTGTTGTTCTTGGTTAGTTTTTCCTATATATTTTTTAGCCTTGCTTTTGGACTAGCAATAAAAAGCATGCTGTGGAAAATAATTCTTAATATGGCGATGATCTGGTTTTTGCTGGTTGGCTTTCAATATTTTTTTCAAACTCAAAAAAGAATTAAAAGGTTTTTTATATTACTGATTTCTGTAGCTACTATTCATTCAGTTTTTGGAATTTTGATGTTTTTAGGTGGCTGGCAAACTTCTATCGGAATGGGAATTTCCAGTGGATCTAGCCAACATCTAATTTTTGATCAAAACACCTATCAGATAAATGGATTTTTAGGAATAGGCCTAGAAGATGAAATTGGAGCCAATCCGCTTCCTTCTTTTTTGGTTGTCAGCATTTTATCCACTTTAGGGTTAATGACTTTAAACAAACAACAGGAGAAGGTTTTGGTTAAGAAAAAAGTTGGGAGGAAAAAGAAAATAAGATTTCTCGATGGCCTTCATAAGGTCAGACGCTTTAGGGGGAAATTGAAGAATAGAAAGTTGTTTCGAGATAGAGTTTGGATGATCGGGCTAGTTTTGATTCAGGCGATTGCTCTCTTTTTGACATTTTCTTATTCCAGTTTGGTTTTCTTGGGAATCGGAGTTATAGTTATGGGAATTTTAACCAGAGAAAAAAAGCTGATCACCTCTGCTATGATCTATTTAGTTTTTTTGACAGTCGTCTTCCCAAGTATTCATTCCTCGATTGAAATTGTCTCAAAAGAAAACCTCATTCACTGGTTTAACTCATTGGAAACAATTGGGTCTAATTGGATTTTTGGAAACAGTATTAACCCAGCTCAAAGAGGTTTTGTGTCTATTTACAATTCTTATTTACTTTTCTGGGGAACCTACGGCTTGCTTGGATTTTTAATTTTTGCTAGAGTTTTGTGGTCCTATTTCAAAGACATTTACAAAAAATACGAAAGCACAGAAAAGGGGGAGCGTGTCTGGTTCGTAGTTGTTGCGTCTTGTTTTGTCTCATTACTGCTTGAAGGTCTGACTAGTAATGTCCTAATCTTTGGTCCTACGGCAATAGTTTTTTGGTTGATGTATGGAATTATTTTAAATTTAGGAAAAAGCAATATCAACGAACGTTTTAAGAAAATTAAATATATATTGTAATGAATAATTTAAACTTATCCAGAAAAAAATCCGGGGGGAAGAGTTGGAAGTTTTGGGCCCTTTTTTGGTCAACTTCCGTGGTCTTTCTAGTTAGTCTTTTCATCTTCCTTAATTTTCAAAAAGGTGGGGTCTTTGAGGTTTTTAAATTAATGAACCCTCTTTTGAAAGTTGCCCCAATTGAAGAAAAGCAAAAAGAAGAACTCAGGGCGGTTTTTGAGATTGCTTCAAAAATGTCTGAGGTTAAAGAAGTTCAAACTTTTTTGATTTTGTTTCAAAATAACTTAGAGATAAGACCGGGAGGCGGATACATTGGGTCATTTGGGATTTTGAAATTAAAAGAAGGGCAAGTTATTTCTATCGAGGTCCACGATACCAACATTTTTGACGATAGGATTTCTACTGGAATTATGCCTCCTTATCCAATGACTGAAACTTTGAGAGTGAAGAATTGGGAAATGCGTGACAGCAACTGGTCTCCTGATTTTGAAGAAAATGCTCATAAGGCAGTGGAGTTCTACACCCTAGAAGGCGGAGAAGAACAATTTAACGGGGTCATTGCAATATCAACCAGGCTTTTGACTTCTTTTTTGGAATTTACTGGTCCGATAGCGATCCCAGGCTTTCCCGGTGAATATACTAGCGAAAATGCTATTTTAAAGCTTGAATATCATGTCGAGAAAGGCTACAAAGAGCAAGATATCGAAAAAGGGAAAAGGAAATATATCATGAAAGACTTGGCTAGAGAGATTCTCAATAAGGCCAGCCAACTGAGCTTAACAGAAAAAAAAGATCTTCTTCTTCGCCTAGAAAAACACTTAAACGAAAAAGATGTCTTGATCAACTTCTTTGATGTTGAGCTTCAAGAGAAAATTGAATCTTTGAACTGGGGTGGAGAAGTAAACGAGAATTACTCAAATGACTACTTAATGATGGTAGATGCCAACTTAGCGGCCTACAAAAGTGATGCCAAAATGGTGCGGTCTTTTGAGTATCAAGTTGACTTTAGAAAAGAAGCCCCTATCGCCACTCTTGACCTAACCTACAAACACACCGCTCAAGAAAAAGACTGGATGACGAACAACTATCAAAGTTATTTGAGAATCTATACGCCAAAAGAAAGTTGGCTCCTGGAATCTAATAACTATCATCCAATGAAATTTGGCGAAGAGCTAAATAAGAAATACTTCGGAACTTTAATCCAAGTGCCATTGGGACAAACCAAGACTTTTCATTATGAGTATAGACTGCCTGAAAGAATTACTTTTGAGGACTATCGCTTGATGATTCAAAAACAATCAGGGATTCCAGAAATCAAAGGTAAAATCAGACTGATTGATGAAAAAGGAATATCTCATAAATACGAAAAAATAATCAGTGGAGACTGGGAATTAGTTGTTGATTAAAAAAGAGGCTCCGAAAGAGCCTCTTTTTTTATCTTGAAAAACAGGCTTTTTGTGCTAAAATTAAGCTATTAAATAAACATAATAATAAACTTAAATGAAAGTAAAAGAAATTTTTGACCTAGCAACAAAGATAGGAATTGAAAACGACTTTAGAACTAAGGATGAAATTAGGGATTTGTTAAAAAGAAGAAAAGAAAAGTTTAAAAAAATGACAAAAGAGGAGAAAGATTTTTTTGATAAAGATGCTTTGGTAAATCCTTATTCTGATTCAGCAATCCACCATGACAACGGAAAAAGCATTAAAAAAGTTTTTGCTAGCATTGACATCACCATTGGTGGATTGATATTGGCGAAAGAGCTGGGGGCTGACTTGGTTATCAATCATCATCCAATTGGAAAGTCCTTGAGCCGACTAGACGATGTGATGAATCTTCAAATAGATATGTATGAAAAATATGGAATCCCAGTTAACATTGCCGAGAAACTAACCAAGAAAAGAATTTCAGAAGTGGCTCGAGGAGTAAACCCAGCCAATCATTTTAATATTGTGGATGCAGCTAAATTAATTGACATTAATTTAATAAACGTTCACACCCCTGCTGATAATTGTGTAGCCAAGCTGATAGTGAATACAGTTGAGAAAATAAAACCTAGGTATGTTGAGGACATCACCAAAGCTATCGAGAAAATCCCTGAATACAAGGAAGCCAAAAAAAAGGCCTTCGGTCCAATGATTTTTTCTGGGAGCCCAGAAAATAGATGCGGAAAAGTGATTGTCTCTGAAATTACAGGGGGTACAGAAGGGGCAAAAAATATCTATCAAACTTTATCAAATTTTGGATTTGGAACAGTTTTGGCTATGCATCAAAGTGAAGCTCATCGAGAAAGTGCTGAAAAAGCCCACATGAATGTAATAATCGCAGGACATATTTCATCTGATTCAGTCGGAATGAATATTTTTCTTGACAAACTAGAAAAAAAGGGCTTGAAAATACTTCCTTTTGGAGGATTAATAAGACACTCTAGAAATAAATAAACCTATAATGCAATACAAAAAAAAGATATTGAAAAATGGAACTAGGGTTGTTTTGGTCCCAGTTAAAAACACTCAAACAGTTACTGTTCAAGTTCTGGTAGAAGCCGGTTCAAAATACGAAAACGCTGAAAATAATGGGATTTCTCACTTTCTTGAGCACATGATGTTCAAAGGAACTAAAGAAAGACCTAGCAGTAAAGCGATCACAGAAGAACTGGAAGGAGTAGGTGGCGAATTCGGCGCATTTACCAGCAAAGAACAAACCAACTATTTTGTCAAAGTCCCCAAAAAACACTGGGGAATGGCTCTTGATGTTGTATCCGATATTCACTTAAATTCAAACTTAGATCCAAAGGAAATCGAAAAAGAGAAGGGGGTCATTATCCAGGAAATGGCTATGTATGAAGATACTCCAATGCATCATATTTGGGACATTTTTGAGAGCCTTTTTTATGGAAATCAGCCAGCCGGTTGGGACATTATCGGGACCCTAGAAAACATAAAAGACTTTAAGCAAAAAGATTTTATTGATTATTTGGAAAAATTCTACACCCCAGAATCAACCCTTATTGTGGTCTCAGGAAATTTTGAAGAAAAAAAAGTTTTAGAAAAAATTAAAAAATATTTTGAAGAAAAGAAATCAAAAGAAAAGACCACCAAGCCAGAGGTTGTTCATAATCAAAAAAGACCGCAGATTAAAATCCATGCCAAAGAAACTGACCAAACCCACCTTGTTTTAGGAACAAAGTCAGTCAATATGTTTGATGAAGATCGACATGCTGTCAATGTCTTGGCTGCTATCTTAGGAGGAGGAATGAGCAGTAGGATGTTTGACGAATTGAGAGAAAAGAGAGGCTTGGCCTATTATGTAAATTCTGGAGCTGACCAAACAACCGACAGCGGATATTTCTTTGCTACCGCTGGGATCAAACATGAAAATTTAGAAAAAACAATTAAACTGATCTTAAAGGAATTCAAAAAAACCACTCAAAGTAAAATTCCAGCCAAAGAGATTTCAAAGGCCAAGGAATACATAAAAGGAAGAACTTTGATGAGCCTAGAGTCATCTTCAGCCTTAGCTTCATTTTTTGGTAATCAAGAATTTTATTATAAAAAAATGAAAAGCCCAGAAGAAGTTCTGAAAAAAATAGACGCCGTTACGGCTAAAGATATCCAGAGGGTAGCAAGGAATATTTTCAAAGACGAGACTTTGAATTTAGCAATAATTGGTCCCCATCAAAATAATTTTGAACTAGAGAAACATTTAACATTCAAAAAATGAGCAAAGTCCCAGAAATTTCAACCCAAACATTATTGAAAATAACAGCGATAATTCTGATCGTCTGGCTTTTATTTTTAATTAGAGGTGTTTTAGTAATTTTGTTTATATCCTTTATTATTGTTAGTGCATTGGAGCCTTTGGTGGATAAATTGGAGTCAAATAAAATTCCTCGTTTCGTGAGTGCTATTTTTCTCTATTTTATTTTTTTTAGCTTGATTGTTTTTTCTCTATATCTCATTATTCCAATCCTAATTTTCGAAGTAAAACAACTAGGAAACAACCTTCCAAGCTATTTCTCAAATTTAAACAATTTCCTCCTCAATCTAGACGCCTTGGCTGCTAGCTCAAACTTGCAACTCAATGTTTATTCTCTAGTCACAGATATTTCAGAAAACTTAACCAACCTAATTACTAAGATTTTCTCCAATTCTTTTACTTTTTTAACCAGTTTCTTTAAGGGCTTGATAATCTTTGCCTTGGCTTTCTACATGATTGTTAAGAAAAATGGGATAAAAGGTTTTATAGAATTTTTATTGCCCAATAAGCACAAGGCTTACGCCATAAAGCTTACTAAGAAAATCCAAAATAAAATGGGAAACTGGCTAATTGGTCAAGTTTCAATTGCTTTTCTGATTTTTGGTTTAGAGTTTTTAGTCCTATCTCTCCTGGGAGTTCCTTATGCTTTGATTTTGGCTTTGATAGGAGGATTTTTTGAAGTCGTTCCCTATATTGGGCCAATCATTTCATTTGTGCCAGCCGTCCTGATTGGGCTAACGGTCTCTCCTTTAACTGCCGTTTTAGTTGCCTTGCTTTATCTAGTAATCCAACAACTCGAGCATCACGTATTTACTCCTTTAATAATGAAAAAGGCGGTTGGGCTAGATCCTGTAGTGGTCATTATTTCTTTAGTTACCGGAGCCACTCTTTTGGGAGTCTTGGGGCTATTAATAGCAATCCCTTTTGCCACCGCTTTGAATGTTGTAATCAAAGAGTTTCAAAGCAAAAAACGAGCCCCTAAAAAATAATTTTTTTCGTGAAAATTTTTGAAATAAAAATTCCTAATTACACCAAAAGGGAAATCCTCGAAAAAATCACTGACCGCCTAAAATCCAAACAACCAAAACCCCGTCCACTGTTTATAGCAACCTTAAACCCAGAAATTCTTCTTGAAACCAGAAAAAACAAGGATTACCAAAAAATAGTTAATTCGGCTGACTTAAAACTGGTTGATGGATTCGGAATTAACTTAGTTGCCTGGTTGAAAAAAATACCGATAAATGATAGAATTACTGGAGCAGATTTAACTAATTTATTGATTGATAAATCTCAAAATTTAAATAAAAAAATAGGAATAGTTTATTTAACAGAAGGTCTGAGCTCAATCAAGGATTTTCAAAAAAACTTACCTAAAAATGTCCTTTTGGAGGCTGTTAACAAAGACAATTTCCTAAAGAAAGACTATTTCAAAATCAAAAAAACCGACCTAGTCCTTGTTTCTATCGGTCATCCTCACCAGGAAGTTCTCATAGCCAAAAAACTTTTAAGTAAATCGAAAATCAAAATAGCAGTGGGAGTCGGCGGAAGCCTTGACTATATTACCAATAAACAAAAAAGGGCCCCAAGCGCCTTAAGAAGCTTTGGTTTGGAGTGGCTGTGGAGGCTGATCTCTAGACCCAACCGCTTGCCAAGAATTATTAAAGCGGTCGTAATATTTCCCCTATTAGCTTTATTAGAAACTAAATGAAAAACAGCGAAAACAAATCAAACACCAGAGTCCGTTTTGCCCCGTCTCCAACTGGGACCATTCACGTTGGAAATTTAAGGACAGCTCTTTTTGCTTGGGCCTATGCTCGTAATCAAAAAGGAACTTTCATTGTTAGAATTGAAGATACTGACCAAAAAAGATTAGATGAGGATGCTACCAAAAAAATATTTGAAACTTTAGATTGGGCGAAAATGGACGTTGATGAGGGAGTTTATTTAGAAAAAGGGGAAATCAAGGAAAAGGGAAACAGGGGACCCTACATTCAATCAAAAAGACTTGAACTTTACCAAAAACACGCTCAAAAACTCATTGGAGAAGGGAAAGCCTATTATTGTTTCTGTTCTCCCGAAAGACTCAAGGAGGTCAGAGAAGAGCAGCAATCTCAAAAAATTCCCCCTATGTATGATGAAAAATGTCGAGACTTATCACCCAAGGAAGCAAAAGAGAGAATAGAAGCTGGCGAAAAGTTTGTAATTAGAATGAAAGTCCCCAAAGACGAAAAAATAATTTTTGAAGACAAAGTCTTTGGAAAAATAGAAGTAGACTCCAATACAGTCGATGATCAAGTTTTAGTCAAAGCTGATGGTTTTCCGACCTATCACTTGGCTGTTGTTGTCGATGACCATTTAATGGAAATCAGTCATATCTTCAGAGGAGAAGAGTGGGTTCCGAGCGCACCAAAACATGTTTTGCTTTATAAATTTTTTAATTGGAAGATTCCAAAGTTTGTCCATCTTCCGAGTGTTCTTGGAGAAAACAAAAAAAAGCTTTCCAAAAGGCAAGGGGATGTCAGCGTTGAAAAATTCATGGAAAAGGGCTATCTCCCAGATGCCTTGATAAATTTCATTGCTCTTTTGGGATGGAATCCAAAAAGCAACCAAGAGGTCATGTCCAGAGAAGAGTTAATTAAAAACTTTTCTTTAAATTCCTTGCACAAAGCTGGAGCAATTTTCAACTATAAAAAATTAGATTGGATGAATAGCCAATACATTAAAAAAAATAACAACAAAGAACTTCTGAAACTTTGCAAACCTTATATTAAAAAATATTTAGCAAAAAATAAGCTCGATTGGGATGATGAAAAAATAATAAAGATTATTAAGATCGAGAAAGACCGAATCAAAAGACTTTCAGATATTACTGAGAATATGGATTCTTATTTGAAAGAAATTGATTATGACAAAGAATTATTGAAATGGAAAGATATGTCAAATGAGAATTTAAAGGAAGCCTTAGAAAAAGATTTAAAAATAATTTCCGAAATTAACCTTGATGATCCAGAAAAAATTCAAGAAAATATTTTAGATAAAATCGGAGAAGCCCGAGGTGAGCACCTATGGCCTCTGAGGGTAGCTCTGTCCGGAAAAGAAAAAAGTGCCAGTCCCTTCGAGCTAGTTTGGTTGCTGGGCAAAGAAGAATCAATCAAGAGAATTAAAAATGCCTTAGAAAAATAAAACGACTAGATGTTTCCAAAACAAAAAAACAAACCTAGCAATGAACTTTGGGTGCACTCAACAGCTTTATTTACTTTGATTGCATTGTTTTTGGGAGTGCATTTATCTGTTTCAGCTGATGAGTTAGACGATCGTATTGATGAAATTTGCGAAGACATGACCGAAGAGGAATGCGAAGACTTCAGGGAAGAGGTTGATGCTCAAGAAGATGAATTCGACTCACTGGAAAATCAACTTAAAAATGCTGAGAGGTTGGCAGAGCTAAAAAAACAACAAGCCAAGACCTATGCTAATCAAGTAGAAATTTTAAATCTTGAAATTAGCGGGATTCAAAGCAACATCAACTCTTTAACCAAGGAAATTCTATCCACTCAAGAAAAAATTGATATCCTAAAAAGGGAAATAGAGAAAAAAGAAAAAAGCATAAAAGAAAACCAGGTTAGCCTTGGAGAGATGCTTAGAAACTATTACAAATCAAACCAAGAATTAGGAATTAGCTTGATTTCTAGAGAAAATTCTTTAAGCAATGTATTCACTCGATCTGATAATTTAAGTCAAATATCAACCAAAATAAACAATATTTTAAAAATTATTCGAGAAGAAAAAACGACCCTAGACAGAGAAAAAGAGAGCCATGAAACGGAGAAGAGCAAGCTAGACAACCAAAAAAGTGAATTGAGCCAAGAAAGAAAAGCGGTCGCTATCCAAAAAAACGAAAAAAATTCACTATTAAACAGAACTAAGGGGGAAGAAGCGGAATACAGAGCTTTGATCAATAGAATTGAATCTCGCATGAAGGAGCTTTTAATTGATGTCGGTTCTTTGAGCGCCGCAGAAGAATCAGAGATAAATGAAATCCTTGAAGATGCTGATGAACCCGAGGAAGGAAAAGCTTCAACCAAATGGTACTATTCTCAAAGAGACAGCAAGTGGCGTAATGACTCAATAGGAGGAACAAGTTTGACCGTGGGAGACTTTGGTTGCGCTCTTACGTCTGTTGCTATGGTTTTTACCTACCATGATGAAGACGTAGAGCCTGATGATATCGCCGAAAAAAATTCTTATTTTTACAGCGGTCTTATGGACTGGGGTGATGGCGGATTATTAAGTAGATATGACATGGAATTGAAAGTAAGAACTGGCCACAGCACCAGCTATGTTGACTGGGATGACATTGAAGATTACATCGACGATGATGAATTGCCAGTGATTGTTTTCATTAAAGGTTCAGGTAGTAAAGGTCACTATGTAGTAATTCATGGTTATGACGACGAAAATGATGACTTTGTTGTTCATGATCCATATTGGGGGCCAAACTTATTATTGGGAACTTCAAAGAAAATAATCAAGAGCATTTATGGAAGTGCCAGTGTAGACCAAATGATAGTTTACAAACCAGACTAATGAAAGACAGCTATGTTTATTAGCCTTAAAACCAACGACCCAAATCACCTGGGTTTTGAGGGATGCTAATTTATGACGTCGCAAAATATACATTGTGCGACATAACATCTATACTCAAACCAACTACCTATTAATAATTATTACCAAATAAATTTCTCCGTTTTTCTATCTAGTTATGAATTTTAATCTGCATTTAATTTACATTTAGCTCTCCCCTAACTTGCATCTAATTCACATCTCAAATTTTTGACCTTCTAACTTTTTAACTTTTTAAATCTCGTGAATACCTCTTTTTCAGCCTTAGACTCTTTTCGAGTCTGCCCTCTTAAATACAAATACAGCGCAATTGACAAAATAAGATCAGGAAAAAAATCTCCTGAAGCGGTTTTTGGTAGCGTTATTCACTCCACCATGCAGTTTATTCACACTGGAAGTTTTGTTTTACCTACTCAAAAAGAGGCCTTGAACCACTTCTCTCAAAAATGGAATTCAGATGTTTTTGAAAATGAATTCCAAGAGAGGTCAGCTTTTGCCCAAGGAATCAAAATCATTCAGAACTACTACAAAAAAAATAATCCGGCTGATTTTCAAATAATAGACTTAGAATCCAGATTTTCTGTTGACCTGAAAGAGAAGAAAGAGGTCCATCTGATTTCTGGAATAATTGACCGAATCGATAAGACTGACGATGGTTTTGAGATAATCGACTATAAAACTTCCAACAAACTTCCCGCTCAAAACTACGTCGATGATAATCTACAGCTATTAATATATCTCCTGGCCTTCTTGAAAAGATACCCAAAACTCTCCAAAACTCCGGAAAAAATAAAGCTCTCTCTCTACTTCCTGAAACACGGAACCAAACTCTCTACTACTAAAACCCTTTCCCAACTAGAAGAAGAAAAAGCAAAAATTTTTGATCTTTTCGAAGAAATAAAGAGCTCCAACTTTGAACCTCAAACTTCTCCGCTTTGCAATTGGTGCGACTACCAAGAAATTTGTCCGATGTGGAAACATAAATTCAAAAAAGAAATTACCGCAACAGACGAAGAGAAAAAAGAAATTGTTGAAAAATACCTAGAACTCCAAACAAAATCCAAAGAAAATCGCCAAAAAATCGCCTCTCTTCAAAAAGAGATACTGGACATCATGGAAAGCGAGGAAGCAGAAAGACTTTTTGCCGCCAATAAAATAATTTCTAAAATCCACCGTCAAACGTTCAAATACAACGAGGAGGAGCTAAAGACCCTCCTAGAAAAAAAAGGCCTTTGGGACAAGGCCGTTAAAATAAATCAAACTCAACTAAATAAAATAATCAAAACTCTTTCTGCTTCAGAAAAAGATGCTGTTGAAAAGCTCAAGGAAGTCAAAAGCGAAAGTTTTGGACTAAGCATTAAACAAGACAAGGATTCCTAGTCCTTAATTAAAGTGCCTTTAAACTTCTTGTCTCCGTTTAGAATTTTTTTTAAATTTTTGATGTTTGCTCCTTCGGCAATAACTACTTCCAAGCCAATTTCTTGAGCATGCTTAGAGGCGATTGGATCAAAAGGAGCATTGAGTCCCGGATCCCACTTGTTCCCCACAATTTTCCTAAAATCCTTCCAACTAATCTGCTCTATCTTCTTAGCATCTTTAAATTTTTTAGGGTCCTTGTCACAAACGTACTTAACATTGGAAAGATTGAGCATTCTTTTAGCCTTTAGTCTTTCAGCCAAAATAGTAGCCACATAGTCAGTTGACCAACCTGGTCGCCAACCAGCAGCCACCATAATTTTCTCATTCTTTTTAAAATGGCTTTTCAGATCCGCTTTTGTTCGCGGGTTTTTGTTAATCCTTGGGTGAGCTTGACGTCTAAAAATCGTTTTGATTAAATGAGCATTCAAACGAGTTGAGTGAACCCCTAGCCAATCCATGTCATCTTTAGTCAGTTGGGTCACTTTTGAGCTAGCTTTTTGATATTCTCTCGCCACATTTCCGCCGCCGGTGACAATGATGAACCTTTTCCCCTTCTTTATTTGCTTCAAAATCTCTATTCGAAATTGTTTTAAAAATTTCCAGTTAATTTCCTTTGGGACAATCAATGAACCTCCCAAAGATATTACGATTATCTCGCCTTTTTCTCCCATGCTCTTGGTGTTTAAAAATTAAATATTATTTATTACAACTTCCCGGCTGATATCCTTTTTCTTGGGCTTCCTCTTTTGATTCAAAACAAACCCTGTTTTCTTCTTTGATTCTCTCCGCCCAATGACAATCTGGAGTATGATATTTATCTGAGTTTTTTGACCCAATAAAGGCGCAATTCTCTTGTTTTACTTGCTTGTTAATAGCGGTTTTTTGAACACTTTCAACAATATCCTTTCTTTGAACAATTCTGCCCAAAACAAGAGCTTCCTTGTCCTCTCGACTCATTTCCTCCTTTTGACTCAAAATAACTTTTAAATCAGCTGATTTTCTCTCCCTTTCCTTCAACATTCCCGCCTGAAAACTTATCAAAATAGCCACTATCAAAATTAAGGCAAATAAAAATTTCTCTTGATTTTGCTTAAAAATCTCTTTTAAGCTAATATCATTTGACATTTTTCCTTAAAAATAATATAATTATTCCGTTATATTGTAAACAATAAATTATATGTCACAGAAAAAAGCAGGTGGATCCACCAGACTGGGTCGTGATTCAATTTCCAAACGTCTTGGAGTTAAAATTTTCGGCAATCAAAAGGCCAAGAAAGGATCTATTATAGTTAGACAACGAGGAACAAAATTCCGAGCAGGAGAAAACACCAAAAGATGTGGTGACGATACTATTATGGCTCTGAAAGATGGCGTCGTAGAATTTGTTGTCAAAAAAGTTCAGACATTTACTGGAAAAAAAGAAACGGTTAAATTTGTCAAAATCAAATAATATTTAGCGCTAATGACTCAGCGCTCTAATAAAAGCCCCTCCTTGGAGGGGTTTTTATTATTTATTTTTAGCTATTGCCGCTTTTATCAATGAATAAAACAATGGGTTTGGTTGAAGCGGAGATGAGGTGAATTCTGGGTGAAACTGACTTCCCAGCATAAATGGGTGTTCAGATTTTGGCAACTCTGCAATTTCCATTAATTTACCATCTGGGGATTGCCCGGAAAAAATCATTCCGGCCTTCTCTATTTGATCAATGTATTCTGGATTAACTTCATATCGATGTCGATGTCTTTCTTCGATATTTTCCTCGCCATAAGCGTCATATGCCAAAGTGTCTTTTTTGACTACACAAGGATAATCTCCCAATCTCATCGTAGCTCCATATTCACTGTTCTTCATTTTCTCTTTCTGTTCTGGCATTAAATCAACTACAAGATTAGCTGATTCTGGATCTATTTCGGCAGTATGAGCATCCTTCAAACCAACCACATTTCTTGCAAATTCAATTACCATCAGTTGCATGCCATAGCAAAGTCCGAGATAAGGAATTTTATTTTCACGAGCAAATTTGATGACGCTGATCTTACCTTCTACTCCTCGACTTCCAAAACCTCCCGGTACTATAAGGGCATCATATTTTTTCAATTCTTCTTGTTTTTCGTTGCTTTCCTCAAATTCTTCAGAATTAATCCAGTCAATCACCGGCTTTCTGTTTTGAGCATAAGAAGCATGTTTAATAGCCTCGATAACAGATATATAGGAATCAGACAAAACGCAGTCTCCAGTCCCAAAATATTTCCCAGCTATTCCAATCCTCAATTCCTCCTTAGCGTTTTTAACTTTATCGACCATTTTTTTCCAATCCTCTAGATCGCCCTCTCCCCCATTTTGCAAACCAAGTTTTTTCAAAATAATTCCGCTCAAACCATCTTTCTCAAAATTAAGCGGGATTTCATAAATATTTTCCGCATCAGGGGCCGAGATGACCGAGTCTTCTTGCACATTACAAAATAAAGCAATTTTCTCTTTTCTCTTCTTATCAATAGCTTTTTCGCTCCTGGCAATAATAATATCAGGCTGAACACCAGCTTCATTCAAAGCCCTTGTGGCTTGTTGGGTCGGTTTAGTTTTCATTTCGCCCGTTTTCTTTGGGTAGGGAACAAAAGTAATCATAACAGACAAAACATCCTCCGGATGTCTCCGCTTCATTTGTCGAGCCGCTTCAGTAAACAGCACATTTTCATAATCACCTGTGGTTCCTCCAACCTCTATCACTACCACGTCTGCATTGTCATTTTTCTCAGAAGCCTTCTCTATTGTGCTAATCACCTCATCTGTAATATGAGGAATAATCTGAACACACTTGCCCTTATACTTAAGATTTCTTTCGTTGTTGATTACCTTCCAATAGACACTTCCAGTGGTCATGTAGTTACTTCCCGGAACTTTAATATTCAAAAACCTTTCATAGTTACCCATATCCTGATCAGTTTCAAGACCGTCAGATAAAACAAAAACCTCGCCATGTTCGGTCGGGTTCATAGTCCCAGCATCTACATTTACATAGGGGTCGATTTTTATAGAGGTCACACTATAATCGTGAGCCTGAATGATTTTTCCAATGGATGAAGCCGCGATTCCTTTTCCGACCCCAGACATTACGCCCCCAAAAACAAATATATACTTAGGACTTTTTTTCGACATTATTTTTGATGTTAAATAGTTACTACTTAAAATTTAAAAATAAATGACCCCCTTATCATTTTTAATTTAGAATTGTTTTCAACCTTTGCTTTTTAAGAAAATTTAGAATTTTGCATTAAAAAAGGACGGCGGTTGGAAACAGTTCCCCCTTATTTATTTTTGTAAAATTGAAAAATTTGTAAGACTACTTCTCCAGCCCCTTAACAGCTAGTTTCACTTCAGTCTTTTGATCATTTTTTAAATCTATCAAAACAGAAAAGTCTCCTGTCTTTTTTATTGGCTCAGTAAAAACAACATTCTCTGCTTCAATTTCAACACCTTTGTCTTTCAAAAGATCTACGACTTCCTTTGCAGAAACTGCCCCAAACAACTTGTCATCCTCGGCCTTCTTTTCAACAAGAAGGCTTTTTTTGCTGATCTTATCCAGCAATTCTTTGTTTTCTTTTTCTTTTTCCGCCCTCAAAGCCTCCGCCTTCTCAAAACCTTTCTTGGCCTCTAGAACCGCTCCTTCGGTAGCCGGCTTAGCTTTTTTTTGAGGGATTAAAAAATTACTGGCGAAACCGTCGGCAACATTTTTAATCTCTCCAGCTTTCCCAAGCTTATCAACATCTTTCAATAACACTACTTTCATCAAATATTTAGTAAAAAGTTAAGTCAATCCTCCTTAAAGGTTATCAAAAAAAACCATTCTTGCCAAGAGTATTTTTTGGACAACTTTGCTCTAAAAATTTCGAAATTAGTTGGCGAAAATAGTATATACTATAATATATACTAATCTCCACTTACTTGTCCTCCTTTTGCACCAAATCGTTGATAGCAGCAACTGCCACTGCGCCCTCACTGCAAGCAGTGATAATTTGACGAAATCCATTGGAACCAGTGGTGATGTCCCCAGCAGCAAAAACCCCTTCAACATTGGTTGATTGATCAGCAGAAACTTGAATATACCCCTTTTCGTCCAATTCAACTCCCAAGTCTTTGAATAATTTAGCATCCGGCATCGAACCGATTTCAATAAAAATTCCATCAAATTCGTGCTCTGTTTTGCCATTCCAGGGATTATCAAGAACTACTCCAGTAACTTTTTGATCGCCTTTTATCTCAGTGAGATTTGTTTTTCCTACCAGTTTAATATTTTCAGTTTTTGCCACCCTTTCTTGATAGCGAGGAATCGCTGTCGGCTTCTCTGCCCGAAAAAAGACAACCACTTCTTTGGCATATTTGGATAATGAAAGGGATGCATTCAAGGCGGAATTACCTCCCCCTACAACAATGACTTTTTTGTCTTTGAAAAATGGTCCATCACAAGTAGCACAATAGGAAACTCCTTTTCCAGAAAATTCAGACTCCCCAGGAATATTCAAGTTCCTAAAAACAGTTCCTGTCGCCAACAACAATCTTTTAGCTTGAAATTTTTCTGAATTAGCTTCGACTTCAAACCCGCCTTCAATTTTCTCTATCCTAGAAACTACTGCCTGCTTAACTTCTCCGCCCAGTTTCTCGGCATGTTGTTTCATTTTTTGACCTAAGTCAAAACCAGTAATTGCTTCAAATCCTGGATAATTTTCAATATTATAGCTCTCGTTCATGCAACCTCCTGCCTCTTTCCCAAGAACTAAAACATCCAGACTGTAGCGAGAAGCATAGATCGAAGCAGAAAGTCCCGCCGGTCCAACGCCAATTATAATTAAGTCTTTCATTGAATTTAGCATTAAGTGTTAAGTATTTATTTACGTAATCATTTACGTAAATGATTACGTAATCGTCTCTTACCTTTTTTTACCTTGTCATTCCCGACCCCGATCGGGAATCCAGAAATTAAACTATTTACATAACGGTCTCTCATTCTTATCATTCCCACAAAAATAGAGATCTAATCAAAAATTAAGTCATTAAAAATTTATTCCCCGTCTCGCGTCGGCGAGCCGAGGCGGAAAAATTCTAAATTCCTGCCTCGCCGGCAGGCGGGTAAAATTCAAAATTTTTATCCTCCCATCCTCCGTTCTCTTTTTAGAAAGTCTGCCACGGCCTCCTCAAGCTCCTTTGGTCCAAACTCTGGAAAAAGTTTTTCAGAGAAATTATATTGGGAATCCCTAGTTTGCCACATCAAAAACCCAGCACTATTATGAGGGTCCCCCTGAACTCCAGTCCTAATCAATAAGTCCACCTCGGGAAGCTTACTAGAAGAAAGGGCTTCCTGGACAATTTCTTTGGTTATTTCAAAATCTTTTCCTTTTTCTAAAATCTTGCTTTTTATTTTTTTCACCGCCCCCAAAACATCATCCGTCCCGTCATAAGCCAACATAAAACTCAAAACATTATTAGTATGATCTTTGGTCTTCTCAATTCCCTTTTCTAAAATCTTCCTTAATCCAACTGGAAATTGCTTTCTCCATTCACCAATAATCTCAATCCTGGTTTCATTTTTATAAATATCCGGATCAGTAATCAACTTTTTAAAATATTCTTCATATATTTTCAACAACTCTCTTTTTTCCTCCAAGGGTCTTTTTTGCAAATTATTCTTTGAAGACCCCCAAAAAGTCAAATATTTTATTCCCATTTTCAAAGCTTTTCTGCTCAACTCTTCAATTCTATCCGCCCCTTCTTTATGACCTTTCCAGGGAACCAAGTCTTGGCTTTTGGCCCATCGACGATTCCCATCAGGAATAATGGCTATATGATTAGGTATTTTTTTAGTCATTGCTTTGTAATTAACAATCTCTGTTAGATATATATTTAGTAATTTCTTCGAGAAAATTTCGAGCTTCTTTGTTGTGTTTTTTGTTAATTTTTTTCAGTTCATTCAAAGCCTTCTCAGAAAAATCTTTCGCTAATTTTCTGGAATAATCCAAAGAGCCACTGTCTTCAATGATCCTTTGGAAGTCGGCTAATTCCTGAGAACTCAAATCATTTTTATTTAAAACTTCTTCAAGTCTTCTCTTATCTTCATCGCTGCCATTGTCCAACGCCTTTCGAAGCAACAAGGTTTGCTTTCCTTCAATTATATCAGAGCCAATTGGTTTGCCCAACTTTTTTTCATCTCCAAAAATTCCTAAAATATCATCTTGTAACTGAAAGGCCTTTCCGATTGCCCCAGAATAGTTAGAAATTATTCTCAATAATTCATCTGAGCCAGTGTTGGCCAAAATAATTCCTAGATGCAAAGGACCCTCAAAAGTATAAAAAGCTGTCTTTCCTTCATACATCCTCAAGATCTCTTCTTCGCTTCCTTCTCCCTTGGCCTCCATCAAGACATCCAACATCTCCCCAGGAATAGTGGTATAAACAACTTTCTGGAGCTGTTTCAAGGCAGCCAAAATTGTTTCTGAAGGGAAATCTGCTTCAAACAAAACCTCATTAGCCATAGAAGCTGCTAGGTCTCCAACAATGATCGCCATAGAATTCCCAAAATGGTCTGGGTCAGTTGCAGGAAAAAGTTTCTCAGCAATTTTTCTATAGTTCTCATGAACTGTGTCAGTTCCATGTCTCTTTTCATCCCTATCAATAATATCATCATGAATAAGCAAAAAAGAGTGTATCAGTTCAATCGCAATAGAGGCATGAACGATTTTCTTCTTGTTTTCTTTTTCAATATCCCCTCCGGCTAATAAAAACCCATAATAAACCATGGCCGGTCGAATTCTTTTTCCTCCGGAAAGAGTGAACTTCTCAAGGATTTTTACTGCGTCATATGCCAAGGGATCAACTTTTTTAAAACTTTTTTTCTTGGAATCAAAATACTCCCTCAAAAGAGGCTCGAAATCTTTCTTATATTTTTTTAAATATTCCTTGGCTTCCATCTTTTTGTCATTCCCGCGAAGGCGGGAATCTAGTTTTTAAAAATTATAAATTTAAAATTTAAAATTCACCGAAGGTGGTGGTGACCCCTACGGGAGTCGAACCCCGGTTACCAGGATGAGAATTCACCTCGGATCGCCGAAGCGAGACGGGCCTGGCGTCTTACTGACTAGATCATCAAGCACTCTCCTTAAAGCCTTTCTTCCTATTCGAGATTTATAATATTTTTCCAATTTTCTCGCCCCCTTCATTGAATCAGACTTATCAATAACATATCCCTTGAAATCACCAAAAGCCCTAGTTGTTTTAACCCCTCCTCTTCTATGTTCCTTCATTCTTCTTTCCAAGTCATCCGTAAATCCGACATAAGTCCTTGCTCTATCTTCGCTTAATAAAAAATATATTTTGTACATTTCTTAAAATAAAATGTGATCTCTACGGGAATCGAACCCGTGTTACCAGGATGAGAACCTGGCGTCCTAACCACTAGACGAAGAGACCTTGAAATGTGGACCTGGCGTCCTTGCCTCGGATCATCGACGCGAGACAAGTCCGCCTCGACTCATTGACGCGAGACAAGCTAACCACTAGACGATGGGGCCTGAACATCCTTTACTCAACCTAATAAGTCTAAGAAAATATTGGGTTATTGTCAATAAAAATAACTCTTTGTTTAAACTTAAAACTCAAAATGCAAATCTCAAAACTGCAATGCAAAAGTAAAAAGTTATTTTCTTTTAAGCTTCATCACACTTTTGGCAATCATGTTCGATATTTGAGTTATTTCATCTAAAAGTTTTTCTATTCTCTTCTTTTCTGAAAGCTTTGTGTCTCGGAGTAAGCAAAGCCAGTATTTTGTTTCGTTTGCAGATTTTAAGGATATTTCAAAAAATTTCTTGAATTCCAGTCTAGAGCTAGCGGCTTGAGCCTCTACTAGATTTGCTCCGACCGAAGTTGCTGATCTAATTAGTTGATCTTGAATTACCCAGGCACTTCTTTTGTTTGGCAAATCGTTTGTTAGTTTTATTATATCCAAGCTAAACTTGTAAGATCTTATCTTGAGATCACTTTTAAATTTTGAGTTGGATTTTTGCATTTTGAGTTTTGAGTTTTGATTTATCACTTAAAAACATCACATTTATCAATGAACTTTTCACACTCATCTAAATAATCCTCCAGTTCATCTTCCGCATCTTTGAGGTCTTCAAGATTTTCCTCTAGCCGATTCAAATCTTTTTTGCCGGCTCCAGCCTCCTTGGCATCTTTAATGATATCTTTTTGTTTCTCAATTAAATCTTCGATTTCATCCTCCTGATCTTCAGCTTCTTTACAGTTTTTCTTAGATTTTTTATCACAAACTATTTCCACTACCAAGTCCTCTGGCTGAAGCTCTGTTCCAAAGTGTTGAACTATGAGATAGGTTTTATATCCATCTTTTTCAAAACTTAAAATTGCCACTCCAATCTCTTTAAAATTTTCTGACAAAATATTCTCCTTGTGCCCCTGGCTTCCCATCCAACCCTCATGAACGCTTTGAGCAGAAAAATATCCTTCGGCCAAATTTTCTCCAAAAGTTTTATAATCATAATCTTGTTTTTGAGCAAAATACGAAGGCTGGAGCCCCTGAGGAGAAACATGATCAAAATAATCATGATCTCTCATGTGTTCCGCTTTTTCCAAGGCTGATGCATTGAGTTTCTCATTTTCCATTAATTCTCCAAGTCCAACATCTTTTCTGGCTTGATTGGCCAAACTAATAACTTCTTGAATATCTCCTTCAAACAAAGCATTCTCTATGCCAAAATCAACCACAGAATTCCTAATAACCCCAGCTCCAACTTTTTCATCTATTCTAACTTCTCCACTGCCTTCGGGAACAATCGTTTTTAGTGACAAATCCCGAAAATCAACCAGGCTCAAAAACCCAATCGCACAAATCAAGAACAATAATTTTTTAGAAAAATTTATAATTTGTAATTTATAATTCCTAAACAATTTATAATATCTAATATTTAATTTGCAAAAACCCTACTTGCAAGAACTTTTTATTTTTGAAAAAATTAATTTTAATTCATGCGCTTCCTGCCAGATTTTTCTGAATTCTTTTTTGAATTCAGGATTGGCTTTCGCTAAAAATCTTAACCAATTTTTTGTCTCTCTTAATTCTTTATTTACAATTGATATCTTATGCTTAAAATCTTTCTTGCTTTCTGCTTCACATGCTTCTCCATAATTAGCGCTTGAAGACCCGCTTGAAGCAATAACTTGGGAAATCATTCTGTTGTTAACAGAATTTTTTGGTATTTTCTTGACTAACTCAATAACGCTCTCAACGAACAAACAAAGCCTTTCCTCTAAATCATAATCAAATCTTTTCTTGTTTTTATTTATTAATTCTTGTTTCAAAATTTAGAAATTTAAAATTAAATATTGTTTATAAATTATAAATTACAAATTATAAATTGATCAGTTGGTTATTCGGGTCCCTCCCGTCACATTCACCCCGCCTTTGAACAAAGTCGTCGCCTTAGTAAACTCATCCGCTCCAATATCCCAAGCCGCTCCATAAGCTCTTGTTTCTCCGTCAATGTCTGTCCAAAAAGGAAGATTTGAATCAGAAGATAGATCAGTTCCTTGATTTCTGGCTGAGGTGTCAGTCACAGAAAGATGAAAGTCGTCATTAGCTTCGTCAAAAAAAATCACATCGGTCACTAGTCCATTTCTATAAGAAGTTGATATTCCAGTGGTGTCACCAGAAACATCAGAAATGTTATAGTCAGAAGCTCCATCAAATGTCCCAAGGAATCCGTCTGTGCAATTTTGGGTAATATTATTTTTTGCCACAACTGCACTACCCCCGTCTATTCCAAAAGTCGAACAATTATAAATAGTGTTGTTATAAATATATTTTTCTCCGGATTCGGCAAAGTATATTCCATAAGCAAGATCATAGATAACGTTATTAGAAATACGCACTTCGTGTGCTTCACCTGCACCACTGTCTCCTGTTTTAACACCAATAGTATTTGTCTCCCCTGCGGTTACACCTTTCAAAATAGAATTCTTTATTGAAATTAAAGCAGGATTCGTGATGTAATCAGTTGTAATACACGTGCTGTGTGTATAATTACTTGGGTTAGAGATGGAAATTTGCAATCCGTCGACTGTCACATGTTTTTCATATATTCTTATAGTGCTTTGATAATTTCCTGTACTTTCATATGATATGGAATATCCGCTTGATGCATCCCATAATCCAGTGTGACGTTGGCTGGTCCCAACTTCACTTGAAGAAACGGGAGTATAAATCTTGATATTATTACTAGAACTTGTTGTCCATCCTCCGACAGTAAATCCTCCCGTATCCACCGCATCCCCATAACAAGCAATATTCCACTGTTCATTGTTCGTCACCAAATCTCTGTTCCCTCCTGTGAATGTGCTCGGGATAGAGGTGTTTTTAGTTCCTGCTTCGGCGAGAGATAAAGATGTATAGGCTCGATAAATTTCATAAGTGTCATTGCTAGAAATATCAGAAGGCGCTGAACCGGCTTCATCTCGAAGAATATAAGTAGTCGGATTTGTTCTTCCATGAATAAACAACAAAGTGTCCGAAGAATCAATAGTCTGATCAGTTCCTCCAGTGTCAATCAAAACAGCATCCCCCACTCCCACATTGTCTGGCAAATCGGAAGAAAAAGTTGCCACCCCAGAAGAAACAGAAACGGTGTCAGCATGAGAATTGTCATCATCCAAAGCAGAAGTATTGGAAGGACCAACCGAACGATAAATCTTAGTCGGTGATTCATCGGCTCCAATATCCCAAGACCCATCTAACCGAATGTCTCCATCAACATCATCAGAAAAAGCCAAGGTTGAATCAGAGCTCAAATCAACTCCTCGATTCCGAGCAGTCAAATCATTAATCGACAAATGAAAATCGTCACTTGTTTCATTAACAAAATCAACTGTTGCGTCATTAATCGCATCAACACCAGGCGCATCACCTGATAAATCAGATAAATTATTATAATTTGTATAATTCCAAAATGCCCAAGAGTTGGCATAGCCGTTATCACAATTTTGCGCAATATTGTTTATAAGCTGCACATTAGGGCTAACCTCATAGCCAAGGTCGCAATTATAAACAGTATTGTTATAAACTCTAATTTTACCATTATAGATCAGGTACATTCCGCCATTACTATTTGATGTGTTGTTCCAATCGTAAATAATGTTATTAAAAATATTCAACTCAAAGTCATCACCGCTACTGGTATTATCAATCCCGGCGCTATACACATGAGCGTCAATATTATCAGTACCCCTTATTATATTACTTTCAATATAAACCTCTCCTTCATTTAAACCAGTTAATCTTATACCATTATTTCCCGCCCAACCCGCATAAATTCTATATATCTGTAAACCATCTATTCTGACATAATTTTCGGCAATATCAATCCCTTGCACACCATTTCCAGTTGTTACTTCAAGTCTATGTTTACTATCACTCCACTTCCCATCATGTCTAGCAGTGTCAGTCGTATAAACCTTCACATAGTTATTCACCCCAGTAGTCCAACCATCAATTGTTACCGCTGAGGTATCCGCTCCCGTCCAACTCCCATCAATCTTCGCCACTGCATTGGCTGGGTTTCCGGCGTTGGAGATGGTGACGTAGTTAGAACCATCAACTTGAACTTGTTCTCCGGATTCAAAAGATTCTCCGTCTTCTCTTCTCAAAGAACCTGTCCCAAGTCCTCCAGTGCCAGGATAAGGTTCGTATAAATACAATGCATAGTCAGCAAAAATAGAATAAACTCTCACCCAAACTTCATCCCCATCAAACCAAATATAATCTCCAGGAGAAACTTCTGAGAGAAAAGCCGCGCCGCTTCCACCTCTTGCTTCCACCAGAGTACTAGAATTATTGAAATCTAGGGTTCCACTCAAACCGCTTCTAATATTTTCCAAAAGAATTTCATCATCACTTGCATGAACAACGTCAGCCTCAAATCCAGAGGTCACTCCAGAGACAGAATCAGTATCAGCAATCGATCCAGTAATCCCTCCATGAGAAAAGACTCTAGTGGCATTTGAAGTCAGATCAGTTTGAACTCCAGCTTCCCAAGCAGAAAGAGATGAATAGTCTCCACTCGACTCCATCACGGTTGGGTCAAAATCAATTGAGGCTTCGTCCGCTCCAATGTCCCAGTCGGTTCTAAGGTGTCCGTCAACATCATCAGTGAAAGCAAGATTTGAATCCGCAGAAAGATCGGTTCCAGCGCCAATTGCTGATGTGTCGTCTGGAGAGAGATGGAAGTTGTCAGTTGCTTCATCAGTAAAAGAAACACTAGCATAACCTCCCGTAAATACAGAATTTGGAGCATCCCCTGATATATCAGAAATATTATAATCAGCATTATTAAAAGTACCATAAAAACCATCATTACATCCTTTTACTAAATTGTTATATACATAATGCCCAACAGTGCCAACTTCATAAATACCATAATTAGAATTATAAACTGTATTGTTATAAACATAAGC
>Ga0180436_10000219_pt1 | contig 60582 bp, 45 predicted proteins | sample SS_ome_2_FD_132434 | JGI IMG/M metagenome (GOLD analysis project Ga0180436, IMG submission 132434) | Hypersaline lake sediment archaeal communities from the Salton Sea, California, USA - SS_3_S_2 metaG | ecosystem: Environmental > Aquatic > Non-marine Saline and Alkaline > Hypersaline >...
CTTCTTTGCGCCGTACTTGAAGCCCTTGGGGTATTTGAACTCTTTGGTCCACCACGCCAGGCGAGCCTTCCACATCTTCCGCACTTTGGCCAGCTTGTCCTGCTCGACCTTCGTACGCTGGGCCTCGACGGTGTCGATCGCCCGCATGTAGTCGCTTCGCATCTTCGGCAGCGATCGCGGTGGGGCGATTCGGTGCTCTATGTACTGCTCCAGCGAATCCAGGACGATCAGCGACGTGTACGGAGTTACCAGCCCGTGGGCCTTGCCGAGTTCGAGGATCTTGTCTTTGTTCCGCTCCTGGAAGACCATCAGATCCGCCAGCTTCTTCTGGGCCCAGAGCTTGCGGAGCAGATCGCCCTCGACCGCGTCGCGGCGCGACAGCTCCAGCGGATTGGCCCGCGAGACCTTGCCGGCGAACCCGTAGTTCAGCGTGACGGTGGCCGTCTCGGCGTTGAGCTGTCCGACGAGCGTAAACGGCGTGCGTTCGGTGATCGGCTGGGGGAGCGCCGGATAGAGATGGTCGGCCTGGGCTTCTGCAGCCCCGGCCGACAGGAACGAAAAGGCGCTCCGCCCGACCGATGCGGTCACCTGATCGTCAGTTGTGCTCTTCAAATTGAAATACCGCCCGCCGGTCTTCAACGCCAGTGCGCTCAGGAACGCATGATCGGCTCCGGCATCGGCGGCAAAGGCGTATACCGGCGCGTTCATCGCTCCTGGCTTCTCGCGTCCGAAATTAGATATCCCGTCGGTGAACAGCAGGTGCATGTCCGACGTTCTGGCGTCCGGCCAGGGCGTAATCGCGCCGATCTGCGTGCCGCCGTCGTACTGGATCGATTCTATGGTTCGAGTCAGTGCGGCGTTGTCGGCTCCGTTCCACGCGAAGGTCTTGGGCGCGGCGCACTCGTTGCGGAAGATTATCAGGTCTACAGTGCACCGACCCTTGGGACCCAGCATTCCGTACAGGCACTTGTTGAGCAGTTGGATTTCGCGTTTGTGGTCTCCGCCGGACCTGGAGCCCGAAGCGTCCCACAATACGCATATGCGTCTTGGCGTCGGGCGAGCGGACTTTCGCTCGGGAACGCCGACAGTGTCGTGAACCGCGAAGTAATACTTCCCGTCGGAGGCCTTTTCGATCACGATGTTGCTCGCCCCGAGGTCCGGCAGGGCGATCGTCATGTCCTTGTTCAGCGTCGCGTTGGTCAGCTTCGTTTCCGCGGCGAAACCGTCTCGCCATTTGTCGAACGCGAAGTTCGCCAGCCCGCCGGATGTCACCTGGGGCGCCTTGGCCGGCTTGACGACCTCCACTCGCAGCGCGAACCTGGCGACCTTCTTCTTGTACTTCAGCGGCAGGTGATAGACCTGCCTGCCCGCCGGCCCGTCGATCTCGCTGACGTAGGATACGCGGATGGTGCGAAACCCGCGGGCCGGGATCGGGAACACTCGCGTCTTGAAGTTGTTGCCCTTGGCCCATTCGACCAGCCCTGGGTCGATTCCCTGCCTTACGATCTTCTCGAAGACCTCCCGGCCTCGACTCTTCTCGATCGCCACGCCGTCGATCATCTTGCCCTTGATGTCGAGCGCATATCCGCTGACAGTCGCCCCCTGCGGCAGCGGGAAGTACATCTCGCCTTCCAGCACGCGGTTGTGCGGGTTGGTGAACGTCATCGTCGTCGAAGTCTCGGCCACTCGTCCGACGATGCGGACCTTGGTGTCGACCGCCGATAACTCTATCGGCTCCAGCGGTTTGTTGGCCACGGGCCGCACCAGCATAGCTGGCCCGGCATTCTGTGCGCCCGCCGCGGCGGCAACGCTGAGAACGATCCCAACGAACACAATGCGTCTGAGTGCACAATGCATGGCGGTCTCTCCCGATGGCTGAGGTTGTGCGAGTATTATATTCGACGTACGGGCGCCGGGAAAGTTCCCGTCACCGCTTTCATATCGGCGCTTGACCCTGTCGGCGTCGCGGGGGGATACTGTCTGCGTCGGCTCGGCGCGGATCCGTGAAGTCTTGTGCAATGGAGAACGCAGGATGAGCAATTCCGGGATCACGGAAATCGCCTATCATTTCGCCGACGCTTCGGTCCCACCGGACTATCATCGGAGCTACAGCATAACCGTAACCGCAGCCGCAGTGCGGATTGTGGTCGACAGTTACGGCGAGATCCTGGCCGACGAGACGTTCGCCGTTACGGCGGAGCGATTCGACGAACTCAGGGGTTCGCTGTCCCGCCGCCGGATCATGAACTGCGTATTGACCGAAGACGAAGGCTGCACTGGCGGAACCAGCGAGAAAATATCTTACCGCGACGATCAAAGACAACTGTTCTCCGGAACAGTCCATCATTGCGGCGGGAAGGACACAGGGGATCTTTGCGGCGAGATTTCCGCATTTGCGGAGGATGTCAAGAAGCTGGTTCCCGACCTGGAGAATCTGCTCCAATGAACGATCGTCGAAACGAAAATGTCGTCACTCCGCTGGTCTCGGCGATCAGGGGAGAAGACAATCGCACCGGGCTCGAACTGCAGAACGGCATTACCTGGAAGCTGCTCAAATCGAGAAGCGGACTGTACAGCGAGACTCCCATGAGCGAAGAACTGATGGCGGTTATCAACGTAATGGCCTACGGATACGAAGCGTCGGTCTCGATCAACGGACTCGACATCGGAATCGCCGGGGGCAAGTCCGAGTCGATGAGGCTTTTCGGGCGGGACGATCCGATGGTCTCACAACTCCCCGCGGAAATGAAGAATCTCGCGTGCCTGAAATCCGGCGTCAACGAAGTGGCGATAACCTGCAAGCGAGTGGGGGACCAGGCGTCTTCGGGTCTCAGCGTCGAGATAAAGACCGCCGATCAATCCGGCTCCGAGCAGGACGCATTCGTCCATCAGGGCGACCCGGGCCAAGACGCCGAATCGAAAACAGTGACCGGGGAATTCAATCTTTGAGCGCCATCCTGATTCGCAATATATGACGAGTTGCGGCGGGGATTGGGCGATAAGTCGTAAGATACGACGAGTTAATGCGTCGGTGGTGCGCAGTAGTTCGCCGGCTAATCGTCTCGGCGGACTGGTCGGCGGAGTTTCTTTGTTTCGCCGCGGCGGCGTTTGGATTCGAGCCGGCGCCGCTTGGACCCCAGCGACGGGCGGGTCTTTATGCGGGGTTTGGGTCTGACAGCCGCTTTGCGGATCAGTTCGGCCAGGCGGTCCATCGCGTCGGCGCGGTTGCGCTCCTGGTTGGCGTGTCGTCGGGCGTCGATTATCAACACGCCCGCGGCGGTCATCTTGCGCCCGGCGAGTTTCTTCAATCGGTCGCGGACTTCATCGCTTAGCGTCTCGCATGCCGCGGCGTCGAAGCGGAGCTGAACCGCCGTGGCGACTTTGTTCACGTTCTGCCCGCCGGGTCCCGAAGCGCGTACGAAGTCCATGCTGATCAGGTTCGGATCGATCGAGATGTTCGGCGTTATGCGGATCATCGGTCTACCATTTCGCAAGCGGCGTCAGCGGCGGGGCGGTCGGCGGCTTGAAACCCGCCCACCGCGGCGCCAGCAGTATCGATACGCGAACCGACCCCTTTGCGTTCTTCACGCGGGCCAGCAGGCGGGATACGCCTTTGTTAGTCCTCTGGGGCGGTTTCCGCTCGGCCGATTCCGTGGCGAACTGTGCGCCCGACGGCGAGAGAATTCGAGCGGTCAGCTTCTTGCCGTCAAGGGTCAGTTCGGCCAGCGTCCCGCTCTTGATGTCGATCTTCGCGTCGGTCGTCATCGCCCAGGCGATCTCGGCGCCTTTGTCGGTCTTCATCTCGAACTCATCCTGGACGAGCACTGCTTTCCGCCCCCAGACAAGCTTCAGGCCGCGGGCGGCTCTTGAGGCAACCTTGCCGTAAGCGCTGGTGAAGTCGATTACGACGAACGGCTGGGCCTTGGCGCCTTTGAACTTGACGACTGAGGACTTTCCGTTGGCGTCCTGGTCGGCTCCGTTCATCAGCGGTACGCTGTGGCTCTGGGAGTTCAGACGGTAGTATTTCCAACGCCGCCCGCCGGATCGCTTGTCCCAGTATCCCGGCAGGTTGTAGTTGTCCGAGCCAAGGTCGCGGGCCCATCTTACGCCCAGAGCGTCCAGTTCGAACGCGCCGAGATCGAGGTGCCCGTGGTTGACCTGGTTGTAGCCGGCCTTGACGCTGACGAACAGTTCGTTCGGGTCGCCCCAACTGCTGCGGAACACGGCTACCGGGACAGGTCCGCGAAACAGGCGGTCCAGGTCGCGGGCGGTCTTCTTGTTCGATGGCGGCACGTACCACATCACGTGTACGGCCGACGCCGATCGTTTCGCGATCATGTCGTGTTCGGCGTCGGAGATGAACGGGCGATTGAACTTCCGGGCCAGGTAGAACATGCAGCCCATCGGTCCGCGGCGCGACCTGGTCCCGGCGTCCGCGAAATTCACGTACAGGCCGGTCGGGCCGGTGGTGTATACGGGGAACAGCCCGGCCTCGGAGAGTCCCGTAATCTTCGACAGGCCGAAGTCTCTTCCGAGCGCCGAATCCAGCGCCGCCAGTCCGTAACAGGTGTAGTGCGTAGCGTAGCTCCAGTAGCCCGGCCCTTCGGACCAGCCTCCGTCGGGTCCGTAAGTCTTTATCGCACGCGGCAGCGACTTGAGGGCCTGGGGGACTATCTCCAGGGCGTACTTCGGATCGGTTTCGGCGATCGCCAGTGCGCCGATCAACAGCCCGCTGTTGCAGACCTGGTTCCAGTTGTGATGCGAACGCGACCACCAGGCCTTCTTCTCATACCCTCTCACTCCCGGCTCCATGCCGTTCTTGATCAGGCCGGAGCGAATTGTCTTGCGCGTCGGTTCGTCGATCTGCGGGTAGAGCCAGTCGTAACCCACTCCCACCGCGTGCGACATCTCGGCGGTGTCGAGGAAGTGCGACGGATTCCAGTTCTTAAACGCGCAGACAGTAAGGAGATTTTCGATCGCCTTGTCGGAGTACTTCTTCTGGCCGGTCCATCGCCACGCCATCGCCAGGGCGTAAGTTCGTCTCAGGCAGTCGCGCGACACGCTCAGCAGTCGCGGGCCGACCTTCTTGTAGGCCAGCGGGCGTTTCTTCAGGCACGTATTGGCGTACTTTATCGTGTCAGCGACGCACTTCTGCAGCGCCTTGTCGGACTTGCAGGCGTCGGTGAGCTTCTTCAGATCGGCGTCCTTGAGCATCAGGCGAGGGTGCGACTTGTCCAGCGTCGCCAGTATCGACGGATCCGAGGCGTTGGCCGTGCCGGCGATGCTTGCGGTTATTCCGAGAACGATTGCTGCTGTAATACTGCGCATCGGCTGTTTCCTGTTACTTTTTGAGTTTTCCGACTGCGTAAAGGCATCGGGCCGTTGGGATGTATATGCATCCGTTGGCGACTACCGGTGTGGTCGACATCTTGTAAGGCATCCTGATCGTGGCGATCAGCTTCTTCTTGCGTCCCGTCTTGAAAACATACAGATTCTTCTTCTCGGCGCCGACATAGACCTTGCCGTCGGCGATGAGCGTTGAGCTCCATATGTGCTCCTTTGTGTTGTGGACCCAGTGTGCTTTGCCGGTGTCTGCGTCGAGGCAGTGGACCATCCCGGCGTAGTCGCTGATGTAGACAAGTCCGTCGGCGATTGCGACTGTCGAGATCGACCGGCCGATCCTGTCATAGGTCCAGACGCTCGCTGTCCTGGTCACGTCTCCGGTCTTTGTCGCGTCTATGCAGTGCAGCAGCCCGCGCGCCACGCCGTGTTCGGGGTCGCGCCCGACGGCGATATAAACGCGGTTCCTCCAGCAGACCGGCGTTGCGATTATCGAGTTGGGACCCTTGTAGTTCTTCGGGACCACGGCGCGGCTGGCGTCGCCGTCCCAGAAGTCCAACGCGTTTCCGTCAGCATCGACTGTCCATGCCTTCGGGTTGCAGTTGAACTTCCAGATCGATTTGAACGTCGCCGGTTTCCCGGCTTTGGGGTCCGGGCGGATCGGAGAAAAGGCGTATAGAAAACCGTCTCCGCCGCCCATGAAGATCATGTCCTTGCCCTTGACCGATCCAAGCGACGGCGAGGACCAGTTTCCGTGGAACATTCGCCGCCCGATCCCGCAGACGTCCCGGGCGACGAGCTTTCCGGTCTTCTTGTCCAGCACGATCAGCGTCGGTCCGTCGGGCTTGGGGTCCGGTTGGCCGGGTATTCGATGCACGCCGTTGGACGTGTTGACGTACAGCAGTCCGTTGTGGATCAGGATGTTGCAGTTCGTCGCGTCGTGCGGGGCGTTTTCCAGGTCGGCGATCATGTCGAATCGCCAGACGATGTCGCCGTCGCCGCGGTATAGCTCGATCGGCTCCTTGGACTCCGGCGCCATGTATTTCGCCTCGTCGAGATAGGGCCCGGCGTTTCCGTCGGCCTGTCCGTTTACGTCCAGACAGAGCACTTCGCCGCGATTGCTCACGACGTAGGCCCTGTCGCCCTCGACGGTGGCCGACGAGCATACTCCCACGTTGAGATCGTCGAATCCGCTGCCGAAGATCTTCTCCTTGTATCGCGGAACCAGCAGCCGCCAGAGCACCTTGCCGGTCTTGTCGTCGATGCACAGAATCAGCCCGCCGCGGCTTCGTTTAGCGCGAGGGTCGGACCAGAACCGATCGTTTGTCCCGATGAACACCTTCCCACCGGCGACTGTGGGATTGCCGTAACACAGCGACCCGAGCCTGACTGTCCAGCGAATGTCCCAATCGGCCTTCTTGAAGTTGATCTTGCCCTCGCCCAGGTCGGGAAGGTCGGTCTGGTCGGAGACCATGTTGCGGTTACTGGTCCGACCCCATTGGGGCCAGTCATCTTCTCCGGCCCAGGCCGGCGAGCTAAGGGCGATGAGTGTCATGTATGCAAGTACGCATTTCATAAGCCAATACAATACACGATTCTCACCGAAGTGGAAACGCTCAGATCCCCAGCAGCGCCGGCAGTTGGGTCAATTCCGTTACGATATGATCGGCGATGTTGGCGAAAGGGGGCCGGTCCTGCGGCGCCAGGAGTATGCTGCAGGCTCCGGCTGAGTTCGCGGCGATCATGTCGTATTCGAAGTCGCCGACGCACGCGGTGCGCTCCGGCTGGGCTCCCAGTTCGGCGCAGGCCCGCAACACGCCGTCGGGCTCGGGCTTTATCGGACCGTCTTCGCGCGACCAGGCCAGGTCGAACTGGAGGCCGAACTTCGCGATCACGGTCTGCATCGACCATTTTGTGTTTCGAGTCAGAAGGGCCAGCTTGATCTCCGCGTTGCGGATCTTTGCGATCGTTTCGAGCGCCCCGGGCATGAGGCGTGCGTTGGGGGCCGTGCGGCGTTCGATCTCGATGAGCCTCCGTTCGGCTCGATTCCGCCGATCGGGCGGCATCTTTTCGATCGCCTCGAGAATCCCCGCATCCGGAGCGACGCCGAGGTCTCTGCGGATGGCCTTGAAGTCGAGGATCTGCTCGATCAGCGTTCCGTCCATGTCGAAGATCACGAGTTGAAACGGCGGCTCCGGCGGCGTCATCGTTCGATTCCGGCGAACCCGAGATACTCGTCGAGCCAGTGGTCTGTGCGCAGGACGGCGCGGCGTTGCTTGAAGGCGGTGTGCTCGGCCCGCTTCTGGGCCTTGTCGAACATTCGCGTGGTCGTTGGTCCCGATATGTTGCGCAGTTTGCCTTCCCGGGCCGGGTGGCGCTTGCGCAGGAACTCCGACATCTTCGTGGCGTATCGAATCGGCAGGTCGTCTTCGAGGCTCAGGAATGTGCGGACCATGCCGGGGTCGCCCATTCGTCCGGACCGTCCGGCGAGCTGCCGGTCGATTCGCCCGGACTCCTGGCGATCGGTCGACATCACGTACAGTCCGCCGAGCTTGTCGACGCCGCGTCCGAGTTTTATGTCAGTTCCGCGCCCGGCCATGTTCGTCGCGACGGTGATCCGGCCCTCCTGTCCGGCCTGGGCGACGATCTGGGCCTCTTCGGCGTGCCGGACGGCGTTGAGGACGTCGTGATCCAACTCCAACTCGGTCAGCATCAGCGAGATTCGCTCGCTGTCGCGTACGGATCGCGTGCCGACGAGAATCGGCTGGCCCTTTTTATGCACCTTGACGATCTCGTCGATCAGCGCCAGCCACTTCTCGTCCTGGGTCGGATACACGCGATCGGGCAGTTGCTTTCTAATGCACGGCTTGTTCGTCGGCACGACGACGACAGGGGTGTGGTAGAACTGCCAGAACTCGCCGGTCGCTTCGACAGCGGTTCCCGTCATGCCCGACAGGCGGTTGTACATGCGGAAGAATCTCTGGAAGCTCATCCGGGCGTAGGTGTCCTTGGGCGGCTGGATTTCGACCTGCTCCTTGGCCGACACCGCCTGGTGGAGTCCGTCGCGCCATTCGCGATCGGGCATGAGCCGCCCGGTGAAGTCGTCGACGATCACCACCTTGTCTTCCTGTATGACGTACTGCTTGTCCAGCAGGAACATCTCGCGGGCCGTCAGGGCCTGGACGATCATCTCTTCGCTTCTTCGCCGCCCGATCCACAGCCCCCCCAGCTCCTCGCACAGTTCGGCGGCGAAGGCCTTGCCGGCCTTGGTCAGATTCACTTCGCGATACTTGTGGTTTATCTTGTAGTGCAGGTTCGCCTCCATCCGTCTGGCGATTTCGGCTCCCTGCCGGAAGGCCTGGACCTGTTCGGGGTTCGGAGCCTCGCCTGAGATGATAAGCGGCGTTACGCCTTCGTCGATGAGGACTGAGTCGGCCTCGTCGATTATCGCGTAGTGAAGGTCCCGCTGAACGATCCGGTCGGTCCCGCTGGCGTTGCCCTCGGCGATATGCGCCAGCAGCGCCGACGACAGCCCGCGAAGCCGTCCCATAGCCAGGCGGTCCCTGAGGTAGTCGGCGGTCACTTCCTTATTGGTGCAGTAGGTGATGTCGCAGTTGTACGCCTCGCGCCGCTCGGGAGGGGGCGTCTCCTGGTCGATCGGCTTGACCCGCAGCCCGCAGAACTTGTAGATCGGCCCCATCTCTTCGGCGTCGCGGTTGGCCAGGTAGTCGTTGACCGTGATTACGTGGCATCCCTTTCCGCACCAGCCGGCGACTGTCGCCGGCATTGTCGCCGAGAGGGTCTTGCCCTCGCCGGTGGCCATCTCGACTATCGATCCGGCGAACAGCGCCAGGGCGCCTGCGACCTGGACCCTGTAGGCCTTCAGGCCGATCTGCCTGAACGCCACTTCCCGCACAAGCGCGAAAGCCCTAAGCAGATCGGCGTGGGTGTTGCGTCCGAGGCGGAACGTGTCGTGGAATTCGCCGGCGGCTTCGCGGAGCCTGGCGGCGGTCATTTTGGCGAAGTGCTTCTCGTGGCCCAGAACAACGTCGGCCTGGCGGAGGTATCGTGATGTCCGCGGAAGCAGCTTCTGGGCCATGCCGGCCGCTGCGTCCCATGCCGCGTCGAGTCCGCGGGGCAGTTCGCGCCCGCCGGTCCGCTGGGCGAGCATTCTCCATGTTGTGCTGGCTACATCGCTCAATCGGCGCCTCGGGTCACTGTTTCTTCTGCAGCAGTTGGAGCAGCGATCGCCACCACTGTGCGGCCAGCGGCTTGGCGGGCATGTCGAATCGAACGACGACTCGCTGACCCGGCAGCAGAGTGATCTTCTCGCCGCTGTCGGTCTTGTCGGCCCGCGGCGTGACGTGGATTTCGAAGAACCCCTCGGCCGCCATCAGGCCCTGACGGTCGTCCTGGCGAGTGACAACCGGTCCTCCCACGGCGTATCCAAGCGCCGGAGAGGGCAGAACGTCCTGCGCGGAGTTCAGTATCTTGCGAATCTCGCCGCCGAACGCCGGTACGGGCTGGCCCTTTATGCGAATCTCAAGCGGTATCGTGTGGTTCTTCCTGTTTCGCAGTTCGTAGAGCATGCCGCCTATTTCCTGCGGCGCCACGGTCCTGACGATCAGGTTCTTCGGTCGGCGGTCGGCGATAAGTCCGATCTGCTGGCCTTTCTGCACGAAGTTGCCCTTGAGGCGATCAACGTCCGGAGAGATCCAGACGCCGGACGTCGGCGATCGGATAGTGAGGTTCCTGATGTCATCTTCGACCCTCTGGATCTGTTCGGCTTTGGCTTTGGCCTCCTCGACTCTCGAGGCCAGGACCGCGTGCTCATTTTCCGCAAGCGCCCAGTCCTGCTGCCTCTTGATCTTCTCGTATTCGGCCTGGAGGATCAGGCGGCGCGCGATCAGTTCGTTGTTCAGGTTGTCGATGAATTCAACGCGCTTCTGCGGATCATCGTCAGCCGGCATTGCATTAATCAGCACGTCTCCGGCTGAGACCGTCGTTCCCGAGGGCAGGAAGTTTGCTATCTTGCCGTCGGTCCGCGCGTATACGACCGACAGGCCCAGCGGTTCGACTACGCCTTCGGCCCGCACCCGATCGGGCATCGGCCAGACGCCGACGAGCATGATGATGCTTGTGACCGTAAGGAGCGTCGAGGTCACGGCGCGCCCCCGCACGCGGGCCAGTTCGCCGCTGGTGGCCAGATACTTGGTGAACTTGAACAGCGGCGTGCACAGCCAGACGGTTCCCGAGACCACCGCGGCGATTGTGGCGAGGAACTTGAGCTGTTCGGGCAGGCGGTCGGACAGGAACATCAGGATGACGATCAGGATGAACAGCCGATAGATGGTCGACGCGATTCCGTACAGCACGAACCAGATCTTCTCGCCGGTGGTGTTGGCCGGGTTCCTGGGGTTGTGGACCGACCAGATGAACTTCTTGACCAGGTAGTACAGGTAACTCTTCGACCGCTGGGCGAAGTTGGGAATCTCCAGCAGGTCCGACAGGATGTAGTACCCGTCGTACCGCAGCAGGGGGTTGGCGTTGAACAGCAGCGTGGTCACCGACGCGATGAACATGCAGTTGTACGCCAGGACCTTGACCATTCCGTCTCCGACCGACGCCCATACTATTGCGGCGACCGCGGCGATCGCCAGTTCGCAGAACATGCCGGCGGCCCCGACTGTGACGCGATGCCACTTGCTGCGGAAGGCCCAGGCGCTGGATGCGTCGACGTAGGGCAGCGGCATGAAGATCAGGAACATGATGCCCATGGTGTGGACTTCGCCGCCCCCGGCGCGCAAGCCGAACTTCTTACATGCGAATCCGTGCCCGAATTCATGAACGATCTTGACTATCCAGAAACTGATCGCAAGCAGCGGCAGGTTGGTTGTCGCCAGAATCCCCATCGCCTGGTTGCCCAGTTCGTCGGTCCGGCCCAGCAGGAAATACACGCCGGTCGACACCAGCGCCAACCAGAGAATAAAGCCCGCAATGCTGAACACCGCTCCGAATACGCCGACCCATTTTTCGAGGAACCTGTCGGGGTCCAGCAGCGGGATTCGAATGAACAGCAGATTAGTCAGGTACCCGCGGACTTCGCGCCCGACGCGCTGCTTGTATCGCCGAAACAGGCCCTGGGCGTCCGGCGGCACGTCGGCCTGCAGCAGGTTCGACGTGTACAACTGACCCAGCAGCGCGATCGCCTCGCCCTGGGTGGGGGACGCGTCGCCGAGCTGCTGGTTGCATATGCTCCATACTTCGGCGACGGTCTTCCGCCCGTCCAGCAGGCCGACGAAGTGGTAGCCGGTGTCGTTCAGACGGAAGAACTGGTTCGAGCCGGGATCCTGCAGGACGTGCCACATCTGCCCGCGGAAATGCTGTCGGAACACCTGCACCGACGATCGCAGCCGGGGGCGCAGCGATGCGACCCGGTACCACGACTCACTGAATGTGGGGCGATCGATTGGCAAGGTCCGGTTCTCCTACAGCCACAGCTTCATCCGGACCCAGTTGACTAACCGCCGCGTCCAGATGTATATGTAAGGTCGTTGATCGATGTTGATTTCGGCCACTCCCGTCATGCCCGGACGCATCCACGGCGACGTCTCGAGCAGCTTGACGCGAACGGGGAATACGTTCTTCCCCTCGTCGGGTCTGGCCACCGGTGTGATCCGTTCGATCACGAAATCAAAGTGCCTTCCGGCGTGTCCCAACGCGGCCAGGCGCCCGTGCGGCTTCTTGTCGAGTTCGGCGATTCTGGCCGTCAGCTCCCCGCGACGAGCCTGATCGCCGGGCGCCAGGGCGTCGAGGGCCTGCTGGAGCCTGTGGCGCTCTTTGCTGCTTTCGCCGTACTTGGCCATGACCTCGGCGATCTGGTCTTCGCCGACGAGCATTTCAGCCCGCATGTTCTCTATCTTGGCGACCTGGAACAGCTCCTTGCCGAGTTCGTATCTGCGCCCGAGGTGCCTGCGGAGATCTCCGCTGACCACGGCGCCGGAAATCGGCGACTTGATCGACGCCAGCTCGATCCGCTGGCGGAGCAGGCGGATGTTGGCGTCGGCTTTGGCGACGTCGCTTTCGGCGATCTGGACCTGGACCTGCTTGTTTTCGTTCCTGGCCTGTTCGGCCTGGTTCTGCGCCCTGGCGCGTTCGGCTTTGGCCGCGGCCAGACGCTCGCGCAGTTCGGCGGTGTCCATTTGAGCAAGGATCGTTTCGCCCTCCTGGCCGGCGCCGACGATCGTTTCATTGATCTCCACGTTTACGCTCCTGAGTATTCCCTCGAACGGAGCCGGTATGACGTGCTGGGTTCTGACCTGGAGAGTCATTGAGCCCGAGGCGGTGTAGTCGCCCTTGACGAATACCGTAAAGGCGATGAACCCGCATATCAGCAGGGCGATCATCTTCATCCAGGTGTGCTTTGCGCCAACCAGCAGTGCGAAACCGCCTCGCACGCCGCGGGCGAACTTGGCCCCGAACCAGCGGTCGGTCTTGTGCAGGTCCAGCAGCCTCGGCGTCGCCAGTTCGCACGTCAGCCTGAGCGCTTCGATCTGTTCGACGGTGAACGGGTTTTCAGCCAGCCGTTCGAGCGTGACCACGCCGACCGGCTTGCCCTCCCGCCTCAGCGGAAGCGAGACAATAGCCGAAGGTCCGTGGCGGCGCGACAGCTCCCCCGCGCCGCGGCAGACGTAAGCAGCCTCGGACGACGCCGGCAGGATCACTTCGATATCCTGGTCCAACGCCTCTTCCATCGCGGCTTCCATGTCCTGGACGAGCTTCATTTTGCGGCTGATCTTCTCGGTGCCGCTGACGGCCTTGACCTGGACGTATCGTCCCTTGAGTATGCCGATGGAGACTCTTTCGCATTTCCACGTGGAGGCCATCTCGTTGCACAGCGACATCGCCGAGGCCGCGAACTTCTCGTGTTCGTTTGTCGCCGCCAGTGTGTCCATCGAGACCCTGAGCCGCCGCAGGTCGTTTCCGCGCCGCTGCAGGCTCAGCCGCATCTCGTGAAGGCCCATCAGCACGATCGTCAACTCCAGGCGCTCGATCCGCGCCGCGAACGTCGTTTCGTCGTCGTTTCTTTCCAGCACGTACGCCGCCAGACCCCTTGCGCCCTGTCCGCCGGTGAGCGGAACCAGGGCCAGGAAACTGCGCGCCGGCTGTCCGTAAAGATCGCCCGGTGCGTGCAGCGGTCTTACGTCCGTCGCTCCGCTTGCTGCGACTTGCGGAGCTGTCTCCGCGGCGCGGGCGAGCCATACCGGCGGAGCCGAGTCCGGGCCGGCCGGCGGATAGACCGCCAGCACCTGGGGCCGTCCCTCCGGGGAGATCCGAAGGATCGCGCCTCCATGGGCGTCGGCGGCCTGGCACTGGGTGTGAACCAGGTGCGATAGAAACCCCTCGACCGGTCCGTCGTACTGGCTTAGGCGCTCGAACAGTTGAGCGAGTCTCGGCAGTCGGCCCTGGTGCGGATCGACCGGCCTGGCGGAACTTTCCACGTTCTCTGGGGACATTGGACGTTAGTCTCCGTTGCGGCGTCTTTCAGCGCCCTGTCGGAGCGGGTGCTCCCGCGGAGCCCCGCCCGACAGTATCGCACGTACAAAACACTAGTCGTTCTTGACCCGCTTGCTGTCGTCGAGTTCGAGTTCTCCGAATCGCTCCTCGTGTCGGCGGACCAGTTGACCGAGAGTCAGCGCCAGGCGCTTGACCGAGTAGTAGTTCAGAATGATCCGGTCGGTGATCTGCAGCATGATCTCAGGCTGCTGATCCGGCTGGGGCGGAACAGGCATGTTCAGCCCGAAGTCCAGGATCACTTCGTTGATCAGGCCGTGAGTGTTGAAGGCGTTGGCGTAGCTGGTCTTCACGTCGCGCTGATCCATTCTCACGCGGACCGTCTGCTGGGGAGCGTCCTGAGCGGCGTCCTGGGCTGCGTCCGCGGCGAGTTCGGGTGTGTCTTTAGCCATCAGTGTATTCCTTTTCTGTAGGGTGTTTCCATCCGTCCGCCTGAGTTCAGGCGGCGGTTTGCTCTTGGTGATGTTTCGTTACAGGGTCGGCGAGAACCGAACTGAGACCTTCTTGCCCGCGGGTCTTCCCGCCGGGTTGGGTATCTCGACACGGACGGTCTGGGTTCCGCTGGCCGCGTCGATCTCGTCGGCTACGTAGATGATCCGGCCCTTTTCCGCGGGATCTTTGGAGTTGGGGAAGATCACGTCGGCGGGCTGATCGACCTTGAGCTTCAGGGTCTCGACAACGGTTTCCGGGACCGGCACGTCGATCTGGAGCGGGTCGATCTTGATTATCCGTATGACTTCCTTCATCCGATCGACCGACTCGCCTCGCTCGACGAATACCTTGAAGACCTTGAACACGCCGGGCTTGTCTTCATCGGAAGCCGGAACGTTCAGCCGCAATCGGGCGACCTGTGCGGCCGCCTGCTTGTACTTCAGCATATTCTGACTGTGCTCGAACTTCGCGAGCTTCAGCGACAGGGCGGAGATGGTAACTTCCAGTGTGGCGTGCTGGAGCTCCAGTTCGGTCGCCGCGCCTTTAGCCCGAGCGTCCTGGATCCCGGCGAGGTCCACTTTCTTCTGGGCCAGTTGAGCCTCGGCGGCCTCAACGTGCGTTTCGTCCTCGGCCTGGGCCTTCAACTGCTCCATCTGGACGCGCTCGGCGGTGTCGTCGAGCTGGACCATCGGCTGTCCGGGCTTGACCGTGTCGCCGTCTTCGACGAAGACCTTGATGACGCGGACCGGCATTGTCGACGAGACGGTTATGTCTTCGCTGGCCCGTGAGATCGCCGTGTACTGGTATGTCTGTGTCTTCGGGGCCTCCGCGGCGCCGCAGAGCAACGCAACTGACAATACCCCTGTGAGTGCGAGCAGTTTTCTGGTCATTTTGAGCTTCCGTTTACGATTAGTTCTTCCCACGCTGGTTACCTTCGTGAGTATCCGACTGCACGTCTTGCGAAGCAAGCGTTTTTTCAAACGCCGGTCCGCTGTCGTCCCGGACATAGCACACGGTGCGCCGGCTTCGGCGCTCGACAAGCCGTCGGAGGGCGTATTCGATTCGGTCAAATATCAACCTACATGTAAGTATCGACCGCCAAGGTCGATAGGTTGATTACGAGTGAAACATAAACGCCAACCATGAATGCGACATGACCGACGGCGGATGTCGCCTCCGGCGGTGAGGCCGAGCCGCAAGTCTCACAAGCTAATGTTCTCAGGGTGCATATTCGATTGGTTGGCACATCGCCTTGAGGTTCTCAGGGGGAGTTCCGGACGGAATTTCGCAGCCGGCGTTGACCATAAATGGATTACCCGCCTGCTGATACGTTTCGAGCATCGTACTGCGGATCGATTCGGGCGTTCCGCGACCGACTCCTTCGGCGGGATCGATATTCCCGCCGAGTACAACTTTCGGCCCGACTTTTTCGCGGACCAGAGAAATGTCGACCATGTGATCGACGTCGAGAATGTCGACCCCGAGTTCGGCGATCCCGTCCAGCAGATGCACGATATTGCCGCATATGTGCAGCTTGGCGTAGGCGCCGGCGTCCTGAATCGCCTTGATCAGGATCTTCTCTCTCGGCAGGATCATCGATTCATAGGTGTCCGGGGAGACAAGGCTGGCCACCGCATCACCGACGCCGATAGTGTCGGCCCCGGCGCTGATTTGGGTCTTGGCGAATGCGACGGCGTTTTCCAGGCACAGGTCCATCAGATCGCATGCATACGGTTCGTCTGTGACTGTGTCGATCATGAAATTCGCAACGTCGCGCAGGTCGGCGGCCTCGGCGGCCGGACCTTCGACCCAGCCGAGAATCGAATACTGTCCGCCGAGTTGCTCCTTGAACGCCGCCGCCGCGTCGACCCGGTCCTTCATCCGCACAGAGACCAGCGGATCGGGTGCGGCGAGCTTCGACAGATCCTTGTCGTCGGCCAGCGGGTGGGTGCAGATCGGCGTGGCGTCTGTGCGGTAGGTGATCTCGCCGCCGAAACCCTGCGTCTCCCGGTACGGATCAGATATGCAACTGACTTGATCCATGCCGAAATCAACGGCACACCGCGCGTTGGCCTCGACCAGCACGCGGTGGTCGGATGCGAATTTCGCGTAGTCCGAGCCGATGTACTCGGCGGCGAACTGCATCAGAATCGGCGTGCGCGGAACGATGTCCGCCGCCTCGCCGGCCAGTACGCCCAGATATCTTTCGAGTCCGTTGATGTCAAATCTCCTGTATTTATAGCCGTCAGCCGCGAGCTGTCAGCTAACGACAACGCCAAAGGCGACGGCAAGAAACCGGATGCCGTCTCGGATCGCGCGTTTCACGAAGTTCCATTCTATTTTTGCACCGCCGCCCAGTCAATCGCCAAACAGCACTCGATCCGATCCCGGCTGCAGGAGGCGGTAATTCTTGAATTTCCTGGAACTATCGCCGCAGCGGCGCGTCAAATGGGTGACATACAGGCAGTCTTCCACTTTCGTCCGAATCGACTCGGCCAGTTCACCTACAAGGAGTTTTCAAAATGAACAAGACGCTGCGCCTGACAATCCTGCCATGTGTGCTTGTTGCACTGACGGCAACATCGCCAGCCGTACGAGCCCCGACCAAGCCCCTGAAGGTCCGCCTGGCGGCGGCTGACACTGTCTTTCTCGGCAAGGTCGTCAACAAAGCTGTTGCGGGGGATTGGGCGCGGGCGGAGCTTGTCGTTGAAGAACCTCTGCGAAACGCCAAGAAAGGCGGGGAGGTTGAAGTTGTCTGGCGGATCAAGGTCGGCGCCTTCCGCATCTATGATGTCGCTGAAGGGACGCGCGGAATCGCCATATTGAAGGACAAACACCAGGGCCGATACTGGCTCAGGGGCGACAAATTCGAGAAACCCGACAAGCTCGCCGAAGTAAGAGGACTCATCGGCGCCGCGCCGGCGAAGCAGCCGAAGAACGCATCGCCGGCGGGTCCCGGCGGCATGAGATTGCTGCCGGGCTACACGCACGAGCCGCTGCGGGGCATAGACAGCGTTGTCGGCCGGATCGTAAAGGACGACGGTTGGAAAATCTCGTATGAGATTGGACGAATCTCCAAACCGGGCCGACCGCGGATGGGCGGCGATTTCAGCGATCGGGCCAAACTGACGCCCAAGTCGAAGGTCCGCTGGTATCGCGAGCAGACGATAAGCGGCCAGCCCGTTCACATCGCCATGTCCAAGACCGACGCATTGATTGTCTCGTTCCCGACCAGGGGCATGAACTTCCACGCGACAATTCGATCATCACAGCAACTCGTCGACGCGCTGCTGATGATCCTGACCTACCCGCAGCCGGCGCCCGCGGCGGAGCCTGCTGCAAAGCCCGACGCCGGCGACGCCAGGCTGACCGACGCTCCGACTACGATAACCGTAGACGGCAAGAAATTGACGCTGCAGGTCGAGGGAATCTGTAACCTTATGCCGACGATCGGCCCCCGGACCAGTACGGGAATCTATTTCATAATCCGCTTGAAAACGACCGACAAGTCTCCGTTGCCCAAGGGCGTCACGTTCGAGACCGTCTATGGCGTACAGGGCGACAGGAAGTGGGAGACGAGGAAGTTCGACGGCCCTCGCGGCCGCGCGTCGTCGATGTCCGAGATCGTCGCACGAAACGCACCGGCCTGGACTACAAGCGCGAAAATCGACGTGATCGTCAGACTCCGCGACTCGGCGAAGAAGGAGCACGTGATCCGAGCGGCGAACGTCAGGACGATGGATGTGGAGTGAGCCGGCGACGGCGCCCCAAGTCGTTGGCCGCAAGCAAGGCCTCCGCCGTAGCCGTTCTCTGGGTCTCTGTGCGGACTTGTCGTTGGCCGTTGTCGCGAGAACAAACTCGGTCGCGCGGCGCGGAACTCGAAGAATCATGGCCCCTGGCCGGGCAAACTGGTATTCTTTCTCCAGTTGAGCCTGTCCAGTCGAATTACGAACATCGCAAATAGAAACACAGGAGCCCGGAATATGCCCAGCAGCGTTGTCATCACATTGGTCATCGTCGCCGTCGTCGGCGTGATCGCGGCGATTGCCGCATACTACGTCATGCGCTTCATGAAGGGATCGATCAAGCTGTCATTGCCGCAGACAGGGTTCGAGCCGGGCCAGACAATCACCGGCAGTTTCGATCTTGAAACGAAGAAGCCCATCCAGAGCAAGAAGCTGATCGTCAGCCTGATCGGACTTAAGATCACCAAGACCCGCGAAGGCGACAAGACGCGCACCCGCACGCAGGAGATTTATCGCAACGAAGTTCTCGTCGAGGACGCCAGGGAATACCCCGCCGGGCACACCGCCCAACACCAGTTCGAGATCGCCACGCCGAACACCGGCTCGTCGGATTTCATGAACTCTGCGCTGGGCCAGACCGTCGGCGCCGCCCTGCGGCTGCTGAGCGACAGGCGCACGCGTCTGAAATGGAAGGTCGAAGCCCGCCTGGACACCAAAGGCGTAGATCTCGCGGCGTCGAAATCCGTATCAATCAACATGCCGCAGATGTAGCCTTATCGCCAGATTCCAAGCATGCTGTTTATTCCGCCCCGCGTTTCGGGGGTGAATTGGGCGAACTGATCGTCGGTGAGCAGGCCGTGGTGCTTCCAGAGAGATATCTGCATAATTGCGGCGCTGCGTTTGAAGTCGTCGAACATCGAACTGAGCAGCTTGCCTTCGTCACGGAGGGTGTTCCTCAGCTTGTGGTACTTGTCGCGACTGTCGGCGTCATCGTCGTTGATGATCCCCGACGCCTTGTCGACAATCCGCTCAAACGCCAGATCGAGCAGACCGTCGAACATCGAACGGGCAGTCTTCCAGTCCTTTTCCGGGATACGTTCCATTGTGCAATGTCCTTTTAGGTTCTGATTTGGCTGATAACGATAGTAGTATTAGAGTACGTGTTGTGCAAATCACAAGTGCAACTTCCGATTTGCACAGTCGTGTGCGAGCCTGTCCGCCCGTTTGTACGGTATAACCTTGAATGAGCATGGAGCAGCGCGGCCGGCCCCGAACGGCCCGGACTACAGAAGTGCCTACTCTTCATTTGTTTCGTCGGTAAGAACAAATTCCTGTTCTTCAGCGTCGAAAACATAGCGATGCTCTCTCGCTTTGAAGTATCGCGCAAAGTTGACTTCGACGAACGAATCCAAGGGAAGTTCCGGATTTCACCGCCAAACTGTCGCACAGTCGGAAAACTGCCGGTCGGGAGAGTATGTGTCTCCCGACCGGCGTCTTGAGTCAAAACAGCCTGCAGGTTCAGTTGCGGCTGGAGTTTCGCAGCGAACGATAGGCGTAATCCAAAGCGTGCCTCAGGGTCCATGCCTTACCGGTCGGACTGGCGGACTTCTCTATGTCGGCCAGGGCCTTCTGCAGCCTCTTTCCGGCTGGTTCGCCAAGGGCTTCGGCGTGTCCGGACAGGAGCGACTGGGCGGTTATTTCGTAGACCGCCGCGCAGGAATCGGGCTTGCCCGAGTTGAACAGCGGTACTCCGCGCCGGATCGCCAATTCGATCACGCTCATCGCCTTTTCGGCGGGCTCCGGCTCGGGGAGTTCCGGTATCAGGACTTTGTCGATCACGTGGATCACTCCATTGCTCGCCTTGATGTCGGCGGTGAGTACTCTTGCCTGGGAGACCATCGCCGGGCCGGCGGCGATGATCTGCAGATCTCCGCCCTGGACAGTCTTGACTGGGCGATTTGTCAGGACCACCGAGCCGGCCACAACGTGATGCTTGAGAACAGCCGCCAGTTTCTCCTTGTTCTCGGGCTTCAGCAGCGACTCGACTGTGCCCTCGGGCAGCTTACCGAATGCTTCATCGGTCGGGGCGAATACTGTGAACGGTCCTTCACCCTTGAGTGTTTCGACAAGGCCCGCGGCGTTGAGGGCTGCGGCGAGAGTCTTGAACTTGCCGGCCGCCACGGCGGTGCCGACTATGTCTTTCTGCACGGGTTTGCCGGTAGCGGCGGGTGGTTTCGGTTCGGAGACCTTGCTGTCTTTGGCCTCGGCTTTGATCCAGTCGACCTCGAGGCGGAACGGTCCGGCTTTCTTGTCGGCGATCAGGAAACCGATCGACTGGACCTTCGCGGGGTTCAGTTTAACGATAGCGGGAAGTTCACGCCCGAACGATGTGGCGCGGAAGCCCGAGAACGGAGCCCGGACAGTCATCCACTCGCCCGGGGTGGTCTTGAATACCGTCCGGAAGCTTCCTGCGGGTATGCGGATATTCGTACTTACCGTCATCCAGTATGTCCGCCCGTCGCCTCGCACTCGGGCGGCCAGGCCGTCGTAGGCCGACAGGTCCATCGGCTTTCGATTAGTTCGGACAGATGAGAATCCGCCCCTGTTGTCCAGCGACAGTACGCCGGCGAACAGCATTGACCCGTCGCCGGTGAATCTCGCTCCGCCTTTGGATATCCCGCCCATGACGTTGTCGTTTACGGCTCGCCAGCTATCGGATGCCTTGTCTCCGTCGAAGTTGAAGAGAATCTTCTCCGAGGCGTTTGACTCTGAGGCTCCGACCAGAAAGGCCAGCATGCCCGCAAACAGAAACGCCGCTACGCTGCTACCAGTTGTATTGCTTGAGTGGTTCATTGTTTATCTCCTTGGAATCTACAAACTGTGTGGTTGAATGGTGAACGGATTTGCAGCACCACCCGGTTCGCTCGGTCAACTCGTCCGGATCAACACTGATTGACGATGTTGAACGGATCGGGATCATGCGAATCGGACTGTCTATTACCTTGATCCTGATTATCTTTGCTTGACGGTTCACTGTTGTCTCCTTATCACTGGCGACCGGGGTCGCTTAAAACGTGCAAATCGTTCATTAGATTGTAGGCCTTGAAATTGCTGTTTTGGGGTGCAACCGGCAAATTATTCAAAAAAGACTAATAAATATCATGGTGTATAAACGGTGAGGTTCTTGGCTGGGACTTGACTATAACGGTCAAAACGTCTACACTTAGGTGGCATAATTGATCCCCCAGAAAGGACTGGCATCCAATGAAGAACACGCTTTCCCCAAAGAATCTGGCCGTGGCGATAGGCGTAAGCGAGTCTTCGGTGAAACGCTGGGCCGATTCCGGGGCGATAAGGATAGTCCGAACGGCCGGGGGGCACAGGAGAATCTCGGTCCAGGAGGCGGTCAGATTCGTGCGGGATTCGGGCGTGCCGGTTGTCCGCCCGGAAATGCTCGGTTTCTCTGAAACCGCAGACGACGCCGGAAGCCTGCAGTCGAAGCAGGCTCATGCGGATATCCTCTTTGAAGCCCTGCGTGATGGGGCACGGGATCGTGTTCTCGGTCTGATCCAGGGCTGGTTCCTGTCCGGTCGGGCGCTGTCGTGGATATTCGACGAGCCGATGGCCGGGGCTATGGGCCGGATCGGACAGTTGTGGCGTCACCAGCGAGACGGCGTGTTTCTCGAGCATCGCGCAACCGATCTTTGCATCCAGGCGGTGACTCAACTTCGCCTGGCGCTGCCGACGGAGGATTCGGATGCTCTTGTCGCCGTCGGAGCATCCCCGAGTGAAGATCCGTATCTCCTTGCGAGCATTATGGCCGCGACGGTTTGCCAGGACGTCGGCGTACGTGCGATCAACCTTGGCCCGCAGACGCCGCTGACGGTTCTCCGGGACGCTTCGGAGAAACACGAGGCCACCCTGGCGTGGCTTTCGGTGTCAACTGACGCCGGAGCCGAGAATGTCTCGGCGGGCCTTGGAAAACTGGCGGACGGATTGAAGCAGCGCGGAACCCAGCTTGTTGTCGGCGGAAGGGCATCAGGCGTCCTGAAATCAGTCCGGAAGCCAAACCTAATTTTCATAGACAGCATGGCCGAACTGGCCGCCTTTGTCGGGGGACTCACCGTTAACGCCTCCGGCCTGTAGACCTGAAAGCGTGTCGGCAACGGAGTAACGGCCCGCGATCCTCGTTAGATTATCAGTTTAACGTAAACCGTTGCGGCCAGCGCGGGGATCATGAACAGTACGCCGGCCCATGCCGGGAATACTGTGATCTTCGCCGGCTTTAGCCTGTCGTCCTCGATGTGTCCTGCTTGTCTGTTGCTATGGCCGGTCGCCTGAGGCCCTGCACAGGAGTCTTCTCGCCATTGTTAAAAGCCGATGGGCCGATGGCAAGTGAAAAGGCGTGAAGACTGATCCGCCGGCGGAGCAACCGGTGGCCGGCCAACGGCGTGCCGTTGTGGTCTTCCTGCCGCGGCGAGCGTATAATTCAGTAGGAACACTCGACAGGCGATCCGGCCGGGGCGGCAAACTCTGATTCTCGCCTGCGGCGACCCGTCGCGGTCCGGCTGTCTGGCGGGCGGCTCCAGATACAGGAGAATCGTCATGAACAGAGCAATTCTAGTTCCGATCGACTACTCCGACGTTACCGGCGCGATCCTTGAAGAAGCGACGCGGCTGGCGAGGGCTCTGGATGCGACACTGCACTTGGTCCATGTCGCAATGACGCACCCAGTGGTTTACTCGCCTTACCAGGCCGGCATGGGCACAGCCTGCCCCCGAAGCGGCAGGGACCAGATTATGAAGGCCTCGGCCGACAGTCTGGCTGAGGCCGCCGACGCGATCCGCCCGGATGTGAGGGTCGTTACGACCTCGCTGCTTGAGGGGCATGCCGGACCGGCGATCATGGAGGAGGCTTCGATGATCAGGCCCGCGATGATCGTACTTGGCTCGCACGGGCACGGGGCGCTGCACCACTTATTGGCCGGCAGCGTCTGCGAATACGTGATGAAGCACGCCGTGTGCCCGATCGTGATCGTCCCCAGCCGAGCTGGTGTATGCGACCTGGACGTCGAAGAAGGCCATGCGGTTACGAGCCGGTGAGTCCGCAAGGCGGCGGACCTCACCCTTTGATCTCCGCGTGCTTGATCGGTGCGCCGTTGCTTTGCTGCGGTTGCCCTGGACGCATGCCGGCTTATTGCTTTGGAAGCGGTAAGCGGGGATACTGGGGGCCGACAGATGTTCAAAGGAGTTGCGGATGAACTTCTTGGCCCGCTCGAATATCACATGATGAGCGTACCGCTCCTTGCTTCCCTTCGGCCCTTTCAACTCCACATTCCTGCTGATGCACCACAGGTAGTCGGTCCAGTAGTTGTGAGCGTGAACCTGGTGGTAATACCTGAAGAACTCGTCGAATCCGTGTTTTTCCGGCACGCCGGGGGCGCCGACCTCGGCGATGCCCCATTTGCCGAATCCCCCGACCGCGCAGCGGCCTTTCTTGAGCACTTGTGCGACGGTTACGTCTTCGGCCAGCAGGGAAATGCCGCCGAGATTTCCGCGCACTGTGGTGTGGCCCATGTGCTTGCCGGTCATCAGCACGCTCCTGGCCGGCGCGCAGACGCAGCAGCCGGAATACGCCTCGGTGAACCGCATTCCCTCCCCGGCCATCCGGTCGATGTTCGGAGTCGGCAGCTTGCGTTTGTTCCCGCCGTAACATCCCGGATCGATCGGCCCCATGTCGTCAACGATAATGAACAAGACATTGGGCCTCGCTGTCCTCGCGGCGGGTTTTTCAGGGCTCTCCGCGGCGCCGCGACTGTCAATTGCGGCCAGCGCCGCGCCAACGCCAATCGACTTGAGAAGGTCCCGTCGTGAATTCGTGTGTCTCATCGTAAACTCCTGTGATCAAGGCGCAGAGCCAATGGTCCGAGCCGATGGGAACCTGCCGATCAGTCGAAATATCTTCCGAGCATCGCAACGTCGGGCAGGGAGCGGCGCACTGATCCTACGCCGCTACGCTCATCCATTCGCGTGATTCATCGAAGAACGTCGAACTCAAGCACTGGAGCTGGAGCCGGCACAGCGATCTGGACAGGGACCAGTTGGAAGCCGCCGCCGAAAACTGCGCCGACAAGACCATGGATCTTCCGGGACTGTCCGACACCGGGGCTGAGTGATCGCCAAACCGGCGGCCGGGCATACATGATCCCGACCGGATTGTCTATTGTTTGATCTCGAGGTACTCGATCAGTGCGCCGTCCTGCATGAAGTACGCGATGCGCACGCCTTCAGCGGCCGTCAGGGGGCCTACCGCCACATCCTTGCCTTCGAGTTCGGCGTCGAGATCGTCGACCGCCCACGACGTGTGCGGCATCTTGGCGACCGGAGTGTCGGCCAGTGGACTTTCGGGGCCGAAGCGCACCCACTCGACCCTGTTAGGATCGTCGTCGGGATTCGTGCCCCAGACCTTCAGCATGTCGAAGTACATCTCGCCGGGCTTCTCGGTGTCGGTGATCAGACCAATGTGATGGAACTCTCTCATTTCGGTTTCCTTTTCGTCGGCGTGTTTGATGGTTTGTCCGCCGGTTGCGACGCGGCGGCCCGCCAGGACGGCCCCAGCGGGGGCAGCTTGTCGCCTCGGTTCGTTATCTCGCTAATCGCTTGGATCATCCAATCGTAAAACACGTACGGACGATCGCCTCTCGGCCCGTACTGTTCGACGCGCCGCGGACAGACGTACTGTCGTTTGTCCAGCCGGCGCGCTCGGCCCCAGAGGTCTGCGGCCTTTCGGTCATCGCCGTCTTTGCGCCGCGGCGACTCGTGCCGCATCATATGGCACACGCCCAATCGAAACAACGCCGCGGCGTCTTTCGGGTCGTCGGCGGAGGCCTTTGAATATGCGGCGATGGCTTCGGCCAGGGCGGCGGGGCCTTTCCTTAGTATCAGCGCATCGCCGTAATCCCGCCAGGCGCTCGGGCGTTTGGTCTCGGCGGCCGCCAGTTTCAGAGCCTTCAGTGATGCGCTGAAACGCGGCGTGTCGGGCGCCTTGGCCTCTGCGGCAAATGCCGTTGGCCTTCGCGATCGTCAGAATGCGTTTTGCCCCCGACGTGTCGGGCTTCATTGTCAAAGGGCTCATCGGTCAGTATAATGGCCGAACTGTTGAAGCTTCCGCACTGCCGCCCCCTTTGTCGGACAACGGCGACCTCTTGAAATCAAACGTTAAGGAAAACGATATGTCTACACGAAACCACCCTGTAATGCGAATGGCGCTGGCTGTTGCGGCCTTGATGCTTCTTGTTCAGTCGGCGTCGGCCGGGAGGGAGATTCCCGCCCGGTTGCCCGATCCGGACGGCAAGGCGCCGGCGTCGAATAAGCCGGTCAAGATCTACATAATGTCCGGCCAATCGAATATGGTCGGCATCGGACAGATAAGCGGCGGGACAACCCGATGGGGCAAGCAGATCATAAATCCAATCGTCTCGGTCTATCCCGGCGAGTACTCGCCGAAGGCCGACTACGATAAGATCAAGCCGACGGCCACGAAGAAGCTGGCGGTTTACGGGGGCACGAAGCCCACTCCGTTCCCCGGCGGCGGCGTGCAGGTCGTCAGGGGACACATTCAGATGAAGACCGCCGGGGTCTACAAGTTCAATCCCGGCTACGGCAACTCCTCGCACTGCATAATGGAAATCGACGGCGTGGAGGTCTATCGCAAGGAGGTCGGCAAGAAGCCCGTGCATGCCGGCTTCAAATTCGCCGGCAAGAAACACAGCTTCAAGATCACGTTCCTGACCAGGTCCGCAGACGGTCTGGGCTGGTGCTGGCGAACCGACATCCCCGGCACGCTGAACACCGTTGTGCGGGTCGAGAAGAAGTTCCCGCATCTGATCGACGACAAGGGCCGCTGGACGGTGCGAAAGGACGTCTGGTACAAGGGCGTCGTGACCGCCACGGCGAACAAGCCGCTGACCGTGGGCTGCGGGTCCGGGGCCAATACGATCGGTCCGGAACTGCAGTTCGGGCACATCATGGGATACTACCACGACGAGCCGGTGATCATCATCAAGGCCTCCCAGGGCAATCGGAGCCTCGGCTGGGACATCCTCCCGCCCGGCGGCAGGCGATTCACCTACGAAGGCAGGACCTACGCCGGATACAAGGACAAGTGTCCCTCATGGATCGAAGGCCAGCCGAAAAAGGAAGTCAACTGGTACGCAGGCAAGCAGTACGATGATTTCGTCAAGGCTGCGCGAGACGTGCTCGACAATTTCGGAAAGCATTTCCCGCAGTACAGGGACCAGGGCTACGAGATCGCCGGATTCGCCTGGTGGCAGGGCCACAAGGACGGCAACGCGGCCCACGCAAGCCGCTACGAGCAGAACCTCGTCAGCCTCATCAAGGCCTACCGCGCCGAGTTCAAGGCGCCCAAGGCGCCGTTCGTGGTCGCCACGATCGGTTTCGGCGGCTGGGAGATGAAGGGTCCGCACGTGACGGTGGCCAACGCCCAGCTTGCGGTGAGCGGCGACAAGGGCAAGTATCCAGAGTTTGCCGGCAACGTACTGACAGTCGAGACGCGCGGCTTCTGGAAGGATGCTTCGATCTCGCCGAGGGATCAGGGCTTCCACTACAACGGAAACGCCGAGACCTACCTGAACGTCGGCGACGCACTTGGGCGCGGGATGGTCAAACTCCTCAACGCCAGGAAATAGATCTCCCGCGACGCATACCGAGTTCCAAACAGTCTGACAATCAGGAAGGAAGGTCCCATGGCCGAATACCGAACCGACGTCGCCGATCCTCACGAACGCCAGGAAGAGCAGCAGTGGGGGCGTATTCTGTCGGCCGGCAATCCCGTGGCGGGGATGATACTGGTTTTCACGCAGAAGTTCTGCACCGCGGTCCACGAGTTCGGACCCGCCTTCGAGGCCGGTCTCATCGACGATTCGACACTGTCGTTCTATCGCAACAGACTTTCGATGCGATTAAAGAAGGTCCTGGATGTCATCCGGACCAACGGAGTCGAAGGCAGCTTGCCGACCGGGCGGCTCGAGGCGCTCCTCGGGAAGGTCGACGCGGCGCAATCCACCGCCGAACTCGGCGCACTGGTCGAGCCCGTTCACGTCGCCGGACACGCCGTCTGCGATGCGCTGGAGCGATGCTAGCCCCAGGGACGCCGCATGCACCCGCGGACCCGAGGCTGCGTTATGCCGCTCTGTAAAGGGTCGCAGTGCAATGCCGTTCTCAGGCAAGTCGTTCGGGAAGACTGCAATTGTTCCACGTGGAACAAGAATGTTCCACGTGGAACAATTGCGGTATGCGATAAGTCGGCAGCTTCCCAACAGCTTCGCAGCAGGGGGGTTGTGAAGCTGTTGTGGAAAAGTGGTACTACTTTTCCGGGTCAAGTGCGACCACTGATGTATTGCAGCGTATCATGTTATGTTAACACTACTTACATTCGTACTTGTCGCCTGGCGGTGTGGATTGGTCCAGCAGTCTTGGTGTTCGTTTGAGGGTTCACACTCTTCATAGCTGTGAAGGTCGCCGCATTCGCCTGGTTCGGACTGGTCACTTCAGTGAACCAGTCGCCGTTGTAAGCCTTGGGAAGCGCCGAGCGTCCGGCTCCGCTCACCTTTCAATGGCGATCTGTTGTCGAACACCGTTGAGCTGTTTGCCTACAGCGCCCGCCAGTTTTCCGGGCGCAGGGCGTCCGGCCCCCGGCCCCGGGCTTCGTCTATCGCCGCCAGCAGCGCCGCCTTGTCCCGCGACAGGACGCCGGCCAGCGGCAGGTAGTTTGATGCATGGTTCGTGCGGAAAACGCATCGCGAGAGTCGTTCGTCGGTGTGTTCGATGACCGATCGCAGCTCGCTGAGCATGCCTTCGGGCCCCGGCAGGCGGAATGTCCCTTCTCGGGCCGCACTGTGAAGCGGAGTGCCCGGTACGAGCATCAGCGTGAGCATCGAAAGGTAGTGCGGGTCCATTTCGCTGACGACGCGCCCGGTCTCGACCGCGTGCCGGTCCGACAGTTCGACCCCGCCGAGTCCCAGCAGTGCGATCACCGAAACGCGGATGCCGGCCCGCCGGGCCTTGTGCACCGCTTCGATCATCTCGGCGGCGTCGGCGTTCTTGTCGACCCGCCGCAGGACCTCGTCGCTTCCGCTTTCCAGACCGAGGTAGATGATCTCAAGTTTCTTGCGATTCAGGGTCGCCAGCTCCTCGTCGCTCCTGGCCAGGATGTCGCGTGCGCCCGCGTAGATCCCCACGCGGCGCAGGTCGGGCAGTGCTTCGCCAAGTGCGTCGAGGATCGTGATCAGCCGTGCAGCGGGCATTACCAGTGCGTTTCCGTCGGCGATGAATACGCGCGGGGCGTTGGGGATTCGCCGGCCGGCCATTGCGATGTCTTCGAGCACTTCGTCGAGCGGGCGCATGGCGAACGGCTTGTCGGCGTACGTGCCGCAGAACCCGCAGCGGTTGTGCGAGCAGCCGTAAGTCGCCTGCAGAATATAACTCTCGGCCTCGCTTGGAGGGCGGATTACCGCGCCTGAGTATCGCATGGTGGTATCATACGGCTGGCAATTGGCAATTGGCAATTGGCAATTGGCCAACGGCAACCACCAGACGGCAATTGGGAATTGGCCAACGGCGCCGCGACTGCTCACCGGTGATTTGTTCTGCGGGTTGTTAACGGCGTTGCGACTTCCTGCGTCGCTCTTCGAGCTATGCAGGACAAGTCGTCGCAAATAGGCGGACGTTCCGTCCCGCCGCTATTCACGGCGAAAACCTCGCACCTCACGTTCGACGCCCGTGGAGTTCGATGGTGTCCCGGCGGGGCGCGACCTGTCGGCATGTCTTGCTCACTCGGCCAATCGTTCCCGGGAAAAAGCTTTGTCCATGCCCCCCCCGACCCTATTCTATGTGCGATGGAATCTGAACCGAAAGTTGCGATAGTCACCGGAGCGTCCAGCGGGATCGGCATGGAAACCGCACTTGCCTTCGTGAGGCGCCGGTACGCGGTCGTGCTGGCCGCCCGGCGGGCTGACCGCCTCGAGCAGGTCGCCGATCGCTGTAGAGAGATATCCGATAACGCCGCTGTTGAGATTGCGGTGACCGATGTGACCGATCGCGGGGCGGTCGAAAGCCTTGTAGGCGGGGCGGTCGGCAAGTTCGGGCGGATTGACGTCATGGTCAACAACGCCGGTTCGGGCCTGTACGGGCGCGTCCACGAACTGCCTGAGCAGCAGGTGCGCGACGTTTTCGAAGTTAATTTCTACGGCGTTCTGTACGGATGCCAGGCCGTCGCGCCTATCATGATAGCCCGGAAAAGCGGGCACATTTTCAATGTTTCGTCGGTTATCGGCAAACGCGGCACGCCGTTCCACGGGGCGTATTGCGCCACGAAGTTCGCCGTCTGCGGGCTGACCGATTCGATGCGCGTCGAGATGAAGCCGTATGGCGTGAACGTCACCAGCGTTTGCCCGACCCTGACGGCGACCGAATTCTTCGATCATTCCTGCATGGCTCCGCGGGCCCAGTCGAAGTACGAATCGGCGAGCCGAATGATGCCGGCGTCAAAGGTCGCAAGGAGGATCGCCGCCGTCGCCGGTCGCGGCAAGCCGGAACTGGTCTTCTCGGCGGGAGGGAAGTTTCTGACGCTGTTGTCGGCGTTTTGGCCCGGGGCGGCCGACCGGATAATGAAGATCTACCACGACGATCTGGTAAAACGCTCGGCTCGGTAGTTCGGGCGTCTGCAATATTTTTCACATCTGATCGTTTAACGGATATGATGGGCGTCAGATCGGTGTCCGGCCCGATATGCGGGCGGAAGTCTGAAATTAAGGACAAGCAAAATGAGAAAAGCAAAGCAAATCGCGATCATCAGCGTGCTGGCGGGCGTTTTCTTTGGAGCTTTCGCGCCGGCCCAGACTGCCAAGACCCAGACCAAGACCGATGACGCCGAGGCTAAAGCCGAGGCGGCGATCAAGGAGCAGTTGAGGCAGTTGATCCGCTACTATGAGCCGACTGAAGATCAGAAGGCCAAGCTCAAGGAAGTCCTGCTGGCCCAGTACAAGGACATCCAGGATCAGGACAAGGTCCGCGGCCCGAAGATCAAGGTCCTGGACGAAGAACTCGCCGCGGTGAAGAAGAAGATCGAGGCTCTGGAAAAAGAGGCCGAAGCGATAGAGAAACGAAAGGACGTCTACGAAAAATCCCGCGAAGAACTGCTCCTGGACCACAAGGCCGAGATCGCCAACGTGTTCACCACCGAGCAGAGAATCGCACGTCTGTCGAGCTACATAAGATCCCGCGCGATCTACGGTCAACACTGGTCTGTGCTCCCCAAGGCGACCCAGGCCGCCCTGCAGGCCAAGTGCGAGCAGGCCGCCCTGGAACTCATCACCGCCGGCAAGACCGGTGACTCCAAGGCTCTCAACGCCGCCTGCCACAAGGTCCGCGAAAACGCCAATAAGGTGCTGACGCCCGAGCTCAAGAAGGCCGGAGAGTCTGAGTATCTCTACACCAGCGCAATGCGCAAGTTCGCCAGGATCAAACTCACCGACGCCCAGAAAGCCGCGGTGAAGGACATGTGCGATCAGACAGCCGAGAGGAAGACCCGCGTATATGCGAAATACGCTCAGTTGTCCAAGGATCTCGAAGCGCTGCGTCGAACGAGATACGGGATGAGCAGCAGCTCGGTTTACTACAAGATACGCCAGGATGTAGTCGACAAGGTCCTGACCGACGAACAGGTCAAGGCCGGCGGATTCAAACGCAAGACAACGTCGGAAAAGAAGTTCTAGCGATACGCCGCGGTGTCCTGTATTCTGGCGTAATGCGGATACTGATCAGCAATGACGACGGGATACTGGCGCCGGGGATCGCCGCTCTGCACGCGGCGGTCGCCGACATGGGCGAGATATCGGTCGTGGCCCCTCACGGCCCGCAATCGGCCTCGGCTCACGCGATAACCCTGCGCACGCCAATGGCTGTCGGTCATGTCGAACTGGCGGAATTTTCCGGGATAAGCGTCGACGGCAGGCCCGCGGACTGCGTGCGTCTGGCGATTCGGGAACTGCTGGACCACCGGCCCGATATCGTGCTCACCGGAATCAACGACAGCTCCAATGTCGGAGTCAATCTGTTTTACTCCGGAACAGTCGCCGCGGCGGCCGAGGCGGCGATGATGGGGATTCCCGCGATCGCCTTTTCAGCCGCGTCGCGGGATCGCTGTCCGGATTTCCTGGAGGCCGCCAAGCTGTGCCGCAAGGTCCTCGATCAGCTCCTGAAAACCGAAATGGCGCCGGGAGATCTGACCAACGTCAATATCCCCGATCTGAAGATTCACCGCCGACCCAAAGGCGTGAGCGTCGTACATCAGTCCGAGGGGCGGATTCACGACAACTACATTCGCCAGATCGGCTCCGACGGTCGCGAAACCTGGCAACTCAGCGACAACTACTCCTACGGCCCGCACCACCACGAAGACTCCGACGTGGGCTGTCTGCGTGAAGGCGACATAACCATCACGCCGCTGAGGATCGACCTGACCCGCGACGACAAACTGGCGGAGCTTTCGCAGATCGACTGGAGCGGCGTCAAGTGATTTTCGGTCCCGGTCCCGGGGATCGACTGGTCACTGGCAGTCGGGTCGCGGCGACCTGTCCTGCGGAGAGTCTTCGGTGTCCCGCGGGGAGCATCTCATGCAGTCCTTGACTTTCAGATTGTGCGTTTCCAGCAGCCGTGTCGGGCTCTCGGGTTGCCCGGTGCGATCGGAAAGATAAATCGCCTCCATGACCGCCATCGTCAGCAGGTTCTCCCATCCGGAGCACGGATACGTTTTCGATTCTCCCGCGACGGCGTCGGCGAACGCCTCCAACTGCCTGACCCATGCCTCCAGCGGGGGGCTGGAGTTGGCGAATCTGTCGATCACGTTGCCGTCCGGGTCGCGGACGAGGCAGTTGTCGGCGCTTACCTCCATGGACCCGCCCAGGCCGTGCAGGCATATCGCCTCGCTGACCGGCCCGCTGCGGCGGGTGGTGACTACCGACGCCATGCATCCGTTTTCGAACCGAAGTATCGCCGCGGCGGTGTCGTCGGTGTCGTAGACAGGCTGCAGTTTGCCGTCGTCGGGGGGCGTGCTTATCTTCGCGGAAAACCCGTAGACTTCCTCGGGCAGGCCCAGCATCCATATCAGCAGGTCCGAGGGATGGTAGCCCAGTTCGATCAGCGCGCCTCCGCCGGCGGACTCCTTGTCGCCTCGCCACCCCAGGTCCGGCCCCCAGTTGAACAGGTAATGAGCCCTTGCCAGAAACGTCTGTCCGATCCGCCGGCGGGTCTTCCACGCGCGGCGATAACAGTCTTCGAATCGCCTGGGAGTCCCTACGCTGAACGTCAGCGAGGCCTCGGACATCGTCCGCACCATGGACACCGCGTCGTCGAGGTTTCGCGCCAGCGGAACGCTCTTCCAGACGTGAATTCCTCTCTTGGCGCACGCGGCGATCAGTTCGGATGCGGCTTTCGGGGCCACGCCGAGACAGACCGCGTCGGGTCTGGTCTCGGCCAGGCACGAGCGATAATCGCCGTACGCCGCGGCTCCGCTTGGCGAAGCGGCTTTTTTGGCCGCCGAAATGTCCCGATCGGCCACCGCGGCCAGTGTTACTGATTGGCAGCAGGCTATGGCTTCCATCGCCTGGCGCCCGAAACCGTCGAGCCCAATAACGGCCGCCCGTAATGGAACTTCGGTCATCTTCAACTGCTCCAAATCTCTGTTGTTGATAACGCTCTTGTGTTCATGTATTTGAATCCCGTCGGGGAAATGATCCGGCAGCAAGCCTAACTGCACGAGATGAGTGTTGTCAAGGGCTGTCGAAGGGGTTTTTAGATTGACATTGGTCTCGCGGGCAAGTATTGTTCTGCGGGTGGTCAAACCCTTTCGGCCAGATGCTGGACAGATAACTGCAGGAGCAGGCTGTGAAAAGGAAAACAAGAGGTTTTTGGATATTGGCGGTTCTTGTCGTCGCCTTTGTCGCCGGCGGGCTACGGGCTGCGGCCCCCCAGACCCCCGGCACGGTCTACAAGGTCCAGATCAAGGGCAACAAGCAAGTTCCCGAGTCGGCGATACGCGTGCACATCCAGACGCGCGTTGGGGCGGTGTACAAAGAGGAGATCGTTCGCCAGGATAAGCAGCGGCTTCTCAAGACCGGTCGATTCTCATCGGTCAAGGCCACCAGCACCACAACCAACAAGGGATTCATTATCGCCTTTGAGTTGCGGGAACTGCCCCTGGTTGGCGGAGTTGTGATTGTCGGCAACAAGTCGATCACCACCGCCGACCTCGAGAAGGAGCTGACGTTCGGCCAGAACGACGCCCTGGACGAAGTGAAGATTCACGAGGGCAAGAAGGCCATCGAGGCCAAGTACAACACTGAAGGATTCGCCAACGCCAGCGTCACCGTCGCCAAAGAAGACGGCAAGGTCGCATACAGGATCGTAGAAGGCCCCAGAGTCACCGTCCGCAAGGTCCTGTTCAAGGGCAACAAGCATTTCTCGTCGATGAAGCTGAGATTCAAGATCGAAACGTGGCGTAAGATGTGGCCGTTTGTGGCCGGGTTCTACGACAAGGAGAAGATCGACCGCGACGTCATCACGCTTCGCACGCTTTACGTCGCCGATGGTTTCCTCGACGCCGAAGTTCTGCGGGAATTGGAGTATTCCGCCGATAAATCGCGGGTTACGCTGACTTACGTTATTCGCGAGAATCAGAGATATCGCGTCAACAAGGTCGCCTTCAAGGGCGCCAAGATATTCGACGACAAGGAGTTGATGAAGGACCTCAAGCTGGTCAGCGGCTCGTTCTACACCTCCGAGAACCAGGAATTCGACACCCGCCGCCTCAAGGAGAAGTACGGGCGCGTGGGGTACATCGGCGCCGTGGTCTCGCCGGCCAAGCGGTTCAAGGTCAAGCCCGGCTTCGTCGACGTGATCTACCATATCCGCGAGTCGGATCAGTACCGGGTCGGCGAAGTTATTGTCCGGGGCAACAACATCACCCAGGACCGGGTCATTCGGCGGCAGATGAAGGTGTTCCCCGAGCAGTTGTTCAACACCGTGGCGATCGAGCAGTCCAAGCATCGCCTCAAGGAACTCGGGCTGTTCGAATCGGTTGAAATAACGCCTGTCGGACGCGAGCCGGGTCGAAGAAACGCACTTGTCGAAGTCGTCGAGGGCAAGACAGCCGAGTTCCTCATCGGAGCCGGAGTCAGCTCAGACCACGGACTGCTGGGCAACATATCGTTCAGGCAGCGGAACTTCGACATCCTCAACTGGCCCAGGTCGTGGCGCGAGTTCATGACCGCACAGGGCTGGAAGGGCGCCGGGCAGACCTTCTCGGTCGTCGCCCAGCCGGGCGTCGAACTGATGAGATACCACGTCGAATGGTTCGACCCGATGCTGTTCGATCTGCCGTATTCGGCGGGCGTCAAGGCGTTCGCCTTTACGCGAGGCCGAGAGGACTACGACGAATCCCGTCTCGGCGCCGTCGTCAGCGTGGGCCACAGGTTCAAGAACCGCTGGTACGGCGAACTGGCCGCACGAGTCGAAGGCGTCAGGATCAGCGACATCGACCCGGCGGCGCCGCCGGAGATGATGGCGGTGAACGGCTCGCACCTGCTGGCCGGACTCAAGGGCTCGCTGGTTCGAGACAGGACCGACAGCCGCTGGCTGCCGTCGGACGGAGATCGCCTGAGATTAAGCGCCGAACAGGTTACCGGCGACTTCAACTTCACGGTGTTCCGCGCCGCCTACAGCCGCTACCACACGCTGCTGGTCGACTCGCAGGACCGCAAGCATATAATCGCCATGAGAACCAGCGCCGGCGCCATCGCCGGCGACGCGCCTATCTTCGAACGGTTCTACGGCGGCGGAATGGGATCTATCAGGGGTTTCGATTATCGGGGAATCAGCCCGCGAAACGGCATGAACGCCGATCCGGTCGGCGGCGACTTCATGGTCTTCGCCGGGGCTGAATACTCATTCCCGGTCTTCGGAAAAGACGTTCGCGGCGTGGTGTTCCTGGACTCCGGAACAGTCGAGAGCGACTTCACGTTGACGACATACCGCGCCTCGGTCGGCGTCGGCGTACGTTGGGTGGTTCCGCTCTTTGGGCCGATGCCCATGAGCTTCGATTTTGCAATCCCGGTGTCTAAGGATACGCAGGACGACACGCAGGTGTTCTCGTTCTCGCTGGGATGGATGTTCTGATGGAGAGACAGATTATGAAGTCATCACAGCTTATATGCCTGCTGACGGCCGTTGGATTGGGCTCGGTGTGCGTGGTTTCGCACCTCGACGCGCAGGCCGGGGCGGGCTCCGGAGCCGTGGCGGTCTGCAACGTGGTGGAGATACTCAACAACTGCCAGAAAGCCAAGGACCTGACCGCCGAACTGAACAAGGAGCGAGGACGGATTGAAAAGGAAGTCGAGAAACGCACCGAGGCGATCAAGAGCATCGACAAGGAGCTTGAGCTTCTGACAGTCGGTTCCACCGAATACGAACAGCGTTTCGCCGAACGGCAGCGTCTGGGCATCAATCGCGAAGCGTGGCTGAAGTTCGAACAGACCAAGGCGATGCGCAGGCACCAGAAGCTGACTCGCGAGATGTATCTCGAAGTGCAGAAGGCTGTTGGGGCAGTGGCCAGGGGTCGAGGGTTCAAAGTTGTTCTTCACCAGCAGCGGGGCCAGTTGCGCGGCGCCAACGCTGCTGAGATGCGTGCTGAGATCTCGCAGCGAAAAGTTGTCTACAGCGATCAAACGGTCGACATAACCGCCGGCGTGCTTTCGAGCCTTAACGCGGCATATCGAGCCAAGCCCTGACCGGCAGGCTTGAAGATACGACCGGTCTGAAGGGAATACCGGGACTGCGGGTGGAGTTGCGGCGGTTTCCGCCGGTCCGCATCGCATTTGCACAATGGCCCGCATCGACATGAGCGAGAAGACACTTACAGTTCGACAGATCGCCTCGCTTCTGGGCGTCGAGGTCATTGGGAGCGATCAGGGTCTGATAAGCTCCATGGCCTCCCCGGACCAGGCCGGTCCCGACGACGTCACCTACGCCGTCGACAAGCGCTTCGAATCCCAATTGAACGAGACACGGGCCGGTTGCGCCATAGTAAGCCGACACGTAAGCGAGGCGTCCGTGCCGCAGCTTGTGGTGGAAAACGTCAAACTTGCGGTGTCCGACGTTCTCGATGCGCTGGCGCCCGAGATCAGCGGCCCGCGGGTTGGAGTCGATCCGTCGGCGGGGGTCTGTCCCGACGCCGAGATAAGCGGCGATGCGGCGATCGGACCGTGCGTGACGATAGGTCCCGGGTCGAAAATCGGCTCCGGGTCGGTTCTGCACGCCGGGGTTACAATCGCCGCGAATGTCGTTATCGGCTCGGGATGCGTCCTTATGCCCGGGGTCGTCGTTCTCGACAGGTGCGTGCTCGGCGACAGGGTGCTGCTGGGTCCCAACACCGTCATAGGAGCCGACGGCTTCGGATACGAAACCGTAGGCGGCGTCCACCGGAGGATTCCGCATATTGGAAACGCCGTTATTGAAGACGACGTAGAGATCGGAGCCTGCAGTTGCGTCGATCGGGCCAAGTTCGGTTCGACGATAGTCGGCGCCGGCTCGAAGATTGATAATCTCGTGCAGATAGCGCATAACGTGCGGACCGGGAAAGGCTGCATACTCTGCGCCCAGGTCGGTGTCGCCGGAAGCGTGAAGTTGGGCGATTACGTCGTCGCCGGCGGGCACGCCGGGTTCCGCGACAATATCACCGTCGGATCCCAGGTGCAGTGCTCGGCGTTCGCCGCGGTCGCCGGCGATGTGCCCGAGGGAAAGGCAGTCGCCGGCATTCCCGCGCACGACGCCCGGCATACGTATCGCGAGTTGAGGGCGCTGGAGCGTCTTCCCGAACTGCTGAAGCAGGTTCGGGCGATTGAAGCGAGGCTCGAATCACTTGTTCAAACAGAAGACAATTAACAGGACTGCAACCGTCGAAGGGCTGGGCCTGTTCAGCGGCAGGAAGTGCGCCATGCGGTTTGTGCCCGCCCGGCCGGACAGCGGGATAGCGTTCCTGCGGACCGATGCGGACCCGCCGGTGCGGATTCCCGCCGACATCTCCAAGGCCGCCCGGCGCGAGCGGCGTACGTCGCTGGCCGAAGGCGATATCGCCGTCGAGACGGCTGAGCACGTGCTTTCGGCGGTCTGGGGAATGGGGATAGACAATCTTACGATAGAGACCGATACGCCCGAGCCGCCGAACACCGACGGATCGTCGAAACTGTTCGCCGACGCCATCGCGGCCGCCGGCCTCGCCGAACAGGACGCCGAGGTCCCCGTGTTTGCGATTTCGGAACCTGTCGTCGTCGCAAACGGTCAGTCGATGCTGTCGGCGCTTCCGGGACCCGGCGACAGGCTCGAGATATTCTACGATCTGGACTACTCGCAGAATCCCGGCATTGGGCGCCAGACGCTGCGATTCGATCTCGGGGCCGACGACTACGCTTCGCAAATCGCCCCTTCGCGGACATTCCTCCTCCAGGCCGAGGCCGAGCACATGCGCTCCGTCGGCGTGGGAGATCACCTCACCGAAGACGACATACTCGTCTTCGCCCCCGACGGCGAACTGCTGGGCGGGGCGCTGCTCAGCGATGACGAACCGGTCCGCCACAAGGTCTGCGATCTGATCGGCGACCTGTCGCTTCTCGGCAGGAGAATCACCGGGCGCATAGTCGCCTCCCGAAGCGGTCACGAACTGAATCGACAACTGGTCGCCGCACTGGCCGACAGGCTCGCCGGCGCCGCGCCGCAGACTGACCGGCCTGCCGAGTCGATGGACATCGACGGCGTCATCGGCGTGCTGCCGCACCGTTACCCGTTCCTGATGATCGATCGCGTGCTTGAAATTCAGGGCAACAGACGGGCCGTGGCGGTGAAGAACGTCACGATAAACGAGCCGTTCTTCCAGGGGCACTATCCCGGACATCCGATCATGCCCGGGGTGCTGATTGTCGAGGCGATGGCGCAGCTTTCGGGCATCCTGCTCGGCCGCCATCTGGCCAACACCGGAAAAGTCGCCGTATTGCTGGCGATAGACAACGTGAGAATGCGAAAACCGGTGCGTCCGGGAGATCGCCTGATCATCGAGTCCGAATCGTTGAAAATACGTCCGCGAATCGGACACTGCAAATGCGCCGCCAGGGTCGACGGAGAATTGACCACGGAGGCGGAAATTAAATTCATGGTCATTGACGCTGAAAAAGTCGGTCGGCAGGATAACAAGTAGAGATACTACATCGGAGATTGGAATAAGATGAACTTTCGCGCAGCAGTCGTAGGGACCGGCAGAATGGGCAAATTGCACGCTCGCGTGCTTTCTCAGATGGAAGACGCCGAATTGGTCTGCGTTGTCGACAAGGACGAAGCGTGCGCCAATGACGTGGCCCGCCAGAGAGACTGCAAGGCGCTGACGGACGTCAACGAGGCCGTCGAGATGGTCGACGCGGCGATCGTTGCGGTGCCTACGCTTCATCATCTTGAAGCGGCCAGGCCGTTCATCGAGGCCGGCAAGTCCGTTCTGATTGAAAAGCCGTTCACCGACGACGTCAAGGCCGGCAAGAAGTTGATCAGGCTCGCCGAGAAGACCGGGGCCAGCCTGCAGGTCGGGCACACCGAACGATTCAATCCGATCGTTGTGGCGATGCAGAAGTACGACATCAGGGCCAAGTTCATCGAGGCCCACCGCATCAGCCCGTTCACCTTCCGATCGGCGGATATCGGCGTTGTCCTGGACATGATGATCCACGATCTGGATCTTGCGATCATGCTGGCCGGCGGAAACGTCGAGAGCCTGCACGCCATCGGCATCAACGTGCTCGGCGAACACGAGGACATCTGCAGCGCACGGCTCGTTTTCGACAACGGATGCTGCGCCTCGATCAGCGCTTCGAGACTGGCGATCAAGACCGAGCGCAAGATGCGGGTCTTCTCCGAAAACGCGTACCTGTCGCTGGACTACGGCAAGAAGGTCGGGGTCGTGATCCAGAAGTCCAAGAACCTGGACCTCATACAGATGGCCCGCGAGATGGAGGTCGACGACCTGGCGGAGTTGGCGGGCAATGTGGACTACAAGGAGCTGGTCAACGCCGAAGATCTCGTCATAGACGATTCGCTTGACCCGCTGACCAGACAGGCCGCGGCGTTCCGAAGAACCGTTGTCGACGGCGAGCCGCCGGTAGTGTCCGCCGAGGCCGGACTGGCCGCGGTGCAAGTGGCCAACGACATCGTCAAAGCAGTCAGAAACTACCGATGGGACGGAAGGAGATTCGGCAGAAAAGGCCTGGACATGATCCGGAAGGAAGACGAGGAGCAATGATGAGTGCTGAGTGATGAATGATGAATGACGGCTAACGGCTGACGGCTGACGACAACGGCTGGTGGCTGGGGTTAATGGTGCTTATGAGTGAGAGTGTGGGGATATTGGAGAGGACGAAACGGTTTGCTCTGCGGGTTATTCGTCTCTACTCGGCGTTGCCGAAAACTGTTGAAGCGCAGGTGGTTGGCAAACAGGTTTTGCGGTCGGGTACTTCGGTGGGAGCGCATTTGCGGGAAGCCAAACGGGGCCGGTCCAATGCCGAGATGATCAGCAAGACGGAAGTTGCGCTTCAGGAGCTTGAAGAAACCGGATACTGGCTCGAACTCCTGGCCGATTCGGAAATAGTCAAAGCAGAGTTGCTGACAGATCTTCACAAAGAAATCGATGAGTTGTTGGCCATCTTAGTAACCAGCGTAAAAACACTCAAATCACGCAAATAAGCCGTACGCCGTTAGCCGTTTGCCGTACGCCGTCATTCATCACTCATCACTCATCATTCATCATTGCCTATCGTTTCCAATAGATCTTGATCGCTTCGTTTACCGCCGTTTCGATGAAGTCGGGAGAGCGGGGGATTTTGGATTCTCTGGCGAGTCGTTCTGAGAACTTGGCCGACAGGACCTCGAGCTGCTTCATGCGGAGGATGTCCTCTATCTCCACCTGTGCGTCCTCGAAACTGGTGGTCTTGCCTTCCTGGACCTGGTAGGCCTTGACGATGTAGAAGCCGCCGTAGTTGACGATTTCGCCCGCGTCGTTCTTGACCATAGCCAGCTCTATGATCCCGCTTCTCTGACCTTGCGCCAGCGAAAACGCGGCTTCTTCGATCTTCTTTTGACGCAGACTCCCTCGCGGCCAGAGCGGCAGCTTGCCGCCTGCCTCGGGCTTGATGTTCGAGAACTCGCCGGCCACGTCGGAGAAGTCCTCTCCGCTCTTGAGAAGCTGCTCGGCTTTCTCTATGCGTGCTTTCGCCGCGAGCCGCGCTCTTGCCAGCTCCTGTTCCGTCGGCTTGTGCGCCACGTCGGCGGGCAGGAAACGCTTGTCGTTGAGGAGCACGGCGATGATCTGCATCGCCACTTTCTTCTCGACGCTGAACTCGGATTTGTGCTTCTCGTAGTACGACAGCAGCATCTGGCGATTCACTGAAATCGCCGGAACGAACTTGATCTGCTGGTACAGTTGCACCGTGAGCCTTCGCCGATGTTCGTTTTTCAGTTCATCGAGGGTGACGCCCTGTTGGGCCAGCAGTCTATCGAGTTTGGCCTGGCTTCCGCCGGCGTTGGCGACCATCTTCCGCACAATCTCGTCGACCTGCTTGTTCACGTGATCCTTCTGCGGCTGGCTGAGCCTCGCGTCGGCCTCGGAGAAGATCAGTTCGTTGTTGATCCGCCGGGCGACAGTTCTGTTTATGATGGCCCTTACGCGGCGATCGAACATGTCGTCGGACTTCAGGGCCGACAGGTCGCTCTTGGCGGCCAGGAGGATCTCCTGGACGGTTATGAACTTGCCCTTGATCGAGATTACGGATGTCGCTATCTCGCGGGTCTCTCCGATCTTCAGCGGCTCCTCGTCGCCGCCGGCCGGCGTTGCGTCGGTCCCCGTGTCGGCGTCCGTTATAGGCGCGTGAGGATCGATCGCCGGAGCGTGCGGATCGACCGGGCCGGCGGCGGGTTTGGCCCATTCCTTGTCGGACGACCATTTCGCTTTGGCCGGCGGAGCCGGCTTGTCCCGCCAGGGCCAGTCAAATTTCCTGTCGCCCCACGAGCATCCGCCGGGTCCGCCGGCCAGGGCGATCAGTACTGCGATCGTTGTTGTTCGTGCTATATTCATGGTTCAGTTCGCGCAAGTTCGGGGTTCAGCGTTATTATACCGCTCCGAACGCCTGCCGCAATTGCTTTAGTATGATCCGCATCAGCGTCGGCGTTTCCAGGTAGGGCGGCGGCAGTCGCCAGTGAACGGTGTTGTTGTCGGGCATTCTGACCGTGCCCGAAGCGCCGTCGAACATCTTCCGAGCGGCTTTCATGTCGCGGACGGTGAAGACCAGATCGACCTTGATCAGCACCAGCGATTCGATCCCGAGCCGTCCGGCCAGCGTTCGGGCCTCGGTCATGTCCAGCAGTTTCTCGACCTCGTCGGGCAGGCGCCCGTAAACGTCGGCCAGGTCGTCGCGTATCTGCTGAAGCTCCTTGCTGCTGTCGCACGCGGCCAGGCGGCGATAGGCCTCCATCCGCTGACGCTGGGACGGAATGTACGCCCGCGGAATATACGTCCCGATTCCCAGCTCGATATGCGCCGGCTGGCTCGGGGCCGGCGTCTTGCTCTCGCCGCGCAGGTCGCCGACAGCGCTTTCGAGCAACTGGCAGTAGAGTTCGTAGCCGATGGCGGCGATATGCCCGCTCTGCTCCTGGCCGAGAATGTTGCCCGCGCCGCGAATCTCCAGGTCCCGCATAGCTATCTGGAAGCCGGCGCCGAGATCGGAGTACTCCTCGATCGCCTTGAGCCGCTTGGCCGCTATCGGCGATACGCTGCGGTTCTCGCCGAGCATCATGTAGCAGTAGGCCCGGTGCTTGTACCGCCCGACCCGCCCGCGCAACTGGTGCAGCGCCGACAGCCCGAACCGATCGCAGTCGCAGATGATCATCGTGTTGGCCGACGGGATGTCCAGGCCCGATTCGATGATCGTGGTGCAGACCAGGACGTCGGTCTCGCCGGCAACGAACCGCAGCATCGCGCGTTCCATTTCGTGTTCGCGCATCTGACCGTGTCCGACGTCGACCCGGGCGTCGGGCGCCAGGTCCCGCACGCGATCGGCGACCGCGTGGATGTTGCCCACGCGATTGTGCACGAAGAACACCTGTCCGCCGCGGGCAAGTTCGCGCTGGATCGCCCAGCGGATCAGCGACGGGTCGTACTGGCGGACCTCGGTGTGGATCGATCGGCGGTCCATCGGCGCCGTCGTCAGCGAGCTTATGTCGCGAAGGCCCAGCAGCGCCATGTGCAGCGTGCGCGGGATCGGCGTTGCGGTAAGCGTGACAACGTCCACGCTGGCCCTCATGCTCTTGAGCCGCTCCTTGTGCTCGACGCCGAACCGCTGCTCCTCGTCGATCACCACCAGGCCGAGATTGGCGAACCGCACGTCGTCGCTCAGCATTCGGTGCGTTCCGATCAGGATGTCGAGATTGCCGAGCACCAGGCGTTTGAGCAGTTTTCGCTGCTCGCCGGCGGTGCGGAAGCGGGATATCACGTCGATCTCGAACGGGTAGTCGGCGAACCGCTCGGTGAACGTGCGAAAATGCTGATCGGCCAGCACCGTCGTAGGCACGAGCACGGCGACCTGCCGCCCGGATTCGGCGACCTTGAACGCCGCCCGCATCGCAAGCTCGGTCTTGCCGTATCCCACGTCGCCGCAGACCAGGCGATCCATCGGCCGCTCGGCCAGCAGGTCCGCGTCGATCTGCTGCATCGTTGTGATCTGGTCTTCAGTCTCGGTGTAGAGGAATTCGTCGCAGAACTGCTGCTGCCAGGCGGTGGATGCGGGATACGAAAAACCCTTTATCGCCTGGCGCATCGCCTGTGTGCGGATCATGTCTGCCGCCAGGTCGCGGACCGCGGCCATCGCGCGGTCCTTCTGACGCGTCCACAACCGCCCGCCCAGTTTGCTCAGCGCGGGCTTGCTGTGTCGCGTTCCGACGTACTTTTGCACGAGATTGATATGCGCCGTCGGCACGTGCATCGTCGCGTTGTCGGCGAATTTCAGCGAGAGATACTCTTCGGAGACCCCGTCGCGGTCGATGTGCCTCAAGCCGTCAAATTTCGCTATCCCGTGGGAAATGTGGACCACGTAATCGCCTGTCTGCAGGTCCAGAAGCGAGTCGATCGGGCGCCCGGTTCGCATGCGGCGGATGCGGCGGACCTTGGCGAAACGGTGGAATATCTCGTGATGTCCGACCGCGACTAACTTCTGCTCGGGCCAGTAGAATCCGCCGGCCAAGTGACCTATGCCCGTGTTCACGCGATCGCCCAGCTCCTTGTGCGAAGTCGCCAGCAGTTCGAGAAACCTGTCGCGTTCGGCCGAGTTCTCGCAGTAGACCCACACGTCGGCGACTTGCGCCAGTTCGGTCAGTTCCGCCAACGCCTCTTGAGTGTTGAACGCAAGTTTCTCGATGCTGCGAATGCCCATCGGTTCGGCTTCGTTGCCCGCTGACTGGAATGCGTACATCTCGACGGCCGCGAATCTCTTGAGCGAATCGAACACCTTCTTTGGCTCGAAAAGCTCCAACTCGGATTCGCCCTTGTCGATTCCCATTCGCCGCGAGACCATTTGGCGATCGTCGTCGGCCTTTTCCCCGAGTCGTCGGTAAACGTCCGACGCCAGTTCGAAAACCGCCTGCGGCTCGGGCGTGCAGATGATGGTTTCCGGGGCAAGATAGTCGCCAAGGTGGGTCGTCTGACCCGGATCGGTTCGCCGACCGGCGGCGGTTCCGGTCAGGTCGAACGCATGGATCTTCTCGGTGCTGCGCTGCGTATCGAGGTCGAATTTGCGGATCGAGTCTATCTGGTCGCCGAAGAACTCCACTCGGATCGCCTGCCCCACGCCGGTGGGAAACACGTCGATTATCCCGCCGCGGCGGGCGAACTCGTTGGGTTTGTCGACTTGGTCGACCTGCTCGAATCCCGAATCGATCAGCCAACTGGTGATCTCCTCGGGCGGAAACTCGCCTCCCAGCCGCAACGAGAGCCTCGCATCGGCCAGCGCACGGGGCGTGGGAACCGGCTGGAGCAGAGCCATAACCGGTGCGATCAGGATGTCGACCGGCTCATCCCGCGCTTCGGGCGGTTCGGCCAGCAGGGTGCAAATCCGCATCCGCTCGCCGATTATGTCGTCGCTGACGTGTTCGGAGCCGACCTCAAGCTCCCACGCGGGAAAGATTTGCGCAGCGCGGCCGGTGAACAGTTCGATATCGTCGGCCAACGCGTCGGCGTCGTCGAGATGGGTGGTTATAAACAGGATCGGTCGGCCCGAAATCCGCCCCAAAGCCCCGCCGATCATGGCGGCCGAGGAACCCCACACCCCGCCGAACTGCACGGTCTTTCCGCGCGCAAGCCGCCCGGCGGCCGATTGAAGCTGTTGACTGTCCAGTATTCGTTTAAGCATAGTTATCCGTGCGCGCACAAGCACACCCGGACGAATTCATAAAACCCGTCCGCGCCTGCCCGCCAATCCAAGTTTTCACCGCCGGTTGCGTCGTGTCGTTATCGTAGACGCGGCATCTTGCCGCGTTGATCAACGCGGCAAGATGCCGCGTCTACGAACGGCTCCGAACTGTCCGACGACACCACCATATTATATCGACCCGCCGGCGAAATTCACTCCACCCGCACGACGATGTCGTCGATCTTGTCGTCGTCATCCTTCTTCGGGCCGTCGTACTTCATGTTCTCGCCGACGCTGTAGAGCAGATATCCCTTGCCGGTCTTCTCGTATCCAAACGGCTCGTCGATGAACAGGTCGTCGGGAACCTTCTTCAGATAATCCGGCGCCAGTTGGGAGAGTTTGTCCGGATACGCCTTCTTCTCCGCCCGATACGCCGCCAACGCCATCGCGACTACGGACAAGTCGCCATGCGCCGCGGCTCGGTCCCGAAGCTCGAATGCTCTGCTGCAGATCCCCATTGGCTGGGGGACCAGGTCGTCACCGAGTAATGCCGACATCAGCCTGGCCATCGCTTTCTTGTTCTTGTCCGCGTCTGGGGGGTTGACATGCTTCCACAGAAGCTGGTTGAGAGAGCGTAACTTTACTGCTTGCGATTCGCGCTCCTCCTGACCGCTGTTGTAAGCCGCAAAGGCTTCTGTCCGGGCCTTGAATGTCTTCTTGCCGGCGGCGGAGACGAAACTGTCAAACCAGGGATTGATTATCATCAGCATCTCGTCCCATTTCCGGAAACCCGCGTCATTCCGGTTAGTGACTCGGGCCAGCGTCATCACGCCGTCAAGCAATAAAAACCGTTCGCTCTGATCAAACATCTTCACGAGCTCCGGTGGGGGACTCAGACGTTGCATGTCGGACAAGAATGCTCCGGCTTCGGCTCTGGTGAGTCTTCTGTCGCCGGCCAGCGCACAACAGGCCGCGCAGGCTCGAGATTCTATCGCCAATGCGATCAGGCCTTCGGGCAACCACATTCCCGCTCCGATCCGTCTTGCCAAACGTCTGGTCGCCATTAAATCCGCCCAAGCTCCGTACGTGTCGCCCGAATCGAGCCGCAACATCGCCCGGGCGACCAGGGCGTAGCTCAAGTGCATGTATGGTAGTATGCTGGGACGCAAAATCTTCATCACGCTATTGTCCGGATCGGGCGAAATCGCCGGTATGTAACACTCGGTGCGTTTCATGGCGACCAGCGTTGCGATCAGAACCCCATCGTTGGTCTTCAGCCATTTGGCCGCCACCGGATATCGCTCGGCGCTCCACGGTTTGGGGCAGCTCATCGTCGGGCCGTGGTCTCTATCCATCCAGGCGTTTGCATCCTTGGCGCTCAGCGTCTTCTTGAGATAGTCCTGTAATGAGATGAAATACTCTTTGCCTTTGGCCGGAGGCTTGATTTTCAGTGCTTTGCAGATCTTTCCGTCAGTATCCTCTTTCAGCAACACCGCCCCGAGTATTTCGATCAGCGGGATCGCGGCGTTGTTTTCTTTGGTGACGCCTTCGGAGTGTTTGGCGTTCAGGTAGGCGGCGTAATTAACCGTACCGTCTTTGTTGACCGGCCCGAGGATGTAAGTTGTCTTTTTCGAGATGGTCAGTCGTATGCGTCCCGGCGCCGGTTTCGTTGTCGGCTCGGCCGCTGTTAACGGTCCTGCCGCCAGTATGATCGCCAGAGTCCAACACAGTTTCTTCCCGCGTAAGTTAATAGTCATAGTTGTCTCCCCGGCTCTTGGAACCGTATTTCTTGATTATAACGCCGCGGGTCTTGTCGTCAAGCCGCCGCCGGGCGGGTTGTGCTGGAAATCCGGGCGGTTGCGTGATAGGCTTTTGGCCCTGGCGTCGGGCGGGTTGTTTGCCTTGGCGTGGAATCAGGCTTTGAACTGAAACAGAACACTGAGGAACATATAAGATGCTTCAGCTTTACTGGAAAAACGCCACTGACAAGGTTGTCGGGCCGCAGCACGGCGTCACTCGTGATGACCTGGACGAGATCGAGCCGGAAATTCGCGCCGCGCACACGACGATCGTCGAAAGCTGCCGCGACGGTCTGCTCGGATACGCCGGCCTGCCGGGCAACACCCAGTACACCGCCGACGTTCAGGCCCTGGTCGACAAATACCGACCCGACACCACCGATCTTGTCGTGCTCGGCATCGGCGGAAGCGCGCTGGGCAACCTGGCGATCCAAGCGGCTCTGAACCCTGTGACTTACAACCTGCTGACCGACAAGAAGCGGCCCGGGCCTCGTCTGTTCGTGCTGGACAACGTAGACCCCGCCCTGGTCGGCGATACGCTGAAATTCCTAGGCCGGCGGCTGAAGACCACGCTGGTCAACGTGATATCCAAGTCCGGGGAGACCGCAGAGACCGCCAGCCAGTTCATGATCTTCCGCGAAGCGTTGCGAAAGAAGCTAGGGCCCGACTTCGCCAGGCACATCGTGGCGACAACCGACACCGAAAAGGGCACCCTCCACGAGATCGCCAAGGCCGACGGATACGACATGCTCGCAGTCCCCGGCGACGTCGGCGGACGGTTCAGCGTGCTGTCGCCGGTTGGGCTGTTTTCGGCGGCGATGTGCGGGATCGACATCGAAGCGCTGCTGGCGGGAGCCGGGGCGATGAAGGCCCGAATCGAAGAGTGCGGGACCGATTGGCAGTCGAATCCGGCGTGCGTCCTGGCGGCGATCAAGCATCTGATGTTCATCCGCAAGAACAAGCCGATGCACGTGATGATGCCGTACTCCAACCGCCTGTACCTGATGGCCGACTGGTACCGCCAGTTGTGGGCCGAGTCGCTGGGCAAGCGGTTCGATCGCCAGGGCAGCGAAGTGTTCACCGGCCCGACGCCGATCAAGGCCCTCGGCACGACCGATCAGCATTCCCAGGTCCAGCTCTACCGCGAAGGTCCCAACGACAAGTTGACGATATTCCTGGACGTAACCAAGCATCCCGGCAAGGCCCGCGTGCCGGACGTCTTCGAGGACGTGCCGGGACTTACGTATCTGCGCAAGACGCAGTTGTCGAAGATCCTGTCGGCCGAGAAGAAGGCGACCGAATATGCGATGGCGATATCGGAGCGTCCGACGGTGACGATCCAGTTCAACTCGATCACGCCCCAGTCGGTGGGCGAATTCATCTACCTGTACGAATTCGTAACGTCGCTGGCCGGCGAACTGCTGAACATAAACGCCTACGATCAGCCCGCTGTCGAACTGGGCAAGAAGGCGACTTTCGCACTGCTGGGCAGAGAAGGATACGAGGAAGTCGCCAAGGAGATGAAGTCGTTCACGCGAGTTGACAGCCGCTACCTGGCGTGACGGCTGCGGCGAACGGCTTTTTGCCGCAGAGGACGCAGAGAGCGGCGACGGCGGTGAGGATGTTGCGACTACGGCGACAGCTTGGATGAACGGCAAGAGCACAGAGGTAGGCAAAGACGACGACAACGGCGCGTTCTGACTCCAGTCAACTGATAGCGGAAGAAGCGTTCTGGAGTGCGGCGAGCTCTCGCCGCTCTCACTTGTCGCGGAGCGACGGTGTTGCCGTTTGCCGTTACTGTTTACTGATTACAGGTCGCTGACGTTACCGATTACTGTCCGTTCCTGGAGATGCGATTTTGAGCATGCGAAGAAGCACCAGCGTGTGGGCGATTATCTGTTTGTGCGTTTTCGCCTCCGAACCCGCCGAATCGCGCGCCGATCCGGCGGCGGATATCCTGAAGAACTCCGGCGTCGGCGGAGGGTTGGTCGTCCACGTCGGCTGCGGGACCGGGGAGGTCACCGCCGCCCTGCGAGCCGGCGACAGCTTCGTCGTCCACGGTCTGGACCCGGACCCCGCCAACGTGAGCAAAGCTCGCAAAGACATAATCGGCAGAGGCCTCTACGGCCCGGTGTCGGTTCGTCTCTGGGCAGGCGGAGATCTTCCCTACGCCGACGGACTGGTGAACCTGATGCTCGTCGACAGCAATTTCCCGGGCGCAGCGGGCGAGATTCTCCGAGTCCTGGCCCCCGGCGGGGTCGCCGTCGCCAAAAAGACGATTCCGAAACTCCCCGAGCAGGCGACAGACATCGGGGGGGGGTATGTCAAATTCACAAACCCCTGGCCGGAGGATATCGACCAGTGGACCCACTACCTCCACGGCCCGGACAACAACGCGGTGGCCAAAGACGCCAAGGTCCGCCCGCCGACGAGCATGCAGTGGAAGTCCGGCCCGATGTGGTGCCGGAGCCACGAATACAACTCCAGCATCGCCGCGATGGTGTCGGCCGACGGGCGAATGTTTAGCATCATCGACGAGGGGCTACGCGGCATCATCCAGATTTACGACAAGAACAAACGCTTCCCGCCGCGTTGGGCGCTGATCGCCCGCGGGGCGTTCAACGGGATCAAGCTGTGGCGCCGCCCGATGAAGGACTGGAGCCCGGCGGCGTGGGGCAACTACGGGTTCCGCTCGAATCCGCTGGTCCTGCCGCGCCGGCTTGTTGCGGTCAGGGATCGCATATACGCAACGCTTTCGTATCGCGGCCCGGTTTCGGTTCTCGATGCGGCTACGGGCAAGACGCTGGCGGTCTACGAAGACACCGCCGACGCGCACGAGATCATCGCCTCAGGCGGAATGCTGATCGTCCGCTCGCGCGACAACGCCGATACGACAGTCAAACGCAAGTGGCTCGACGTGCCCGAACGCGTAATGGCGGTCGACACCGCAACCGGCAAGACGCTCTGGAGGCACAAGACCAAGCACGTGCTGGTCCCGCTTACGCTGGCGGCGTCGAACGGAAGAGTCTGCTACAACAACTACACCGAGATCGTCTGCCTCGACCAGAAGACCGGCAGGGAACTGTGGCGATCGCCCAGCGCCGAGAAGACCAAACCCCGAGGCACGGGCGACGGGGCGATATTCCGCAAGGGAAACACCGGCATGCTGGTGATCTACCGGGGCTCGGTGCTGTTTTCGTCCAGGGACGGACTGACGGCGTTTTCGCTGGAAACCGGCAAGAAGCTCTGGACAGGTCCGATGGTCAAGTCGGTCGCGCCGAGCAACTGCTTCGTTTCGACGGGGCTGTTCGGGGCGCAGGGAGCGATTTGGCCCATGATCGAGCCGGGCTCGCTGGATGTCGGAGTCGGGCGAAAACGCGGATCCGGCGTTCGGTTCAGGGGATACGATCCGAAGACCGGCAAGATCGTCAAGACCATCGCGGTCTCGAACCTGATCAGCCAGGGTCATCACGTGCGATGCTATCCGTCCAAGGCGACTGAGCGGTACCTCATGCTGCCCAAACGCGGCTCGGAATTCCTGGATCTGACCGGCGACGACCACATGCGGCACGACTGGATCCGCGGCGTTTGCGCCTACGGCGTGATGCCGGCCAACGGGATCACGTACGTCCCGCCGCACCAGTGCTTCTGCTATCCCGGCGTCGTGCTCAAGGGGTTCAACGCACTGAACGCGACTCCCGCTCCGACCGAGGCCCAGACCGCAAATCCGCTGGTCCGCGGCCCGGCGTACGACGTTGTCGCAAACAGCAAGCCGGCTCCGGTCAATCCGCATGACTGGCCCGTATACCGCCGCGACAGGTTCCGCAGCGGCGCGAGCGATACGAAGATCCCGGGCGCACCGAAGCAACTGTGGAAGGTCAAAGTGGGGCGGAAGCTGACCCAGGCGATCGTATCGAACGGGCGGCTGTTCGCGGCCGATAAGGACGCACACACGATTCACTGTCTCGACGCGAGCACCGGCAAGGCCAATTGGACGTTCGTAGCCGACGGTCGGATCGACTCGGCCCCGACGGCGTATCGAGGCAGCCTGCTGTTCGGATGCAGAGACGGTTGGGTCTACTGCCTCAGCGCCGCCGACGGCAGGCTGGCGTGGAAGTTCCGCGCCGCGCCGATCGAGCGGCAGATCGTAGGGTTCGAGCAGTTGGAGTCGTCCTGGCCGGTCAATGGCGCCGTGCTCGTGCAGAATGATATCGTCTACTTCGCGGCCGGTCGGTCGAGCTTCCTCGACGGCGGAATTCGCGTCTACGGCCTCCGCGCCTCGACGGGCAAGCTGCTGCACAAGACGATCGTGTCCGACAAGCGCCCGGACGTACACAAGGACCCGGGACGCCCGTTCGACATGGACGGAGCCCTGTCGGACGTGCTGACCAGCGACGGCGAGGATTTATACATGTACCAGGTGCGGCTGAACCCGGATCTGACCCGCCAGGCCTCGCCGCGCTCGACGACCCTCGGGGCCCGCCCGATGGGTCTGCACCTGATGTCGACCAAGGGTTTTGTCGACGACACGTGGTACGATCGGACATATTGGAGCTACAGCAAGACCTGGCCGGGCTTTTACTTCTCGAACCTCGGCCCCAAATCCGGGCAGATCCTCAGCTTCGACAAGGAAACCACTTACGGGGTGAAGGTTTTCACCAAGCATCAGGGCGCCTGGCATTCCGGCGGGCACAGCCCGTTTTTCATCCCCGAGCAGATGGGCTACGAACTGTTCGCCGACGCCAACTCCAACGAACCGATCCTCAAGGCGCCCAATCGCGAAAAGGGCTCGGGTTACTCCCGCAGGAACCCCGCGAAATGGAAGAAGGACATCCAGGTGCGCGTGATGTCGATGGTGCTGGCCGGCGGGAGGCTGTTCGTCGCGGGCCCGCCGAATGCAGTCCCCGCGAAAGATCCGTTCGGCGCCTTCGAAGGGCGCCTGGGAGGCAGCTTCTGCGAATTCTCGACGACTGACGGCGCGAAGGTAAGCGAGATCAAGCTGAAGACCACCCCAATATTCGACGGCCTGACAGCCGCCCGGGGCCGCCTGTACCTGGCGACAACGGACGGATGCATAATCTGTTTCGGCAACTGAATGAAATATACGCTGATATTCCTGGCCCTCGGCGGGTCGGTCAGTTGTTTCGCCTGCATATGGGGGCGATGGTGGCATGGGCTGCATTGGCTGTCTCTGAGCTTCTTCGTGCTGTCGGCGGGATACGCCGGCCTGGGCTCGCGAGTGTACGGCAAGCGGCCCGACGGGCGCATTCCGCTCTGGAGCAAACTCGTCAATTTCCCGTATATGCTCGCATTGGTTTCAGTTTGGCGGCTGGTCTGTCTGCTGAGTCGCGAAAACGCGACCGACGAGGTGGCCGACGATCTCGCCATCGGACGTCGTCTGGCGGCCGGCGAATTGCCCGGCGGCATTGTGAACTACGTTGACCTTGTCGCCGAGATCGAAGACCCGAAAGCCGCCCGGGATCTGCCGGGCTATGTCTCGCTGCCAATTCTCGACGCCGACATGCCGTCGGCGGACGCCCTTCGATCGGTAGTTTCGCAACTGCCTCCCGGCCGAACTTACGTACACTGCGCACAAGGTCACGGTCGGGCGGCTCTGTTCGCCCTGGCGCTGCTGGTTCAGCGCGGCGTTGTCAAATCGTTTGACGAGGGCATGAAGCTTATCCGGTCCGCACGCCCGGGCGTTGGACTGCACAAGGGCCAGGAAGCATTCATGCGGAACTACCTGGCGGGAGATGAAGAGGATTAGGATCGCCGGCCGCTTCTTCCGGATTAGTAATTGACCCGCCGGGTCGGGTCTCGTAGTTTGCACGCCGACGAACATCATCAATAACCGTATGGAGATCGCGATGGACACTTTCCGCAAATCGATTGCAGCGTTTGTATTGGTTCTCTTTATCGCCTCGACCGCTCTGGCCGGCGAGATTCCCCAGGCAAAGCCCGAAGCCGTCGGGATGTCTTCGGCGAAGCTGGCGGCGGTCACCGCGGCGGTCAAGAAAACGATCGACGACAAGAAGTTCGCCGGGGCGATTACCGTCGTCGCCCGCAAAGGCAGGATCGTTCTTTTCGAGACCTGCGGGATGCGCGACATCGAGTCCGGCAAGCCGGTCGAGAAGGACACGATCATGCGGTTCTACTCGATGACCAAGCCGATCACGACTGTTGCGGCGATGATCCTGTTTGATCGGGGCAAGTTCAAGCTGGACGATCCGCTGGAAAACTACCTGCCCGAGCTCAAGGGTCTGAAGGTCCACAACGGCGGCAAGCCGGCCGCGCCGAAACGCAAAGTCACCGTCCGCGACATAATGCGCCATACTTCTGGATTCACTTACGGGCTGTTTGGAAACACTCCCGTCGATCAGATGTACCGCAAGGCCAGGATCCTCGGCAGCCGCAACCTGAAGGAGATGGTGACCAGGCTGGGCAGGATCCCGCTGCTGTTCGAGCCGGGCGGCAGGTGGCATTACAGCGTATCGACCGACGTGCTGGGCGCCTTTGTAGAGCGGGTTTCCGGCATGGGGCTCGATGCGTTTTTCAAGAAGCACATCTTCGGCCCGCTGGACATGAAGGACACCGGCTTTTCTGTGCCCAAGGCCGGCGTTGCCCGCTTTTCGTCATGCTATCGGCCTGGACTGAAGGTCGAAGACAAGTACAGCACGAGCCGTTACACGCGTCCGCCGCGCGGCATGTTGTCGGGCGGAGGCGGGCTGGTCTCGACCGCACGCGACTACATGCGGTTCTGCCGGATGCTCGCGGGCAAGGGCCAACTCCAGGGCAAACGCATACTCAAGGCCGGCACGGTGGAGATGATGACAGCCAACCATCTGCCGGCCGGGATGTCCACCTTCCGAGGGAGCGGCGTCGGGTTCGGGCTGGGCTTCAGCGTGCAGATCAAGGACAGCGGCGACACCGCCCACGCCGGCGAATACGGCTGGGGCGGAGCGGCCAGCACGCACTTCTGGATCTCGCCGAAAGACGATCTGGCGGTAATCGTACTGTCGCAGCACAAACCGTTTTCGTCGAAACTCAAACAACTGGTCAAACCGCTGGTCTACAAGGCGATTGTGAAGTAGCCGTAGGGTAGTTCTGTCTCTCCTCGGGATCGCTGATAGTCGTATCTTGAGGCATGTTTCAAGGGCTGTTATGGGAGTAGATTCGAATTACTCGGTTATCTTGCAGGTTACGCCTTTGTCGCTACAATGTACTGTATGGACGAGGCGAACTCATTATCCAATTCTGTGACTAAGCTTGCCGAACGTCTTGGCTGCAAATGGGAGGCCATTGACAAAGCAAGGAGCGATGCAATGGTCGCCCGAGTGAAGTTGAGGGATCTAGTCAACAATCCTGGCGATAGGGTTCTGTCAGACGGATGCAGTGTTGTGGTCTTCGGGTCCGTCGCCAGGGGCGAGAAGACATCCGGAAGCGATATTGACTGGTCGTTGCTGATTGATGGACCGGTCGATCCAGAGCATCGCAGCGTACTGCATCTTATTGAAAACGGCATTCAGGACACGTTCAAGAGCCCTGATCCTGCAGGCTCCTTTGGTGAAATGGTGTTTAGCCATGACATTATCCATCAGATTGGGGGCCAGAAAGACACTAACAGCAACATAACCAGGCGAATCCTGCTTCTATCCGAATCGTGTGCGATAGGCTCGTCTGAGGCGTACGATCGTGTGCTTCGAAGCGTGTTGAAACGATACCTGGAGGATGATGTAAGCCGGACGAAGGGCAGCAGCAAGAGACAGTACAACATACCGCGATTCCTGCTCAATGATGTTGTGCGATACTGGCGAACTATGGCTGTGGACTATGCGCACAAGCGACGGGCCAGAGCTGGCCTGGGATGGGCTACCCGCAACGTGAAACTTCGTTTCTCAAGGAAACTGATCTTCGTCTCCGGAATGCTAACTTGCTTTAGCTGTCATCTGGATCCCATGAAGGAGGATGGGAGGAATCTGTGTGGTCAGTCTGAGATCCAACTGTCCACGGTAAACCATCTGATGGAGTATACTCAGATGAGTCCCCTTGAGGTGCTGGCCGAGGCGTTGCTTAAGTATGCATCCGACGAAACTGCCCGAGATGCTATGGGCGCCTACGATGAATTCCTTGGCTGCATTGACGATGGGGGTAAACGGAAGCACTTGGATTCACTTGATCCGGAATTGTCTGACGCCGACCCGCTGTTTCAGGAGATGCGAAAGCAGAGTCACGGATTCCAGGAGTCTCTGACGAAGCTGTTTTTCGACGAGTATGATGAACTCAGAGTTCTTACCAGGAAGTTTGGAGTGTTTTGATGAGACTTGTAGGTTGTTCAACCGGCGCCATTGCCCGTGGTGATTTTTCTTCGGCCTTGGATATCTTGCGTTCTCAGGGAATCGATGTTGTGGAAGTTTCCCTGCTTCGCGAAGAGGAGTTAATGCCGTTCGTGCGATTTCTTGAGGGCGATTGCGGCATAATGGAGGACTTCTCTGTTGTTTCCATTCATGCCCCAAAGAGCTTTTCGAACATAACAGAAGAACAAGCAGTGGAGCTTCTCAAGCCGGTGTTCGCCAGAAACTGGCCGGTTGTGGTGCATGCCGATAGTATTGTGCGTCCGGACTGCTGGTCGGGATTAGGAAATCTGGTGTGCATAGAGAACATGGACTCGCGAAAGAAAATCGGGCGGACGGCAAGGGAGCTCGAAAAAGTGTTCCGCCGGCTCCCGGAAGCGAGCTTCTGCTTCGATATTGGACATGCAAGGCAAGTAGATAGAACAATGACTCATGCCGAGGAGATGATTCAGGCGTTTGGTGATCGGATCAGGATGCTGCATGTCAGCGAAGTGTCGCTCACTGGCGAGCACCAGCTTCTGAGTCGTATGGCGATGATGTCTTACAGACATATCGCCGCCATGCTTCCTGAAGACGCTCCTGCAGTTATTGAGTCGCCCGTCGCTTCCGAAACCATCGCACACGAGGTCCGTCGCGTGCGGGAATCGCTTCAGTGTCGACGTTCCGGAGCCCTGGCCGGTTGACAGCTTACTCGACGATCGGGTCGCCTAATCCTGGACAAGCACGATCGTCCGGAAACGTACGTTGTATACCGGCTTGTATTCGGCGTATCGCCAGCGTGATGCTGACATTGCGAAGCGGGCGGTCTCGTTCCACGATCCGCGGCGCATCACCTTGTTCGGGGCTTTCGCCGTTCGCTTCCTGGCCCGTCCCACATCGCGGTTGAACCCTTGAACATAACCGAAGCAAACGATTGAACTCAGTTTAACCGTGTATGCGGTAAGGTGTTGCTTTTGAAGATCCAGTGTGTTCTGTTGTGGCGCCATAACGGGATCCACGGTCATTTCCGGACAAAAGAGGGCTGGGTTTGAACCCATCCCCCCAGTCAGGTATACTGATCGACCGTGGCCAGGGCCTTTGGGCTTCAGGGTCAAGTAACATGAAAGGGCGGCTTGATTAAGTACAGGTGTCCGAAGTGTAGTGAGAGGTTGGAGAATGACAACTCCTTGGCGGGACGGAATGACGTTTGTCCGAGTTGCGGCCAAACGCATGTTGTCCCGGAACAGAAACACACCTTGCAGAAGTTGTCTAAGAAAGCAGCGTCACTCTTATCGCCTCCCGCCAGGCCCGCCCCGCCAAGGGCCAACATCCCGGCAAAGCTGGTTGAGCCTAAGCGCGTTCCCAAGAAAACACGTTCTGACAGGGCTTTTCTTGGGCGAGGAGTCTCCGGAAAACACGTGGCACAAGCCAAGGAGCTTCTGTTCTCGGGCGAGGTCCTGAAAGCAATAGTGGCTGGACGAGTTAAAGAGGTCAGTACAAAGACCAAAGGTCGTTTCAGCATCCTCGACGGTGATTCGGACAAAGGCGGGAGCTTCTTGAAGAACTACCTGCTCGTCACGGACCAACGTGTGATCTTGTGGGCCAGAGGAGTATTCAACAAGTCAACCGATGCTTTTGAGTTCTCAGACATCAAGAGCGTTGAAGTGCAAAGAGGAATCATGTTCGGGGCGATCGTCTTGAATATCTACGGGAAGACGGAGAATTTTGCTGAAATGAACAAGAAGGAGGCCGAGCAAATTGCAACCTTGATTCGCGACAAGGTCAGACGGGGCAAGCAAGCTGCGCAGGCCCAGGCGAGCGACGTTACGCAGCCGTCTGTATTGGAACAGATTGAGAAGTTGTCTGAACTGCATCAACGAGGCGTCATTACCGAGAGTGAGTTTGCCGAGCAGAAGAAGAAGTTACTGGCCCGAATGTGAGGCGGCGGTTGGGAGTTTCCAGTCCTCATCGCCCCGCCCACCGTGCTGCATATCCCAATGCAGTACAGAGCAACGCCGAGGACGGTAATCCGTTAGAGTGGGACTGGTGAACACGAGGAGTAATGGGTATTCGGAACCATCTTGCCCGGTTGTCCGCCATCTTGCTTGCTGAAATACGCCCGAGAGGATTCGAACCTCCAACTTCCTGCTCCGGAGGCAGGCACTCTATCCATTGAGCTACGGGCGCGGCTGATCGGCGCGCGATTGTCGCTTTATTGCCGCCGAAAGTCAATCCCTGTTGCTCGATCGCCGCGTTCGGGTACAATGGCGGCGTGAATATCCCTGAGATTACTCGACGAAAAACACGCCCCGTCGACGTCGGCGGCGTTGTGATCGGCGGCGACGCCCCGGTCCGCATCCAGTCAATGACCAATACCCCTACGCGCGATGCGGCGGCGACTGTCGCCCAGGTCGTCCGGCTGGCGGGTGCTGGGGCCGAACTGGTGCGGGTGGCTGTCCCGCGGGCTGACGACACCGCCGCTTTGCCGCAGATCGTAGCTGAATCTCCCGTTCCGATAATCGCCGACGTGCATTTCCATTTCGACAGGGCGCTTGAGGCGATAGCGGCCGGTGCGGCCAAGATCCGTCTGAATCCGGGGAATATCGCCGATCGGGACCAGGTGCTGCGTATCATCGACGCCGCGGGCGCGGCGGGAGTTGCGATTCGCGTCGGAGTGAATGAAGGGTCCGTTGTTGAGCGTCGACCCGGCGAGCAGCGCGACAGTGATCTTGCGGCTCCGCTGGCCGAACTGATGGCCGCCAAGATGGCTGAATACTTGGAACTGTTTGACGCCGCGGGGTTTGAGAAACTCGTTTTGTCGGTCAAGAGTCACGATGCGGTGACTACCGTGGCGGCCAACCGCTTGCTGTCGACCCGCTGGGACTGGCCCCTGCATCTTGGCGTTACGCATGCCGGGACCGCCGAGACCGGCGCGATCCGATCGGCCGCCGCTCTCGGGGCGCTGCTGTGCGAGGGAATCGGCGACACGATCCGAATCTCGTACGCCGGCGATCCGGTCGCGGAAGTCCAGGCGGCCTGCGAACTGCTGGCCAGCCTGCGTCTTCGCAAGCGAAAAGGCGTCGAACTGATCGCCTGCCCGACCTGCGGGCGGCTGGAGACCGACATCACCGATATCGTCGAGGATGTTCGGACGGCGCTGGCCGAGGTGACCGAGCCGATCACTGTTGCGATAATGGGCTGCGTGGTCAACGGACCCGGCGAGGCCCAGAACGCCGACGTTGCGATATGCGCCGGCAAGGACAAGGCGGTTCTCTACCGCAGCGGACAGCGCATCGGGACGGTGGCCGCGGGGGAGATTGTCGATGCGGTCGTAGCTGAAGTGCGGGATGCCGCTCGGAGTCAGGGCTACGCCTGAGGGGCGGTGTTTTCGGGCGGTCTGGGTTTCGACACAGAGACACAGAGGCTCAGAGAACGGCGAACGGCGCGGGCTCTGTTAAACCTCTGTCCAGGCTGGCCTCTGCTTCCCCGCCGTTTCCGTTGTCGTAACTAAGAAGGGGGTTTTCGCCGTTCTCTGAGCCTCTGAGTCTCTGTGTCGAATAACGGATTCCGCGAACGCGCCGGGAAAAACTTTGCAGCAATTCTCGCCGGGCGATAGAATTGCCCGATTCCAAGCTGCTGAAGACACCGAAACTTGAAAACAAGCCTCACTTGTAAGGATGTGATGATGAGTCGCACATGCAAAGAGATCCGAGCCGATTTCATAAAGTTCTTCGAGGACCGCGGACATACGTTCGTACGGTCCAGTTCGCTGCTTCCGGGCGACGATCCGACGCTGCTGTTCACCAACGCGGGCATGAACCAGTTCAAGGAGCTGTTCCTCGGGACCGCGACTCGCGACTACGTGCGTGCGGCCAACACGCAGAAATGCATCCGCGCCGGCGGCAAGCACAACGACCTTGAAGATGTCGGACGCGACACCTACCACCACACGTTCTTCGAGATGCTGGGCAACTGGAGCTTCGGCGACTACTTCAAGGAAGACGCCGTCAAGTGGGCATGGGAGCTTCTGACGGAAGTCTGGGGCCTGCCGAAGGACCGGCTGTACGCCACGGTTTTCCAAGGCGATCGGTCCGAGGGCCTGGCGCCCGACGACGAGGCCAAAAAGCTCTGGGCCGAGCTGACCGACATCGACCCGTCGCACATCCTGCTGGGCGACAAGAAGGACAACTTCTGGGAAATGGGCGACACCGGCCCGTGCGGCCCGTGCAGCGAAGTGCACATCGACATGACCCCCGACGGTTCGGGCGGATCGCTGGTCAACGCCGACGACGCACGCGTTATCGAGATATGGAACCTGGTGTTCATCCAGTTCAATCGCGGCGCCGACGGCAAGCTCAGCCCGCTGCCGGCCCGCCACGTTGACACCGGCATGGGCCTGGAGCGCGTCGGCATGGCGATGCAGGGCAAGAAGAGCAACTACGCCACCGACCTGTTCGTGCCGATCATCGAGAAGATCGAAACGCTGACCGAGCACCGCTACGGGGCCTCGGCTGGCATTGACGACCGATTCGACGTCGCCGACGCAGACGATATCGGCAACGTGGCGTGCAGGGTCATCGCCGACCACGCGCGTACGCTGACTTTCGCAATCGCTGACGGGATAATCCCCTCCAACGAGGGACGAGGATACGTGGTCCGCAGAATCCTCAGGCGGGCGGCTCGATACGGAAGGCAGTATCTGAATATCGAAGGGCTGTTTCTGGCGGGGCTGGTCGAGACTGTGGTCGAACTCATGGGCGACGTCTTCCCCGAGATCGTCGAGCGGAAAGACTACGTCATCGCCACCGTCACCGAAGAAGAAGAATCGTTCGGACGCACGCTAGATCGCGGAATTCAACTGTTCAATCGCCAGGCCGACAAGGTCAAAGCCGCTGGACAGAGCATTCTTGGCGGAGATGTAGCCTTTGATCTGTACGCGACTTACGGATTCCCGGTCGACCTTACGCAGCTCATGGCCGAAGAACTGGGCATGCAGGTCGACATGGACGGTTTCCGCGCCGAGATGGACGCCCACCGCGACGCCAGCAAGGGCGACGGTTCGACGTTCAAAGTCGAGGCGATAACCGGTCTGCCGGCCTGCGACGACATAGGCAAATACACTCACGCACCGATCGACGCCGCTGTTGTCGGTTGGGTTGACGGCGAGAATTTCATTACCGAAGGCCAGCTCCCCGCCGGGGCCGAGGCTGCGGTTGTCCTGAACAGGACGAACTTCTACGGTCAGTCCGGCGGCCAGCTCGGCGACTCGGGCCGGTTGGTCTGGCCCGGCGGCAGGTTCGCCGTGAGCGACACGCAAATCGCAGGCGACTGTGTGCTGCACGTGGGCCAGGTCGAGGAAGGATCGCTCCAGGTCGCCGAGGTCGTGCAGTGCCGGGTCGATGTCGCCCGAGTGGCCACGATGCGCAACCACACCGCCACGCACCTGCTTAACTGGGCGCTGCGGAAGGTTGTCGGCGATCAGGTCAACCAGGCCGGCAGCGAAGTGGGACCCGATCACCTGCGATTCGACTTCTCGCACGGCAAAGCGGTCGACGCCGATCAGCTCGCCGAAGTCGAGCGGCTGGTCAACGACAGGATCATGGCCGACGAGCAGGTCGCCATCACGAACATGTCGCTCGACGACGCCGGGAAGATCCCCGGCGTGCGAGCGGTATTCGGCGAGAAATACGGACAGGAAGTGCGCGTGGTTTCGATCGGAGCGGCCAGCGAGATCGAAAACTCCGACGAGAACTGCGCCGTCGAGCTGTGCGGCGGGACGCACATGCCCTCCACAGGC